>Ga0308157_10007761_pt1 | contig 12379 bp, 13 predicted proteins | sample PhyBR1_FD_201035 | JGI IMG/M metagenome (GOLD analysis project Ga0308157, IMG submission 201035) | Phyllosphere microbial communities from UC Gill Tract Community Farm, Albany, California, United States - DLSLB.R1 | ecosystem: Host-associated > Plants > Phyllosphere > Unclassified | place: USA...
CCAATACCAGCATCAATTATTACAGGAACTTTGCTTTGCTCGATTATTATTTCTAAAAAATCAATGGTTTTCAAACCTTTGTTGCTTCCAATCGGAGATCCCAAAGGCATCACTGCCGATGTTCCAGCTTCTTCTAAACGTTTGCATAAAACCGGATCAGCATGAATGTATGGTAAAACGATAAACCCTAGTTTAGCCAGTTCTTCTGTAGCTTTTAATGTTTCAATAGGATCGGGCATTAAATATTTTGGGTCGGGATGAATTTCGAGTTTTAACCAATTCGTTTCCAATGCTTCTCTGGCTAATTGTGCTGCAAAAACAGCTTCTTTGGCATTTCTCGCACCCGAAGTATTGGGCAATAAATTGATTTTTGGATGTTGTAAATGTGCCAGAATTGCATCTGTTTCAGTTTCTAAATCGATCCGTTTTAGTGCCACGGTAACCAACTCACTTTCTGATGCCAAAATTGCTTCTTCCATTTGTTGGTTAGATCCGAATTTTCCCGTTCCTAAAAACAAGCGGGATTCTAATATTTTATCTCCTATTTTAAACGATGACGTTGCCATATAAGTTGTTGTTAAGTTCTGTAATGAGTTTTTCTTTTTGGTCGCTTTTGGTAATAAGTCCAGAAACGGCAATACCATGAATTCCAGTTTTCATCAGAGGCTCAACATCATTCAATGTAATTCCTCCGATAGCATAAAGCGGAATTTCAATTTGGGATTCTTTCATTTTGTTAATTATGTTGGTATAACCTTCAAGACCAAGTATCGGACTTAAATTGGCTTTTGTTTCGGTATGTTGAAAAGGTCCTAAACCAACATAATCGCAACCATTTTTAACATGATTTTGAATGTCTTCAAAGGTGTTTGCGGTTCCGCCAATGATTTTAGTTTTGCCCAAAATAGTTCTGGCTTGGGCAATATTCATATCCGAAAGCCCCAAATGAACTCCATCTGCGGCAAATTCGTTGGCTAAATGAACATCGTCGTTGATAATGAAATTAGCTAGATATTCTTCGCATAAAAATTTTACGGCTTCTGCCAAAGCAAAAGTTTTTTTAGGCTTTTGATTTTTGAATCGCAGCTGAATCCAATCACAGCCACTATCTAATGCCTGATGAATGTTATACAATTGTTTTTCGACACTATCTCCCTGAGAAATGTATTGTAATTTGTTATACATAATGGAATCCTAGTTTAGTTGGGTTAGATAATAAATAGTTTTCAGTATATATTTTTGCTTTTTCACAAGCAGTTTTCAAGTTGTATTCTAATGCTATGCTGGCTGTAATCGCTGAAGATAATACGCAACCAGAACCATGTTTTTCATAACATTCTGTGTTTTTTGGAGCTAATCGATAGATTTCATTTTTTGAAAATAAATAATCAACGCCAATTTCATTAGGATTGTGACCGCCTTTAAGCAAAACAGGACAATATTTTGAAAGGAATATTGCTGATGTTTTAGCATTGTTTTCTTTAGATGAAAGTTGTAAAACCTCTTTGTAATTGGGCGTAATCAAATCAATTTTATGTAATATTTGAATTAAAGTTTCTTGGTTTTCAATGTTTAAAAAGTCGAAATCTGTGCTGGATTTTAAAACCGTATCCCAGACTATTTTTGTATTTGGAGAAAGTTCTTTTATAGTAAAAACAATCTCTTTTAAATATTCTAATGATGGGATAATTCCAATTTTTACGGCTTTTATACTGTAATTATGCAACAGCTTTTCGATCGATCTCAAAACAAAACCCAAGTCCGTCCATTCGATTTCGAAAAACTCATTTTCGGTTTGAATGGTATTTGCTATGTTAATTGCAAGAGCATACACCTGATGTAGCTCAAAGGTTTTGATATCAGCCAAAACACCAGCTCCGGCCGAGGGATCGAAACCTGCTATTGTTAACACGAATGGACGATCTGTTGACATAATTTAAAATTTTTAAGAGGACTGTTACTGTTCCAAATTGTTCCTAAAAGGGCAACATCATCAAAACCCGCGTCGCGTGTTTGATTTATATTTTTAGATTCGATTCCGCCCAAAGCAATCAATTTAGTTTTGAAGTTGGTTCTTCTTTTTACTGCTTCCAATAAATCCGTTTTTGGATGATAATTTTCTTTTGAAATCGATGAAAAAACCGGGCTTAAAAAAGCATATTCATAAGCATCAGATAGATTGTTGAAATCTTCTATTGAATGTGTTGATGTTGTAAACCTAACAGGTTTTTGAAAGCTGTTAGGTTTGTCTGATTTATTGTTTTTTTCTGTAAAATGAATTCGATTTATTTCAAATTCACCAGCCAATTGATGATGGTCATGTAAAACCAATTTGCCTCGAAACTTTTTCTTTATTTGATGAATAAATAAAGCGGTTTTGATTTCTGAAAAATCTGGCTTTCGAATATGCAACAATTCCAGTCCATTCTCAAAAAGAGAATTGATGATTTCCATTTCGTTTGGAACTGGCGTTGGATTTGTAATTACTATCATTTTTGTTGTATTAAGAATTGTGGTTCATCGCTATTTTTTAATCTTATACTTAATACTTCTGTCTTAATTCTTTTTTAAATATAAATCTCTTTTCCTTGCTCTATAAATTCGTTCGATTTCTCCTGCATTCCTTTTTCAGCTTCGGCAACATCACGGATTTCCTGGGAAATTTTCATTGAGCAGAATTTTGGTCCACACATCGAACAGAAATGAGCTACTTTGGCTCCATCAGCAGGTAAAGTTTCATCATGAAATTCTCTAGCAGTATCCGGATCTAAAGACAAGTTGAATTGATCTTCCCAACGGAATTCAAAACGGGCTTTACTCAAAGCATTGTCGCGATATTGCGATCCTGGATGACCTTTAGCTAAGTCGGCGGCGTGAGCGGCAATTTTATAAGTGATGACGCCGTCTTTCACGTCTTTTTTGTTAGGTAAACCAAGATGTTCTTTCGGAGTAACATAACACAACATCGCGCATCCGTACCAACCAATCATAGCAGCTCCAATGGCTGACGTGATATGATCGTAACCAGGTGCAATATCAGTAGTTAATGGCCCTAAAGTATAAAATGGAGCTTCATCACAATGTTCTAATTGTTTGTCCATGTTTTCTTTAATCATATGCATGGGTACGTGACCAGGGCCTTCAATGAAAACTTGTACGTCGTGTTTCCAAGCGATTTTGGTTAACTCTCCTAAAGTTTCTAATTCGGCAAATTGAGCTGCATCATTAGCATCAGCGATAGAACCCGGACGCAAACCATCTCCAAGAGAAAAGGCCACATCATATTGTTTCATGATTTCGCAAATCTCTTCGAAATGGGTGTAAAGGAAATTTTCTTTATGGTGAAATAAACACCACTTTGCCATAATCGAACCACCACGGGAAACGATTCCTGTAACACGGTTGGCGGTTAAATGAATGTAACGCAATAAAACTCCTGCGTGAATTGTAAAATACGAAACGCCTTGTTCGGCTTGTTCAATTAAGGTGTCGCGGAATATTTTCCAAGTTAAATCTTCGGCAATTCCGTTTACTTTTTCCAAAGCTTGGTAAATCGGAACTGTTCCGATTGGTACAGGTGAATTACGAATAATCCATTCTCTGGTTTCGTGAATGTTTTTTCCTGTAGATAAATCCATTATGGTGTCCGCTCCCCAACGACAAGCCCAAACGGCTTTTTCTACTTCTTCTTCAATTGATGAAGTGACGGCGCTGTTTCCAATATTAGCATTAATTTTTACTAAGAAATTACGCCCCACAATCATCGGTTCGCTTTCAGGATGGTTGATGTTGTTTGGAATAATTGCACGACCTCTGGCTACTTCGCTACGGACAAATTCAGGTGTAATTTTAGATTTTGGTGTGTTGGCTCCAAAACTTTGTCCGTTATGCTGGCACTGCATCGCTTTGGTTTGCTCGTTTAATTGTTCGATGCGTTGATTTTCACGAATGGCAATGTATTCCATTTCGGGAGTGATGATGCCTTGCTTTGCGTAATATAGTTGGGTTACGTTGGCTCCTTTTTTGGCACGCATTGGTTTGTGCAAATATTCGAAACGCAAGTGATTTAGTTTCTCGTCATTCAAACGGGATTTTCCGTAATCAGAGGAGATTTCGGTTAATTCTTCTACATCGTTTCGGTCGAGAATCCATTGTTCACGGATGCGTGGTAATCCTTTGCGAATGTCGATTTCGATATTTGGATCTGTGTATGGACCCGAAGTGTCGTAAACTGTTACAGGAGGACTTTTTTCTACTCCACCTTTAGAAAGTTTGGTGTCGGAAAGAGAAATTTCACGCATGGCTACTTTTATTGGATGGATTTCTCCTTCGATATATACTTTTTTGGAATTTGGAAAGGGGGTTCTTGATATTTCGTCTTCGTTTGTCATGTCTTTATTCTTTAGTTAAAATGAATTTTATTAATCGTTTTCAATTTAAATTGAAATTGATTTTTTTCTGCTAGGGATAGAAATGGAAAGCCCGTAAAGGTAAAACCGTAAAAAAACAAGGAATAGAAAAGCGACCAACGGAAGCTCTTTCTATGACTATGTTTTTGAGGTTTTGACTGCGGACTTGAAATGGATAGCCCGCCCGAGCAGCCAAATCATCCTCCTTGTGTGGCTGAAATGATTAGAATATCGTCGGTTTCTTTGATAAGATGTGAATTCCAGTCAGATTTTGGAATTACGGTATTGTTGATAGCGAGGGCAATTCCGTTTTGTTTAAGAGGAATTTCCAAGTCAAGTAGTGCTTGTACAGTAAGACTGTCAGCGACAAATTGTTTTGTTTGATTATTGATTTTTAGTTCCATTCCTTTAGATTTTTAAAATTTGTAGAGATGCACTGCGGTGCTTCTCTACTTTAGGAATGGCTGCAATTTCGCACAGATATGCGCTAAGAAGTCATCTTACTTTTTCCTACGCTAGTATGAACTAGATCAGGTTCGAGGGTAAAGTCTCAGCCTACAATTTTGTAGACACCCCTAAAGTGTGAAGCAAATGTATTGTTTTTTTGTTTAAAGTTTACCGTTTAAAGTTGTTTTATTTTAAACTTATGAAGAATTGTTTGTTTTATTTTGCTGATTTATAGCGTAAAAGCAGGTAGATGAAAACTGTTTACTGGTTTCTCGTCCAACAATCTGCTACGTGATCGTTGACCATTCCAGTGGCCTGCATGTGTGCATAAACTACTGTAGAACCTACGAATTTGAACCCACGTTTTTTTAAATCTTTGCTGATAGTATCGGAAAGTGGAGTAGTGGCAACCACTTCACTTAATGATTTTCGGTTGTTGTCAATGGGTTTTCCATCTACAAAATTCCAAATGTATTTGGAGAAACTTCCAAATTCTTCTTGAATTTTCATAAAAGCCTGTGCGTTGGAAATGGCAGAATATACTTTTAGTTTGTTTCTAATAATTCCAGCGTTTTCAAGTAATTCCTGAATTTTATCATCGGAATAACTGGCTATTTTTTTATAATCGAAATGATCAAAAGCACTGCGGAAATTTTCTCTTTTGTTGAGAATAGTGATCCAGCTCAAACCTGCCTGAAAAGTTTCAAGCAATAGGAATTCGAATAATTTGTGGTCGTCATAAACAGGAACGCCCCATTCTTCGTCATGGTATTTTTTGTATAAATCACTAGATAAGCACCAACCACATCTTTTAAGTTCCATATTTATTTGTCTTTACCTATTTGCCAATAATACCCTTTTACTGTGGGGATATATGCTGAACGTCCAACCAAAATTAAATCAGAGTATGTTTTCTTTTCGTATTTTATTGAGATTGCACCACCGGAAGTGTACATTTTATTGTCTTCAAAACGTACTTTTAGTCTTCCGTCTTTGAATTTGGCATCGGATATTTTTTCTACTAACCAAGTAGATTTCCATTTTATATCCAGTTCATTAGGCGCAACTTTTGTCACGCTTTTGACTAATTTCATGGCTTCTTTAGGGATTTTGAACTTACTTTCTAAATCTTCCTGCGTCATTGTTACTCCAATTTCACATTCGTTTAATATTTTTTTGATATAAACAAAGGAACGTTTAGGTGTTTTAGTTGGAGTGGTTTTAGTTGGATTAGTATTGGTTGCATTTGTTTGGTCAGCAACTAAAGGTTCTCCTTCTTTTTTCTTATAATTTTGATTTCCTAAAATGGATCCTTTTATTTCTTCTATGCTGTCTTCTACTGGAGTTTGGAGAGTATCATTTTTTTTATAAGCAATGCTGTCTTTAGTAACAACATGAGGTTGCTCCTTTTCTTGTTCCGTATTTTTTATAATTGGAGCATCTTCTTTTTTTTCGTTTTTGCCACAGCTAATAACTGTTGCAACTAATAGGGAAGTAAAAAATATTTTAAAAGTCTTCATAATTGATTTTTAGGAGGTACTAGAACAATTGCCCAAAAATAATCTATTTTTTGAATCTAAAACAGTGCTTTAATATTATTATGGTCGTTATTGTTTTATTTTTAATGAAATAAATAAGAATTTGAATTTAAATAAATCAAAAGAGGCTATTCGTTTTGAAATAGCCTCTTTTTTTGGGTTCTCTAAAGAATTTTATCATGGTAAAATTCTTTAAAATACGGATCTGTACTATGATTAATATATTTGTTTAACGCCTTTTGCGTTGTCAAATACATAACTTACTAACCAAGCAATTTGACCTTGTTTTGCAAAAAATATCTTTTTATTTTGAATGTTAGGAAGAACTTCAAGTGAGGTTTCCAAAAGGTTAAACGCTGCTATTAAATATTTTTGTTGGTAAGTGTTTAATACTTTTTTCATTTCAGTATTACTTTCTGCATTTGTAACAAACCTTTGATAGTTGTTTTCAGCTATTGTTCTGATAGCTAAAATGTCATCATATTGTACTTGTGTAAAGTTTTCTTCAGCTCTAACTCCTGTTAAAAGAGTATAAAACGCCCAAGCAGCTCCACCAGATATGTAAACATTGTTTTTATCTTGTGATTCGGCTCTACTAGTGTACATTTTTTTGAAGCTTTCTCTCATTGTTGGTAAATAGTCAAAAAGATTTTCATTGAATTCGAAAACCGTTTTTTGTTTACATTTTTTATTGATGATTTCTGTTAATGTAACTGTTCCTAAATCACAAGAGATAGGGAAAAATACTGACTGGTCGTTGATGTCCTTTGCATACCCTCCTTTAGTGTTTCCTCCTCCTATGTCAATAATTACAGAATTTAAATAATTTTTAGGTGGAATACATCCTCTTAAAAGTAATTTAGCCTCAAGAGATGAAGAAATAATTTCTATTTTTTTGTTGGTTAAACTTTTGATTTTTACAACCAAATCGTTTGTATTGTTTGCTAAACCAACTCCAGATGATGCTACAATGAAAATGTTTTTATCTTCAATTTTATATTCATTAAGCATTTTTTTGTAATTGTTGTAAACTACAGCACCTGCTTTTTCGATGTCTTCAGTTAATAAAGCTCCATCAATACCAATTCCTGCAGCAATACCAACATTTTCAGTCCAAAATTCTTTTACATCGTAGGTGTTTCTTTTTATACTTTCGACCTGTAGAACGGTCATTTTGATACCTTTACTTCCAATTTCTATTCCTCCATAGAGTTGTGCTTGTGTGGAATAGGAAAGGACAAGACATACTATTAAATAGTAGATTTTTGCTTTCATATTTTAATTTTGGGGTTTCTTAGAGTTGCAAATCTATATTAAAAATTGAATTATTTACTGATTTTGTATTTTTTTTTATAAATTTTTTTTTTCATAAAGGTTTTAGAATATTTGTTAATTATTTTTTTCTATTGTTTTGTTTTTTAACCAAATGATTGTTGATTGATTCAAAAAAAAATCTATTTTTGCTTGTAAAACAAATTTTTTCGCCCCAAAAAAATTAAATATGATAAAAAAATACTTCGAAAATTTTAAAGGTTTTCCAAAAGAGATTTGGATACTTACTTTGATTACTTTCATTAATAGAGCAGGGACAATGGTTATCCCGTTTCTTTCAAAATATATGAAAGAAAATTTAGAATTTAGCTACAGTCAGATCGGATGGGTTATGGTTTTCTTCGGAATAGGTTCTATAATAGGAACCTGGTTGAGTGGGAAATTGTCTGATAAGATTGGCTTTTACAAAGTCATGGTTTTTAGTTTATTTGCTAGTGGTATAGTGTTTATACTGCTACAATATGCTACTACCTTTGAAGAGTTATGTGTTGGTATATTGGTATTAACCAGTATAGCAGATATGTTTAGGCCTGCTATGTTGGTTTGTCTAAAAACATTTACTCAAAAAGAAGATAGGGCTCGTGCGTATTCATTGACACGTGCAGCAATCAATTTAGGATTTCTTTTTGGTCCTGTATTGGGAGGTTTGATTATTATGCAATTAGGCTATGAATATATATTTTATGTTGATGGAGCTACTTGTATATTGGCTATTATTGTTTTTGTTCTTTTTGTTAGAGAGAAAAAAATGCCAATTAAAGTTCACAAAGAAAACAAACCAAAAGTGAAAGTTTCGGTAATGAAAGACAGACCTTTTATGTTGCACTTGGTTATTTGTTTGATAACAGGAATTCTTTTCTTTCAAATTTTCACGACTCTGCCTTTGTATCACAAAGAACGATTTAATATGACCGAGTTTGATAGTGGATTGCTTTTGAGTTTAAATGGATTACTTATTTTGCTTTTTGAACTTCCTATCGTGAATTATGTGAGTAGAAATAAAATTAATAATCATAAAGTAATTTCTTTTGGATTATTACTGATGGCAACTAGTTTCTTGTTGTTATTGCTTCCTTTTGAAGCTATTTTAGTTCCTATGATGTTCTTTATGACTTGTGGTGTGATGTTAACTTTCCCTTTTGCTAATTCATTTGCTATGGACAGATCACATATGCAGGAAGGGAAGTACATGGCAGCTTTTACTATGAGTTATAGTTTTGCTCATATTTTAAGTGCTAAAACGGGTATGGAGATTATTCAGCATTCAAGTTATGAATCGAATTGGTTGTTTATGACTGGTCTTGGTGTTGTGGGAACGATTCTTGTTTTTAGATTGTCTAAAATGGTTGAAAAAGAAGAAGTAAAGAATGCTGCAATGGTAGCTGTAGAAGTTGATGGGAAATAATCTCCCGCTGTCTTCATTGATAGTTTTCTAAAAAAAATGTAGAACAGTAATAGGTGTCAAACTTATTACTGTTTTTTTTATGCTTTAAAAAAGGTATTATTTTTCAGCTATTAGATAGAGAGTATTCGTTTTTTGATTATCTAACAGCTTAGTAAATAAAGTTAATGGGTAGGTATAAAAAATCCCATTTCGAATTATTCCTATTCCGAAATGGGATTTATATATTGACGAAATCTAAAATAGAAATCGTTATGGAGTCAATAGATTAACCTAAAGTAACTCTTTTGAAACCTGTGATTTCAACATTGAATCCTTTAACGTAATCACCAACTTTTTTACTATCGTCTTTGATAAAGTTTTGATCTAATAAAGCTTTTTCTTGATCTAAAGTAGTGTTGTCAGAGATAAAACGTAGAATTTTTCCTGGAATGATTTTATCCCAAATTTGTTCTGGTTTTCCTTCTGCTTTCAATTCAGCTTTAGCATCTTCTTCAGCTTGTTTTAAAACTTCTGGAGTTAATTGAGAGTAAGAAATGTATTTAGGAACATTTTTTAAAGTTTTTCCTAAACGTTTTGCCTCTTCATTATCTTTTTCGATTACAGCAATACGAGCAGCAAGTTCAGAAGCAACAAAAGCTGGATCAAAATCTTTGTAAGATAATGTATCAGCTCCCATAGAAGCAACTTGCATAGAGATGTCTTTAGTTAAAACGTCGCCATTTGCAATTGGTGCAGAAATTGCAGTTAATGCAGCAATTTTGTTAACGTGAACATAAGATCCAACGAAAGCGCCTTCTAAGATTTCAAAACCACCGATTTCGATTTTTTCACCGATAACACCAGTTTGCTCGATTAATTTTTCAGCAACAGTAATTCCGTTGAAATCTGAAGCTAAGAATTCTTCTTTAGAAGAGAAGTTGATAGCTCTTTCTACTAATTCTTTAGCCAAAGTTACGAAAGCCTCATTTTTACCTACGAAATCTGTTTCGCAGTTTAAAGTGATGATAGCTCCTTTAGTTTTGTCGGCATTAATAAAAGAAACAGCAGCTCCTTCAGAAGACTCACGGTCAGAACGATTAGCAGCAACTTTTTGTCCTTTTTCTCTAAGGTTTTGTATTGCTTTATCGAAATCTCCATCAGCTTCAACTAAAGCTTTTTTACAGTCCATCATTCCGGCACCTGTAGTTTGTCTTAATTTATTTACGTCTGCAGCAGTAATTGTTGCCATAATATTTTGAATTTTAATGTTAAAAGTAAAAATTCCAATCTTCAAATCCCAAATCCCAACGTTATCAGATAGTTAAAAATCTGATTTTGGATTTTGGAATTTAAAATTTGGAATTTAAAATTTGATTTATTCTTCAGTTGCAGGAGCTTCTTCAGCTTCAACAGCTGGAGCTTCAGCTTCAGCAACAACTTCAGTAGCATCAGCTTCTTTATCAGATGTTCTGTTTGCAAGACCATCAATAATTGAAGTAGTTACTAAAGATAAAATTTTATCAATTGATTTAGAAGCATCATCATTTGCAGGGATAACATAATCTACTTCACGTGGATCAGAGTTAGTATCAACCATTGCAAAAACTGGAATGTTTAATTTTTGAGCTTCTTTTATTGCGATGTGTTCAGCTTTGATATCTACTACGAACAATGCTGCAGGAAGTCTTGACATATCTGCGATTGAACCTAAGTTTTTCTCTAGTTTAGCACGAAGACGATCTACTTGTAAACGCTCTTTTTTAGAAAGAGTGTTGAATGTTCCGTCTTTCTTCATTTTATCAATAGAAGACATTTTTTTAACTGCCTTTCTGATAGTTACGAAGTTAGTCAACATTCCACCAGGCCATCTTTCAGTGATGTATGGCATGTTTGCAGATTTAGCTTTGTCAGCTACGATGTCTTTTGCTTGTTTTTTGGTAGCAACAAATAATATTTTTCTACCTGATGCAGCGATTTTTTTCAAAGCTTCGTTAGCTTCTTCAATTTTTGCTGCAGTTTTATATAGATTGATAATGTGAATTCCATTACGTTCCATATAAATGTAAGGAGCCATGTTTGGATCCCATTTTCTAGTCATGTGTCCAAAATGAACACCTGCTTCTAGTAATTCTTTTACTTCTACTTTGTTTGACATTTTTTGTACTAGTTTACGTTCTGTTGATTAGCAATGTTCCTCTTTAGCTTAAAGCTTCAGGCTTCATTTAGATGCTAAACTAATTTCCCACCTCGATGGGACAACAACAACATTGTTTTAAATTTTTTAATACATTCTAGAATGTCTTGTCCTATCTGAACAAGACAGGCAATATTAACGTTTAGAGAATTGGAATCTCTTACGAGCTTTCTTCTGACCGAATTTCTTACGTTCAACCATTCTTGGATCTCTTGTTAATAAACCTTCTGGTTTCAATACACCTCTGTTTTCAGCATTTACTTCACACATTACGCGTGCCAATGCCATTCTTACAGCTTCTGCTTGACCATTAGAACCACCTCCGTAAACGTTTACTTTTACGTCAAAGTTGTTTACGTTTTCTGTCATAGACAATGGTTGTAAAACTTTGTATTGTAAAGTTGCAGTTGGAAAGTAAGTTGCAAATTCTTTTTTGTTTACAGTGATTACTCCTGTTCCTTCTGAAACATAAACACGTGCAACAGCGGTTTTTCTTCTACCGATTTTGTGAATAACTCCCATTACTTAAGATCGTTTAGGTTAACAGTTCTAGGTTTTTGAGCTCCTTGTTTGTGCTCAGATCCTACAACAACATTTAAATTTCTGAAAAGTTCAGCTCCTAATTTGTTTTTAGGCAACATTCCTTTTACTGCTTTTTCTACTAATAATGCAGGGTTTTTTGCTTGCAATACTTTAGCAGTTAAAGTTCTTTGTCCTCCAGGGTAACCAGTGTGACGAACATATGTTTTTTCGTCTAATTTGTTACCTGTAAGGTTAATTTTTTCTGAGTTGATAACAATTACGTTATCTCCACAGTCCACGTGTGGTGTGTAACTTGGCTTGTATTTACCTCTTAAAATCATAGCGACTTTTGAAGCAAGACGACCTAAGTTATGACCATCAGCATCTACAACAATCCATTCTTTTGTAGAATTGGCTTTTGTTGCTGAAATTGTCTTGTAGCTTAATGCGTTCACAATAATATATTTTAATTAAACATTCCATCCCCAATAAAGGGGTTGCAAAAGTACAATTAATTATTTTAAATCCAAATAGCTTAATTGATTATTTTTTT
>Ga0308157_10007762_pt1 | contig 12378 bp, 12 predicted proteins | sample PhyBR1_FD_201035 | JGI IMG/M metagenome (GOLD analysis project Ga0308157, IMG submission 201035) | Phyllosphere microbial communities from UC Gill Tract Community Farm, Albany, California, United States - DLSLB.R1 | ecosystem: Host-associated > Plants > Phyllosphere > Unclassified | place: USA...
TGCTCATCTTGACGTTGGCGATGTCCACACCCGTGCCGTCCGACTTCACGCGGACCTTGACGTTGTAGTCCACGACACGTTTGACGGGTACAAAAATCTTCATGCTCTAACCTTGGTTTCTATCTAGATATCTGAAAGGGATGCACAGCTCCGACGAGAGTTGCGAGAGTTGTATTGCATTTGCCCACTAAAGGCAGGAGCAGCCCAGGTCCTAGCTGCTCAGCTCCCGAATCAAGGCTTGAGGTAGCTCGTCTTCACTGTCGTGTAAAACTCAGCGGCATATCTGCCTTGCTCTCGAGGTCCATAGCTGGAAGCCTTGCGCCCGCCGAATGGGACATGTGGATCGACGCCTGCGGTGGGGGCATTGACCATTACCATTCCTGCCTGCATTCCTCGTTTAAACGCATGAGCGCTTCGCAAAGAGGTCGTGACTACACCAGCGGAAAGTCCAAATTCGGTGTCGTTTGCAACGGCCAGCGCCTCCTCCGCATCTCGTACGCGAATAACGCTGGCTACAGGACCAAATACTTCCTCCCGATTGATTCGCATCGTGCTGGCCGTATCAACGAAGAGTGTTGGCTGTAAGTAATAGCCAGGTTGCCCCTCGAGCTGCTCGAAATGCTGACCGCCGAATGCGATCTGTCCACCTTCTTGCTGCCCAATGGAGATGTACTTCATATCCTGAGCCAGTTGGGATTCGTCAACGACAGGTCCCATTCGGGTGGATGGCCGCCGGGCATCTCCCACTGTGAGCGTTGCAAGTCTTTCAACCAAGGATGCAACGAAGCGATCATGAATGCCTTCTGCCACGATCAAACGTGAGGAGGCTGTACAACGCTGACCTGTCGCATAAAACGATCCGTTGATGGAACATTCCACCGCTGTCTCGAGATCTGCATCATCAAGAATAACCAGCGGATTCTTGCCCCCCATTTCCAGTTGGAACTTGGCCATTGTTCCCGGACGGCCGACACAGGTCTGCGCCACCTTCTTTCCGGTAGATTCCGATCCAGTGAACGTTACTGCAGCAACACGTGGATCAGCCATCAAAGCGTCGCCAACATCACGGCCACGAGCCATCACGAGATTGAATGTCCCTTCAGGAAGTCCTGCTCGACTAATGATCTCAGCCAATGCCCAGGCGCTGCCTGGAACCAGCTCAGCTGGCTTGAATACCACTGCGTTGCCATAAGCCAGCGCGGGGGCAATCTTCCATGCGGGAATAGCGATAGGGAAATTCCACGGCGTAATCACACTCACGACCCCTATGGGCTCTCGCGTGATTTCCACTTCCATGCCTGGCCTAGTAGAGCCCAGCAGCTCCCCGCTAGGCCTGAGTACCTCTCCAGCGAAGAACTTGAAAATTTGAGCTGCACGCAGCACCTCACCAGAGGCTTCCGCAAGTGTTTTACCCTCCTCGCGAGCCAGTAGATCCGCCAGTTCATCCTTGCGTTGCAAGATTTCCTGCCCAACCCGCTCCAATACTTCCGAGCGCTGCTGCAAGTTGACTGCAGCCCATCGCGGCTGCGCCAGAGCGGCTGCCGCAATCGCAGACTCCACCTGCGTACGCGTGGCCCGTGCGTACTCTCCGATCACATCGCGCGTATCGGATGGATTGATGTTACGAGCAACGGCGTCGCCTTCGAGCCACTGTCCTGCGATGAAATTGCGATAGATGGTCCGCTGTGTCATGTGTATGTCTCCGGATAAAGACCATGCACTCGCCCAAATAGGCGAGTTAGCCCAAGTAGGGCATTGATGTTGGGAGTCGAGATGCTCAAGCGTTCACCAATTTCTTGGACGGTAGATACGATGGCATCGAGTTCGAGGGGACGGCCCGCTTCTGTGTCTTGAAGCATTGAGGTTTTGAAGGCACCAAGCTTTGCGGTGACGGCATAGCGGTCTTCAGCTGATTGGGAAATAGCACAGCCGATACGTTTGCCAATAGTTGCTGCTTCTTGCATTGCGGCAGAGCAAAATTCGCGCACGAAAGGATCGGCCAACATTCTGTCGAGCGTCGCCCCAGTGAAGGCACTCACTGGGTTCATAGTCATATTGCCCCAGAGCTTGTACCAAATGTCGTAGCGAATATTGTCGGTATGCGTCACCTCGAAGCCTGCATGAGACAGCAAGTTCGCTACTCCCTGTGCACGCTCGCTACGCCCTCCTGAAGGTTCGCCAACGATCAGGCCATGCCCCATCTTGTGTAAGACGATGCCTGGCTCAGGTGATGAAGTACCTGCATGCACGACACAGCCCAGCACTCGCTCAAACGGAATCGCTGCGGCAATGCAGCCTCCCGGGTCAACGCTCTGCAGAGGTCCTCCTGGAAAATCTGGAAGACCTGTACAGAACCACCAGGGAACTCCATTCATCGCTGGAAGGACCACTGTTTCAGGCCCAAGCATTGGCGCAATAACGCTTGCGACTTGGGATAGCGCCGGCCCTTTAACTGCGATAACGACTAGATCCTGTACGCCAATCTCCGCAGCATGCGCTACGGCATGAACTGGCGCTTGCACCAAGCCTTCTGCTGTATGCATCCGCCACCCATGTTGGCGCAATGTCTCCAGGGTTGCCCCACGCGCTATCGCGCTGACTTTGGCGCGCCCAGCTGCAGCCAGTCGCGTGCCGATAAAGCCTCCGATGGCGCCGGCGCCGACAATACATACTTTCATTGCTTAGTCTCTTTCACTGTGCACTGATTTCTTGATTAGTAAGTCCAGTCCAGCGCTAGAGTTCCACCTCGGCGAAGTGGGTGAACTCAAGCGGACTAAGTTCTATGACTTCCATGCCGCGCCAACTGCTCGATAACACCTGGTTCTTGAAGAATGCTTCGAATGGGTACTGTGCTTTGTGTTCGTACCGCAGGTATTGCTGCCGTTACAAGCAAAGTCTCAAGGACGCTACGCCTACCAAGCATCGCCTTGGCGCTCCTTAGCACGCTGCAAGTTGTCTTTGAAGCGTTCAGGAACACGCTCGTCGAATCCAAATGCGACACGGCGCACTTCAGGAGAGTCTGTGGGCTGATGTCCCACTCCCAAAGCGCTAGCGCGCGGAGCATCGACTGCAACCACCGTGCCCGCTACCCGTCCGAGCCCCGTGACTTCGCACTCGACAAGATCGCCGGGATCGACACTGCGCGAGTGGCAAGGTGTTCCCATGAGGATCACATCGCCAGGAGCCAGCGTGATGTGGCGTGCCAAGTCGGCGATCACGTAGTGCGGACCCCAAATAGTTTCTTCGCCGATATGAGCTTCTTGAACGACCAGTCCATTGACATAGGTGCGCAGTGTTTGTTCAAAAAGGTTAACCCCACGCACGATGCCAGGCCCAATAGGAAGCAATGTGTCAGCACCCTTGACGCGCAACATGCTGCCTTGATCGGTGTCTCGAAAATTCTGCAAGCCCATATCCAGCGCAGGGCAGAATCCTTCGATGTAGTCCCAAGCCTCGTCTGGAGTAACGTTGCGACAGGTACGCGATATCACTACCGCATACTCTCCCTCATAGTTCAGATACTGGCAATCAGCAGGTTTGAGAATCTGCCCGCCATGGCCGTTGAGCGAGGTTGCCGGTTTGGTGAAATATGTCGGGGACTCCGTAGGTTTTGGTTTGTTGCGGGTTTCAAAGCTGCGAGAACTGTAGCTGATATGCACCGCAATGATCTTGCTCGGATCGACCGGGGGGAGATAGGTTTGACCCTCTGCAACCAGCAGCCGGCCATCGTCAAGCTGAAGTTTGCCTTGATGAGGTCCTGACTCTACTATCGTGCCCCAAAAAGCACTGCCGCCAACAAGCATCCGACGGCGCTCGATGCGAGGCCCGCGCATGACGTCAGGCAAGGTTTGGAAAGGAAATTCGAAGTTCATAGAAATGTGATTTAGAGAGGATGGAGGTTCAGTGACGAGTCGCGTGGCTCTTTGCTGGAGTGCCGACAATCACAAGTGCCCCTGCAAGTAGGAGAAAGCCAGCAATGGCATACATAGCTACGGCTGTCGTACCCATGTTGTCTTTGACCCAGCCCACCATGTACGGGCTGACAAAGCCGGCAAGATTTCCGATGGCGTTGATGACTGCGATCCCCGCAGCCGCGGCTACTCCGCCAAGCAGTCCCGTGGGCAAAGTCCAAAATACTGGCGCCAAGCATTGGAGGCCCATGCTTGCAATGGTCAGAGAAACCATCGCAGCAGCGGTGTTGTCTCGCCAAATCACTGCCCCCACCAAGCCACAAGCAGCAGTGGCTGCAGACAATCCGTAGTGCCATCGCCGCTCGCCTGTACGGTCGGAGCTGCGACCGACCAAGAGCATTGCGGCAATGCCGAAGGCATAGGGTATGGCCGATAGCAGGCCGATTTCTAGCGGACTGGAAACGCCTGTAGCCTTGATGATCGAAGGTAGCCAGAAGCCAAATCCATACTGCCCCATAGAGCTACCGAAGTACACCAATGCAAGCAGCCACACCAACGGATGGCGAAAGGCCGAGCGTACGGAGACATGCTTTTTGGATGAGGACTCAGTATCTATATTGTTCTGCAGAAGCTGCTTTTGCGCAGGTGTCAACCAGCGGGCAGCTCCAATGCTGTCGTCCAGATAGAAGAGGACACAAACACCGACAACCAACGAAGGAATGCCCTCCAGCAAAAAGAGCCATTGCCAACCCGCCAGCCCGCTGACACCATTCATGGATTGAAGAATCCACCCAGATCCGACTCCGCCAAGTACTCCAGCGATCGGGATAGCTGTCATGAACAATGCGGTGATACGACTGCGGCGCTGAACGGGGTACCAATATGTGAGGTACAAAATGATCCCCGGAAAGAAGCCAGCCTCTGCGGCACCTAGCAAAAACCTCACCACATAAAATGCCATTTCGCTGTGCACGAATGCCATGATGCAGGTCAAGCTGGCCCAGCTGATCATGATCCGGGCGATCCAGCGCCTGGCACCGACACGGTGCATGATGAGATTACTAGGTACCTCAAACAAGAAGTAGGCAATAAAGAAGATGCCTGCCCCCAGTCCATACACCGTTTCACTTAGATGCAAGTCCTGCTGCATCTGCAACTTGGCGAAGCTGACGTTTACGCGATCGAGGAATGCGATCACGAAACACAGGCAAAGAAATGGAATAAGCCGACGTGTAACGCGCGCGTAGGTAGCGTCTTCGGCTTCATCCAAGGTGGAGGCGGTCGCGCCCCCAACTGCGTAGCTGCTGCTCATCAACTGCCTCTAATTTTTATAAAAGGGCCATCGGTATGGCCCGGATCTCAGGGCTGGAACCACATGTGGATATTTCCGGTTCCCCGCGCGTTCTCATAAGCAGACAGAGGGATACCTTTGGAACGACAGCTCTCACCTCCCATAGCCCCAAGCATCTGCAGATAGTGGGCACCGAAAGCTTCCCAGGGCTTTTTTCGATATTCGCTATCCCAGCGAGCCAGAATTTGGTCATGCCGACCTTCTGACATCAAGGCGATGGCCCCCTTGTCGCTCTCAATGTTTTCCAAGGAGGAGACATTGCTTTCATGAAAGATCCGTGGGTGGGTCGGCTTCCAGTCGATGCCGTTGAACTTATGGCTCAAGGCCCCAGACGCCAGAAGCACGACTCGCTGATCACTCCGCGCGATAGCCTCTCCAATGGTCTTTCCTGACTCGAGGAAGTGCGGCCATTCACAGTTCTGGCACGAGCTAACCGTAACAACTGGCGTATCGGACAGTTCCAAACGCAGGTGTTTGATAAGATTGACCGTGGCATACTGGCGACCCAGTTCGGGGTGGCAGATAGCTCGATTGAAGCCTCCACGTTCACGAGAAACCGCCTCGATTTCCAAAGCCAATCCTGGATACCCGCGGTAATCGTAGGGAACGCCATGCAGATACCATGGCATTTCGTCCGAGATGTAACTCCCCTGATAGCGCTCGCCACCATCGACAAGGTGATATCCGGTGGTGAACCAGTGGCTGTCGAAGATCATTACTACGTCTGGTTTGGCTTCTTCGATGTGCTTGCGCAGTCGTGCGTAGCCAGCAATGAGGTCTGAATCCTCGCCGGCTCCCATTGCTCGGCGAAACTCCTCGCATTGCATCAAGCCCGGATGGTGCGATACAAGCGCCGCGCCAACAATTTTTCCCATGATGATTTCCTATTTATCGGTGTGCAAAACTGGCACGGAAAGGCTTCTTGGGAATGACTACATCCTTCACATCGCAGAAGAATTCGAAGCTCCAATCTCCACCCTCGCGGCCAACACCACTGCGCTTGATCCCACCGAATGGGGCCGCAAGGTCACGGATGCCGAAGCTGTTGATCCAAATAAAGCCAGTGCGAACACGTTCAGCCACCGCTGTCGCATGCTCGGTTGAGCCGTAGCAAACGCCACCAAGGCCATAGTCGGTACCGTTCGCCATGGCGACGACCTCATCGTCGTTCTCGAAGGTCTGCAAGGTCAGCACAGGTCCAAAGACCTCGTTTTGGATGATCTCGTCGTCCTGCTTAACATTGGTGACCAATGTTGGCTGGAAATACTGCGCTCCAAATGGGTGCGGCTGGCCACCCCAAAGCAGCTTTGCACCGCCGGCAACGGCTCTGTTTACAAAGCCCTTGACGCGTTCCACCTGTCGCTCATGGATGATCGGCCCCACCTCGGTCGCCTCGTCTCGAGGATCTCCTATGACGAGTTGATCCACTAACGCGCTCATCTTGGACACAAAGGCCTGTGCAACATTCTTGTGAATTAGCAGCCTTGTACCGGCCAGGCACACTTGCCCTGCATTGCGATACATCAATGTGGCAGTGGCCGCTGCGTTGTCGAGATCTGCGTCCTCAAGCACGATGAATGGGCTCTTGCCCCCGAGTTCCAAACTGCAAGGCACGAGGTTGGCGGAGGCGGCCTGAGCAATCAGCTTTGCTGTGGGTACGCTGCCGGTGAACGAGATTCGGGCAATGCGAGCATCGCTGACGAGTCGTGCCCCCGTCTTCGCGCCGGTACCCTGAACAACATTGAAGACACCAGGCGGCAAGCCCGCAGCATGTGCTGCGTCAGCGAGAAGAGAGCATGTCAGCGGCGCCCACTCTGGTGGCTTCAGAATGCACGTATTTCCCGCCGCCAGCGCAGGTCCTAGCTTCCAGGTCGACAGCATCAGCGGAGCGTTCCACGGAGTGATGATCACCGTGACACCCGCCGGATCGTGCTTGACGATATGGTGTGCTTGTTCAGTATCGATGGGGCGCTGTTGCAGCTCGAGCGCATGACGCGCGAACCACGTGATGTTCAACATCGCTCGAGGCACAACTCCATGCCGCATGCGTGACAGCAAAACTCCTGCATCATTGCTTTCGACGGCGCAAAGTGCCTCGGCTCGACGGCCAATTTCCTCTGCAAACCGTTCGAGGTATGGCAGTCGTTCAGCTGCAGACATCAGGCTCCAGGAAGAAAATGCGACCTGGGCCGCTTGAATCGCGGCGTCAACGTGCTCCTCATCGCCCTCAGAAATGCTTCCCAGCAACCGTTGGTCGATGGGACTATGAAGGTCAAAGTGGGTTTTGCCAACGATACGTTGGCCGTTGATGTAGTGATCGGTTGAGACGTCGTAGCCTGCGACCTGCAAATATTGCGTGTTCACTGGAGTTCCTTTCTTTAAGTGCTCAAGGGGGTGAAGCCCGAGGACTTGACAATCGGGCCCCAGAATTTCAGATCACTGCGCAGGCGCTGGCCCAGTGCTTCAGCGCTGGAGCCAACACCAGCCATGCCCAGCTTGGCCAAGCGGGCTTGAATTTCCTCCGTCCTAACCGCAGCACCAATTGCGACAGCGGCTTTATGCACCCGGTCAGCAGGAGTCTTTGCGGGCATGAACATGCCAAACCACTCGCTGGCAATTACGTCTTTGGCCCCCTGTTCAGTGAAGGTCCCGACGTTCGGAGAGAAGCGCGACCGGTGCTCTCCAGAAGTTGCTAACAGACGAATCTTTCCTTCGGCAACATAAGTGCTGAAGGTGCCCTCAGGAGCAATCACAGCCGCAATCTGTCCGGCGAGGAGGTCATTGATAGACGGGCCAGTTCCCTTGTAGGGAACCGGCTCGATCTTGGTCCCCACACTGCGGCTCAGCATGATCGTCAAAAAGTGCGGCATAGAACCGTCACCGGTATTACCGCAATTAGCGCGATCCGGATTGGCTTTGCACCATGCAACGAAGTCCTGCAGATTTCGTACAGAAGTGGGAACGCCAGGTCCTACTGCAAGCGCATGAACGAAGTCACACACCTGGGACACGGGAGTCAAGTCCGTCAATGGATCGTAGGAAAGCTTCTGGTAGACATACGGATACATGGTGACAGTCGAGGAGGGCGTCAGCAGCATCGTCAGGCCATCCGCTGGCGTGCCTTTCAATACCTCGATGGCCATTCGACCGCCAGCACCAGCGCGGTTCTCAACCACAGCTGATTTGGCAACGGTGCCTGTTAACTTTTCGCCCACCCAGCGAGAGATCGTGTCGGCTGTGCCGCCCGGAGGGAACCCTGACAGCAGACGCAAGGCGGAGGGCAGATCTTGTGCGTTGGCATTGGCCAGCGGCAACAGCGCAGCAGCTGTAGACGCTGCAGTCATCCCCAGTAGTCTTCTACGAGAAATCGAGTTGTTCATGCTTGTCTCCATTTAGTGTTGTTTGATAACGTCCCGGACTCATTGCGCCTCGTAAGACGCGAGCAGCCTCAGCCCTGCCACGGATATCCGCTGCATCTGAGCTTTGGGTTTGTCATGACTGGTTTGTCACGACACAGTCGGCCGAACGAGAGTGGCCTGCCTACACGAGTTGCCGGTAGGCGTCCCCAACATAAAAGCTGGATGCGGCCGTTCTTCCGGCGTGCACTTTCACAATGGGGCCGGGCCAAGCGGGAGTGCTGGTCAATACCTCACCAGACGATCTTCTCGCTGGCAATTACCGCGCACGCGCGGTCAGTAGCCGGAGGCGGCAACAGCGCCTGCATCGGCTGCTGTCTTGAAACGTTTGGCGAGTCCACGAGTGGCGGATGCCAGAAGGGTCGCATCGACGCCGACAGCGACAAACCGGGCTCCGACTTCAAGATATCTGCGCGCTGTTGCCTCGTCAGTCGCAAGCACACCAGGAGCCTTTCCGGCAGCGAGAATCCTGCTGATCGCACTCTCGATAGCGGCTCTTACCTCTGGGTGTCCGGGCTGTCCGAGAAGTCCCATAGATGCAGAAAGGTCTGAAGGGCCAATAAACACACCATCAACCCCATCGGTAGCTGCAATCTCGTCGATCTGTGCCATGGCAGAGACCGTTTCGACCTGTACGAGCAGCGAGACCTGATCGTTGGCCTTCTGCAAGTAATCAGGGTATGCACCCCATCTAGAGGAGCGGGCCAGGCCACTGCCTACGCCTCGAATACCACCCGGTGGATAGCGCATTGCACTTACCAGGGCGCGCGCCTGCTCTGCAGTTTCGACCATAGGCACCAGCAAAGTGCTGGCACCAATTTCAAGCACCTGCTTGATAAGCGCTGCATCTGAATGCGGAATTCTCACAACCGGATGCGCTGGATATGGCGCGACCGCCTGTAAGGTGGACAGCATTGTTCTCAAGTCGTTAGGCGCATGCTCTCCGTCGATCAGCAACCAGTCAAAGCCTGATGTGGCACAGACCTCTGCAGCGTAAGAGTCAGCTAAACCGAGCCAGAGCCCAATCAGCGGATCGCGTTCTTTCAGCGCGTGCTTGAACTTGTTGTCAGGGGTAGTCATTACACAAACCTCATGGAAATGGAGCCGAGCGAACCATAGTCGGCATGAAACGTATCACCGGCTGCACAAGTCACGGGGCGGGTGAACGAACCACCCAATACGATTTCTCCGGACTCAAGTGCTTCGCCATATGGTGCGATCTTGTTGGCAAGCCAAGCAACGCCATTGGCGGGGTGATTCAGCACCGCAGCGCCCAAGCCTGATTCTTCAATGACACCGTTTTTGAATAGAAGCGCTCCGGCCCAACGCCAGTCCACTGCATCCGGCTTCACAGGGCGACCACCGAGCACTATCCCCGCGTTGGCTGCATTGTCTGCAATGGTGTCGCGCACAGTGCGAGGCACCTTGCTGTGGCGGTCAAATTGTTCGATACGAGCATCGATGAGCTCAAGCGCAGGTACGACATAGTCCGTCGCTCGCAGTACGTCAAAGATCGTGATATTCGGTCCCTCCAGCCGCTTGCCAAGAATGAACGCAAACTCGACTTCGAGGCGGGGCACGATGAAACGGGACGCTTCGATCTCCGAACCATCCCGAATGACCATGCTGTCCAGCAATACCCCATGGTCAGGTTCGGTAATTTGCGATGCGATCTGCATGGCTCGCGATGTCAAGCCAATTTTGCGTCCGACGACTTTTCTGCCTGCCTCGCGCTGTATACGAATCCACTCACGCTGAATCGCATAGCTGTCATCAATCGTCATCTCCGGATGGCGCTTGGAGAAGTGTTCAACTTGCGTACGCATGCCTTCGGCCTGTTGAAGCATTTGAGCAAGTTGGGTGTGAATGGCCGGATCAAGCAAGCAATGTCTCCTGTAATACTCCTCTTGGACAAGAGGTATGGAGGCGAATTCTTCCAGCGGGCAAAGGTAAGAACAATCAGTTGATTTTGGTTAGTTTTAAAGCATTGCTTGATAATAGTCAGATGGCCCTATCTAGAATTGTTTTGCGGCAACTTGAAGCCTTTGTGCAAGTTGCAGATATGCGCAGCTTTAGCGCTGCAGCCCATCGACTTGGACTCACGGTACAGGCGGTCAGTCAGTTAGTGGCAGAGCTGGAAGCAACCGTCGGATTCAGGCTGCTTGAGCGTACGACGAGGAGGGTGGAACTGAGTAGTGCAGGTCGAGACTATTTGCCCTCGGCGCAATCTATCCTGCGCCACGTTCAAGCTGCAGACGTCGCAGCAGACGACATCCGTAATAGGGCTTCCGGACTGGTGCGTGTCGGTGCTCCATTGGTTCTTGCAGCATCGGTTCTACCTAGAATCATTCATCGCTACGCGACGCTAAGGCCCAAGGTAGTGGTGCGGATTCGGGATGTGGCTGTGGATAGTCTGGTCTCGACCGTGTCGTCTGGCGATATCGATATTGCGGTCGGCCCAGACCGTGCGATAGGAGCTGAGGCGCAGGCCAAGCCACTCTTCGATAGTCCTTGGGTTCTCTGGTGCACTCCCAATCATCCATTGGCGGCCCAGCAAGATGTTCGGTGGGGCGACCTTAAAAATGTGTCGTTGGTGGCCGCCGGGCATGATCACGAAAACAGTGTTGAACGAATGCTGATTAATGCTCCGGAGCATGAGCGGGTCGTCCCTGTAGATATTGTTGACAACATGACCACCGCCTTGGGCATTGCGGCTCAGGGTGTTGCCGCTACGCTGGCTCCCAGCTATGTTGGTGTGCTTGCCGCGGCATTTGGGCTCATCCAGTTGCGTGTTGTCGATCCGGAGACCGTTCGCAAAGTGTGCCTCTATCGCCCAACAGGGAGGTCTCTGTCTCCAGCGGCAGAGGGATTCGCTGAATTCGTGGAGTCAGAGCTTCCAGGCGATCTAAAAATTCTCAGTGGGTCCAACGTCAAACCGGCCGCAAAAAGTGGTCGTTCCAGGCACATTTCCAGCTGATCAATCGCCGTCCTTGCCGTTGGCAGTCAGGATGGCCTTGGGTAGCCCTCTTGTGATGGCGAGTTGATCCAGGACGCGCAACCAACTGGTTGCCACCCGTTGCTCGCTCGGCCACGATGGCTACCGCCTCATGGGGCGCATCATCAACTACCGTCAGGTTCTTGATGCTGCGTCCTTCGGTCATGCGGTCAAAGACTGTATGGACCCAGCAGAACCTGCACAGGTCAGGCCGCTAATGCAAATGCCTCAGCGGGTGTTCTCATGTTCAGCGTCTGGTGCGAGCGCCGGTGGTTGTAGAAGTGGATCCAATCTCCAATCAGCCGGCTGGCATGCTGCAGCGATTCGAACCGGTGCCGATGCACGCATTGCTCCTTGAGCGTACGAATCACCCGCTCGACCAAGCCATTCTGCTAGAGGCTGTGCGGCGTGATGAATTCCTGACGCAGGCCATAGCTTCTGACCAGGGCCGTGAAGCTGCGGCTGGTGCAGACCAGCCCATTGCCCGAGCGCAGTAGGAACGCAGCTGGCACGCGCCCGAGCGTCCCGAGCGGTGCGATCAGCGCCTGTTCCAGTGCTGACTCCGCCGTCTTGGATCTCCCGCTGCGCGACAGGTGCCAGCCCAGCAGTTCCCGGCTGTGGCAATCGATCACCAGGGCCATCGTGGTCCAGCCATCACGTCCGGCCCAGACCCGGCACATGTCGGTGGCCCAGCGCTCATTCGGT
>Ga0308157_10007763_pt1 | contig 12378 bp, 7 predicted proteins | sample PhyBR1_FD_201035 | JGI IMG/M metagenome (GOLD analysis project Ga0308157, IMG submission 201035) | Phyllosphere microbial communities from UC Gill Tract Community Farm, Albany, California, United States - DLSLB.R1 | ecosystem: Host-associated > Plants > Phyllosphere > Unclassified | place: USA...
GCGCGGAGGTCGACCAGGCCGCGCCGTCCGACAGCAGCGCCACCAGCGCGCCCTGTTCGCCGTCGACGGGCGGCGCCAGCAGCGCCACGCCGCCCGCGCCCAAGGGCCGCAGCATGAAGCCGCGCGGCGTCGCCTCGACGCCCGCCTGCGCCCTGGCCAGCGCGCGCAGGCGGCCGATCTCGACCCGCAGGCGGGCGCGGTGCGTCTCGTCCGGATCGCGGGTGTTGAAGGCGGTGGCGATCAGCGCCTCGCGCGAGACGTCGCCCGGCCAGGCCTCGGCCAGCGCGCGCGCCAGCGCGAACAGCACCGGGCGGCGCGCCAACGGCAGCCAGGCGTCGCCGCTGGCGAGGCCACGGCGGCAGGCGTCGACCACCAATGTATCGGAGGCCAGCAGCGCGGCCACTTCATCGAGGCGCAGCAGCTGCTCGGCGCCGGCGGCCAGGCGGCGCGCGGCGGGCCGCTCCAGCGCGGCGCGCGCCTCGGCCACTTCGGCCAGCAGCGCCGGTATGCCGGTGCGTTCGGCGGCGGCCTGCGCGCGGGCCAGCGCCGCCTTCGCCGGCGCCACGCGCAGGGAGCGCAGCGCCAGTTCCGCAGACGCCAGTTCGGCCACCGCCACCAATGCGGGCGGCAGGGCCAGGCCATCGAGCTGCGCCAGCGTGGCGGCGGCGTCGTCCAGGCGGCCCAGCAGCAGCAGGCGGCGCACCGCGATCAGGCGCGCATGCAGGGCGTTGGCGTGGTCGGCGTGCGCGGACAGCACGGCCTGCGCCGCCGTCAGCGCGCGCGGCGAGCCGGCGAAATCGCGCACCGCCAGCGCCACCTCGGCCTCCGCCACCACGCAGCGGGCGCGCGACACTTCCTCATGCGAGCCGAAGCCGCGCGCGGCGCGGCGCAATAGTTCGCGGGCGCGCACATGCTCGCCCAGCTGGGCCATGGCGATACCGCGCAGGGCCAGCGCCGGCGGGTCGTCGCGCAGGGCGACATGTTTGAGGGCGCCCAGCGCGTCGCCGGCGGCGAGCGCGCGCGCGGACGCGGCGATCAGGGAATCCATGGCGACAGCATACACTGGGGCGCCGGCGGCGCGGCCGGCGGCACTACAGGCCGAGCGCCTTGCGGATCTGCGCCGAGACGATGGCCCACGACGGCGACGTGGCGGCCACCTCGTCGAAATGACTGCCGCCCGGCAGCACGATCACCTCGGCCTGGTCGCCTGCCGCCTGGGCGCGGCGGGCGTAATCCTGGCCGGCACGCAGCGGCGAGATGGTATCGAACTCGCCGTGGATCAGCACCGTGCGCACGCCGGACGGCAGCAGCTCGACGGGCGACGTATCCGAGAAAATATCCGGCCGCGCGGCGCTGGCGATGCCGGCCAGCTGCACGATATCGCGCTCGCAGCTGGTCTTGATCAACTGCTCCTCGTTGCGCAGGTCGGCCAGCCCGCCCAGGCTGATGACGGTGGCCACCGGCAGCGGATCCTCCACAAACAGCGGACTACTGCGAGGCAGCCGCGCGCGCGAGGCCGCCCATTGCGCCAGATGCCCGCCGGCCGAATGCCCGACCAGCACCACGCGTGACAAATCCAGCCGCCACTCCGCCGCCAGCGAGCGCAGAAGATCAACCGCGGTGGCGACATCCAGATACATGCCGGGATAACCGCCGCCCTCCTCATCGAAGCGGCGATACTCGATATTCCACACCGCGACGCCCTGCCCTTGCAGATCGCCGGCGATATTGCGCATTTGCGAGATCCCAGCGTATTCCTTGCACCAGCAGCCGCCATGCGCGATCAACGCGACCGGAAACGGACCGTCGCCGGCCGGCACAAACAATTCCGCGAACTGAGACGGCGCGGCGCCATAGGCCACATGCAGCGTAGGCGCCGGCCCGCCCAGCGCCATATATTCCTGCAAAGTCATAGGGTTGGACATGCGTGTACTCCAAAAGACGATGCCGCCATGCTACACGCAAAATGGGGTCAAGTCTGGCAATCGGACACGAGCTCCACCGTAGCGGCATGCTACGGCGGAGCTCGTGTCCGAATGTCAGACTTGACCCCAAAGTTGACTGGCGGATTTAGAACTTGTAGTTGGCGCGGGCGTAGTAGTAGCCGCCGTTGATGCCGAACGGCGAGAACGATGGCAGCACCGTCACCGCCGCGTTGTCGCCGGCCGCGCGCTGGTCGGCCAGCAGCGCCGGATTCACGCCGTTCGGATACTTGTTGAACAGGTTGTTGGCGCCCACCGCCACCGACCACGCGGAGTTGATCTTGTAGCCGACCTCCAGGTCGGTGATCGCCTTGGCCGAGATTTCGGTCAGGTGGTACACCGAGCCGTCCTCGCTGCCGTACTCCGACGATTTGCCGTAGATCGCTTCACGCAGGTTGATGGTCCAGGCGCCGATCTTCCACAACGCGCCCAGGTTGATGCGCACCTTCGGCGACGCGGTCTCCAGGTCCGAGATCGCGGTCTTGTCCAGCAGCGTCTGCGGCAGCAGCTGGGTCGGCGCCTGGTTGATCTTGGTGACTTCGACCTTGTTGTAGTTGGCCGCCACCGACCAGTCGACCTTGCCCGCCGTGCCGTAGCTCTCGTTGAGCGTGGCGACGAACTCCAGCCCGCGGCTGCGCGTGTCGACCGCGTTGGAGAAGATGTTGATGCCGGTCTGGCTGACGGTGTTGTCGAGCACATTGCCATTGGCCAGGATCGCCGCCACCACCGCCGGCGAGTTGTCCGATCCGCCCGAGCCGTACAGCGCGCCGGAGCCGACGATGCGGTCGCGGATCTTGATCTGGTAGGCGTCCAGCGTGATGGCCAGGTTGGCGGTCGGATTCAGCACCAGGCCCAGGCTGAAGTTGGTCGAACGCTCGGGTTTCAGGCCGTCCACGCCCACCAGCTTGGCGCCGGCCGAATTCGGCGCCAGCTGCACGAAGGCGGTGGTCGGGCCGACGTTGGTGGCCGAGTAGTATTCCTCGGCCAGCGTCGGCGCGCGGAAGCCGTTGCTGAAGGTGCCGCGCACGCCCACCTTCGGCGAGATGTCGTAGCGCGCCGTGAACTTGCCGACCTTGGCGTTGCCGAAGTCGCTGAAGTGTTCGTAGCGGCCGGCCAGGTCCAGCGTCAGGTCGTTGACAGGATTGCCGGCCAGGTCGATGTAGGCCGCCTCGTTGGTGCGGCGGTGGCTGCCGGCGTCGGTCAGCGAGAAGCCCGGATACGACTGCGAGCCTTCCTTGTAGCGCGAGGCGGCGTCGCCCGCTTCGATCTCGTACTTGTCGATGCGGTGCTCCAGGCCTGCCGCCACGTTCAGGGGCTTGGCCCAGCCGATCGCGAACTCGCGGCTCGCCTCCAGGCTGGTGGTCAGCTGGCTGGCGATGAAGGCGCCGGCATGGAACACGGTCGGCGTGCTGCCGGTGTCGTTGAACAGCGAGACGTTGCCCGAATCGGCTACGCCGATCTTGCTGGTGTCCTTGCCGTAGGTGGAGCTCAGGTCCATATTCCAGCCGGCCACCACGCCCTTGACGCCGGCGGTGAGCGCGTAGTCGTCCTGCTTCATGGTTTCCTTCGGCGAGAAGCCGGTCGGATAGATCTTCGGCAGCTTGTTCGGCATGCGGTAGTTCTCGTAGGCGCGCGCTTCCTTGTGGCCCCAGGTGGCGATGGCGTACAGCTGGCTGTCCGGCGCGAAGTCGTAGCCGAAGTTGGCCGCCAGGACGTTCAGGTGGTACTGCGCGTCGCCCGAGATGTGGTTGACGTGCGGGTAGCCGGGATGCTGGAACATCTCCGGATACTTCGCCATGTTGGCCGGGTTGACCACGCGCGGATCGATGCCGCCACGGTCGCTGTAGCCGTGGTACTTGGATTCGGCGGTCAGGCTCAGGTAAGCGTCCTTGAACGGTTCGACGCCGATGTTGGCGGCGCCGTCGCCGGTGCGTCCGCCGCCGTCCGAATAACCGCCGCCGGTGGCGCTGGCGGTGCCGCCATGGTTGTTCGACTTGAGGATGATGTTGATCACGCCGGCGATGGCGTCGGAGCCGTATTGGGCGGCCGCGCCGTCCTGCAGCACTTCGATGTGGTCGATCGCGGCGACCGGGATGTAGTTCAGGTCAGCCGCCGCGCCGCCCTGGTATGGCCCGCCCAGCACGGCCAGGTTGGCGGTGCCGTGGCGGCGTTTGCCGTTGATCAGGACCAGCGTGTTGTTGGGGCTCAGGCCACGCAGCCGGGCCGACAGCGTCAGGTTGGCGGTGTCGCCGCCGAAGGCTTGCGCGGTGAACGACGGCAGGTTCTGCGCCAGCGCCTGGATCAGGTCCGGCTGGCCGGTGCGCTGCAGGGAGGCCGAGTCCAGCACCTGGATCGGCGAGGCGCTGTTCTCCACCTTGATGCCGCTCGAGCGCGTGCCGGTGACGATCACCGCGCTGACCGGGGCTTCGCCCGAAGCGTCGGCGGCCGGCGCGGCGGCGGCATTGTCGTCGGCGCCCGCGGCGGCGGCGTAGGCGGAGCCCAGCGCCAGGGTGGACAGCACGGCGGCGACGCCGGTTTTGAGTATGGCCTTATGCATAATGAATCCCCATTGAATGAAAAAGAAAGTAAGACCTACTGCGTAATTATTTTTTTGCGGCGACGACTTCGATTTCCACCAGCCAGCCCGGATTGCTCAGGGCCGCGACCTGCACCACGGCGCGCGCCGGCAGCTTGGTCTGCGCACCGCCGAAGTGCTGGGTGTAGGCTTCCATGAAGCCCTTGGTGTCGGCCTTGCCGCCCTTGGCCGGGTCGCCGACCAGGTAGACGGTCATCTTGACCACGTCGCTCATGTCGAGCTTCATGCCTTCCAGGACTTCCTTGATCTTCTTGAGCACCGACTCGGACTGGGTCTTGGTGTCGCCGAAGGCGGCTACCGTATCCGGCGCGGCGCTGGCGTCGGCGATGGCGGGCACCTGGCCGCTGACGAAGTGGATGGTGGCGGTGGACGGCACGGTGACGGCCAGCGCGATCGGGAAGTCCGAGCCGGGGATCTTGTGGCGGACGATGTCGGCGGCGGCTTTCGGCGCGGCGCCTGCGGCGGCGGGCGACAGCGCCAGCGCCAGCGCGGCGGGGATCAACAGGGTGGCGAGCGATTTCTTCATGCGTTCTTCCTTCAGTGTTTGTTGGACATCTGGCCGTTGCTAAAATGGTCGACTTGCAGCACGTCGCGCAGCGCCAGCACCTCTGACTCGCTGAGCGGCGCGCCCTGGTTGCCCCAGCTGCTGCGCACGAAACTGAGCACGGTGGCGATTTCCGCGTCGCTCAAGCTGTCGCTGAAGTCCGGCATGCCGCCGCGTCCCTTGAGCAGCACCGTGGCGACATCGGTACCCTTCCCTTGCACGAATTTGTTCCCCGCCAGCGCAGGAAAGGCGCCCGGTATGCCTTTGCCGGTGGCCTGGTGGCAGGCCGCGCAATTTTTAAGGAACAGCGCCTTGCCATCCATCTGCTGTGCGCGCGACGGTGAGCTGGCACCGGCCGCCAGCAACGCGACCACCACCATCGCCGTCTTGATCAACGCTTCCTTCATGCGCTGGCCCTTTCATGGATCTTGGCGATCTGCTGCCACGCCGATTCGATGGCGCCGGCCTGCCAGCCGGTCAGGTAACTCAGGTGCTCGCCGGCCAGCAGCACGCGGCCCTCGCCCTCGAGCAGGATCGGGTAGGCGGCGGCGCGGGTCTTCTCGGTCCACTCGGCCCAGCCGCCAAGGTTGTACTGCACGCGGTGCCAGGCGACCGAGAACGCGGTCTCGAAGTTCTCGGTGTACTGCGGGAAGATCTTCTGCCCCGCCTCCAGCGCGAACGCGGCGCGCTCCTTCGGCGACAGCGCGCTGGTTTCGATGGCGGCCGTCTGGTACTGGTAATACCCGAGCAGCACGCCCTTCTTTTTCTGCCAGCCGTAGGACGGCATCGAGATGGTGTTGATGCCTTTGAGGTCGGTGAGGATATGGCCGCCGTACAGGTGCTCGTCCTCCTCCCAGAAGCGGCGCTTCATCTGCAGGCCGATCTTGCCGACCGGCGCGTAGGCCACCGTGGCGACGGCCTTCTTGAATTTTTCCGAGAAGTCGGTGTCGATCTGGCGCAGCACCGACAGCGGCATCGCCACCAGGCAGTAGTCGGCGCCGATGCTGGCGGCCTTGCCGCTGCCGGTGTCCTTGTAGGTGACGGTGACGCCCTTGTCGTTCTGGCGGATGGTCTGCACTTCGGCGCGGTAGCGGATGTTCTTGCCGACGCGCTTTTCGAACGCCTTGGCGATGGCGTCCATGCCGCCGACCGGCTGGAACATGGTGTTCTGCATCGGGAAGTCCTGCACCGCGCTGTAGACGTTGCCCAGCTTGGAGGCCAGCAGGTCCTTGAAGCCCAGCGGATCGGACGGCGTGCCCGGCCCGGGCGACAAACCGGCGCCGGGGTTGACTTTGAAGCCACGGCCGCTGCGGCCCTTGTATTGCAGGTCGGCGCCGGCCAACTGGCCTTCGTGCGCCAGATAATCGAGCAGCAGGCGCTGGTCGTCGGCGGTCAGCTCCTGGTCCAGCTGCTTGTTCTTGACCGACTTGGCCAAGAGCTCGGAGACGTGGCCGCGCATGTCGGCCTTGATCTCGGCCACGCGCATGCGCTTGCCGGCGTAGGGGCCGGCGTTTTCGGAGTAGACAAAGGCGTGGTCGTTATCGTTGACCATGACTTCCAGCGGCACCTCGAACAAGCGCGTGTAGTGCAGCGTCGATTGATGGTGCAACGGGATGCGCCATGGGCCATGGTTGATGTACTGGCCGTCGTCGAAATCGCAGGTCTGCTTCTCGCCTCCGAGCTCGGTCAGGCTGAAGCCTTTGCGCGCGGTCTGGCAGCGCCCGCCGGCAAAGGCGCGCGCTTCCAGGATCTGGCAGTGGTAGCCCAGCTTTCCAAGCTCATAGGCCGCGGTCATGCCGGCCAGGCCGGCGCCCAGTATCAGCACCTTCTTTCCCTTGCCGCTGCCGCTCAGAGCCGGCGGCGCGGAGGCCGTCGAATCCATGCCCATGCCCCAGGCGTTCATGGTGTTGAGCAGCAGGCCGGTGCCGCCGACCGCTGCCGCGCGGTACAGGAAGTCCCTTCGAGTAAATGAACTAAACGATTTAAACGATTTAAACGATTTTACGGTTTTGCTATTCATCGACGTCCTTTCGTGACTTGCGATTCCATAGCTCCTATCTAGCAATCGTCGTGCCACGGCGCGGGACAAAATAAACATGCTTCGCCGTTGAAGCGATCCTTATGGAATAAGGCTAAACGGCATAAAACAATGTTGTTTCGCGGCCCCTTGATCGCTGCGCCGGAAGCACGAAAAGACGCTGGCGGCGACAGACTTTATTTGCGCCGCTGGCACGGGTGAAGCGGACAAGGAGGCGGCGCGCCGCACCAGCGAGAGGCGCGCACCGGAATGGAAGCAAGGGGTATGCACGGCGCTGGACAGCGCCGTGGGCGTTTCAGTTGGCGAAGCTGGCGATGGCGTGCGTAGTGCTACGTAGGGGTGCTGCGGGGATGGCGGGAACCAGGCGCGGCAAGGCCGCGATTTCCACGGCGGCCAGGTGGCGCTGCATGCCACCGCTGTCGGCCATGTGGCAGGCGTGGAATTGCATCGGCGCGTTCGGGTCCAACAAATAAATCATGTCCATGTCGGCCGGATCGTAGGCCACACGCACATGCCACTGTCCGCGCGAGCGCGCACGCTCGAACCAGCGCTCGTTGATGGCGCGCGCGCAGGTGTAGGCGACGCCGGACAATTCGATGCCGCCGGCGGTGACGGTGGCTTGCGCCGCCGGCATCAGGCTGCAGCGCAGCAGCTGTTCGGGATAGGTCTTGAGGCTGCCGCCGCGATGGGCCACGCCCCACTCCCACAATGCGCGCGGCGTGGCGTGGCCGGCGTGCGGCAGCGGCGCGCTGTTGTTGTGGTACAGGATGCAGTCGATGACGATGCGAGTGAACTGGTCCAGATCGAGCACGCCGTCCAACCGGCACGGGGCGCCGGCGGCGTCCGGTGAGAGCAGCTGGAAGCGCTTGGCCAGCACGGCGCGCCAGTCGTCCGGACCGTCGTTGGCGGCGACGCAGCGCAGGTTGAAGTTGTTGAGCAGCGTGTCGCGCTGGGCGCCGCCGCTCAGCGCGGCGTGGGTGGACAGCGTGTCCGGCAGATGGCGGCTGGGCCATTGGCCGGCCTCGATGTGGCGGCCGAACTGCTGGCTGTAGCGTTGCTTGTCGGCGCCGCAGTGCGCCAGCGCCAGCATGGCGTGCTGCCAGCTGGCGGCGCCCATGCCGATGTAGACCCCGGCCACCATGTGGCTGAAGGCGTCGATCGTCACGTACACCAGCGGGCGGCCGATGGTCTGCTGGCGGTCGGCGCGCGAGACCAGCTGCACTTCGGCGCGCACCACGTCCAGGTGGAAGCAGGCGCAGGGACGGCCATCGACAGGCGGCTGCCAGTCGCCGTCGGCCGATTGCCCCATGCCGGCGTTGGCATCCCTACCGGCGTGGATGGCCGGGGCGGCGCTGGCGTGGATCGCCAGACCGGCGCCGGCCGGCTGCGTCGCCTGCGGCGGCAGTCCGCGCGCGGTGGCGGCGGCGCTGCGGCGCGCCACTTCCGGCGGGCGGTCGTCGTCGTGGTCGAGCCAGTAGTTGAACTGGCCGAAGGTCGGCAGCACCGCCGGCGGCGCTTCCTGCGCGGCCAGCACGCGGCCGCTGTCGGCATCGATGCGCTGCCCGCTGAAGAAATCGGCCAGCATCTGCTGGTAGGCGCCCAGCCGCGAGAACTTGGCGTGGCCCGCCGCGTAGCGCGCGATGGCGACGCGGAAGGTGCGGCGAATCTCCTCGTCGGCGTTCATGCCGGGACCGTCGCCGGCGTCGTTCTTGCGTGGGCGCCCGCGCTTGACGCCGGCCGAGGCCTGGCGCACCTTGCCGCGCCCACCGGAGTTGCAGTAGTCGGGCAGCAGCGCGTTGGGCGTCTGCCCGCGCTGCCAGTAGCGGCGCAGGTAGCGGTAGATGGTCGGATGGGAGACGCCATGGTCGATGGTGGCCTGCGACACCAGCTGGCCGCGCAGGCGCGCCTCGTAGATGCCCGGCTCCTGCGCCACCAGCGCCTCGACGATGCGCCACGCGCGGGCGCGCAGCTGCAGGTGCTTGGGCGGCAGCAGCTCCTGGCTGACCACCATCAGGTAGGGATCGGCCGCCAGCACCCGCGCGCGGCCGGCGCGCAAGTCGGCCAGCAGCAGCGGCAGCGCAACCAGTTCGACGTCGGCCGAACGCGCCGCCACGTCGAACACGTAGGCGTGGCTTTGCTCGGGTGCGATCCACAGCACCCGCAAGGTGCGCGGCGCGGGATGCGTGTACTGCAGCAGGTCATTCCGCAGCAGCATCGGCGCCTCGGGAGTGTAGAAACAATGCGGTCATTCCATGCTCCTTACTCAACGATTGGTCGGTATCCCTTGATCCAATGCAATAAATGGGCCAGCCGCCGCTCTCCTATGAAAGCGGGAGGCGCAGCGCCAGCGCCAGGCGTGCTTGTGGTGCATGGCGGCGGCCGGGCGCACCGTGCGCGTGCAGGCGGCCCAAATGAAAACAGGGCCTTGCGGCCCTGTGGTTTGCATACCCGGTACTTGATCAGTACTTTTTCTTGAACTTGTCCTTGGCGCCCGGCGCCGGCTTTTTAGGCGGCGTCGATTTGCCGGACTCCGGCGGCATGCGGTCGGCGTGGCTGATCTTCAGCTGCGCGCCGCCGACCCACACTTTGCCCAGGTGCTTGAACAGGTCCGGCGGCATCCCGTCCGGCAGCTCCAGCATGCTGTAGGTGTCGAAGATCTCGATGCGGCCGATATGCTTGGCCTCCAGCCCCGCCTCGTTGGCGATGGCGCCGACGATGTTGGACGGCGTGGCCGCATGGTTGCTGCCCACCTCGATGCGGAAAGCGCTCATCGGCAGCGTGACCTTGCCCGGCTTTTCCTTTTTCTTCTTCGGCGCGGCTTCGGCTTCCACCTCGGCCGATTCCACGCGCGCGGCCTTGGCCAGCGGCGATCCGGCCGGCGCGGCTGGAGCGGCCGATGGCGCAGCCTTGGCGGCGGCCGGCGCGCGGGCCGGCACCGGACGGGCCGCCGGTGCGGCCGACGGCGCGGCATCGCCGTTATCGCGGCTGATACGCAGCTGCTGGCCGCCCACCTTGATGCCGGCCAGGTGTTCGAGCACGTCGGCGGTCAGGCTGTCCGGCATATCGAGCACGCTGTAGTCGTCGTAGATCTCGATGCGGCCGATGTTCTTGGAGTCGATGCCGCCCTCGTTGGCGATGGCGCCGACGATGTTGCCCGGCTTGACGCCGTGCTGGTAGCCTACTTCGATGCGGAAGGTCTGCATGCCGGGATCGGCGGCGCGCACGATGCGTTCCTTTTTCGGGAAGCGCTCGCTGCGTTCGGCGCGGTCGCCGCGCTCGAAGCGGTCGCCCCGGTCGCCACGGTCGCTACGCTCGAAGCCCACTTGACGGCCCGGACGCTCGTCCCAGGTCGCAGCGGCCACTTGCTGTTTTTTGTCCAGCAGCAGCGGCACGTCGCCGCGCGCCATCTTGGCCAGCGCGGCGGCGATCTCGATCGCCGGGATGTTCTGTTCGCGTTCGAAATCCTCGATCAGCGACTGGAACTGTTCCAGCTCGCCCTGGGCCAGCGTTTCGCTGATCTGCGACTTGAACTTGGCGATGCGGACGTCGTTGACGGCCTGGATGGTCGGCAGCTCCAGCATGCCGATCGGCTGGCGGGTGGCGCGCTCGATCGATTTGAGCAGGTTCTTTTCGCGCGGGGTGATGAACAGGATCGCCTCGCCGCTGCGGCCCGCGCGGCCGGTGCGGCCGATGCGGTGGGTGTAGCTTTCCGGATCGTGCGGCACGTCGTAGTTGACCACGTGACTGATGCGCTCCACGTCCAGGCCGCGCGCGGCGACGTCGGTCGCCACCAGGATGTCGATCTTGCCGTCCTTGAGCTGCTGGATGGTGCGCTCGCGCTGCGCCTGCTGGATGTCGCCGTTGATCGCGGCGGCCGAGAAGCCGCGCGCCTGCAGCTTTTGCGCAAGTTCCTCGGTACCGAGCTTGGTGCGCGAGAAGATGATCATGCCGTCGAAGTTCTCGGCTTCCAGGATGCGGGTCAGCGCGTCCAGCTTGTGCATGCCGGACACCAGCCAGTAGCGCTGGCGGATGTTTTCATTGGTGCCGGTCTTGGCGGCGACGGTGATTTCCTTCGGGCTGCGCAGGTAGGTGTTGGCGATGCGGCGGATGGCCGACGGCATGGTGGCCGAGAACAGCGCGGTCTGGCGCGAGTCCGGCGTCTCCTGCAGGATGCGTTCGACGTCGTCGATAAAGCCCATGCGCAGCATTTCGTCGGCTTCGTCCAGCACCAGTGTTTTCAGCTTGGACAGGTCGAGCGAACCCTTGTCCAGGTGATCGATCACGCGGCCCGGCGTGCCGACAACGACGTGCACGCCGCGGCGCAGCGCCGACAGCTGCGGGCCGTAGCTTTGGCCGCCGTAGATCGGCAGCACGTGGAAGCCGGGAATATGGGCGGCGTAGGTCTGGAAGGCCTCGGCGACCTGGATCGCCAGTTCGCGCGTCGGCGCCAGCACCAGCGCCTGCGGCGTGGTCTGTTTGATATCGATGCGCGACAGGATGGGCAGCGCGAAGGCGGCGGTTTTCCCCGTCCCGGTCTGCGCCTGGCCCAGCACGTCCAGGTTATCGAGCAGCAGCGGGATGGTCGCGGCCTGGATTGGCGACGGCGACTCGTAGCCGACTTCCTTCAGGGCCTTGATCAACGGCGCGCTGAGGTTCAGATCGGAAAAAAGGGTGATGGGGGAGGTTGGGGTTTCAGACATGGCGTCACTCACAAGTATGTTCGAATCGCCTAATTGCGAAAGAAATTTGTGCGTAGTTTACTCTCTATCGCCACTTTGGGCCTGTTTTTGGGCAAAAACGGCTATTTTCGGGCAAAACGATGCGTTTGCGGCCGAAAAAAAAAGACAGGCCGGAGCCTGTCTTCTTTCTTGCGCCGCCCAGGCCAGAGGTCCGGGGCGGCACGTCCTGCGCTAGCGGATGCGGATTACTTGCTGGCTGCTGGAGCCGATGCTGCTGGCGCCGGGGTCGAAGCCGCCGGTGCCGAAGCTGCCGGTGCGCTGGCGGCCTTGGTGGTCTTGTGCTTCTTGTGATGCACTTTCTTGGCCGGTGCGCTCGATGCGGGCGCCGATGCTGCTGGAGCCGGGGTCGATGCGGCTGGTGCGGCGGCAGGTGCCGAAGCGGCTGGGGCTTGGGCGAATGCGGCGCCTGCGAACAGGGTGGCGATCAGGGTGGCGATTACTTTTTTCATGATGTGATTTCCTTTAAATTGGTTTATATC
>Ga0308157_10007765_pt1 | contig 12375 bp, 9 predicted proteins | sample PhyBR1_FD_201035 | JGI IMG/M metagenome (GOLD analysis project Ga0308157, IMG submission 201035) | Phyllosphere microbial communities from UC Gill Tract Community Farm, Albany, California, United States - DLSLB.R1 | ecosystem: Host-associated > Plants > Phyllosphere > Unclassified | place: USA...
AACGGCAACGATAGGCAATCCTTGGCTGCAAGTGAACAATCCCGCCATTCGCCCTGGCAGAGACAGCATCGATCGCACGCTGGATCGCGGCGGAGTCGTCCGTGACACCGTCACCGATCGCGCCGTAGTGTTCGGGCGTTACACTGGCTTGGTCTGCGGCCCCGTGACGAGGAACAGCGAGCGCTGCGTCGTCGGCACGTGCAGTGGATCCTACCATCAGCGGAGCAGAGGACAGGGCAGCAAGCAAAGAACGCCGCGAGGTTGATAGTGGTGGCAAAATATTGAAGATCCTTTTGCACGATCATGAAAATCGGTACCGATTCTGCGATGTCGCGGTGGATTGGCACTCCTACGCGCGGTTCGAGGCCTCGTTTCACGCCTGATCGTGCTTCAAGCGCCTTCCACCTCGACGGCGTCCTTATCTGGGCCTGTTATTCAGTCTAAGTTCGTCATAAACGACCCCGGCAGCCTTATCGGCCAATCATATGGACTGAAACATGAATGCAACCCATCGCGGTCGTGGCGTATCCGCCCGCTCGGGCCGTAGCCGTTCTTCTGCAAAGCCGCGTGGCTTTCGCTCGGGATTTGACGGACGGACATCCTTGACGGGCAAAGCACCGCTAATCGCGACCGGCGGATATTTTGTCGTGCTGGCGTTGTTCGGCGGTGGTCTGGCTGGGTGGACGCCAGGCTACATGCTGGTCTGCATCACGATTGTAGCCGCGATCGTTGCGCTGGCATGGCGAGACGGGTTTCGCGCGCTCGATGACACGCCGCCTTTGGCCAAGACCGCATTGATTGGCATTGCCGTATTGCCCTTGCTGCAACTGATGCCGTTGCCGCCTGAATGGTGGCAGGCACTACCGGGGCAAGGGGTCCGTCATCAAGTGCTGACGCTCGCAGGGCTCGGGAAAAGCTGGCAGCCCTTGTCGGTCGAACCTGTCGGGACTGCGATCTCGGCGGTGCTCACGATCGGTTTTGCAGCGCTTGTCGCAATGCTCATGAGCTTGAGCGACAGGGATTTTCGCAACGTACTGCTTTTGGCGTTCGGACTGGTGCTGTTGGGCATTCTTGTCGGGATGGTGCAGGTCGTCACCGACGGTCAGTTTCCCAATCCGCACGGTATCGTCATGGGACCGACGTTGCAGGGCTTCTATGCCAACAAGAACCATATGGCCGTCATCCTCGCCGTTACCATCCTCCTGGCCGGATTCGTCGTTGTCCCCCGCTTCTTCGTTTCGCATCGCCGGCTCTGGGTCAGTCTCGGATACATCGCGTTCGTGGTGGTTTGCATCATCTCGACTAACAGTCGCGCCGGATTGGCATTGGGCGGAGTGGCGGCGTTGATTGTGCTGCACGACCAGACCCGCCAGATTGACTGGCGCTACAAGATCGCAGGGCTTGCGGTGCTGGCATTGCTGGCTGGGCTGATCCTGTCGACGGCTGCATTCGAACTGCTGTTCGGACGGTTCGAGGATGTCGACAACGACCTGCGCTGGCGCTTCACAATTTGGTCTTGGCCGCTTGTTGAGCGCTACTGGATATCAGGTAGCGGCGCTGGGTCATTCGTGACGCTGTTCTCGGCCAATGAACAACTCGCATGGGTGAAGCCGACATTCGTAAACCATGTGCACAATGAATATGTGCAGCTGGTGATCGAGTTCGGCATGGCCGGTATCGCGGTGCTGTTGGTGTTACTAGCGTCGCTTGTTCGTCCGCTTGTCCTGTGGTGGCGGTCGCCACGGACCACACGGGAGCACGCACTGATGACGTTCGGCTTTGCCACCATCCTGCTCTTCGCGCTGCACAGCGCGGTCGATTATCCGCTACGCCGTCCGGCTGGCTGGGCGTTCCTGGCACTCGCCTTAGTGGCGGTCTATCGGGGATACCGTTCGAGCACCGGTGGCGCGGCTGCGGTGGAACGGGCGGAAACGACTTGATGGAAGATCATGGCTGCTGCTACGGCAGCTAATCTTCACAGTATCGTGTCTATTTTCGTAAAGGGTGTGCGTGTGCGCCTCAAGATCTTATCGACCTGGGCGCTGGCTGCATGTGTGGCAGGATGTGCGGGTGGCTCCAATGTCCCGGTCGGCCAGACCGAACTGCCTTCCGCCCCGCAGACGCGACCGGTCCCAGTTACCCTGAATGAGTATCTGCTCGGGCCTCTCGACACTATTTCTGTAAACGTATTTAACGAACCGACACTGAGCGTTGCCGAAGCCGGCGTGTCGCTCAGCGGCAAGGTTTCGTTGCCGCTGCTCGGCGAGATGCCGGTCTCCGGCCGTTCGACCGGCGAAGTGGCGACGATGATCACCAGCGCGCTCAACGCGCGTTATCTGCGGAATGCGCGTGTCTCGGTCTCGGTCGAGCGAGCGGCCAATTTTACAGTTACCATCGACGGCGAGGTGAAGAAGCCGGGCGTCTACCAGATCCCTGGCGCGCGCTTGACTTTGGTCCAGGCCATCGCTCTGGGCGAAGGGGTAAGCGATCTCGCCAAGCTGGACGAAATCCTGATCATCCGCGAGATCGAAGGCAAGCGCTATGTCGCGCGCTTCGATCTGGCCGAAATTCGCGCTGTGAGGATGATTGATCCGCAGATTCAGCAGGGTGACATCATCGTCGTCGGTTACTCGCGCGGCGGGGCGCTGACCCGTACGCTGATAGGCACGCTGCCAGGCGTAGCGGCGCTCTTCGTGGCGCTGCGTCAGTGATGCGTACGTGCATCATCCTGCCACACGCTAGTATGACGCAGAGCGCGATGGCCCTGTGCGTCAAATTGTCCCATTGAACGAGGCGTTCCGCACAATGCAGTTTCCGTTTGCCGGAGCCGGTGCACCGACCGAACCGACCATGACCCCGGGCGCAGCAACTGCGTTCGAGGGCGATAGCAGCGCCAGCACGCTTCGCGAGATCTGGGCGGCGGTCTATCGGTCGCGATACTGGATCGCAGGAATTTTCGCGGTCTGCATCGCGCTGGGCATCACGCTGGCACTATTGTCGACGCGCCTGTACCAGGCAACTGCGTCAATCGAAGTGCGCCAGGAGGCCGAGAAGGTTCTCGGTACCGAGCAGGATCGCGAGGATTCGAGCTCCCGGGCGGACGCCGAGCGCTTCTTGCAAACGCAGCTGGATATCATTCGCAGTCGCGGTGTCGCTGAGGCAGTTGCCGAGAGCGAAGGGTTGTTCCGCGGCGAGGCGTTCCTTAACACGATGCGCGTTCCCGACGCCGACGTGCAGGTTCCGCTGGGCATGTCGCCGCGCGACGCGCAGCGCGCCCGCGTCATCAAGGCCCTGCGCGACAATATGCAGGTGCGCTACACCGGGACCACGCGGATCGCGGCGATCTCGTTCACCAGTCCAGACCCGCGGCTGTCGGCACGCATCGCCAACAGCTATGCGACCTCCTATATCCGCAACAACCTAGCGCGTAAGGCGGGTAGCTCGGTCTATGCCCTGGACTTCCTGCGCGACCAGCTTCGCGAGGCGCAGGCACGGCTTGCCAAGTCCGAGCAGGAGGTTGTCGATTACGCGCGGCGTACGCGGATCGTCGATGCAGGCAATGCGGCGGGCAATGCCACCACCAGCGACGCTAGCGCGCGCCCGCAGTCGTTGATCACCGCGCAACTCGTGCAGCTGAACCAGGCTTATTCCACCGCGGTGGCCGATCGTATCTCTGCCGAGCAGAAATGGGCCAACGTATCACGCTTGCCGTTGCTCAGCGTGCCCGACGTGCTGTCCAACAACGCGATCCAATCGCTGATCGAGCGTCGCGCGCAGATTCAGGCGCAATATCAGCAGCAACTTTCGACACGCCGGGCAGATTATCCTGCCGTAGTTGAGGCGGCTGCGCAGGTGAAGGCGCTAGACCGACAGATCACCACGCTGGCACGCAGCATTCGCGACGGCATCAAGAATCAGTATGACATCACGGCGTCGCGCGAACGCGAACTGAATAGCGCGATCGACGGGCTGAAAAACAGCACGCTTTCCGAGCAAAAGCAGGGCATCGAACTGTCGATCCTGCGCCGCGAGGCCGACACCAACCGTCAGCAATATGAATCGCTGCTGCGTCGCTACAATTCGGTTAATGCGGAATCAGGCATTCAGACCAACAACCTGTCATCTGTTGATCAGGCACAGGTTCCCGATCGTCCATCATGGCCGAAGCTGCCGCTCAACATCGCGCTCGCGCTAATTGTGGGAATGCTGCTGTCGGCGCTGTTCGTCTTCCTCCACGAAAAACTGTTCAGTCGCGTGCGGACACCGGACGAAGTGCGCGCCGCTTCGCATCTGTCGATCCTTGGCGTGGTGCCGTCGACGGACAGCCCCGAGGGCGAACTGGCCGACCCAAAGTCGTTCCAAAGTGAAGCTTACAGCTCTGTGCGGACTGGGCTTTCGTTGAGTAAGGGCGGGGTGCCGCAAGCCATGATGGTGACCAGCACACAACAGGGTGAGGGTAAGTCAACTGCGTGCCATGCCCTCGCGCTCAGCTTTGCGCGTCTCGGCAAGAGGGTGCTTATCATCGATATCGATCTGCGCCGTCCCAACGTCCACCGCCTCTTCAGCGTGAAGAACAAGCAGGGCTTCAGCAATGTACTGGCGGGCCAGCTGGCAATGAACGACGCAATCCGCCCGAGCGGTGTGAGCGGGCTCGACATGGTCGTCGCGGGCGACATCCCCCCCAATCCCGCCGAACTGATCGGCAGCCCGCAGCTTCCCGTCCTGCTCAGCGAACTGCGTCAACGCTACGACCTCATTCTGTTCGATTCAGCGCCTGTTATGGGACTTGCTGATGCGATCGTCCTGTCGAGCGAAGTCGATGCGACGGTGTTCGTCATCGAGTCCGGCCGCAACCCGGCAAGGACAATTCAGGTCGCGCTTGGGCGTCTGGCTCAGGGTGGCGGGACGATCATTGGCGCGGTGTTGCTGAAGTTCGATCCAGGCCGCTTCGGTTATGGCTACGGCACCGAATATGGCTATAAATATGACTATGCCGCGCGGAATGACTGAGTTGTCGCGTCTGAGACGCGGGATTACGAGCGTTCTGGCAGCAGCGGTGGTTTTGCCGGTCGTGGTTTATCTCTCGAAAGCTTCGACTGCGGTGACGGTGGTACGGGCGCAACGCGAAAGCGCGCTGATCGCGCCAGCCATTCTAGGAGCGTCCGCACCGGGTTCGTCGACATCCGTCGCTGCCCGGGGGCCCATAAGGCCACAAAACGGGCTCCTAACCGAGGCCATGATCCGCAAGGCAATCGCTGCCCGACCTCTAGATCAGGTGATCGCAAACGTCGCAATGGTGTGGGCGGTAAAGGGGCAGGCGCCACAAGGCTCGTCGGTTGTCGTCGCCAATGGAAAGGCTGAAAAAGCGCGTCTGAACACGTGGATGCCGGTGGTCGCACGACTGGGATGGCGTGATACCGCTGCCCAGTTCAATCGCCTGTACGTTGCAGCTGCCACGGGCGATATCGCGACGGTCATGGATGTCAGCGAATCGTTGTTACGTCGTCAACGAGGGGTGGATCAGATCACGCCGGTCATGGCCATTGCAGAAACAGATCCTCAGATCAGTCTGGAACTGATCGCACGCCTGCAACGCAAGCCGGGATGGCGCGCCGCCTATCTCGTTACGACAAACGTCCTGGTACGGCCGGACCAGCGCGTCGCTCGGTATAAAATGCTGCGCGAACTCATGCGGCGAGGCGATCGGCTGGGCGATGATGAAGTCTTCGCAAATGTCACCGCGCTCGAACGTGGTGCCCTACCCAATCTCGGCTTTGCCCTGTTAAAAGCAGCGCGACCCGGCGTGACCAGCCCGTTGAACGATCCCGAATTTCGGAGAGCAGCAACCAATTCCGCGGGCGGCGTTGCTACGGTTCCCTATGACTGGCAACTGTTGACGGGTGAAGGCTTTAGCACAGATGCATTTATCGAGCATGGTCAAAGCTCGTTGGAAATTAAGTGGAACGGCCGCGGCGTGCCTGTTTTCGCACGGCAGCGGACGTCAGCCGGTCCGGGTCGCTACGTCCTAGACATTGGAATCGAACCCCACACCATAGCGGACATAGCGGCAGTCCAGTTCCGCTTAGTGTGTGATGGAACGGTCATCGGGTTCCGTCAGGATGGACCATCGCCAACGCGGCTGTCGACGCTGCAGCCGGTGCCATGCGCGTATCCGGTCTTCGAGATCGCTGGCGAGGTTCAGTCCTCATCAATGCCGCGCACGGTTGCGCTTCATGCCCTTCGCTTGCGCCCTGTGGCATAAGCGACGACGGAAGGCTGCAAATGGCAACGTCGATCGATCGAAGCGCTTTTAGCGTATTATCCCGACCAGCGCGATCGCCCTACACCTGGGGCGGCGAAAACTTGGTCCACAGCTTGTATTTCAAGCTTTTGCTGTTGCTTGCGCCTATCCAGAGCGTTCTACTGACTTCGGTTCAGGGAACCACTGCAGCATTTATACTGATTTTGAGCGCTACTGTAATATTACTACGTGGTGAGTCGCGCTATGCCCGGATACTGATATTCATTATAGGCTTTTGGCTTGCCTATATTTTATACATGGTACTTAGTCTTTCCGGATACATGATCGATGCACCCAACTTTGGTATCGTTCGGACCATACGAAATGTGTATGTTTACGGGATACTGCGCCAGACGCAGGTTACGCAAGGTATATATCTATTTTCAGCCATGCTATTTGGCTTTCTTGTTTACAACTATTTCCAAGAGGCTTTCATTAAATTTGCCTATTTTGGAATATTGCTGTTGGCGATGTACGGATTTTACGAGTTCGTCTTTTACGCGATATTCCATACAAACGGCGATATTCTCTCGAACCGAAACTTTGGCGACCTCGATACTGCCGCTGCAGGTGCGGGCGAGGGGGCCTTTGCAACGGGCAGCATGGTGCAGGGATCCAATCTCTTTGGTTCAGGATTCATGCGTTTGAAGAGCCTGACGGGCGAGCCATCAATGTACGCGCTGAGTGTGACCCCATTTGCAGTTTACGCTTATGCCCGGCGCTGGTGGTTGCTCTTTGCCATACTGGCACTCTCTCTGTTGCTGTCGACATCCAGTACGGCGGTGATTGGTTTAATCGTGGGCCTAGCCTATGCCGAAGTGCGGCAGCGACAGGAATTCATCCTGTACATAGCAGGCGCGACCATTGTTGTCGTTCTGCTATACATAACGTCGGATCCGGTTTATCAGGCGCTCAACACTTTGCTGTTCGAGAAGCTCGATACCGCGTCTGGCAACGAGCGGTTGATGCTGTTTACCAACAATGTCGGGTTGATCTTTGACGGTAATGTGGTCAGAGCGATGTTTGGCGTCGGGTTCGGTACGGTGCGCTCGACTGACATGTGTTTCCTCTTGCGCAAAGCCCCGGACCGCGACGCTATCGTTGCGACCTTGATATCGCTATACATTATGGAAATGGCGACTGTGTCAGAATTCGCTTATTTGCCGCCCTGGTTCATGATCGCGCTTGCTTATGTCCGATTGCGAGAGCAAAAACGCCTAAGGTTTGCAGCGCCCGGTGCCGCGTCGGTACGGATATGATGCGGCGAATGCCAAAGCTCGTTCTCAACGGCCGCTTTCTAGGTCGACCCGTGACGGGGGTGGAGCGGCTTGCGATCGAGTTGGCCGACGCTCTCGGATATCGTCTTGACGCTGCACGTGGACCAGACGGCACTCAGTCCGCCAGTCTCGAAATCCTTTCACCGTTACCGGATCTGGCTGCTGTTGTCGCTGCGGCCTCCACGCGCTTTCCCCACAGTCCTGTGCATGCAATTGGTCAACGCGCAGGCCATGCCTGGGAGCAGCGCGAACTTTGGCGGGCTCGCCCCGACGCTTGGCTATTGAACCTGTGCAACACGTCGCCAATCCTTCGTCGGCGCCAAGCCGTAGTGATCTGTGACGCGCAATTCATTCTCCATCCTGAGTCTTATTCGCGCGCGTTCCGCTGGTGGTATCGCTTCGCTTTGTCGATCGCGAGCCGCCGTGCGGGCGCCTTGTTTACGATTTCAGACTTCTCGCGGCTGCAACTGGAACGCTTCGGTGTCGTTCCGAAGGGCAAAGCTCAGGTCTTGCGGCTAGGGATCGATCATCTCGCGCGTGTTAAAGCGGATGATGGTGTCATCGCGCGCCATGGCCTCGACCGTCCATATATCCTGGCAATCGGGTCGCTGGCCCGGCACAAAAACCTGCGGCTATTGATTGATGCCTTCTGCGAAGCGCGTCCTGCCAACGTGAATCTTGTTATCGCCGGCGGAGGCAATGCCCGCGTTTTCGGCGATGCAGGACTACGTGAGGGTGAGAATATCCGCTATCTTGACCGGGTTAGCGATGGTGAGCTCAAAGCATTGTACGGGCATGCCTTGGCCTTCGCCTGCCCGTCGCTCTCCGAGGGCTTTGGGTTTACGCCGCTCGAGGCGATGAGCCTGGGATGCCCCGTGATCGCAACCACTGGCGGCGCGGTTCCTGAAATCTGCGGCGATGCGGCGCTCTACGCTGATCCAAGCGATCCGTCCGCATGGAGCAGTGCCCTGACGCGAATGGTATGCGAGGTAGATCTTCGCAACGATCTTAGCGCAAGAGGCCGGGTAAGGGCAGCACAGTATACCTGGCACGATGCAGCGGGGCAGATGCTTGATACGATTGCGGCGCTCGAGACGGCCAATGCGAGCTGACACAGTTGCGCTTGGTACCGTAAGGTAGGTTCCGAGTGCCCGAATTAGCATAGGGCTGTTTCCGTCCGGTCTTGGTACATCCACTCCAGCGTATCTGCGAGGTCACGCGGGCGCCATTGCGGCAGAGTGGCGCGTAACCGGGTGACGTCACCGCCGAGCACCGGCACGTCGTTGGCCCGTACGAACGCGGGGTTGACCCGTACCTCGATCCGGTGCCCGCTCATCTGGCGCAACGCCCCGAGAATATCGTCGATCGAGCGTACCGTGCCCGTGCAGATGTTGACGAGCGCGGGCGGTGCATCAGCGAGCGCCAAGCCGGCATAAACGTCTGCAACCGAGCGGACGTCGCCAAAATCACGTTTTACAAACAGATTGCCTAGTTCGATCGTATCGGCATCGCGCCGGAAATGATCTACGATCTTGGGGACCAGATATTCGACCCCCTGGCCGACGCCAGTATAATTGAAAGGCCGCGCGACGACGATTTCGAGGTGATTGCGCCACAGCGAAGCACCCTGCTCCATAGCCAGCTTACTGATCGCGTAATGATTGGTGGGGTTTGTCGCCGCATCCTCTGAGACCAGTCCTTCGGCACCGGGGCCATAGACTTGGGCACTGCTAGAGGCGATGCACCGCGTGCCGGGCCGAATTCTGGCTACAGCATCGAGCAAGTGGAATGTACCGAGCTGGTTGACGGTGTAGAACGCTTCCCAGTCGGTTGCATTGACGAAGGCGCGCGCGGCGAGGTGAATTAGCCGGTCGAATGGGGTATCCGCGACGGCTGCTTCTACCGCGTCTTTGTCAGTAAGGTCGACCGACAACGGGATGCACTCGATCCCCAGGTTCGCCAGCGCCTCGATTACGAAACGCCCGGTAAAGCCGTTTGCGCCGGTCAACGCTACCCGCATCAGAAGGACCAACCTGCCTTGTTACGGCGCATGTCGGCCTCAACCATCAGAGCTGTGAGCTCTTCAAGCTGGACCTGCGGCGTCCAGCCCAGCTCGCGCTGCGCCTTTGCCGGGTCGCCGATCAGCAGTTCGACTTCGGCCGGACGGTAGAATTGTGGATTGATCCTGACCAGCTGCTTGCCGGACTTGCGATCGACGCCCGTCTCGTTCTCTTCACTGCCCGACCATTCAATGTCTATCTCGACTTGGCGGAATGCCATTTCGACGAACGTACGAACCGTCTCGGTCCGATTGGTCGCCAGTACATAAGTTTCGGGAACGTCGTGCTGCAGCATCAGTCGCATGCCCTCGACATAATCCTTGGCATAGCCCCAGTCGCGCTTGGCATCGAGATTACCGAGTTCGAGGAGATCAGCCTTGCCGAGCGCGATCTTGGCGACCGTATCGGTAATTTTACGGGTCACGAACTCACGGCCGCGCAGCGGTGACTCGTGATTGAATAGGATCCCGCTGGATCCAAAGATACCGAAGCTTTCGCGATAGTTGACCGTCAACCAGTGCGCATAGAGCTTGGCGACGCCGTAGGGACTGCGCGGATAGAAGGGGGTGTCTTCGACCTGCGGGATCGCCTGGACCTTTCCAAACATTTCCGACGTCGATGCTTGGTAGAAGCGGATTTCACGATTTACCGTGCGGATCGCCTCAAGCAGATACGCTGCACCCAGACCGGTGATCTGGCCAGTGGCGATTGGCTGGTCGAACGAAACCCCGACGAAACTCTGCGCTGCCAGATTATAGACTTCAGTCGCTTCCGACGTCTCAAGCAGGCGGATTGCCGACCCCATGTCGGTCAGATCATATTCGACCAATTTGAGATTGGGACGATTGGCAATGCCAAGTTCATCGATACGCCAGAAATTGACCGAACTGGTCCGCCGATACGTGCCGAAAACCGTATAGCCCCGATTGAGCAGGTTTTCGGCAAGATAGGCGCCGTCCTGGCCGCTGATGCCTGTAACGATCGCTGTCTTGCTCACAAAGTCTCCTTTGGGTGGAAATTCCGGCCCACGAAATGCCGGTCTAGCCGATAGGTGGGATTTCAATCGAGCGGTGCTGTAGGGAGGATATTCGCGAATATCCAGTGATCGCGGCATTTCAGTCGTACGGCATAACCGTAATTGGCTGTCACGTTGCTGGACGGCGTTCGATCCGACCGGTAATGCCGAGCCGAATACGGTCTAATAGGAGGAGATGCCAATGCGTATGAAACCTATCGTCGCGTTGGCGGCCTTCATGGTTGCGTCATTCACAGCACCAGCAGTGGCCCAAACTGATACCCCGGCTCCAGGGGTAGCGCGGCAAAGTGGTGAGGTCGTCGAGTCCGCGAGTAGCGCGCTAGGTGTGGCAATGCGTTCGCTTGACGATGCCCCAACCGCGCCGGCCGCCAAGGGGCGTAACAATCGTATCCTGAGCGAAAATGAGAGCTACAATTTGGGACGTGCTGCCGAAGGGCGGGTTGGTTTGCGGGTCGGCAGTGACATGAGCTTTCGCGTTGAAAAGCGTGCGGGCACGCCTTGACCGCGCTGCGCTTCCACATGTTCAAAATCTCGGAGTAGTATGTGCACAAGACAATGCTCCTGGACGCGACGAAGACATTTGAATGCCGGTTCTCGACGGGGATCCAGCGGGTCGTGCGTGAACTGGTTCGACGTAGCGACCTGATCGGAGCCGCGCTTGGCATCGAGGTCGTACCTGTGGTTGCGAGCGGTCGCGGTTATCATCGCCTTGATGCCGCAGGCCTGGTGCGGCTTCTCGAACCGGCGCCTGGGACTAGTGGCAAGATGATTGCGCAGTCCGGGCTCGTGCGCCGTGCCAAGGAATTGCTCCAATCCAACATGAGCCTGTATGCGACGATGCAGCGCTTCAGCATGCGCCGACGGCTGGCGGCCCTGACAGCGGATCTGCCGCTGATCGATGTCGGCCCCAATAACATTGTCGCGTTGATCGATGACTTTGCCGGCGGCGTTCCGTCACTGACAGCGATTGGCACGGCACGGCGCAAAGGGGCGACGACCCTGGCGATCATCTACGATCTCATTCCCATTCTGCACCGCGAGATGGTGCCGCGACCGATCGCATATCTGTTCAAACGCGCTTTCGAACAGCTGGCGGGTCGGGTCGACGGGTTAATTGCCATTTCGCAGAGCGGTGCCGATCTAATCCGCGCACAGCCTGCGGTGCGGAACGCCGGCGTTCCGGTGACCAGCTTCTACCTCGGGCAGGATCTCCATATTACCCCCGGTGAGGTCGCGTCGACGACGATCCCCGATGCCGTATGGCGCGATGGACCTACCTTCATCATGGTCGGCACCATCGAGCCGCGCAAACGCCACGCAGCCGCGCTAAAGGCGTTCAGCAAGCTGTGGGAAGACGGCGTTGCCGCGAATCTTCTGATCGTCGGTAGGATCGGCTGGGAGGTCGACGCGTTCATCGAGGCGGCCGAACAGCATCCGCAATATGGCAAGTCGATGTTCCTATGCCATCAGGTTGGCGATCACGAACTGCGCGCTGCGATGGCGCGGGCTGATGCGACGATCATGGCATCGAAAGCTGAAGGGTTCGGCCTGCCGATCGTGGAATCCTTGGCGTTCGGAGTTCCCGTGCTAGCCTCGGACATTGCGATCTTTCGCGAGGTGGCCGGCGCGGCAGGGCGCTATTTCCCGCCCGACGATACCGACTTGTTTGCCGACGCGATCAGGCAGTTCATCGAGCATGCC
>Ga0308157_10007768_pt1 | contig 12371 bp, 6 predicted proteins | sample PhyBR1_FD_201035 | JGI IMG/M metagenome (GOLD analysis project Ga0308157, IMG submission 201035) | Phyllosphere microbial communities from UC Gill Tract Community Farm, Albany, California, United States - DLSLB.R1 | ecosystem: Host-associated > Plants > Phyllosphere > Unclassified | place: USA...
GATGCTGGTCATCCGCTGCGCCTCGGCCACCTGGGCGGGGTCCACATTGCTCACGCCGATATGGCGTATCAGCCCCTCATCCTTCATGCGCACCAGCACGGCCAGCGCTTCGCCTATGGACGAGCCGTCCGGCCCGGCCACGCCGGGCGCGCGGAGGTTGACTACGTCCAGCGCGTCCAGGCCCAGGTTGCGCAGGTTGTCGTGGACTGCGGCGCGCAGCTGTTCTGGCGCGGCGGCCGGCAGCCACGATTGGTCATCCCCGCGCCGGAAGCCGATCTTGGTGACGATGGTGAGGCTGTCGCGGTAGGGATGCAGCGCTTCGCGTATCAGCTCGTTGGTCACGTGGGGACCGTAGAAGTCGGCGGTGTCGATGTGGTTGACGCCCATTTCCACTGCGGCGCGCAACACCGCCACGGCGGCGGCGCGGTCCTTGGGCGGCCCCCAGACATGCGGCCCGGCCAGTTGCATGGCGCCGTAGCCCAGCCGGTTGAAGCCGATGCCGCACTGCGCGGGCGTGAACTGGTCGCTGGAGGGAAGGTAGGGGGATGCGGCGAAACTGGTTTGCATGTGGTGCTCCTGTCGGTTGAGTGGGATGGCATGGCACATGGTAGCGGCGGCGCGTCCGTGTGATAATCGGGCCAATCCCGCACGGGCTGTACGATATTCCGCACAATAAGGACGCATCCATGAGCAGCGAACTGCCTTCCATGGCCGATCTGTCGGCTTTCGCCGCCGTCGTCCAGCACGGCGGATTCCGCCAGGCCGGGCGCGCCAGCGGCCAATCCGCGTCGGCGCTGAGCGAGGCCTTGCGGCGCCTGGAAAACCAGCTGGGCATCCGCCTGCTGGTGCGCACCACCCGCAGCGTGACGCCGACCGAGGCGGGGGCCTTGCTGTTGACGCGCTTGCGCCCGGCGCTCGATGAGGTGGCGGGGGCGCTCGACGTGCTCAACACGCTGCGCGGCAGCCCGCGCGGCATGCTGCGGCTCAACGTGCCGGTCAGCGCGGCACGGTTTTTCCTGCAGCCCATGGTGGAGCGCTTCATGGCGGCGTATCCCGAGGTGACGCTGGATGTGGTGGTCGACAACAATTTCGTCGACGTGGTGGCCGGCGGCTGCGACGCGGGCATACGCTACGGCGAAAAGCTGGAGCAGGACATGATCGCCATTCCCATCGGCCCGCGCACGCAGCGGTTTGCGGTGGCGGCGGCGCCGTCCTATCTGGCGCGGCGCGGCGTGCCGCAGCACCCGGGCGAGCTGTTGCAGCATGCCTGCCTGCGCGGCAGGTTTTTAAGCGGCGCCATGCCGCCGTGGGAATTCGAGCGCCAAGGCCAGCGTTTGAGCGTGGAGCCCAGCGGCCCCCTGATCGTCACGCCGACGGCGGCCGACATGGCCGTCAGCGCCGCCGTGGCGGGGCACGGCCTGGTGTATCTGTTTGAGGAATGGCTGGCGCCGTATATCGCGGCCGGCCAGCTGCAGCCGGTATTGGAAGATTGGTGGATGCCTTTCCCCGGACCGTATTTGTACTATTCCGGCCGGCGCCACTTGCCGGCGCCGCTGCGGGCTTTTATCGACTTCGTCCAGTCGTCCGCAGCGCCAGGCTGAGCAGCAATCGCCTGCCTCTCCGCATCAAACCAGGGGCAGGGCGGTGGTGTCCTTGATGCGCTGCAGGGCGAAACTGGACTTCACGTCCAGCACGGCGGGGTGGCGCAGCAGGGTGGCCATCATGAAGCGCGAGAAGTGGTCCATGTCCTCCACGTGCACCCGCAGCAGGTAGTCCATCTCGCCCGTCATGGCGTAGCAGGCCACCACTTCCGGCCACTGTTCCACCGCCACCGCGAAGTCGGCGCGCGGCGAGGTGCCGCCCGGGTTCACGCCCAGCGCGCGCGCGGTGCTGTGGTTGGCGGCGGCCGCGTCGCTGTGCTTTTCCAGGCGCACGTTCACATAGGCCAGCAGGCCCAGGCCGATCTTGTCCGGGTCCAGCAGCGCCACGTACTGGCGGATCACGCCTTCCTCTTCCAGCCGCTTGATGCGGCGCAGGCACGGCGATGGCGACAGGCTGACTTGCTCGGCCACGTCCTGGTTGGACAGGCGACCGTCGCCTTGCAAAATTGCCAGAATCTTACGGTCGGTTTTGTCGAGCGCAATCTTGGTCATAAATCCCTCTTTTGGTCAGGTTACAAGCAATATTATTGCGCACATCGGCGGCGTCCGGGAATTGTTCGCAATTTAATGCCTCCCCTGCGGGACTATACTGGGCGGAAAATAAGCAGAGGAGACACGCATGAAATTCGAGTCCTGGGACAACCCTATGGGTACCGATGGTTTTGAGTTTGTCGAATACGCCGCGCCGGACCCCAAGGCCCTGGGCGCGCTGTTCGAAAGCATGGGCTTTACCGCCATTGCCCGCCACCGCCACAAGGATGTGACCCTGTACCGCCAGGGCGACATCAACTTCATCATCAACGCCGAGCAGGACTCCTTCGCGCAACGCTTCGCGCGCCAGCACGGCCCGTCCGTGTGCGCCATCGCCATCCGCGTGGACGACGCCGCCTTCGCCTACCAGCGCGCGCTGGAACTGGGCGCCTGGGGCTTCGACAACAAGACCGGCCCGATGGAACTGAACATTCCCGCCATCAAGGGCGTTGGCGACTCGCTGCTGTACTTCGTGGACCGCTGGCGCGGCAAGAACGCCGCCCAGGGCGTGCCGGCCGGCGCCATCGGCGACATCAGCATCTACGACGTGGACTTCGTGGCGATACCCGGCGCGGTGGCCAATCCGGTCGTGGCCGGTCATGGCCTGACCTATATCGACCACCTGACCCACAATGTGCACCGCGGCCGCATGAAAGAATGGGCTTCGTTCTACGAGAACCTGTTCAACTTCCGCGAGATCCGCTACTTCGACATCGAAGGCAAGCTGACCGGCCTGAAGTCGAAAGCCATGACTTCGCCATGCGGCAAGATCCGCATTCCGATCAATGAATCGTCGGACGACAAATCGCAGATCGCCGAATACCTGGACGCCTACCATGGCGAGGGCATCCAGCACATTGCGCTGGGCACGGACAATATCTACCAGTCCATCCAGGCCATGCGCGGCACCGGCATCGTGTTCCAGGACACCATAGAGACTTACTACGAGCTGGTGAACCGCCGCCTGCCGCACCACGGCGAGGACCTCGACGAGCTGCGCCGCCTGCGCATCCTGGTCGACGGCCACAGCACCGAGAGCGAGCGCGAGCTGCTGCTGCAGATTTTCACCACCAACGTGATCGGGCCGATCTTCTTCGAGATCATCCAGCGCAAGGGCGACCAGGGCTTCGGCGAAGGCAACTTCCGCGCGCTGTTCGAGTCCATCGAGCTGGACCAGATCAAGCGCGGCGTGTTGAAAGACGATAAGGCGGCGGTATGAATTGGCGGGTTACGCGCTCCGCGCTAACCCGCCCTACGTAACATCAGCGTAACCCGCCACAACCCCGCCAGCGCCGCAAAGACGGCGCACCGGGCACCCGAGAAATAGTGGAGACAACACATGAATGCACCAGTCAAGGATTCCCATCTGGAATCCGGTAAGCCAGCGCAAGACATTTCGCTAGACGACAAATGGACCCTGGAGCGCGGCCGCGCCTTCATGACCGGCACCCAGGCGCTGATACGCCTGCCCATGATGCAGCGCGAGCGCGACCTGAAAGCGGGCCTGAACACGGCCGGCTACATCACCGGCTACCGCGGCTCGCCGGTCACCAGCGTCGACATGACGGCCATGAAGGCCAAGAAATACCTGGACGCGCACCACGTCAAATTCCACCCCGGCATGAACGAAGACCTGGCGGCCACCGCCGTCTGGGGCACGCAGCAGACCAATCTGTTCGAGGACGCCAAGTACGACGGCGTGTTCTCCATGTGGTACGGCAAAGGCCCCGGCGTGGACCGCTGCGGCGACGTCTTCAAGCACGCCAACAACGCCGGTTCCGCCAAGCACGGCGGCGTGCTGGTGCTGGCCGGCGACGACCACGCCGCCAAGTCCTCCTCCACCGCGCACCAGTCCGACCACATCCTGAACGCCTGCGGCATTCCGGTGCTGTATCCGTCCTCGGTGCAGGAATACATCGACTACGGCCTGCACGCCTGGGCCATGAGCCGCTACACCGGGCTGTGGGTGTCGATGAAGTGCGTCACCGACATCATCGAATCCGGCGCCGTGGTGGACTTCGACCCCGACCGCGTGCAGATCCAGCTGCCGACCGATTTCGAGCTGCCGGCCGGCGGCCTGAACATCCGCTGGCCGGACACCGTGCTGGACATGGAAGTGCGCATGAACAGCTACAAGTGGTACGCCGCGCTGGCCTACTGCCGCGCCAACAAGCTGAACAAGATCATCTGGGACTCGCCGAAACCGAAGATCGGCATCATCACCGCCGGCAAGTCCTACCTGGACACGCGCCAGGCGCTGGCCGACCTGGGCATCGACGAGCAGGCCGCCGCCGACATCGGCATCCGCCTGTACAAGATCGGCATGACCTGGCCGCTGGAAGCGGACGGCGTGCATGAATTCGCCAAGGGCCTGGACGAGATCCTGGTGGTGGAAGAGAAGCGCCAGATCCTGGAATACGCGCTGAAGGAAGAGCTGTACAACCTGCCGGACGGCGAGCGTCCGCGCGTGGTGGGCAAGTTCGACGACACCGGCGAATGGAGCAACAAGGGCAAGACCGGCCACGGCGACTGGCTGCTGCCGGCCACCTACGAGCTGAACCCGGCGCAGATCGCGCGCGCCATCGCCTCGCGCATCGCCCACTACTGCGCCGGCCATCCGGTCGCCAAGCGCGTCCAGGAACGCGTGGCCTTCCTGGAAGCGAAGGAACTGGCGCTGAAAAACCTGCCGGTGAAAGCCAATCCGGAAACCGACCGCACGCCTTTCTTCTGCTCCGGCTGCCCGCACAACAGCTCGACCAAGGTGCCGGAAGGCTCGCGCGCGCTGGCCGGCATCGGCTGCCACTACATGGTGCTGTGGATGGACCGCGAAACCTCCACCTTCACCCATATGGGCGCCGAGGGCGTGACCTGGGTGGGCCAGGCGCCGTTCACCAACGAGAAGCACGTCTTCACCAACCTGGGCGACGGCACCTATTTCCACTCCGGCATCCTGGCGATCCGCGCAGCGGTGGCGGCCAAGGTGAACATCACCTACAAGATCCTGTTCAACGACGCCGTCGCCATGACCGGCGGCCAGACCTTCGACGGTCCGCTCGATCCCGGCATGATTTCGCGCCAGATCGCGGCCGAAGGCGTGACGCCGATCATCGTCGTCACCGACGAACCGGACAAATATCCGGACGATTACAAATGGGCCGAAGGCGTGACCGTGCGCCACCGCTCCGAGCTGATGGACGTGCAGCGCGAGCTGCGCGACATGCCGGGCGTGTCGGCCATGATTTATGACCAGACCTGCGCCTCCGAGAAGCGCCGCCGCCGGAAACGCAATGAGTATCCGGATCCGGCCAAGCGCGCCGTGATCAACGAGGCCGTGTGCGAAGGCTGCGGCGACTGCTCGGTGCAGTCGAACTGCCTGTCGGTGGAGCCGCTGGAAACGGAATTGGGCCGCAAGCGCCAGATCAACCAGTCCTCCTGCAACAAGGACTTCTCCTGTACCACCGGCTTCTGCCCGTCCTTCGTGACGGTGGAAGGCGGCGCGCTGAAGAAGCCGAAGAAGGCCGCCGCCGCCGGTGATGCCGCCATGCCCGCGCTGCCGTCGCCGGCCATGCTGTCGACCGCCGAGCCGTTCGGCATCCTGATCACCGGCATCGGCGGCACCGGCGTGGTGACCGTGGGCCAGATCCTGGCCATGGCCGCGCACGTGGAAGGCAAGGGCGCGGTGGTGCTGGACATGAGCGGCCTGGCGCAGAAGGGCGGCCCGGTCATGTCGCACGTGCGCCTGGCCGACAGGCAGGCCGACCTGCACTCGACCCGCGTGGGCACCGGCGCGGCCAACCTGGTGATAGGCTGCGACCAGATCGTCACCGCCAGCCGCGACGCGCTGTCGCGCATGGGCGAGGGCCGCACCTGGGCCGCCGTCAATTCCACCGGCGCCACCACGGCGGCCTTCGTGAAGAATCCGGACTGGCAGTTCCCGGGCGCCAGCTCGCAAAGCGAAATCATGCGCGCCTGCGGTGCCGAGCGCGTGGAATTCGTCGACGCCGGCCAGATCGCCACCGCGCTGATGGGCGACTCCATCGCCACCAATATGTTCATGCTGGGCTACGCCTTCCAAAAAGGCCAGGTGCCGCTGACGGAGGCGTCGCTGCTCAAGGCGATCGAGCTGAACGGCGTGTCGGTCGGCTTCAACAAGACCGCCTTCAACTGGGGCCGCACCGCCGCGCACGACCTGGGCATGGTGACCCGCCTGACCGCGCCGGCCAAGGTGATCGAGTTCAAGCGCACGCAGTCGCTGGACGACATCGTCAACCGCCGCGTGGAACTGCTGACCGCCTACCAGGACGCCGCCTACGCCGCCCGCTACAAGGAGTTCGTGGACCATGTGCGCGCCGAAGAGGGCAAGCTGGGCCACAAGCAGCTGCGCCTGACCGAGGCCGTGGCGCGCTACTTCTACAAGCTGATGGCGTACAAGGACGAGTACGAGGTGGCGCGCCTGTACACCGATCCGGCCTTCAAGGAGAAAGTGGCGAATATGTTCGAAGGCGACTACCAGATCAAGTTCCACCTGGCGCCGCCGCTGCTGGCCAAGACCGATGCGGAAGGCCACCTGGTCAAGCAGCAGTTCGGCCCGTGGATGATGAAGGCCTTCGGCGTGCTGGCCAAGTTCAAGGGCTTGCGCGGCACCGCGCTGGACATCTTCGGCTACACCGCCGAGCGCAAGATGGAGCGCGCGCTGATCGCCGAGTACCGCCAGACCGTGGCCGGCCTGCTGGGCAAGCTGACGGACGCCAACCTGGCGCAGGCGGTGGCCATCGCCAGCATTCCGGAAGACATCCGTGGCTACGGCCATGTGAAGGAGCGCCACCTGAAGGCGGCCAAGGCCAAGGAAGCCGGCCTGATCGCCGCCTACCACGCCGGCCAGCCGGCCAGCCACCAGGCGGCCTGAGCCGGTTAGCAGGCTGAAGGGGACCGCGCCGCATTGCGGTGCGGTCCCCTTTGTTCTTCCGCCGCGTCACAGCTTGCAACAATCTGTGACAAAAAAAGGCATGGTGGGCGACTATAATTCCCGCATGAAAATTTCCTTACTCTCGTGCTGGGCGGCCGTTTTACTGCTCAGCCTGGCCGGCTGCGGCGGCGACGCCAACAACACCGGCGCCGCCGGCAACACTCCCGCCGCCGTCTCGCGCAGCGCGCCCAGCGGCATGGCCGCGCCGGCCTTGCCCGCCTATTCCAGCTTTATGAACCTGTGCGCCGCGCCGCGCCAGTCCACCGCCACCGCGTTCTATCCTGACCGCCAGGGCACGCTGGACGACGAGAAGTCCTTCCTGCGCCTGTGGACCGACGACACCTATCTGTGGTATTCGGAAGTGCCGGCCAACAATCCGGCCTCCTACAGCACCGCGCTGGACTACTTCAATGTCCTCAAGACGCCGCTGCTGACCGCCAACGGCAAGCCCAAGGACCGCTACCACTTCACCTATTCGAGCGCAGAATACGACGAGCTGTCGCGCGGCGTGGAGCTGGGCTACGGCATGAACTGGGCCCGCAATACCGGCCCCAACATTCCCCGCACCTGGACCATCACCTCCGTCCTGCCCGGTTCGCCGGCCGACCAGGCCGGCCTGCGCCGGGGCGATGTGCTGAACCAGGTGGACTTCCAGAACTTCGTCTGGGCCGGCGACGCCGCCACCGTTGCCAAGCTCAACGCGGGCCTGTTCCCCGTCAAGGCCGGCGAAGTGCACGAATTCATGTTGTCGCGCGGCCTGCAGAAGCACATGGTGTTCCTGAAAGCGGCCAAGCTGGACGTGCCGCCGGTGCAGAACACCAAGGTGATCGATACGCCGACCGGCAAGGTGGGCTATTTGACCTTCAACAGCCACAACCCGGTGTCCGAGCTGCAGCTGATCGAAGCCTTCAAGCAGCTGGAGGAAGCCAAGGTGAACGACCTGGTGCTGGACCTGCGCTACAACGGCGGCGGCCTGCTGGTGATCGCCAGCGAGCTGGCCTACATGATATCCGGCGGCGAGATCACCGCCGGCAAGACGTTTGAACATACGCTGGTGAACGACAAGGGCACGCCGCAGACGCCGCTGATTTTCCTGCCGGTGTCGCTGGGCTTGAACACGCCCAAGCCGGCGCCCTACCTGCAGCCCTTGCCCAAGCTGGGCCTGAAGCGCGTCACCATCCTGACCGGCCCGGGCACCTGCTCGGCCAGCGAATCGGTGATCAACGGACTGCGCGGCGTCGACGTGGAAGTCAACCTGATCGGCGGCCAGACCTGCGGCAAGCCCTACGCCTTTGTCCCCACGCCCAACTGCGGCACCACCTACTTCACCATCCAGTACCAGGGCGTGAACGCAAAGGGCTTCGGCGACTACAGCGACGGCTTCGCCCCGACCTGCAACGTGGCCGACGACTTCAGCCGCGCGCAGGGCGACCCGGCCGAAGGCCAGCTGGCGGCGGCGCTGTACTACCGCGAGCACGGCCGCTGCCCGGCCGCCTCCAGCGCGCGCGCGCGTTCCGGCATACCTGAGCCGCTGGCCGTGCCGGTGCGCCCGCCGGTGAGCGAGATCGCCATCCATACCCCGCGCTGAGCGCCCCTTTTTCGAACGCTGGAGAACTGATACATGAAACGCCGCACCCCGCAGTTGACCCTGGCCCTGGCCCTGGCATATTCCGCCGCCTTGCCCCTGGCGCAGGCCGCGCCCGCGCTCACCACCGTCTCGGAGCGCTCCGGCTTCCAGCAGACCGGCCGCTACGAGGAAGTGCAGCAGCTGTGCAAGGCCTTCCAGCAGGCCTACCCCAAGCAGGTGCGCTGCTTCGAGTTCGGCCGCACGCCGGAAGGCCGGCCCATGCTGGCGCTGGCCGTCTCGCGCAGCGGCGCGCTGACGGCGGAGCAGGCCAGGAAGCGCGGCCTGCCGGTGCTGCTGGTGCAGGGCGGCATCCACGCCGGCGAGATCGACGGCAAGGACGCCGGCTTCCTGGCGCTGCGCGAGGCGCTCGACGGCAAGGCCGCGCCGGGCGCGCTGGACAAGCAGGTGCTGCTGTTCGTGCCGGTGTTTAACGTCGACGGCCACGAGCGCTTCGGCGAATGGAACCGTCCCAACCAGCGCGGCCCGGTGGCGATGGGCTGGCGCACCACGGCGCAGAACTACAACCTGAACCGCGACTACGTGAAGGCCGACGCGCCGGAAATGCAGGCCATGCTGGCGCTGGTGAACGCCTGGGACCCGCTGGCCTATATCGACCTGCACGTGACCGACGGCGCCAAGTTCCAGCCCGACGTGTCGATCCAGGTGGAGCCGGTGCACGGCGGCGACGCGGCGCTGATGACGGCCGGCGTGGCGCTGCGCGAGGCGGTGATGGCCGACCTGCGCAAGGAAGGCTCGGACCCCAAGCACTACTACATCTCCTTCGCCAAGACCGACGATCCGCAGTCCGGTTTCGAGGACAGCATGTCGGCGCCGCGCTTCTCCACCGGCTATTTCCCGCTGCGCAACCGCTTCGCCATGCTGGTGGAAACCCATTCGTGGAAGGACTATCCGACCCGGGTGCGCATCACGCGCAACACCATCGTGTCGCTGCTGTCGCAGGTGGCCGAACACGGCGCCGAGTGGCGCAAGCTGGCGGCCGAGGCGGACGCGCGCGCGCTAAACCTGGGCAACCAGCTGGTGCCGCTCAGCTACCGCACCACCGACCGCACGCGGATGATACAGTTCGCCGGCTACGAATACACGCGCACGCCGTCCAGCGTGTCCGGCGCGCTGTGGACCCGCTACGACGAAAGCAAACCGCAAATGTGGACCGTGCCGCTGCGCGACGAAGTGGTGCCCAACCTGCAGGTTGCGGCGCCGGCCGGCGGCTACCTGGTGCCGGCCGCGCAGGCGGCCATGGTGGCGGCCAAGCTGGCGCAGCACGGCATCAGCTACAAGGTGCTGAACGCGGACCTGGGCAAGGTCGAAGTGGAAGCCTTCCGCGCCGACAAGAGCAAATTCGGCGCGCAGTCCTTTGAAGGGCACCAGGCGCTGGCGGTCGAAGGCGCGTGGCGCAAGGAAGCGCGCGAATTGGGCAAGGGCGCGCTGTTCGTGCCCATCGCGCAGGCCAAGTCGCGCCTCGTGATGGCCATGCTGGAACCGGAAAGCGCCGACTCGCTGCTGGCCTGGGGCGCGTTCAACAACGCCTTCGAGCGCAAGGAATACATGGAGGAATACGTGGCCGAGGAAGTGGCGCGCGAACAGCTGCAAGACCCGGCCGTGGCGGCCGAGTTCAAGCGCAAGCTGGACAGCGACCCCGCCTTCGCCGCCAGCTCCGCGCAGCGCCTGGAGTTCTTCGCCCGCCGCCATCCGTCGTGGGACGAGCGCTTCAAGCTGTACCCGGTGATGCGCAGCGCGGTGCTGCGCTAACGGCGCAGGCGCTAGCGTGCCCCGGCTGCTTGCGGCAAGCGGTAAGCCATGACATAGTCGCCCGGCTTGGTGCCGGTCGAGCCGTGCCCGCCGGCCGCCACGACGACGTACTGGCGGCCGTCCACGCTGTAGCTGACCGGCGTGGCCTGCCCGCCTGCCGGCAGGCGGCCCTGCCAAAGCTGTTTGCCGCTGGCGCTGTCATAGGCGCGCAGGTAGTTGTCCATGGTGCCGGACAAAAAGGCCAGGCCGCCGGCCGTCAGCAGCGGTCCGCCCAGGCTGGGCACGCCCATCCGGAACGGCAGCGGCAGCGGCGCCAGGTCGCGCACCGTGCCGTTGCGGTGCTGCCACACCACTTTGCCGGTGCCCAAATCCACGCCCGCCACATAGCCCCATGGCGGCTGCTGGCACGGTATGCCGAGCGGGGAGGTGAACGGTTCCAGCTTGACCGCGAATGGCGCGCCCAGGTTCTCATTCAGTTTCGGCAGCATGCCGTGCGGCGGCGCGCCGCCCTGCACCAGCAGCGCGGTGTCGTTGCCGCGCGGGATCAGACGGGAGGTAAAGGCCAGGTAGACCGGCGTGGCAAACGCCATCTGCCGCGCTGGATCGACCGCGATGCCGCCCCAGTTGAAGACGCCGAAATTGCCGGGGTAGACCAGCGACCCCTGCTCCGACGGCGGCGTGTAGCGCCCTTCATAGCGCAGGCGCTGGAGCGCGATGCGGCAGTACAGCTGGTCGAACGGCGTGCCTCCCCACATGTGTTTGCCCTGCAAGGGCGGCGGGTCGAACGACAGCGCCGACACCGGCTGCGTCGGGGCCGTGCTGTCGCCTGCGGCCGCGCCCTGCGGCGCAGCCCGCTCGCGCACCGGCAGCAGCGGGCGCCCGGTGCGCCGGTCCAGCACGAACAGCTCACCTTGCTTGGTGGCTTGCACCAGCGCCGGCACGGTGGCGCCATTGCGCACCAGGTCCACCAGGCTGGGCTGGGACGGCACGTCGTAGTCCCATAAGTCGTGGTGCACGGTCTGGAACACCCAGCGCAGCTTGCCACTGTCGAGATCGAGCGCCACCACCGACGAGGAATGGCGCTCCACCTCGGGCGAGCGGCGCCCGCCCCACTGGTCGGGCGGCTGGTTGCCCATCGGCAGGTAGACCAGATTGAGCGCTTCGTCCACGCTGGCCACCGACCAGCTGTTGGGCGAGTTCGGCGTATAAGTCTGCCCCGGCGCGATGGGGGCGGTGGCGTCCGGCCTGGCCGCATCCCAGTTCCATGCCAGCGCGCCGCTGTCGACGTCGTAGGCGCGTATCACGCCCGATTGCTCGTGCGTCGAAACGTTGTCGAGCACGGTCCCGCCGACGATCACGTATTTGCTGGTGACCACCGGTGGCGAGGTGGCGTAGTAAGCGCCCGGCAGAACGTTGGGCATGCCGGCCCACAGGTCCACCTGGCCGCGCTTGCCGAAGGCCGGGCATAACGCGCCCGAGTCCGGGTCCAGCGCCAGCAGGCGGCCGTCGGCGGTGGGCATAAAGAGCTTGGCGCTGCAGGGACCGGCCGCGCCGGCCTGCCGCGGCGGCTGGTAGGACAGGCCCCGGCACGTCAGATGCTGCAACGCCAGGCCGGTGCGCTCCATGGCCGTGTAGCGCCACAGTTGCCGGCCGCTGGCCGCATCCAGGGCGATGACGGACTGGTGCGGCGTACACAGGAACAGGCGTCTGCCGATTTTCAGGGGCGCCACTTCGAACGTGGTTTCGACCGGATCGCCTGGCTGGCCGCGCACGTCCCCGGTACGGAACTGCCACGCCAGTTCCAGGCCGGCCACGT
>Ga0308157_10007769_pt1 | contig 12370 bp, 12 predicted proteins | sample PhyBR1_FD_201035 | JGI IMG/M metagenome (GOLD analysis project Ga0308157, IMG submission 201035) | Phyllosphere microbial communities from UC Gill Tract Community Farm, Albany, California, United States - DLSLB.R1 | ecosystem: Host-associated > Plants > Phyllosphere > Unclassified | place: USA...
TCTCGGCCAGGGCCGCCTCGGCGATCTGGCTCGCCTGGCGCGTGGCCTCGGCGGTGAAGTCGGCGACGTGAGGTTGATAGTCGGACCACAGGGCCGCGATCCGCAGGCCCTTCTGGGTCTCGCTCAGCTCCGGATCGTCCTGGATGCGCTCGGCGCGGGCGCCGAACTCCTCCATCTTCTGCTCGAAGACGGCGGCGGCGGATTCAAGGCGGGTCTCGGCGGGGGTCTTCTGCGCCTCGGCCACGGCGGCTGAGACCGGCAGCAGGGCCAGGGCGGCGGCCAGGGACAGAGAGGCGAGGGGGAGGGAGGCGAGCGGCAGGGCGCGGATCATGGCGAAGCTCCTTCGACGGACGCCGCGGAGGGTCCGCCGAAGGAGGGTTCGGCTCAAGTGAAATCGCGGTAAGGCGCGATGCCGCCTCGGCCTCAGTCGACGGCGGGCGGGGCCGGCGGAGCGGCCAGAGCGGCCTCGATGGCGGTGCGGAGCTGGCCCGGCACGCCGCGCAGCGCGGCCGGGGCGGCGTCTGCGGCGGCGAGGATGTCGGCCTTCTTCTCGGCGTTCTCGGGCTTCTCGGCCATGACGCGCAGGAAGGCGCCGTACTCGTCCGCGAAGGCGGCGAACTTGGGCTCATACTGGGTCAGGACCGCGTCGGTGCGGGCCTTCTTGGTTGCGGCGTCCAGGCTGGCGTCGTCCATGATCGTCTCCAGCTCGGCGCCCATGCGCGCGGTCTCGGCCTCGAAGGCCTCGCCCTTGACCTGGAAGGCGGCTTCCTCAGGCGAGACGGGCGCTTGGTCGGTGACCGCCGGAGCGGGCGGGGGCGGGTCCTGGACGGCGGCGAAGGCGGGGGCGGCGAACAGGGTCGCCGCCGCGGCGGCGGCGAGGGAAAGACGGTTCAACGGAGAACTCCGGCTGGCGACGGCTGACGCCGTCAAGAAGGATACGCCGGCCGGTCGACCGGAGATGGCCGCAGGTTGGCCTTGCCATGGGCCGAGCGCAAGCGTCAGCATGGACTGATGAAATCGAACCTTTCCGCTGTTTCCGTCGTCGCCGCCGCCTGTGTCGGCGCTCTGGCTCTATCGGCGGGCCTGACGCCGGGCGAGGCGCGGGCCCAGGCGGGAGGGCGGGCCTATGCGGTTCAGGGCGATTGCGACGGCCGCCCCGCGACCGGGGTGCGCATGGCGTCGGGCTATTGCCTCGGGCTGGTGTGGCAGGGGGCGGGGCGGGACGGGCCGCGGATGCCGCGCGGCCTGACGCCGGTGGAGGACGGCGACTGGCTGGTCACCGATCTGGGGGCGTGGGAGGCGGGCAAGGGGGCGGTGTGGCGGCTGTCGTTCGCGGCCGACGGCGCGGCGCGCTGGCGACGGCTGGCAGGCGGCCTGTCGATGCCGCACACGGTCAAGCGCGGGCCGGACGGGCGCATCTATGTGTCCGAGATGAACCGCATCCTGACGCTGGACCCTGACGCCGCCGATGCGCAAGCCAGCGTCCGCACCGTCATCGGCGACCTGCCGGACAACCGGCTGCACGACAACCGCCACCCGCTGTCCAGCTTCGTCTTCGACGGGAACGGCGACCTGCTGGTCAATGTCGGGGCGCCCAGCGACCGCTGCCTCGACGCGGCGGGCAAGCCGAAGACGGACGCGCGCGGGGCCTGCGTGGAAGATGCGGCGACGGCGCAGGTGCGTCGCCACGCCTATCTGGGGAACGGCCGCTGGGCGGAAGACAGCACCGTCTTCGCCTCAGGCTTGAGGAACTCCATCGCCCTGGTGCGGCACCCGTCGGCCACGGTGCTTCAGGCCGAGAACTCGGTCGATCTAGAGACGCCGGATCATCCCTATGACGAGATCAACGTGCTGACGCAGGGGCGCCATTACGGCTGGCCCTATTGCGTCGATCTGACCACGCCCCTGCCGGGTTGGCCTGCGCTTCAGGCGCGCTGCAACGAGCGCGAACGGCCGATCGCCCTGCTGCCGCCGCACGCCGCGCCGCTGGACCTGATCTATTACGACGGGGCGATGTTCCCCGAGTTGCAGGGACGGCTGTTGATGACCTGGCACGGCTTCCGCCGCACCGCGGGGCGCATCGTGGCGGTCGAGACGGACGAGGCGGGCCGCCCCCTGACCGACATCGGCGGGCGCTACGCCGTCTATCCGCGCGGGGCGCTGCCCTATCCGGCGGGGGCGCCCAGCGTGAACGGCAAGGTGCTGACGCCCGGTTGGGACAGGATCGCCGGGCGCCATCCGCGCGGCTCGCCGGTGACGATGGCGACGGCGCCGGACGGCTCCATCTGGGTCACGGATGACAGAAGCCGGGCGATCCTGAGAATCGCCCGGCCCCGGTAGGCTTGGGTTCTAAGAGGGCTTTTAGCCCTTCTGGCCGTCCCGCTTGGCCAGGACGCGCAGGCGCAGGGCGTTCAGCTTGATGAAGCCTTCCGCATCCTTGTGGTCATAGGCCTGGACGCCTTCCTCGAAGGTCACCAGGTCCTGGTCGTAGAGGCTGTTGGGGCTCTCGCGGCCGATGACGGTGACGTTGCCCTTGTAGAGCTTCACGCGGACCACGCCCGAGACCTTCTGCTGGCTGTGGTCGATGGCGGCCTGCAGCATCTCGCGCTCGGGGCTGAACCAGAAGCCGTTGTAGATGAGCGAGGCGTATTTCGGCATCAGCTCGTCCTTCAGGTGCATGGCGCCGCGATCCAGGGTGATCGACTCCATGCCGCGGTGGGCGGCCAGCATGATCGTGCCGCCGGGGGTCTCATAGACGCCGCGCGACTTCATGCCGATGAAGCGGTTCTCGACCAGGTCCAGGCGGCCGATCCCGTTGTCGTGGCCCAGCTGGTTCAGCTTGGTCAGCAGGGCGGCGGGCGACAGGGCCTCGCCGTCGATGGCGACCGGATCGCCCTTTTCATAGGCGATGGTGATGACGGTCGGGGTGTCGGGCGCGGCTTCCGGCGAGATGGTGCGCTGGTGCACGAACTCGGGCGCCTCGACGGCCGGGTCTTCCAGCACCTTGCCCTCGGACGAGGAGTGCAGAAGGTTGGCGTCGACCGAGAAGGGGGCCTCGCCGCGTTTGTCCTTGGAGATAGGGATCTGGTGCTTCTCGGCGAAGTCCAGCAGGGCCTCGCGGGACTTGAAGTCCCACTCGCGCCAGGGGGCGATGACGCGGATGTCGGGCTCAAGGGCGTAGTAGCCGAGCTCGAAGCGGACCTGGTCGTTGCCCTTGCCGGTGGCCCCGTGACAGACGGCGTCGGCGCCGACCTGACGCGCGATCTCGATCTGGCGCTTGGAGATCAGCGGGCGGGCGATCGAGGTGCCCAGCAGATACTGGCCCTCATAGACGGTGTTGGCGCGGAACATCGGGAAGACGAAGTCGCGCACGAACTCTTCGCGCAGGTCGTCGATGAAGATGTTCTCGGGCTTGATGCCCAGCTTCAGCGCCTTCTCCTTGGCGGGGGCAAGCTCCTCGCCCTGACCCAGGTCGGCGGTGAAGGTCACCACCTCGGCGTTATATTCCTCCTGAAGCCACTTCAGGATGATCGACGTGTCCAGCCCGCCCGAATAGGCGAGGACGACTTTCTTGGGGGCGGGCTTGCTCATCGGTCGGGGAGTCCTTTCAGGAGCCATGTCGGAAGGCGGGGGAGGCGGTTTGGCGCGCTTAAAGGACCAGACGCGCCGCGATGCAAGTGTGCGATTGAGGGCGCGATGGCGGCGTCGCCTCCCGAATGCGTCGAGGGCGCCGCGAACGGATCCGCGACGCCCCCGTTTCAAGCTGTGTTATCAGCCGCTTAAGGAGGTCAGGCGGCCAGAGCCTTGAGCTGGTCGACCAGGTCGGTCTTCTCCCAGGAGAAGCCGCCGTCGGCGTCCGGCGTGCGGCCGAAATGGCCATAGGCGGCGCTGCGTCGATAGATGGGCTTGTTCAGGCCCAGGTGCTCGCGGATGGCGCGCGGCGAGGCGCCGCCGATCAGCCTGGGCAGTTCGCGCTCCAGCACCGCCTCGTCGATCTTGCCCGTGCCGTGCAGGTCGACGTGGACCGACAGGGGCTTGGACACGCCGATGGCGTAGCTGATCTGGATGGTGCAGCGGTCGGCCAGGCCCGCTGCGACGACGTTCTTGGCCAGGTAGCGGCAGGCGTAGGCGGCCGAGCGGTCGACCTTGGTCGGGTCCTTGCCCGAGAAGGCGCCGCCGCCGTGCGGGGCCGCGCCGCCGTAGGTGTCGACGATGATCTTGCGCCCGGTCAGGCCGGCGTCGCCGTCCGGCCCGCCGATGACGAAGGTGCCGGTCGGGTTGATGTGCCACTCGGTCTCGGCGGTGATGAAGCCTTGCGGCAGGACCTGTTCGACATAGGGCTTCACGATGGCCGCGACCTGGCTCTGGCTCAGGTTGGCCTTGTGCTGGGTCGAGACGACGATGGAGGTCGCGCGCACCGGGCGGCCGTCTTCGTAGTGCAGGGTCACCTGGCTTTTGGCGTCAGGCTCAAGGCCGGGCTCCTTGCCCGAGTGGCGGGCCTCGGCCAGGGCCTTCAGGATATTGTGGCTGTAGGCCAGGGTGGCCGGCATCAACTCCGGCGTCTCGTTCGAGGCGTAGCCGAACATGATGCCCTGATCGCCCGCGCCCTCGTCCTTGTCCTCGCCGGCGTCGACGCCCTGGGCGATGTGCGCCGACTGCGGGTGCAGGTGGTTCTGGAGCTCCAGCGTCTTCCAGTGGAAGCCGTCCTGCTCATAGCCGATGTCGCGAACCACGCCGCGCACCGTATCCTCGATCTCCTGCTCGACGCCGGGGGCCCAGGCGCCTTCGACATCCATGATGCCCTTGCCGCGGATCTCGCCGGCCAGCACCACCAGATTGGTCGTCGTCAGGGTTTCACAGGCCACCCGCGCCTCGGGGTCCTTGGACAGGAACAGGTCGACGATGGCGTCCGAAATCTGATCGGCGACCTTGTCGGGGTGGCCTTCCGAGACGCTCTCGGAGGTGAAGAGGAACGACGAACGGGCCAAGACAGGCTCCTGCGTGACGACAACGCCGCCAGACATATAAAGATATGCTTATACGTGCAAGGCGGCTTGTGTCGCGGGAATGGGGTCGGCCGGGGCTCCTCCTGCGCTCTTCGATGTCTTCGCAGTCGCACCCTGACTCTTGCGTTGCAGCATTTCGTGTGGCAGCAAAATCCACTCTTCCCCGAAAAATGAACCGGTTTCCACCCTGGCTCCCGGGTCAATGCCTAGACATTTGGAACAATAATGCCGAATCCAAACATCCTTGACGCGGCCCTGACCCGTCTCGACGAGGCCGCCCGCCACGTGCAGATCGATAGCGATGTTCTGGAGAAGCTGAAATATCCGCGCGAGACGATGAAGGTCCGGCTGCTGATCCGGATGGACGACGGGTCGCGCAAATCCTTCCTCGCCTGGCGCTGCCGCTATGACGACACGCGCGGTCCGACCAAGGGCGGCATCCGCTTCCACCCGGCCTCGACCGCAGAGGAGGTCGAGACCCTGGCCTTCTGGATGACGGTCAAGTGCGCCGTGACCAACCTGCCGTACGGCGGCGGCAAGGGGGCGGTTCAGGTCGATCCCAAGAGCCTGTCCAAGGCCGAGCTGGAGCGGCTGTCGCGCGCCTATGTCCAGGCCTTCGCCGGCATCATCGGCCCGGATCGCGACATCCCGGCGCCCGACGTCTACACCAACGCCATGATCATGGGCTGGATGGCCGATGAATACGCCTCCATCCAGGGCGAGGCCGCGCCCGCCGTCATCACGGGCAAGCCGATCGCCTTGGGCGGCTCGGTCGGGCGCGAGGACGCCACGGCGCGCGGCGGCTTCTATCTGACCTGTCACCTGACCGAGCGGCTCGGGCTGCCGGCCGAGGGTCTGCGCGTGGCCGTCCAGGGCTTCGGCAACGCCGGCCAGCACGTGGCGCGCCTGTTCCGCAGCATCGGCGCGAAGATCGTGGCCGTGTCGGATTCCGGCGGCGCCGTCCACGCCGCCTCCGGCCTGGACCTGGACGCCTTGCTGGCGGCCAAGGCGGCCGGCCGGTCGGTGGTCCAGGCCGACCACGGCGGCAAGGCCATACCGCCTGAAGAGCTGATCGCCGTCGACTGCGACGTCCTGGCCCCCTCGGCCATGGAGGACATGATCCATGACGGCAACGCCGCCTCGGTGCGGGCGAAGGTGGTGCTGGAGCTGGCCAATGGCCCGATCACGCCCGAGGGCGACCGCATCCTGGCCGACAAGGGCGTGGTGGTCCTGCCCGACATCCTGGCCAACGCGGGCGGGGTGACGGTGTCCTATTTCGAATGGGTCCAGAACCGCCAGGGCTTCTACTGGACGCTGGACGAGGTCCAGTCGCGCCTCAAGACCATCATCGAGACCGAGGGCGACGCCGTCTGGGCCATCGCCGAGGACAAGGGCGTCACCCTGCGCACGGCGGCCTATATCCACGCCTTGGGCCGCCTGGCCGCCGCCATCGAGGCCCACGGCACCCAGCAGTTCTTCGCCAGCTAGGCTGTTTCCGGCCCGGCTTCGATTTCTCCAAAGCGTCGCACTTCCAACCGCTTCCCTGTCATCAGTCTTCGGCAAGGGGACGGCGACTGAAGGTTGGGAGCGCGCCCATGGACGTCTTCTATTGTCTGATCCACACGCCCGAGGCGATCACGCCCGAGCTGTGCGTCCTGCCGGGCGTCACAGAGGTCGAGGCCGTGCGCGGCCTGGCCGAGGTCGCGCGCGACTGGCCGCGCCTGGAGCGCATCGACCTCTATCGCGGCAACCACGAGGTCCGCAGCTTCGCCCCGTCCGATCTGGCGACGGCTGCACCCATCCAGGCCCTGGCGGCCTGACGTCCACGCGCGGCGAGGCGCCGTCGGAGGCGTCGGCGCGATCGAAACAAACGTAAGGAGAAGTGGTGCCGCTTAGGTGACTCGAACACCTGACCCCCTCATTACGAATGAGGTGCTCTACCAGCTGAGCTAAAGCGGCCCCGGCGTCGTTCACGCGAAAAGGCGCGAGCGAGCGAGGAGGGCTCTTTATACGGGCGCGGCGGGCTTGCCAAGAGCCGATAGCATCGCGGGTTCGTCGGGGGCGGCGGCGATGCGGATTTCGGCGAAATCGAACGGATGCAGGGGCGCGGCGGCGGCTTCGGAGATGCAGATGGCGATGCGGCCGGATGAGGCGGAGCGCGGCAGATCGGCGGCCAGCGCCCGGGCGGCGCGGGGCGAGTGGAGCATGACGGCGTCGAAGGGCTCGGGCGCGGGCGCGTGGGTCTCGAAGGCGGCGTAGACGGGCAGGCGCTGGACCGGGCGGTCGGGCAGCAGGGCGGGCAGGTCGCCCGCCGGTTCGCGCGCGCCGGGGGCGAGCAGGGGGCCGGGCGGGGCTTCGGCGGCGATCAGGCGGGCCAGGGCGTGAATGTCGCCGGAGGCCGAGCGCACGTCAGCGAAGCCCGCCGCGCGGGCGGCCTCGGCCGTGGCGTCGCCGACGGCGAAGACGAGGTGGTCGCGAAAGCGCGGGATCAGGGGGGCGAAGGCTTCGACGCCGTTGGGGCTGGTCAGGGCGAGGACGGCGACGGCGTCGGGCGAAGGGGCGGCGTCGAGGGCGCCGGGCAGGGGCGCCAGCGTCAACAGGGGCGCGACGAGCGGGATGAAGCCCAGCGCCGTCAGCCGGTCCGCCGTGCGGGCGGCGCCCGGCTCGGCGCGCGTGACCCAGACGCGGCGGATGGGCGTCATGGCCCTAGAGCGCGATCTTCTGGTCGCCGGCGACGGCTTGGACCTGACCGCCGAGGTCGAGGCCCAAGGCGCGGGCGTCTGCGGCATCGGCGTCTGCTGGGATGTCGCCCGTGCGGGTCCAGCGGCCCGACCCGTCGGGGCTGAGCATTTCGGTGCTGAGGTGCAGGCGATCGCCCTCAATGTGGGCGTAGGCGCCGATGGCGGTGCGGCAGGAACCTTCCAGCGCGGCCATGGCGCCGCGCTCGGCGGCGACGGCGAGGGCGGTGGGGGCGTGGTTCAGGGCGCGGGTCCAGGCGGCGTTCACGTCTTCCTCACGCGTCTGCAGGGCCAGGGCGCCCTGGCCCGGCGCGGGCAGGAAGGCGTCCAGCGGCAGGCGCTGACGGATGATCTCGCCGAGGCCGAGACGGTTGAGGCCCGAACAGGCCAGCAGGATGGCGTCGAAGGCGCCGTCGCGCAGTCGCTTCAGCCGGGTGTCGACGTTGCCGCGCAGCATTTCGATGTTCAGGTCGGGGCGCAGGGCCAGGGCCTGAGCCTGTCTGCGCAGGGAGGCGGTGCCGAAGCGGGCGCCTTGCGGCAGGTCGGCGAAGGTCGCGTAATGGTCGCTGATGAAGGCGTCGCGGGGGTCTTCGCGCTCGGGCACGGCGGCGATGGCCAGGCCGGGCGGCTGTTCGGCGGGAACGTCCTTCATCGAGTGGACGGCGACGTCGACGCGGCCGTCGAGCAGGGCTTCCTCGATCTCCTTGGTGAACAGGGCCTTGCCGCCGACTTCCAGCAGGCGGCGGTCCTGGATGCGGTCGCCGGTGGTGACGATCTCGACCAGAGGAACAAGGGTTTCGACCTCGGCGTCGGGCACGCCCAGGGCGCGGCCGATGGCGCGCTGCATCATGCGGGACTGGGCCAGGGCCAGGCGCGAACGTCGGGTGCCGATGCGCAGGAGAGGTTGAGTCACGTCGAGACGCCGTTGCGAAAGGGGGGGCGGGTCGCTAACTCCGCCCAATGAAGATGGACGCGGACTATAGCAGGGCGACGGACGGGGCAACCGAACGCGGGTCGGACGGTTTGATCGTGCTGGGCCTGGAGACCAGTTGCGACGAGACCGCCGCCTCGGTGGTGCGGCTGTCGGCGGCGGGCGCCGAAGTGCTGTCCAGCGTCATCCACAGCCAGATCGACGACCACGCGGCCTATGGCGGGGTGGTGCCGGAAATCGCCGCGCGCAGCCATGTGGAGATGATCGACGGCGTGACGCGCCGGGCCATGGCCGAGGCCGGGCTGGACTGGAGCGCGCTGGATGGTGTGGCGGCGACGGCGGGGCCGGGCCTGGTCGGCGGGGTCATGGTGGGCCTGTCCTACGGCAAGGCGGCGGCGCTGGCGCGGGGGCTGCCGCTGATCGCGGTCAACCATCTGGAAGGTCATGCGGTGTCGGCGCGGCTGGGGGCGGAGACGACCTATCCCTTCCTGCTGCTGCTGGTCTCGGGCGGGCATTGCCAGCTGCTGGAGGTGCGCGGCATCGGCGACATGAGCCGGTTGGGCACGACCATCGACGACGCGGCGGGCGAGGCTTTCGACAAGATCGCCAAGGCCATGGGGCTGGGCTATCCGGGCGGCCCGGCGCTGGAGAAGCTGGCGGCGTCCGGCGACGGGTCGCGCTTTGAGCTGCCGAGAGCGTTGTTGGGGCGGAAGGACTGCGACTTCTCCTTCTCGGGGCTGAAGACGGCGGCGTCGCGACTGGCCCAGGCCTGCGAGACGGAGCAGGATCGGGCGGATCTGGCCGATGCGGTGCAGAAGGCGATCGCGCGCCAGCTGGCCGAACGCTCCGAGCGGGCGATGAAGGATTACGCCGAGGCGCATCCGGAACTTACTGACGGCGCCCTCAAGCAGCCGAGCGCCGCGCGCGAGGCGGTAGGGCAAAAAGAAAGACTGTTCGTGGTGGCTGGAGGCGTGGCCGCCAACAAGACGATCCGGCGGACGCTGGAGGATCTGGCGACGAAGCACGGCTTCGCCTTCCTGGCGCCGCCGATGGCCTATTGCACCGATAACGCGGCGATGATCGCCCTGGCGGGGGCCGAGCGGCTGGAAAAAGGGCTGACGTCGGACATCGATGTCGCCGCCCGGCCGCGATGGCCTCTGGACGAGACGCGCGCCAGCGTTGATCCTGTGCACAAGAAAACGGGCCGCAAGGGCGCCAAGGCTTAAAGCGGCCTGGCTCTCGGCGGGGGTCGGGGGACCGGAGAAGACATGGAATTCCATACGGCAGGCGTAATTGGCGGCGGCGCCTGGGGCACGGCCCTGGCGCAGAGCGCGGCGGCGGCGGGTCTGGCCGTCGTCCTGCAGGCGCGCGAGCCCGAGGTGATCGAGAGCATCCGCGTGCGCCGGATGAACGACGCCTTCCTGCCCGGCGTCGAGCTGGATTCGGCCATCAACGTCACCTCGGACCTGGCGGACCTGGCCGACTGCGACCTGATCCTGGCCGTGCCGCCCGCCCAGCACATGCGCGCGACGTTGCAGGCCTTCGCGCCCTACGCCCGGCCGGGTCTGCCCATCATCCTGTGCTCCAAGGGCATCGAGCGCGGCTCGCAGAAACTGATGACCGACGTGCTGGCCGAGACGATTCCGTCCGCCACGGCTGCCGTGCTGTCGGGCCCGAGCTTCGCCGCCGAGGTGGCGCGCGGCCTGCCCAGCGCCGTGACCCTGGCCTGCGCCGACGCGGCCATGGCCGAGGCCCTGGCCGGCGCCCTGTCGGGGCCGGTCTTCCGGCCCTATTACGCCGACGACCTGATCGGGGCCGAGACGGGCGGGGCGCTGAAGAACGTCCTGGCCATCGCCTGCGGCATCGTCGAGGGGCGCGAGCTGGGCCGCAGCGCCCACGCCGCAGTCATCACCCGCGGTTTCGCCGAGATCGTCCGCGTGGCCACGGCCCTGGGCGGCAAGGCCGAGACGGTGGCGGGCCTGTGCGGCCTGGGCGATTTGGTGCTGACCTGCTCCAGCCCGCAGTCGCGCAACATGAGCCTGGGCCTGGCCCTGGGTCAGGGCCTCAGCGTCGAGCAGGCGCTGGAAGGCAAGCGCTCGGTGGCTGAGGGCTATGAGAGCGCGCCGGCCGTGCGCGAACTGACGCGCAAGCTGGGCGTCGACACGCCGATCTGCGAGGCGACGGCGGCGGTGCTGGCGGGCGAACTGACGGTGGATCAGGCGATCGAGAGCCTGATGAGCCGTCCGCTGAAGCCCGAGCGCGAATAGTGACCGAAGAGGGTACGGCGGCCGAAACCCAGGAGCGCAAGCGGGTCTGGAAGACGCCGCCGAACGTGGCCCTGTGTCTGGAAACGGACATCGCCGATCCTGGATCGCGCGGCTTCGTGCTGCAGATCGGCGAGGCCTTCTTCCACGGCTTCCTGGTGAAGAAGGACGGTCAGGTCGCGGGCTGGGTGGATCGCTGCCCGCACGCGGGCTTTCCCATCGCGGTGGAGCTGGACCGCTATCTGACGCCGGACGGTTCGCTGATTTTGTGCGGCTGGCACGGGGCGGCGTTCGAGCCCCTGTCGGGCGCCTGCGTCGCCGGACCCTGCGCGGGCGGCAAGCTGACGCCCTGGCCGGTTGAGGCCAGGGGCGGGATCATCCGCACGGCGTGAGGGCGGGATGGTCGCGCCCTCATCGCGCGCTCCAACTTGCCGTCATCCTCGGGCTTGACCCGAGGATCCAGAGGCCTCGCGCGACGGGCATCCATTTGAAACGCCTTCGCCGCCACCTTGAACGAAGCAGAGCCGAAAGCTGGATCCTCGGGTCAAGCCCGAGGATGACGGCAGGGAAACGGCGGGTGGAAGCTGCGTCCCGCCTATTTCTTCGGGACCAGCTTGGGGTCCTTGGTGAAGGCGTCGTCGACCTCTTCCTCGGTGATCCGCTTGGAGGGGGCGCCGGGCTGGTTGAGGTTCTGCTCCTCGGTGCCGTCGCCCATCATGCCGGGGTGGGGGTCTTTGGGGTCTTTCTCGGCCATGGTGATCTCCTCCGCATGGATGCAAAGGCAATCCGGCGACGGCGCCGGGCGTTCCATCACGCCCGCGCGAGGTCAGCGCTTCAGGCGGCGCGCATTGGCCGTGGCCGTGGCGTGGACGGGGGCCAGGGTGCGTCCCTGCGCCTTCAGCGCCGCGCCGTAGAAGGACCAGCCGTCGTGCATCGCCCGGCTCCAGGCACCCAGGGCCCAGTCGGTCTGGGCGGCGGCGAAGGCCAGGGGCGTGTCGGCGCGGGCCAGCCGGGCCAGGCAGTCGGCTGCCTCGGCCCCCTCGCGCGCGGCCAGACGCCCGGCGCGTTCGGCCAGGTCCAGCGCGCCGGCGCAGGCGGCCCCGGCCGAGGCCGTCATGGCCTCGACCTTCTCCGCGCCCATGCGGCTCAGTTCGGCGTGGTCGGCGCGCAGGGGATCGGCCAGAGCCTCGCCCATGATCTCGAACCGCCGCGAGATGACGGCGGCCGAGGCCTGGGCCAGTTCCTGACCGGCCTGGGCGTTGCGCAGGGCGCTGCGGGCCGTCTTCTGCATGGGGCTCATATGCAGACCCTGGGCTGGTTTCAGGCGACCGGCAAGACTTCTTGCGCGAAGTCGGTCAGGTCGCGGATCAGGGCCGGAACGGCGGCGTCGATGATGCGCTGGCCCTTTTCCGGGGTGGCCTGGGCCGGGTC
>Ga0308157_10007774_pt1 | contig 12361 bp, 11 predicted proteins | sample PhyBR1_FD_201035 | JGI IMG/M metagenome (GOLD analysis project Ga0308157, IMG submission 201035) | Phyllosphere microbial communities from UC Gill Tract Community Farm, Albany, California, United States - DLSLB.R1 | ecosystem: Host-associated > Plants > Phyllosphere > Unclassified | place: USA...
AACGAACAGCGCAAGGTCATTGTCGAGCGTTACGCTGAAAAGCGCCTCGAACTGAAGAAGACCCTTGTAGATCCAAACGCTACCGACGAGGCTCGTGAAGCAGCCCGCGTAGGCTTGCAGAAGCTGCCACGCGACGCTTCCCCGATCCGCGTTCGTAACCGCGACTCGATCGACGGTCGTCCACGCGGTACCTTCCAGAAGTTCGGTATCTCCCGTGTTCGCTTCCGCGACATGGCACACCGTGGTGAGCTTCCGGGCATCACCAAGTCTTCCTGGTAAGAGACACAAGTCTTCTGACTTAGCAAAAGCCGCCTTCCTTTGGGAGGGCGGCTTTTGCCGTTAAGTTCGGTGTTAAGTTTGTTGTTAAGGCCTGCCCGGCTTTGAATTGCGCTGCCACCAACGACGCTTGGTAGGTGGGTTGGGCGGGAGTTCTTCGGTAACGCGGGCGCGACGATTTTTCCATGCCAATACCTCAGCGGTGGCATCACGAAGCGGCGTAATCACCGGAGGTCCGCCCAAGAGCTGACGACGGGCTTCGATGATACGGGAGTTAAAATCCTCGATATGCTCTCGCACCGCCCGCTGCGTGGGCAAGCGGTCTAGGGTTTGCGCCAATTGTTCGTCTTCCACCCGCAAGGTCAACGCCGGTGGACCCAAACCAGTTATCTGCTCGCGGCGCATCATCGACTTCAGCCACCAGTCGGGGTCATTGTTGCTGGTCAGGTGGTCAATCTTTTGGCCGGCTAAGGCCAGATGCTCAAAGTCGCCACGGGCGAAAGCCTCATCGAGCGCCGAGTTGGCGACCTCCCACGCCTCATCCTCAGCGTGTAGCTGGAGGGGCGTCTTTTGCTTTTGGACAGGTGCCATGCCGGTGGCTTGGGCGTACTCATCCACCGGTAGGGCAATATCCTCGCTGGCCTTGCCCATGGAGTAGCGCGCAGCATTCAGCGCAGCGTCGTCTTTCCGGTCTTTCATACTCCTATGGTCGCACTACCGGGTACCTAGGACAAAGACTTGGTGAAGGGCAGGTGCCCGATGCTTTCTGGGTCGGCGTTAAGATCAAACTGGGGTGCGTAGCCCGCGTTGAGATAAAGCTTAAGCGCTTCAGGCTGACGAGGGCCGGTGGTGAGGTAGAGCTGTGCATAACCCAGCTCGATAGCTGCCAACTCTAACTCGTGCAGAACCCGGCGGGCCAGGCCTCGGCGGCGGTGATCCTCATGAGTCCAAATGCGTTTGAGCTCCGCGGTGTGCCGATCGTAGCGACGCAAAGCACCGCCTGCCACCGTCTGACCATCCTCCTCAAGGATCACAAAACGGCCTAGTGGGTCAGTAAATTCGTGGGCGGGGAAGCGGTCGAGCTCCTTGGCAACACCGCCATCACGATCTCCATATCGCGTGGTGTATTCCACGGTGAGCCCGGCAAAGAGCGGGGCAAGACGTGGATCGCCGATCAGTACGGCATGCGCGGTGATCAGCGGGGATTCATGCTGTGCAGTCATATGTGGCCTCGTTATGCGATGGATCGGTGCGAATCTGCGATGGCGCTGGCCAATTCCCAATGGCTCATTGTTGCTGGCGCGGAGAGTATTTCACGGGCCAACGCGTCGGAATCGGCAAAGGGCGCGGAATTGGAGTTCGGCCGGGAGAAAGCGCCAGCTTGGAAACGTCCTACCGTGGCTCCAACGGCAAAGAGCCACCGGTGGATGTTGCCTCCGCGGCCGATGACCTGGCGCAGTGAAGTGATGTGCATTTTTCCTGAACCTCCAGGTTCGTCGGTGATTATTCCTCGGGCCAGCAATGCCGCCAGCAGGGGATCGGTGCTCGTGGAAATGGTGGTGTGTGGAAGTCGGGCTTCGATCAACCACGGCGCGTGCACGGGGCCGGCCAAGGTCTCAGCCCTGAATAGCTGACGTTCGCGGTCAAAATCGAAGCGAGTTTCTGGTCCCAAAAAGTCAATGAACCCAGCCTGATGCAGGGCGAGCAATTCACGCAGGCGATGCGCCGGTGGGCCGGAATCAACAAAGCTGAAGAAGCCCTGCCACCAGGCGGCCTGTTGAGCTTGCCCGGCGAGGCTGAGTTTGTCGTGGATCTGCGGCAGCAGGACGTAGGAGCGCAAGAGCCCAAAAAACAGCGCCTGGAATTGTGGATGATCCGCTGAATCACGAACCCTTAAGTCTTCTTCGATGTGCTCACGCACCAAGGCGCCAAGCTGATCACGCGATCCTTGTAGAGACAGTGGACGAACGATGGGCAACGGGAATTCGAGATCCTCAAATTCCAACCGATCTTTGGTGGCAATAAACCTGGCCACCAAACTGGTGCGTTCGGGGCTGTACCAGTCGAGGTGGTCGTAGGCTGACTTGAATTCTTCGAAACTTCCGCGCACCGCTTCGGGATGCGCGGCGAAAAGTTCGCGGTAGTAGAAAAAGCCGGTTTCCTTGGCCAGCAGCGGCCACACGTGAGCGAAGAAATCCAGTTCGCCATGCTGCGCGTAGAGCGTGTTGATGCCCTGCTCGGTGAAGTAGGCGGTCGTCAACTCGGCGGTAGTAGTGCTGCGAATCTTGCTGTGATAAGGAACGCCGCGGCGAGAGCCGGCAAGAAGTCGTGGTTCCGCACCGCTGGGCACATAGCGCAAGCTGCCATGCTCGGCCTGTTCAAATCGACCTCCGCGACCCTCGAAGAGCAGAACAAAAAGGTCGGTGAAAGCCAGCCCCATGCCGGAAACCAAAACCTCGGTCCCGGGTCGCAGGGCGCTGAAATCGATGTCGTTGGTATAGCCCGGGGCAACGTAGCCAAGGTTTTTCCCGGCCGCGGCCTGGGCTGCCAATTCCACTGCCCGCGGATCGGAAGGCAACCGGGCATCGAGGTGGCCTTGGGCCATTACCACCTGATCGGCGATGATCTCACGCCCTGATGCCAGCAGCACCCGATGCGATGGCGATTCATCGATGAGATCGACCGCGGTGTCCTGATAAATGGTGATCGTATCCGGGGCGGTGATGCTGGCCTGCACGCGAGCAAAGAACCAGCGCAGGTAGCAGGACTGCAAACGGCGGGTGGGGAAGTCACCAGCAGCCAGCGTGGCGATCTCTTGTCGCAGTAGTGGGTCGGTGTGCACCAAGGACGGTGCATCGGGCAGTTGAGAATCGCGGATCAGCTGCACCCACTGATCAAGCGCCGGGCCATGATGGGTCGGGCCCAAGCACTGTACCGAATCGTCGGTGAACATCGTGACATCGGCGGCCCGGGAATTGAGTTTGAGCAGCGGGCTTTGGTCTTCGCGCCAAATTCGTCCGGCGCCCACCGGAAATGGATCAACCACGTGAAGATGTAAGGCGTCTTGGGCCAGTTGGTCCCGGTTGGCGTTGATGCGCTCCAGAATCATCGCGGTGCGTGGCCCGCCACCGATAAAAACGATGTGCCGCTCGCTCATTTTTCTCCTTTACGCAGCTGGCCTGTGCAGGCGTTCAATGTGGTGTTAGCGCCAGATTAGGAGTGCGAAGTGGGAAGAAGCGAGGCGAAAAGTCGCGGAAAGTCGCATTGGGGGATCGAGTCACCGCACAGGAAATACTTCGACTTATGCGCAGTGAAAATCCACGTCACGAATCGTCATTGAGGCGTGGCGTGACTTTTGGTGAACCAGGGTGAATATCCCAGATGCGCCAGCTGGTTGATCGGCTCTAGCGTGATGCCCAAGAGCAACGAACTTTTCAAGGAGCAGCGCAATGCCGCCGATCACCACCCCGGTCACCGACGCAGAACCCGATCAGCACCCAGCACCCGAACAGGGGCAGCCTCAAACGAGGCAGCAGGGGCACAAGCCGGTGGAGACCAGCCTGGCCGCACCTAGCCAGCAGCAGCTCGCCGATTACAAAGTGGTCGCAGCGACACACCCCTGGCGGTGGGTCGGCACCGTGATTGTCGCGGCCATCGCCGCCGGCATCCTGTATTCACTACTGACCAACCCGCGGTGGGAATGGGGCGTGGTTGCCCAGTGGTTTACCGCCGAATCCATCCTTCGCGGGTTGGGACAGACGTTGAAACTGACCCTGATCTCCGGTGCACTGGGTTTTGCTTTGGGCTTCATCTTGGCGCTCATGCGGTTATCTAGTTCGCCGTTATTCAGCTCGGTGTCGTGGACCTTCTCCTGGATCTTCCGCTCCACACCATTGCTGGTACAACTACTGCTTTGGTACAACCTGGGTTATCTCTACGAGACCATTCGTTTGGGCGTGCCTTTCACCCCGATTACCTTCGCCGAATTTCAGACTACGAGCCTGATTAGCCAGTTTGCGGCCGCGGTGCTCGGACTGACGCTGAATCAGGCGGCCTACAGTGCGGAAATTATCCGCGGCGGCATCCTCTCGGTAGACCAAGGTCAGATCGAAGCGGCCACCGCCCTGGGCATTCCACGTTGGCGCCGATCCACCAGGATCGTACTCCCACAGGCCATGCGAGCAATCTTGCCAACCGCCTTCAACGAGATCATCGGCCTGGTCAAGGGCACCTCGATCGTTTACGTCTTGGCTTATTCGGAGCTGTTCTACACCGTGCAGGTGATCTACAACCGCACCCAACAGGTCCTACCGATGTTGCTGGTGGCCACCATCTGGTACATCGTGATCACCTCGGTGCTCAGCATTGCCCAGTACTACATTGAGCGTCACTACTCCCGCGGGGCACTGCGCACCCTGCCACCGACCCCGCTACAAAAACTCCGTCGCTTCTTGGCCACCCACGCAGTGACCAAGACTGCCGCCACCTCCCCGAAGGGACAGTTATGAGCCTGGCAACCATTGAAAAAACCACCCGCGGAGCGGTTGCCGTCCGTTCGGTTGATAAGAGTTACGGCGCCCAACAAGTTTTGCACGAGGTCAATCTGGATGTGGCCGAAGGTGAAGTGTTGGTAGTCATCGGGCCCTCGGGTTCGGGAAAATCTACCTTGCTGCGCACCATCAACCATCTGGAAAAGGTCGATCGTGGCACCATCAGCCTGGATGGCGAACTGATCGGGTATAAGGCCCGCAATGGCAAGCTGCATGAGCGCCGAGAAGCAGAAATTCTGGCGCAGCGCACCGAAGTGGGCATGGTCTTCCAAAACTTCAACCTCTTCGGGCACCTCACCGCCTTGCAGAACATTATTGAAGCGCCGATTCATGCCAGGAAGATTCCCAAGGCCAAGGCGGTAGCCCGAGCCAAGGAACTTTTGGCCCGTGTCGGGCTGGCAGATAAGGCGGACGCTTACCCGCGACAGCTTTCCGGCGGTCAACAGCAACGTGTAGCCATCGCACGGGCGCTGGCCTTGGATCCCAAGGTGGTGCTCTTTGATGAGCCGACCAGCGCACTAGATCCCGAACTAGTCACCGAGGTCCTAGAAGTAATCAGGGACCTGGCTAAATCCGGGACCACACTAATTATCGTGACCCATGAAATCGGGTTCGCCCGGGATGTGGCTGACCGAATCATCTTTATGGATGGCGGGCGAGTGGTGGAGCAGGGGACTCCCACCCAGATCCTGGGCAATCCGCAACACGAACGCACCAAATCGTTCCTTTCCAAGGTCATCGAACCAGCCTTCAATATCTAAAAGCAGCACACTCAAGGACTCGCATCATGAAGAAGTACGCAGTAGTTTCAACCCTTACCGCTCTAGGCCTACTCTCTTTGGCCGGTTGCGCTGACCCAGGAGCCGCCGCACCGGATGCTTCCACTTCTACCGAAACCAGCAACGCTGAAGGCAGCACCTACAACACCTCACCTGAGCAGAACCGCATTCGTACGAAGGTCGATCAGAATCTTGCCGACGCGGTACCAGAGAACATCAAGAAGGACGGCAAACTGACAGTTGCCACCACCGCCGGATCGGTGCCACTGTCTTTCCACGCTACCGATGAAAAGACCGTGATTGGCACCGAAGTTGATCTGGCCCAATTGGTGGCCGACAAGCTCGGACTAGAACTGGACCTGCAGATCACCAGCTGGGAAAACTGGCCGTTGAAAACCGAGTCCGGAGAATTTGAGGCGGTCTTCTCCAATGTGGGAGTGAACGCGGACCGAGTCAAAAAGTTCGACTTCGCCACCTACCGGGCTGCGTACATGGGCTTTGAAGCGAAGGCAGATAGCGATATCACCGTGAAGGGCGCCGCGGACATTGCAGGCAAGAAGATCGCGGTGGGTTCGGGAACCAACCAGGAAAAGATCTTGCTGGCATGGAATAAAGAGCTTGAAGACAAAGGTCAGAAGCCGGCTGAGTTGCAGTACTACTCCAGCGAAGCGGACACCATCTTGGCGCTGTCTTCGGGACGTATCGACCTGAATATCGCCCCCTACCCTTCCACGGTGTACCGCGAAAATCAGCGCGATGATCTGAAGGTCGTAGGCAAGATCAACGCCGGCTGGCCCAATGAGACCCTGGTGGCCGCCACCACCAAAGCCGGCAACCACCTAGCTGAACAGATCACCGCCGCGTTCAACGAGACGATCGAAGACGGTAGTTATGCCAAGGTACTGGACCGCTGGAACTTGAGCGAAGAAGGCCTCAAGAAGTCCGAAACCATCACCGCGTCGAACTACAAGGGTAAATAATGCGCTTTCAAGTTCTCGACATCATTCCGCATCAGGATGATCCGATCACCGGGCTTCAGGTAGATACCGCGCAGCGCTTTGAACAAGTGATTGAATCCGCAGTGCGCGCCGAAGAACTCGGTTTTGATTCTTTCTCCGTAGGCGAGCGTCATGCCGGGGCGTTCATCTCTTCCTCGCCGGCGGTAGTCCTCGGAGCGATCGCAGCACGGACGAAGAAGATCCGTCTGCATACCGGGGTCGTTGTACTTTCCATTCTTGACCCGGTTCGCGTCGCCGAAGACTTTGCGACCGTAGATCAGCTGAGCAACGGCCGATTGGAACTGGGGATTGGCAAAGGCAACGAAGTAGCTCACTTCCCACTGTTCGGTAAAAATGTGGATGACCAATGGGATCTGCTGGAGGAGAACTACGAGTTGCTTGCCAAGCTCTTTGGCCGGGCACCCGTGGATTTCTCCGGACGCTTTCGCACACCATTGGAACAGTTCACCACCAGCCCGCGTCCGTTCCAAGAAAAGGTTCGGATTTGGCACGGTTCGGCCACCTCACTGCGGTCGGCCGAGCTGGCGGCCAAACACGGTGATCCGTTGTTCTCGGCTAATGCGATCCAGCCCAAGGAAAACTACAAGAAGCTGATCGACCACTACAAAAATGCCTATGAGCAGGCGGGACACGATCCGGCGGCCAGATACGTGGGTTCGGGCAGTGGAGCCGGCGGGGTCTACCTGGCCGACAGTACCAAGGCAGCGATCAAAGAATTCGGCCCGGTTTACGAGGCACTGACTAATCGCCGTGACGTGCCGGGGAACAACACCCCTTACCGCAGCATCGAGCACGCGGTGCAAGAAGGTCCATTGCTGGTAGGCAGCCCAGAGTTTGTGGCCGCCAAGATCCTGGACTATCACCAAAGCTTCGGGCACGACCTGCAGTCCATCTCGCTGCCAACCACCCAGCCCTTTGCCGCACAAATTCAGACCCTGGAACGCTTCGCCAAAGAAGTCATTCCCCTGGTGAATACCCAAACCACCCTGTGGACCGATAGGGATCCGCAGTTTAAGAACACCTTAGAAAAGGAGTATGCAGTATGAGCGAACGCTCCTTGTTGCTGGCCCTGAACCTTGATGGCGCCGGTAATGATCCGATCGACTCGGCTACCTATGCACAACAGGCCGAGGAGGCAGGTTTCCATGCGGTGAGTTTTTCCTCTGATGGGCTACTGGACGCAGTACAACGTGCTAGCTTCGTGGCGCCGAAGACTAAGAAGATCTCATTGATTCCGGTGATCGATGCACTGTTTACTGAACCGTTCCATACCGCCACCCAGCTGGCCAGCCTCGATATTATTGCTCAGGGCCGTGCCGGGTGGATTCTGGAAACGCTCAATGACTCTGTGCAGGCACAGGCCGTGGGACGCGAAGTTTTGGCCGAAGAAGAACTAAGCGACGAAGCCAAAGATGTGATCACTACCCACCGTCGACTCTGGGATAGCTGGGAAGACGACGCGGTGATCCGAGATCAAGAAACCGGACGCTATCTGGATGCCACCAAGTTGCACTACGCGGATGTGGAAGGCAAAAACTTCTCGGTCAAGGGTCCATCCATTACCCCGCGGCCACCGCAAGGACAGCTTCCAATTATCGCCCCGGCGCCTCTTTTCACCGAGCACGGTTTGCAGCACTGTCGGTTGAACGGTGCCGATGTTATCAAGGTGAACGCCGCAAGCCTCGATGCGCTGCTGGCCCAGGCCAAAACGGCCAGCCCCAAGGGCGCGGTAGCAATCGACGTGGATATCTACCTGGACACTGCCACACAAACCGGGGCGCAGCGTGCGGCAGCGCAAGCAGTTCAGCGCACCGAACGTGCTGAATTCACCGGGAGTGTGCAAGAACTTATTGCCTTCCTTGGCCAGTTCGAACAGGCCACCGCCAACCCGGCAGACCAGCGCCGTCACCTAGTTCACCTGTACCCGGGAGATCTAAAGATCGACTCGGCGGTGTTGATCAATGAAGTAATACCAGAATTGCAGCGCAGCAATCTGCTTGCACCCATCGGTGACACCCTACGCGAGTCCTTCGCATTGCCAGTGGCACAAAATCGCTTCCAGGAGGCATCATGAGTACCCAGCACCAACTACGATTCGGCGTCTTCTTCCAAGGCGTGAACTCATCGACCGTATGGCGTAGCGACCTATCTGGTTCGCAGACCGATTTTGCCTCCTTCAAGCAACTTGCCCAGACCGCTGAGCGAGGCCTGTTCAGTGCGTTCTTCCTCGGCGAAGGATTACGTCTACGAGAACACCTCGGCAGTATCCACGAGCTGGATGTGGCCGGTCGTCCAGATGCACAAACCATGCTTGCCGCCTTGGCTGCGGTGACCAACAAGATCGGTTTGGTCGCCACCCAGAACACTACCTACAACGACCCGGCCGATTTGGCTCGACGACTCTCTTCACTGGATCTGATCTCAGAAGGTCGTGCGGCGTGGAACATCGTCACCACCCATAACGCATGGACCGGCGCGAACTTCCGACGTGGGGGTTATCTAGAACACCACGAACGCTACAGCCACGCAGAAGACTTTGTGCGTACCGTACGCCAGATCTGGGAAGGCTCACCGGTGCATCACCGAGGCAATCACTACAACGTTGATTACACCGGGACCATCCCGGCCAGTGCGCAGCACCGCCCGGTACTCTTCCAAGCCGGTGACTCGGCGGAAGGTCGTGACTTTGCAGCACGCCAGACCGACGTCATTTTCTCAGCCCACGTCGGTTTGGACGATGCGCTGGCCTTCCGTCAGGACATCAATGAGCGTGCAGCGAAGGTGGGACGCGCCGAAAACTCGGTAAAGATCATGCCAGGTGCCGAGTTCATCGTTGCCGAAACTCCTCAAGCAGCCGAAGAAAAATACCACTGGGTGCGTGAACACCAGATTGGGCCGCAGCAGGCGTTGGCGTATCTCGAGCAATTCTGGGGCACCCGTTTAGAAAGCGTGGATCCTTATGGACCATTGCCGGACTTTGACCCCGTAGTCGAAGAGAGCTCGGTGACTCGTGGCAGTGGCTTCCAAGGCGCCAAGTCCCTGGAATTGGCCAACGCATGGCGTGCCGAAGCCGCAGATAAAGGACAGAACATTATTGAATTTGTCCGTTCGCGCTCTCACCGCGCCGATCACACCTTCACCGGCTCCTATGACCAGATCGCTGACCGGTTAGAACAGTACGCACAAACTCGTGCCGTGGACGGCTTCAACATCACACCGTGGCTGGTTCCTACCGGGTTGGACGACATCGTCGACCATCTGGTACCTCGTCTGCAGGAGCGTGGCATCTACCCCGAGACCTACGCAGATACCTTGCGCGAAAACCTCGGCCTAACCATTGATGAAAACCATGAACAGCAGGCGGTCAAGCGCCTTGCAACAGTGCAGGAAGTGTCATGAAAACCCAGAAAACCCGTTACACCTTCACTGCTCTAGCGCTGGTCGGTTTGGTAAGCCTGAGCGCTTGCGCTGACCCGTCCCAGGCCAAAGAAAGCAAAGAATCTCAGGCACCGACTGATGCTGCCACCGCTGCACTGTCAAGCCCGGACCAAGAACGCCCGAAAGTCGCAGTCAACAAAAAAGCTGAGAAGCTCGTTCCGGAAAAGATTGCGGCCGATGGCAAACTTACCGTGGTCACCGCCCCGGGATCGGCGCCCCTGAGTTTCTATGCAACGGATAACACCACACCGGTAGGTAATGACGCGGACCTCGCCGCAGCGCTCGCCGACGCACTGGGACTGGAGCTAGAACTCGTTCCAGTGTCATGGGCAGACTGGCCATTGGGCATTGAATCGAGTAAGTACGAGGCGGCCATTAGCAATGTGACGGTCACCGAGGAACGCAAGAAGAAGTTTGATTTTGCCACCTACCGTGAGGACCTGTTGGGCTTCTACGCCGATAAGGATTCAAAGATCAGCTCGATCAAAAAGGCAGAAGATGTTGCGGGCCTGAAAATCATTGTTGGTTCGGGGACTAACCAGGAGAAGATCTTGGTGGATTGGGATAAAGCCAACCAAGCCAAGGGGCTGAAGCCGGTGGACTTCCAGTACTACGATGACGACTCGGCCTCAACCCTTGCACTGCTTTCTGGGCGCGCCGATGCCAGCTTCGGACCCAACGCATCGGGTGCCTACAAAGTAGCCACCGCCGGTGAGCTCAAACAGGTCGGTTCCTTCCCCGGTGGCTGGCCCGATACTGCACAGGTAGCGGTGACGACCAAGAAGGGTAATGGTTTGGCCGAGGCTGCTGAGGTGGCTATCGATGGGCTGATCGAGTCGGGCACCTACGAGCAGATTTTGGATAAGTGGGGTCTGAGCGAAGAGGGAATTACCGATTCCAAGTTGAACCCACCAGGTCTGGCGGACTAAGGGTTGTAGTAGCGTTGGTGGCATGAATCGTGCAGTGCGTTTGGGTTCCTTAGAACAGTTGGGGCAGTCGGTGCCCGAAGCCAATATTCATGCCAACTTTGAGCGTTGGAAGTCGTTGGGCGAGGGGAAAACCGCGATGGTGACCGGCGCCAACGCCGGCCTGGGATTCTTTGCATCACTGGGGCTGGCCGCGGCTGGTGCCCACGTGATTCTGGCTTGTCGTAACCAGTCACGCGCCGAAAAGGCGATGGCAGCGATTCAAGCCCGGGTACCCGGAGCCAGCGTCGAATTCATGCAATTTGACGCTGGCTCGATGCTCTCAGCCATGTCTTTGGCTGCCGAACTTCGTAGCCGACAGCTCGATATTCTGGTGGCCAATGCCGGAATGATCCGCACCCCTGCCCAACGTGAGGAGGGGGCGTTGGGCTATGAGAAAACCATGACCACTAATGTGCTTGGACACGCCCGACTCATCGGGGAATTGGCTGAGAAGTTCAAGGTAGGAAACTTGCGACTGATCAGCTTGGGATCTATGTCGACGTTGCTGATGCGCACCGATCCTTCCAACCTTAAACTTGAACACGACTACAACCCGTACCGCGCCTATGTTCAGTCCAAGGCTGTTCTGCAGAGCATGGGGATTGGTTTGGATCATCGCCTGCGTCAGCTTCAATGGCCGGCCAGATCGGTTGCCGTGCACCCGGGCTACTCGATTTCCGGACTTACCCCAGAGATCGAGGGAATAAACGAACCAGACTTTGCCCAACGCTTCGCGGGCCGATTGCAGGGCAGTTTCGCGCAGGGCAAACACGAAGGTTCGGTGGCAATTGTCGAAGCAGCCTTGAACCAAAGGCTAGACCGTTGTGCACCCGGGGTGTTCTTTGGTCCGCAATGGACCTCCAAAGGCAGAATTTCGCTAGCCAGACCCGCAAATGTCACCCGTAGCAAGGTACTTCAGGATGCGGCGTGGGAGATATTGATACAGGCGAATGAAGGACTAGATCCATTCGCTTTGTAGAGCGATGGTGAAGTTTCACACCATGAATCTTGGCGAAAATTGAGCAGATTCCGCATGATGATGCTCTTTTTGTCGCCAACAACTGGTAAGTTCAACACTGATAAGTCCGCGCGACCGTGCGGCATTCGGAACCCGAACCCGGGTTTTGAGTCACTAGTCCAGGAGGACAATACATTGGCTATGAACCGTAGCGAACTTGTTGCTGCTGTTGCAGCGAAGACCGAAAACTCCCAGGTTGCCGTTAACGGTGTTCTGGATGCTGTATTCGAAGTTTTCGTCGACCAGATTTCCCAGGGCGAAAAGGTAACCATCCCAGGTTACTTGGCTGTTGAGCGCACCGACCGTGCAGCTC
>Ga0308157_10007775_pt1 | contig 12357 bp, 14 predicted proteins | sample PhyBR1_FD_201035 | JGI IMG/M metagenome (GOLD analysis project Ga0308157, IMG submission 201035) | Phyllosphere microbial communities from UC Gill Tract Community Farm, Albany, California, United States - DLSLB.R1 | ecosystem: Host-associated > Plants > Phyllosphere > Unclassified | place: USA...
GATGCCAAGTGGAAATCGACTCCGTCGCCGTCTTGTCGCGGCGCTTCAATGTTAGGGCGTACAGACGCAAATGTCGCACCCTGTGGATGCAACCGGGGCGCCCTTAGGTCAACTCTTGTCGGAGTCGCCCGGCTTCAAGGTTCTCAGCACGCCGAAAGGGGAAATCTCGCCCGGCTCCGGCGGCTGCTCGAAGACGGCGCCTTCCTTGCGCGGGTAAGGGTCCAGATGCAGGGCCAACTGCTCGACGGCGTACTGGCCCAGGTCGATCTGGCCGTTCTCGACCACGTCGGGAGAATTGTCATCCAGCTCCAGATCGATCTCGCCCTCATCCGAAGGCGGCGTATCCAGGGCCTCGACCAGATTGATCTCGAACCGCTCGTCGATATGGACCGGCAGGGGCTCCAGCGTCAGCACGCAGGATTGAACGGCGTCAGCCACGACTCGTCCCGTCAGGCGCCAGCCCGACACCGTGGCCGTCACCTCCAGATCCGCCTCGAAGCGATCCAGCGACTTCAGGTTCAGCGCGCGCGCGATGCGCTGACGCGCTTCGGCGTCCGGCTCCAGTCGCCGGGACAGACCCGCGCCGATCTGATGCAGGCGGACGGGGTCGCTGTAAGGCAGGGCGGGAATCGTCATGCGACGATCATGGCCCAGTCCGGCGCCTTTTCCACGGCGGAAATCGGCTGACGCGCCAGGCGTTCGTGCGATTCCAGCGCATAGCGGGTCAGTTCGGCGCCGGCTGCGGGATCGTCGCTCTCGAACACATTGCGTGCGATCGAGGCCTGGAAGCCGTCACGGTCGCCATCGCGCAGCGCCTTCTCATAGGCGCTCATCCGGCCATAGAGAGCTTCGCCCAGCTTGCGCATCTTCTTGCCGACCGACACATCGCCGACGCCCAGTTCGCGCAGCACATTGTCCAAGGCCGAGACGTAGGTATCGAACATTTTCTGAGCCAGATCAGCCCCACGCTCGCCCTCGCCCTTCATCCGCACGAACAGCAGAAGGACATGCAGGGTGTAGAGTTCGAACCGCGCGTCGATTCGATCCGCCACCCCCAGGCGGGCGTAAAAATCGGGCTGGCGCGCCTGTTCCACGGCCAGGGCGTAAAGGCCCTGCGCCTGGCGCTCTTGCGTCTGTCGTCTGAAGAGTGTCTTGAACATAGGATTTCACGGCCCCTTTTCCGCCGCGCCGTTGCACTAGGACGCAGCGACGGTTAGGTCAAAGACCTTGTTCCTAGAGGCCCATCGCCGATGCCCCGTTTTACGTCGCTCATCATCGCCGCCTCGCTCGCCGCCGCTGCGGGCGCCTGCGCCCCCGTCGTCGCCACTCAGGGCTTCCAGGCCGTGGACGCCAAGCCTCAGGACGTCGAAGTGGGCGTCGACACCCGCGAGACCGTTCTGGCCAAGCTGGGCACGCCCTCGACCACCTCGACCTTCGAGAGCGACAACGTCTGGTATTACCTGACCCAGACGACGCAGCGCTACACCTACAACAAGCCTCAGGTGTCGCAGCGGACCGTCACGGAAATCACCTTCGCCGAGGGCGACGAAAAGGTCGCCAACGTGCGGACCCTGGGCCTGGAAGACGGCCGCCAGATCGCCATGGAACGTCGCGAGACCCCGACCCGCGGCCGCCAGCTGACCATCCTCGAACAGTTGCTCGGCAACGTCGGCCGCGGCCAACTGCCGCGTACCGAGGACGACGTCCCCGGCCAGCGCCGCCCGGACTAAGCGGCCCCTACAAACAGGCGCCCTCAAGCCGCGAGCGACCGCGTCGCGAGCATAGGGCGCAAAGACAACGCCCCGGAGATCGCTCTCCGGGGCGTTTTCAGTTTCAGCCGATCGCCGTCAGACGATCTTGCCGCTCGCCAGCACCGCCAGCAGCAGAAGCGCGACGATGTTGGTGATCTTGATCATCGGGTTCACCGCCGGGCCGGAGGTATCCTTGTAGGGATCGCCCACGGTGTCGCCGGTGACGGCGGCCTTGTGCGCTTCAGAGCCCTTGCCGTGAACGACGCCGTTCTTGTCGGTGAAGCCTTCCTCGATCACCTTCTTGGCGTTGTCCCAGGCGCCGCCGCCCGAGGTCATCGAGATGGCGACGAACAGACCCGTCACGATCACCCCCATCAGCATGGCCCCCAGGGCGGCGAAGGCGTTGGCCTTGTCCGGCTGGATGAACAGGATGACCACGAACAGGACGATCGGCGACAGCACCGGCAACAGCGACGGCACGATCATCTCGCGAATGGCCGCGCTGGTCAGAATGTCGACCGCCCGGCCGTATTCGGGCTTGGTCTGGAAGGTCATGATGCCGGGGTTCTCGCGGAACTGACGCCGAACCTCGGCCACCACGGCCTCGGCGGCGCGCCCCACGGCCGTCATCGACAGGCCGCCGAACAGGAAGGGCAGCAACCCCCCAAACAGCAAGCCGACCACGACATAGGGGTTGGACAGGTCGAAGGCGACCGCGCCCAGTCCGTGGAAGAAGCTGCCCGGCTGCGCCTCGGCCGCGAAGAACTTGAGGTCCTCCACATAGGCGGCGAACAGGACCAGCGCCCCCAGACCCGCCGAACCGATGGCGTAGCCCTTGGTCACGGCCTTGGTGGTGTTGCCCACGGCGTCCAGGGCGTCGGTCGAAACGCGGACCTCAGGCGGCAGGCCCGCCATCTCGGCGATGCCGCCCGCGTTGTCCGTGACCGGACCGAAGGCGTCCAGCGCCACGATCATCCCCGCCACGCCCAGCATGGTGGTGGTGGCGATGGCGATACCGAACAGACCCGCCAGTTGGAAGGCTGCGACGATGCCCACGATGATGGTCAGAGCCGGCAGCGCCGTGGCCTCCAGCGACATGGCCAACCCCTGGATCACGTTGGTGCCGTGGCCAGAGACTGAGGCGTTGGCCACCGACTTCACCGGGCGGAATCCCGTGCCGGTGTAGTATTCGGTGATGACCACGATGGCCGCCGTGACCAGCAGGCCGACGACGCCCGCCCAGAATAGGTTCATCGGCTGGATCAGCAGCCCGCCCGAGGTTTCGACCGCCCCCGGCAGAAGCTGGTTGATCACCCACCAGACCGCGCCCAACGACAGAACGCCGGTGACGATCAGCCCCTGGTACAGGGCCCCCATGATATTGCCGCTCTTGCCCAGACGGACGAAGAAGGCGCCGATGATCGAGGTCACGATGCAGACGCCGCAGATCGCCAGCGGCAGCAGCATCAGCACGTCCACATAGGGCTGGTTGCGGAAGAAGATGGCCGCCAGCACCATGGTCGCCACCGTGGTGACGGCATAGGTCTCGAACAGGTCGGCGGCCATGCCGGCGCAGTCGCCGACGTTGTCGCCCACATTGTCCGCGATGGTGGCGGCGTTACGGGGGTCGTCCTCAGGGATGCCGGCCTCGACCTTACCCACCATGTCGCCGCCGACGTCGGCCCCCTTGGTGAAGATGCCGCCGCCCAGTCGCGCGAAGATGGAGATCAGCGAGGCGCCGAAGCCCAGGGCCACCAGGCCGTCGATGACCTCGCGGCTGGTCGAAGCGTGCCCCAACCCCTGCGTCATGAAGGCGTAGTAGCCCGACACGCCCAGAAGCGCGCCGCCCGCCACGAACATGCCGGTGATGGCGCCCGAGCGGAAGGCCAGGTCCAGGCCCTTGGACAGGCTCTGCGACGCGGCCTGGGCCGTGCGGACGTTGGCGCGCACGGAGATGAGCATCCCCGCATAGCCCGCCGCGCCCGACAGGACCGCGCCGATCAGGAAGCCGAGCGCCGCCCAGGTTCCGATAAGAAAAAAGGCCGCGACCAAGATCACGACCCCTACAATGCCAATCGTTGTGTACTGACGCTTCAGATAGGCGGATGCCCCTTCTTGGATCGCCGCGGCGATCTCACGCATCCGTTCATTACCACTGTCGGCCTTCATCAGGACGGCGGTCTGGACGGCGCCGTAAAGCACCCCCAGAGCGCCGGCCGCGATGACCAGCCAAAGATATGACGTCATGGCGTTTCCAAGCCCTATGCAACTAGACGCGCGGATCCATGGGCTGCGCTACGGGCGTTGTCGCCTCTCGGCCGCCTTCCGGTCCCCCCGTGCGCTTACGGACGCAAATTCACGCCCCTCGGGAATTGCGGCTAAATCGTGCCAAAAGCAGAGCCGTGGCGCAACAGCGCTCTTCTAGACGGCGCGAACGGTCGTGCGGCGGCGCGCGGCCTGGCTGACGACCTCGACACGGATGATCGCGCCCTTGCCGATCAGGGCGTCGGCCGAGCGGATCAGGCTGGCGCTCAGGGCCTCAGGGTCCACCTGATTCCAGTCGTCGGCCAGGACGAAGGGCGTGCGGTGCCCGGCGCGGACCAGGGCGTCACGCAGATAGGGCTCCTTGGCCCTCACCGCATCCAGGGCGTGGCCCTGGCCCAGATGCAGCTTCAGCACCACGAAGATGTAGTTTCGGACGCGACCGCCCACGATGATCGGCAGGCCCACCCCGGTCAGGTTGAAGCTCACCGGCTGGGCGGGCGTTTCCGCCGACGGCGAGGCGAGCGCCGACCCCGACAGGGGGGCGCCGGCGACGGCGAGGATCAGGGCGCGGCGGTTCATGGCGACAGTCTGGCCTGGTCCCGTTAGGATTCCGTTGCCCTCAGCCGTGGGTCCAACCGGTGCGGGTCGGGGTGATGACCTGGCCCAGATAGCGCGCCGACAGCCCCCTGCCCTCAGTTACGCGGCCGACGCAGGTCAGGCGCAGATGGCGGCGCTCGGCCTCGCGGCGCAGGGCGTTCTCGGCGCCCGCCGGGACGGTCAGCAGGATCTCATAGTCGTCGCCGCCGCTGGCCAGCAGCTCCAGCGCCGCCTGCGGGTCGACCCGTCCCTCGAACCAGGCCTGGGCCGCCGCCGACAGGGGCAGAACCTCCAGATCAAGCTCAAGGCTGACGCCGCTGGCCTCGGCGATATGGGCGGCGTCGGCCAGCAGGCCGTCAGAGACGTCGGCGCTGGCGGTCGCCAGGCCCAGGACGACGGGTGCGAACTCCACGCGCGGCATGGGGGTACGATAGGCGGCCTCCAGCGCGTCCATGCGTTCGGGCTCCAGGCTCAGGGTCGCCTGGGCGGCCTGAAGGCCCAGCCAGCCGTCGCCGATCGTGCCGGTGACGAAGACCAGATCGCCCGGCCGCGCGCCCGCCCGGCTGACCGCCGCCCCCGCCGGCGCCCAACCCAGCAGGGTGGCCGAGAAGCTGGCCGGTCCCGGCGTCTTCACCGTGTCGCCGCCCAGCAGCGAAATGTCGAAAATGGCCTGATCGCGCCGCAGTCCGGCGACGAAGGCCTCGCGTTCAGGCCAGCCGCAGCGTTCGGACCAGTGGCAGGCCAGCAGATAGCCGAACGGCTCGGCCCCCTTGGCCGCCAGATCGGACAGGTTCACGCGAAGCAGCTTCTGCGCCACCGTATCCAGCGGGTCGTCGGGCAGGAAGTGGACGCCCTCGACGATCGCATCCTTGGTAAGGATGAGGTCGTGTCCCGGACGCGAGGGCAGCGCGGCCGCGTCGTCGGCCAGCCCCCTCGCCCATTCCGGGTGCGCCAGCGGCTTCAGCAGCCGCTGGATGGTCTCGAATTCACCCGCGACGTCAATCGCGGGCATCGCGCGCCACGCCGTCCAGCGCCGCGTTCACGAATTTCGCCTCCGCATCGTCGAAGAAGGCCTTGGCCAGTTCGACGTACTCGTCGATCACGATCTCACGCGGGACGTCGGGCTTGTGCTTCAGCTCCCACGCGCCACAGCGCAGCAGGGCGCGCAGGGTGGCGTCCAGACGCTCCATCCGCCAATTGGAGGCCAGACGCGCCTTGACCGCCTCGTCGATGGCCCGCTGATCCTCGACCACGCCGTGGACGATGTCGGAGAACCAGTCCTCGTCCGCCTCGGCCAGGGGGGCGCCGTCGATGTCGGCGTCGAAGCGGTGATTGCGGAACTCGCGCACGACGCTTTCGACGCCCTCGCCCGCCAGCTCCATCTGATACAGGGCCTGAACGGCGGCCAGGCGGGCGACCGTGCGGGCGCGGCGTTGACGGCTGGTCAGTTGCGGTTCGGCGCGGGCCTTCTCGGCCTCGGCCAGCTGGGCCATGACTTCGGCGACGGTCGCCGGGGCGCTGGTCGGTTCAGTCACGAGGCCAGCCCCCCGCGCAGGCGCTTGCGGATGGCGATCAGGTCCAGGCAGGCGCGGGCCGCGAAGCCGCCCTTGTCGCCCTCGCTGAGACGGGCGCGGGTCCAGGCCTGCTCCTCGTCCTCGGTCGTCAGGATGCCGTTGCCGATGGCCACGCCCTTCAGGCCCAGATTGCGGATGCCGGCGGCCGACTGATCCGAGACGATCTCGAAATGGTAGGTCTCGCCGCGGATCACGCAGCCCAGGGCGACGTAGCCGTCATAACGCGGGGCGGTCGGATAGCGCCCGGCCTCTTCGGCCATGGCGATCACAGTCGGCACTTCCAGCGCGCCGGGCACGGTCACAACGTCATACTGGACGCCTTGCGCGCGCAGGGCGTCCTTCGCCCCTTCCAGAAGGGCGTCGGCCAGTTCGTCGTAGAAGCGCGCCTCGACGATGAGGACGCGAGTGGGTTCGTTCAAGATTGGTCTTCTCCGTCCATGTCGCGCCAACCGGCGATGCGCAGGCCGTAGCCTTCCAGCGCCGTCGGATTGGGTCGCGTCGAACTCATCACGATCATATCCTTGACGCCGAGGTCGAGCAGAATCTGCGCCCCGACGCCATAGGCCTTCAGCGAACGATCCACGGCGGCGGGCTTGCTGGTGGCGCCCAGCCGCTCGGCCAGGCCATGCAGGCCGGGATCGCGCAGGAAGACGACGACGCCCGGCCCGTCCTGGGCCGCCAGCGCGCGCATCGCCCTCGGAATATAGTCCTGACGGGCCTCGACATGGCCCAGCAGGTCGGCGGCGAAGTCGATCTGGTGCATGCGCACGACGGTCGGCTTCGCCGGGTCGATGTCGCCGCGCACCAGGGCGATGTGCTCGGCGCCCTCGATGGTGTTGCGATAGAGGATCAGCTTGAACGCGCCGCCGTGGACGCTCTCGAACGGCGTCTCCATCACGCGCTCGACAAAGCGCTCGGTGCGGCGGCGATAGGCGATCAGGTCGGCGATAGTGCCGATCTTCAGCCCATGCAGCTGGGCGAAGGCGATCAGGTCGGGCATCCGCGCCATCGTCCCGTCGTCCTTGATGATCTCGCAGATCACCCCGGCCGGGATCAGGCCCGCCATGCGGCTGATGTCCACCGCCGCCTCGGTATGGCCGGTGCGGACCAGGACGCCGCCGTCGCGCGCGACCAGCGGGAAGATGTGGCCCGGCGAGACGATGTCGTCCGCGGTGCGCGACGGATCGGCCGCCACCTGGACCGTATGGGCGCGATCGGCGGCCGAGATGCCGGTCGTCACGCCTTCCTTGGCCTCGATCGAGATGGTGAAAGCCGTGCCCATGCTCTCGCGGTTCTCGGCGGCCATCGGCGGCAGGCGCAGCTGCTTGGCGCGCTCGGACGTCAGGGCCAGACAGACCAGGCCCCGCGCATAGCGGATCATGAAGTTGATCTGGTCCGGCGTGGCGAACTGGGCCGGAATGACGATGTCGCCCTCGTTCTCGCGGTCCTCGGCGTCCACCAGGATGTAGGGGCGGCCGTTGCGGGCGTCCTCGATAATGTCCTCGATCGAGCTGATCGGGCTGTCGGTGTTGTAGACGGCCAGTTTCATCATGCGGTCTCCTGCCACCGCGCGAGGTAACGCGCCAGCATGTCGATCTCCAGATTGACCTTTTCGCCGACCTTCAGGCCGCCGAGGGTGGTCGCATCCCACGTGTGCGGGATGATGTTCACGTCGAAGCGGCGCTCATGCACCCCATTCACCGTCAGGGAAACCCCATCGACCGTGATTGAGCCTTTCGGCGCAATGAATCTGTGCAGGGGGGCGGGCGCCTCGATCACGATGCGGTGCGACCCGCCCTCGGGCGTGATGGAGATCACCTCGCCCAGACCGTCGACGTGGCCGGAAACGATGTGGCCGCCCAGTTCGTCGCCCAGTTTCGCGGCGCGCTCCAGATTGATACGGCTGCCCTCGCTCCAGTCGCCCAGCTTGGTCTTGGACAGGGTCTCGCCGGACACCTCGACCGCGAACCAGCTATCGCCCTTCTCCGTGACGGTCAGGCAGCAGCCCGCGTGGCTGATGGAGGCGCCCAGGTCGATGCCCGCCGTGTCCCAAACGGTCTCGACCTCATAGCGACGGTCGCGGTTGGTTTCACGGACGCTGCGGACGCGGCCGATGTCGGTGACGATGCCGGTGAACATGAAAGCTCCGGTCCCTTCGGACCAAAAAAAAACAGTGTCTAATTAGTCTAATTCGTCTGAAATCGCGCCTGAGGAGGCGTCAGGCGCGGGCGTAGCGTTCCCACAGATCGTCTCCGACAGGCTCGACGCCCAGACGACGGAACTTGGGGGCGTCGGCCAGCTTTGCAAGCGCCAGGGAGGCGACGCAGGGCCGCCCCTCCCCGCCCAGCAGGATCGGCGCACGGAACCACTCGATCGCATCCACCGCCCCCGCCTGGATAAAGGAGGCGGCGACGCGGCCCCCGCCTTCGATCAGGATGGAGCCGACGTTGCGGGCGGTCAGGGCCTCCAGGATGGCGGAGATGGCCGGGCGACCGCCGTCGGCGGCGACCGCGAGGACCTCGGCCTGACCGATGGCCCGGGGCGCGGCGGTCGTCAGAATGAGAGTGTTTCCACCGGCGACCTTGGCCGTGCCCGGCGTGCGCAAGCGGCTGTCGAGGACAACCCGAAGAGGATGCCCTGCTTCATAGCCCTGAAGACGGACGGTCAGTTCGGGATCGTCGGCCAGCACCGTCTCGACGCCGACCAGGATGGCGTCATGCGTCGCGCGCAGGCGGTGGCCCTGAAGGCGCGCCTCCGGCCCGGTGATCCACTGGCTTTCGCCCGTGGCCGTGGCGATGCGGCCGTCCAGCGACGTGGCCAGCTTCAGGGTGACGCGAGGGCGCATCAGTCCTGGCCGGACTTGGTCTCGTCGAAACCCTCGTCGCCGAGGAATTTGGCGAAGTCGCTGGTGTGGCGGAAGTCCTTGTAGACCGAGGCGTAGCGAACGTAGGCGACCTCATCGACCGACTTCAGCGCCTTCATGATGAAGTCGCCGACGATGCTGGATGGGATCTCCGTCTCGCCCAGGCTTTCCAGCTGGCGCACGATGCGGCTGACCAGAAGCTCGACCTGATCCGGCTGCACTGGACGCTTGCGCAGAGCGATGCCCAGCGAGCGCTCCAGCTTGTCGCGGTCGAAGGGGGTGCGGCGGCCGTTCCGTTTCAGGATGACCAGTTCGCGCAGCTGCACCCGCTCGAAGGTGGTGAAGCGCCCGTTGCACTGCGGGCAGGACCGACGGCGCCGGATGGCCGCGCCGTCGTCAGACGGGCGGCTGTCCTTCACCTGGGTGTCGGCGTTTCCGCAGAAGGGGCACTTCATCCGATGGGTCCCTTAGCGATAGATCGGGAAGCGCGCAGTCAGCTCGCGCACCTGAGCCGCCACGCCCGCGACGACGGCCGGATCGGCTTCATCGCCGCCGTTCATCGACGAGACGACATCGGCGATCCAGTGACCGATCTGCTTGAACTCTTCTTCGCCGAAGCCGCGCGTGGTGCCCGCCGGGGTGCCCAGACGGACGCCCGAGGTGACGGTGAAGGGCGCAGTGTCGAACGGCACGCCGTTCTTGTTGCAGGTCATCAGCGCCTTCTCGAGCTCATGCTCGGTGGCCTTGCCGGTCACGCCCTTGGGACGCAGGTCGACCAGCATCAGGTGGCTGTCGGTGCCGCCCGAGACGATGGCCAGGCCGCGTTCGACCAGAACGGCCGCCAAGGCCTGGGCGTTCTTCACGACCTGCTGGGCGTAGAGCTTGAACTCGGGTTTCAGCGCCTCGCCGAAGGCCACAGCCTTGGCGGCGATGACGTGCTCCAGCGGGCCGCCCTGCAGGCCGGGGAAGACGGCCGAGTTGATCTTCTTGCCCAGGTCCAGGTCGTTGGACAGGATCATGCCGCCGCGCGGGCCGCGCAGGGTCTTGTGCGTCGTGGTGGTGACGACGTGGGCGTGCGGGATCGGATCGGGATAGGCGCCGCCCGCGATCAGGCCGGCATAGTGGGCCATGTCGACCATTAGATAGGCGCCGACCGAATCCGCGATCTCGCGGAAGCGCTTGAAGTCGATGTGACGGCTGTAGGCCGAGGCGCCGGCCAGGATCAGCTTGGGCTTCTCCTTCTGGGCCATTTCGGCGACGTGATCATAATCAATGAGATGGTCGTCTTCGTTCACCTTATAGGTGACCGGACGGAACCACTTGCCCGACTGGTTGGCGGGCGACCCGTGCGTGAGGTGGCCGCCGCAGGCCAGATCCATGCCCAGGAAGGTGTCGCCCGGCTGCAGCAAGGAGAAGAAGACCGCCTGGTTGGCCTGGGCGCCCGAGTGCGGCTGGACGTTGACGAAGGCGGCGCCGAACAGCTCCTTGGCGCGCTCGCGGGCTAGGTCCTCGGTGATGTCGACGAACTCGCAGCCGCCGTAGTAGCGACGGCCCGGATAGCCCTCGGCGTATTTGTTGGTCAGGACCGAGCCCTGGGCGTCCAGCACCGCCTGAGAGACGATGTTCTCGGAGGCGATCAGCTCGATCTGTTCCTTCTGGCGGCCAAGCTCGCCCTGGATGCCCTTGAAGATCGCCGGATCGGCGTCGGCGAGGCTCTTGGAGAAGTAGGAGTCGTGGGTGAAGGCGGTCACAGGCAGGCATCCCGAAGGCTGAGGGCGGAAACGGCGCTCTCTTCTAGGCCGCGCCGCCGAACACCACAACATCTAGGGGGTCAGCGCTGTGACAACGCTCGTTTCAGTTTGGCGATCGCCACCCGCTCGACGGCGCGCGGCTCGGCGACGGGCCCCATGGCCGAAACCTCGACGCCGGTGGCCGTGTGGACCGCCGAGCATTTCACATAGGGGCCGTTACGGATGAACTCGACGATGACTTCGCCGAGTTCAGGGTCAGCCGTCATGCGGCAACCGGACGACGCGCCACGTTGCAGTGCGACCAGAGCTTGTCCATCGCCTCGACCAGCTTGTCGATCATGGCGTCGTCATGATCCGGCGAAGGGGTGAAGCGCAGGCGCTCGGTCCCCTTGGGCACGGTCGGATAGTTGATCGGCTGGACGTAGATGCCGTGCTCTTCCAGCAGCATGTCCGAGATCAGCTTGCAGTGGACCGGATTGCCGACGTGAACCGGCACGATGTGGCTGACGCTGGGCAGGACCGGGATGCCCGCCTCAGACAGGCGCCGCTTCAGGGTCGCGGCGCGTTCCTGATGGGCGTCGCGCAGTTCGGGGTGCGCCTTCAGGTGGCGGACCGAGGCCAGGGCGCCGGCGGTCAGGGCGGGCGGCAGGCTGGTGGTGAAGATGAAGCCCGAGGCCCAGCTGCGCACCGCGTCCACGATCACGGCGTCGGCGGCGATGTAGCCTCCCATGACGCCGATGGCCTTGCCCAGGGTGCATTCGACGATGTCGATGCCGTCGAGCACGCCGTCACGCTCGGCCACGCCCGCGCCGGTCGCGCCGTACAGGCCCACGGCGTGAACCTCGTCCAGATAGGTCAGGGCGCCGTATTTCTTGGCCAGGGCGATGGTGCCGGCGATGTCGGCGACGTCGCCGTCCATCGAATAGACGCTCTCGAAGGCGACCAGCTTGGGAGCATCGGCAGGCGCGGCGGCCAGCAGTTCTTCAAGGTGTTCGAGGTCGTTGTGGCGGAAGATGTGACGCTCGCCGCCGCCGTTGCGGATGCCCGCAATCATGGAAGCGTGGTTCAGGGCGTCCGAGAAGGTGATCAGGCCCGGAAGGATCTTCTGCAGGGTCGACAGCGTCGCCTCATTGGCCACATAGCCCGAGGTGAACAACAGGGCCGCTTCCTTCTGGTGCCAACTGGCCAGTTCGGCTTCCAGATCGACCGCCGAGCGCGTGGTGCCCGAGATGTTGCGCGTGCCCCCTGCCCCGGCGCCGGTCTTCTCGACCTCGGCCTGCATGGCCTCGATCACCGCCGGATGCTGGCCCATGCCCAGGTAGTCGTTGGAGCACCAGACGACAACGTCCTGCTGCGTGCCGTCCTCGCGGCGGCGCACCGCCCGGGGAAACTGGCCGCGTACCCGCTTCAGATCGGCGAAGACGCGGTAACGACCCTCGCTGCGGACCTGCTCCACAGAGTTCTGAAAGGCGGACTTATAGTCGAACAAGGCGGCGCTTCTTTCGCTTATGCAGCTTTTGGAGCCTAATTGCGCGCGCCGCCCTGTCTTGTCCATG
>Ga0308157_10007776_pt1 | contig 12357 bp, 10 predicted proteins | sample PhyBR1_FD_201035 | JGI IMG/M metagenome (GOLD analysis project Ga0308157, IMG submission 201035) | Phyllosphere microbial communities from UC Gill Tract Community Farm, Albany, California, United States - DLSLB.R1 | ecosystem: Host-associated > Plants > Phyllosphere > Unclassified | place: USA...
GTCGAGGGTGATCGACTTCGCCGCGTTCTCAGCCGCGCGGGCGGCGATCGCCTCGGTGTCGTGCGGATCGATGTCGGCTGTCGGCTGACGCAGCGTCTCGTCGCCGAGAGCGAGTCCGAACGATCCGTAGAAGTTCGCGTCGTAGTTGTCGGTCACCGTGAACGCATCGTCGAACTGCACGAGTTCGCTCTCGTGCGCACGCTTGCCCTCCTCGGTCGCGACGGCGTTCCAGTCGGTGAGCGGCTCGACCACGCCGAGGTCTGCCTCCAGAACCTCGACCGCATCGGCGGTGATCTCGGTGAGGCCCTCATACTCGCTCACCACGCCCGTGACACGCACGCTCTGCCCGATCTCGGCGCGGGCGGCGTCGCCCCAGATGAAGATCGCATCGGATGCAGCGTCGTCCGGGTCGCCCGACGGATCCTGCATCGTGAACCCGTTGAATCCGCCGTCGCGCCAGTCGGCCGTCACAACGCCCTCGACGCTGACGGCACGGCCGACCATCGGTGAGGCGTCTCCCGTGCCCTGCACCTCGGCGATCGCTGCTTCGACCGTCTCTCCGGGATCGGGCTCTTCCGAACCTCCGCCTGCGGACTCGCCGGCCGCGTTCACGGGGGTCGGGGCGCCGATCACGAAGTCGGCGGAGTTGTCGTCGGTGTCTGCCCCGTCTGCGCGCGACGCGCTCGTCGCGTTGCTGAGCGCGCCTGCGGCTGCCGCCTCGAACGAGACCGCCGATCCGAAGCCGATCATGTCGACGAGCCCGTCGGTACCCGAGAGATCGCCCTGATCGTTCCGGAACTGCCCGGTGCCCTCGAAGAGATATACGCGGCCGTTCGAACCGGACATATTGATGCTGCCCGCCTGATCGGCGACGGGCAGCGGATCGCCGGCGCCGTTGCCCGCAGCGAGCTGCACCAGGAAGTGCGCGCCCGGCTCGACGGTGCCGTCGAGCGCGAGAGAGCCTCCGGATCCGCCCGATGCCGACTTGTATTCGAGGCTCAGGCCCGCAAGGTCGACAGCGTCGCCCGTCGGATTGAAGAGTTCGACGAAATCGTTGGTCAGCGGGGCGCCGCTGTTGCCGCCGCCTCCGTACACCTCGCTGATGACGACGCCGGACCGGTCGGGCGCGGCGAGCGCCGCAGAAGGAACGCCGACGGCCGCGGTCGCGATCAGGCCGGCGCCGGCGAGCAGCGCCGCGCCTCGACGGGCGGGGCGGGCTGTGCGTTGACGCATATTGTGACTCCGAGTGATGAGGACTGTTCGAGGGACACATCAGCGTGACACCCCGATGTTGCCCCCGCGCATCCTTTCGGTGACGCGCAGGAGAACGGTCACGATCCTGCCCCGCACCCCCGACATACGGAAGAGGGGCCCGCCGCAGCGAGCCCCTCTTCCAGCGCCGATCTCAGACCGTGAGCCGTTCCAACGCCGCGGCGAGCGGCAGCGTCTCGCGCTCGCCCGAACGGCGATCCCAGAGCTCCACCTCACCGGCCGCGGCGCCGCGACCCGCGACGACGAGCTGCGGCACACCGAGGATCTCAGCGTCGCCGAACTTCACACCGGGCGAGACCTTGGGGCGATCGTCGAACAGAACGTCCTTGCCGGCCTGCTCGAGGCCGTCGATGAGCTCGGCCGCGAGATCGTATGCTTCCTGCCCCTTGCCGGTCGCGACGACGTGAACATCGAACGGCGCGATCGCCTCGGGCCAGATCAGGCCCTTGTCATCGCTGAACAGTTCGGCGATCGCGGCCATGATGCGCGTGATGCCGATGCCGTACGATCCCATCGTCACAGTGACCAGCTTGCCGTTCTCGTCGAGCACCTTGAGCCCGAGCGATTCGGCGTACTTCCGACCGAGCTGGAAGATGTGGCCGATCTCCATTCCGCGCTCGAGGGTCACGGGGCCGGATCCATCGGGAGCGGGGTCGCCCTCGCGCACCGTTGCGGCCTCGATCGTGCCGTCGGCCGTGAAATCGCGCCCGGCGACGAGGCCGTACACGTGCTTGTCGTCGACGTTCGCGCCCGTGATCCAGGTGGAACCGTCGACCACGCGGGGGTCGACGAAGTAGCGGATGCCGGTCGCCGACTGCTCGCCGAGCACCGCGCCCGTCTCGCTCCACGGTCCGATGAAGCCGCGCACGAGGCCCGGGTGCTTCGCGAGATCCTCGGGCGTGGCCGGCTCGATCTCGGCGGGCGCGAACGCCACCTCGACGCGCTTGTCATCGACGTCGCGGTCACCGGGAAGACCGACGACGACGACCTCTCGGGAGCCGTCGAGGTGCGTGAGAGCGAGCACGACGTTCTTCAGCGTGTGCGCCGCGGTCCAGCCGCCGTCCGGCGCGCCGGGAACCACCTCGTTGGCGTGGTCGACGAGCGTCGCGATGGTCGTCGTGCCGGGCGAGTCGTAGACGACGGGCGCCGGTGCGCCCTCAGCCTCGATCGGCTCGGGGGCGAGGGTCGTGAACGCCTCGACGTTCGCGGTGTACCCGCCGGCGCTGCGCACGAACGTGTCTTCGCCGATGGGCGTGGGGTGCAGGAACTCCTCGCTGCGGGATCCGCCCATCGCGCCGGCGTCGGCCTGGACGATGACGTACTCCATGCCGAGGCGCGTGAAGATGCGCTCGTAGGCATCGCGCTGCGCGTCATAGCTCGCGTCGAGCCCTGCATCGGACGCGTCGAACGAGTACGCGTCCTTCATCGTGAACTCACGGCCGCGCAGCAGGCCGGCGCGGGGGCGAGCCTCGTCCCGGTACTTGTCCTGGATCTGGTAGATCGTGAGCGGCAGATCCTTGTACGACGAGTACAGGTCCTTCACGAGCAGCGTGAATGCCTCCTCGTGCGTCGGGGCGAGCAGGTAGTCGGCGCCGTGCCGGTCGTTCAGGCGGAACAGTGCGTCGCCGTACTCTTCCCAGCGGCCCGACTGCTCGTACGGCTCGCGCGGCATGAGCGCGGGGAAGTGCACTTCCTGCGCACCCGCGCGGTTCATCTCCTCGCGCACGATCTGCTCAATGCGCGCCTTCACCCGCAGCCCGAGCGGGAGCCACGCGAAGATGCCGGGCGCCTGCCGGCGGATGTAGCCGGCGCGCACGAGCAGCTTGTGGCTGCGCACCTCGGCATCGGCGGGATCATCCCTGAGGGTGCGGACGAAGAGTTTGGAGAGACGAGTGACCACGGGTCGAGTCTATTCCGTCGCCGCGCGGGGCAACGCACGCCCGCGGCTCATTCCTCCTGTTCGACAGGCTTGGGCTTCACGAGCTTCAGTCCGATCACCGCGCCCACGATGCCGGCGATGAACACGACGCGCAGGAACGTGATCGGCTCGGCACCCGTCGTCATCGCGTACGCCACGGTGAGCGCGGCGCCGGTGCCCGTCCAGACGGCGTACGCCGTGCCGATCGGGATCTCGCGGGCGGCGTAGCCGAGGCCGAGCATGCTCGCCGTGAGAGCGACGAGGAAGACGATCGTCGGCACGGGGTGCGCGAATCCATCGCTCTCTCCGAGGGCTGTCGCCCACACGGCTTCGAGCACGGCGCTGACGAGCAGGATCACCCAGGGCATCAGCTCACCGCCTTCAGGCCGATGACGCTGGCGACGAGGAGCGCGAGCAGGGCGCCGCGCGCGAGCGTCATGCGCTCCTCCTTGCGGAAGACCGCGAGCAGCACCGTCAGCACCGCGCCGATTCCGACCCAGACCGCGTAGGCCGTACCGGTGGGGATCAGGCTCATTGCGTAGGCGAGTCCGAGCATGCTCGCGGCGAGCGAGACGACGAACAGCACCGACGGCCAGAGCTTCTTGAAGCCCTTCGACGCCGAAAGCGCCGTTGCCCACACCGCCTCGAGCATGCCGGAGGCGACCAGAACGATCCATTCCATGCGGATCCACTCCCACCGGGGCCGTCCCCGAATTTCAGGCAGTCAGCCGGGTCGTCCCGGCCGGCACGCAGGATCCGCGTACGTCGTCATCCTATCAAACGGGTTTCGACTACTCAGCGGACATCGGCCGGACAGCCGGACCACGTGGAGCGCGGTGCTCAGAGGAAGGGGGCGATGCGGTTGCGGATCCGCTCCGCGAGGATCTCCGGCGCGAGAGTCGCGTCGAGCACGACGAACCGGTCCGGCTCCGCCGCGGCCAGGTCGAGGAACGCGTGGCGGACGCGGGCGTGGAACTCGGCCCGCTCCGCCTCGAGCCGGTCGAACGGCTTGTCGTCGGCGTCGAGTCGGGTGCGGGCCACGGCCGGGTCGAGGTCGAGGAGCACCGTCACATCCGGCAGTGCATCATGCGTCCCCCACAACGACAGATCCCGCACGCTGTCGGCGCCGAGACCGCGCGCGGCGCCCTGGTACGCCACTGACGAATCCAGATAGCGATCCTGGATCACGATATCGCCGCGCTCGAGCGCCGGGCGCACCACCGTGTCGACGTGGTGGGAGCGGTCGGCCGCGAACAGCAGCGCCTCGGCGCGCTCGCCGAGGTCGCCGCGGTGGTGCAGCACGATCTCGCGGATCGTACGACCCACCTCGGTACCGCCCGGCTCGCGCGTGCGCACGACCGCGCGGCCCCGCGCCGTGAGCCACTCGCGCAGCAGCTCGGCCTGGGTCGTCTTGCCCGAGCCGTCGCCGCCCTCGAACGTCACCCAGAGGCCGGGGCGCGCTTCGGTCTCGGTCACGCCTCGTCCGTGGACTTGGGAGCCGCCTTCTTCGTCGTCGAAGACGGGCTGCCCGTCTTCTTCGCCGCCGGCTTCTTCGCAGGAGCCTTCTTCGTCGCGGTGGCCTTCTTCGCCGCGGGCTTCTTGGCCGGAGCCTTCCGCGTGGTCGTGCGCTTCTTCGCCGGGCCCTTGGCGCGCTTGTCGGCGAGCAGCTGCACCGCGGCCTCGAAGTCGACGTCATCGACGTTCGTGCCGCGCGGGATCGTCGCGTTCGTCTCGCCGTCGGTGACGTACGGTCCGAAACGGCCGTCGCGGATCCGAACGGCCTTGCCGCTCGTCGGATCCTCCTTCTCGAACTCCTTCAGCGCACTCGCTGCGCGGCGGGCACCGTACTTCGGCTTCGCGTACACCTCGAGCGCCTCTTCGAGCGTGATGTCGAAGATCTGCTGCTCGGCCTCGAGCGAGCGCGAGTCGGTGCCCTTCTTGAGGTACGGGCCGTAGCGGCCGTTCTGCGCCGTGATCGGCTCTTCGCTCGTCGGATCGATTCCGACGGTGCGCGGCAGGTTCAGCAGCTGCAGGGCCGTATCGAGATCGATCGTCTCGGGCGACATCGACTTGAACAGGGACGCCCGACGCGGCTTCGGAGCAGCGGCCTTCTTCGTCGTCTTCTTCTTGGGCGCCTCGACGACCTCGCCGGTCGCCGGATCCGCTTCGGGCTGCTCGGGCTCGGGATCGGTCTCTTCGAGGTACGGACCGAAGCGGCCGTCCTTCACGACGACGACCTTGCCATTGTCGGGGTTCTCGCCGAGCACGCGGTTGCCCGCGACGGGGGCGTCGATCAGTTCCTGCACCTTCGCGGGCGTGAGCTCATCGGGCGCGAGTTCTTCGGGCACGTTGATGCGTCGCGGATCCGCGTCGGGCTTCTCGGGGTCGGTCACCTCGAGGTACGGACCGTACTTGCCGAAGCGCAGCGTGGCCACGTCGGTGATGGGCGTGGCGTTGAGCTCGCGGGCGTCGATCTCGCCGAGGTTGTCGACGATGGTGCGCAGACCAGGGTGCTCGTCGCCGCCGTAGTAGAAGCCCTTCAGCCACTCGGATCGGTCGGCCTCGCCGCGTGCGATGCGGTCGAGGTCCTCCTCGAGTTCCGCGGTGAAGTCGTAGTCGACGAGCTCGCCGAAGTGCCGTTCGAGCAGACGGATGACGCTGAACGCGAGCCAAGACGGCACGAGGGCCTGGCCCCGCTTGGTGACGTAACCGCGGTCGAGGATCACACCGATGATGCTCGCGAACGTCGACGGACGGCCGATGCCGCGCTCCTCGAGCGCCTTGATGAGCGTCGCCTCCGTGTAGCGCGGCTTCGGCGACGTCTCGTGGCTCTTCGCCTCGGCGTCGGTGACATCGAGCTCGTCGCCGACGGTGACCTGCGGCAGTTGCTGGTTCTGGTCTTCGTCGCCCTTGTGCCGCTTCTCGTCGGCGCCTTCCTCGTACGCATCGAGGAAGCCCTTGAAGGTGTATACGGTGCCGGAGGCGGTGAAGCCGAGCTTCTTGCCGTCGACCGTCTGCTCGAGCGTCACGGTGGTCGTCTCGAGCTTCGCGTCGCTCATCTGGCTCGCGACCGTGCGCTTCCAGATCAGGTCGTACATGCGCTGTTCGTCGCGCCCGAGCTGGCCGGTGACGTCCTTCGGAGTGCGGAAGGTGTCACCCGACGGGCGGATCGCCTCGTGCGCTTCCTGCGCGTTCTTCGACTTCGATGCGTACACGCGCGGCTTGGCGGGAACCGCCCTGTCGCCGTACAGCGCGACAGCCTGCGAACGGGCGGCCTGCACGGCCTGCGCGCTGAGGTTCGTCGAGTCGGTACGCATATACGTGATGTAGCCGCGCTCGTACAGGCTCTGCGCCACGCTCATCGCGATCTTCGCCGTCATGCCGAGCTTGCGCCCGGCCTCCTGCTGCAGGGTCGACGTCGTGAACGGCGCGTACGGACGGCGCGTGCCGGGCTTCGCCTCGACGTTCGCGACCTTGACCGATCCGGCGGTGTCGATCGCCGTCGCGAGCGACGCGGCGTCTGATTCGCTCAGCACGACGACCGCGCGCTTCAGCTCGCCCTTGTCGTCGAAGTCGCGGCCGGATGCGAGGGGCGCGCCGTCGATGCGCGTCAGGCGGATCGAGAACCCGGTGTCGGCGCGGGAAGCGGTCGCCGAGATCGAGCAGTAGCGGGCGGAGACGAACGCCATGCGCTCGCGCTCACGGTCGACGACCATGCGGGTCGCTGCCGATTGCACGCGGCCGGCACTGAGCGTCTGGCCCGAGGCGCCGGATCCGACCTTGCGCCAGAGAACCGGCGACACGTCCCATCCGTAGAGGCGATCGAGCACGCGGCGCGTCTCCTGGGCGTCGACGAGTGAGATATCGAGCTCACGCGTGTCGTCGACGGCCTTCTGGATCGCGTCTTTCGTGATCTCGTGGAAGACCATGCGCTTGACGGGAACCTTGGGCTTCAGGGTCTCGAGAAGGTGCCAAGCGATGGCCTCGCCCTCGCGGTCGCCATCAGTGGCGAGCACGAGTTCGCTCGCCGACTTGAGCGCCCGACGCAGCTCGGTGACGGTCTTCGTCTTGCGGTCGCTGACGACGTAATAAGGAGTGAACCCGTGCTCGACGTCGATCGAGTACTTGCCGTACGCCGCTCGGTCCTTCTCCGGAATGTCACGCTTGTCGGCGAGATCGCGGATGTGTCCGACCGAACTGAGCACCTCGTAGTCGTCACCGAGATACCCCTGGATCGAGCGCATCTTGGTGGGCGACTCGACGATGACGAGTTTCTTACCGTCTGGCAAAGCGGGTCCTTTCTTCGAAGCACACCATACACACCGCAGACTGTGCGCAGCCGCGGGTTCTCGCCGATGATGTGCCGCATCACGGTGGCTCCGCCTCGGTCGGCGGCCCGGCCCTTGCGGCCGCGACGACAGGGAATCGAGCGTACGTCATCGAAATGCGCACGGTGGCGACGAGGCCATCGATATCGCACGACGTGACGCTCGCGCCCTGGGCCGAGACTACCTGGGCGGCGCGGCTGCACGGGTCACCGGTCGCGAATCCTGCGAGCGCATCGGCCGCGGCGAGCGCCGCCGCATCCGCGATTCCGGCGGCCTGCTGACCGGCCACCGCTGCTCCCCCGACGACCGCGAGCCCCATCGCGAGGGTCGCGGCGCACCCGATGGCGCCGGCCGTGAGTACGCTCGCGCCCACGTCACAGCCCTCCGTCGAGCGCGCAGCTCTTGGCCCAAACGGGCACCGTGACGACCGAGAGCGACACGTTCGCGCTCGCGGTCACACAGACGAGGTCGCCTGCTCCCTCGACGGTCGCCGACGCACCGGGGACAGCGGATCCGACGACGCCCGCGACGCGATCCGGTTCGCCGCGCGCCGCCAACCGCGCACCGTCGGCGGCCGCGTCCTGCAGCCTGACCGTGACGGACCCGGCCATGAGCGCGCCGATTCCGAGCGCGACGACGAGGATGAGCGCCGGCAGCGCGACCGCGAACTCCGCCGAAGCGGAGCCGCGGTCGCGCAGCGACAGGGTCATGGCGTCTGCAGCGCCTTCTCGACGATGCCCTGCAGCAGCGATTGCACGCTGCCCGAGCGCATCACAGCGACGAGGACTCCGGCGATCGCGACGGCAGCCATCGTCACGATCGCGTACTCGGCCGTGGATGCTCCTTCCTCATCGGTCCAGATGTCTGACATGGAGTGTCCTTTCTCTCGGTTCGTCGCCGGTCATCCGGCGAACGCGGGGATCGGCGTGGCGCTGACGACGCTCAAGAGCATCGGCGCGACGCCGAGAAGCAGAAATGCCGGAAGGGTGCATACGCCCATCGGAATGAGCAGGCGCGTACCGAGGCGGGATCCGCGAAGGCGCCCGTCGGTTCTGGCGAGGTGCCGGGTATGAGCGGCGGATGCGCGCAACAGCTCGACCGCTGGCACGCCCGCCGCGCGCGACAGTGCGAGCACCCGATCGGCCTGGCCGGAGTCGCGGCGGGCCGAGATCGACCACTCGTCGCACGCGGCGAGCACGGCCCGCGCGCGACCGACGGAGACCCCGCCGGACAGGGCGGCCGCGAGCAGTTCCTCGTGCATTCCGGGCGTGCCGGGGGCCGGCTGCGCGCGGCGCACGAGCCGTCGGGTCCACAATCGCGCGAGAAGAATCAGCGCGATGCCGAGGGCCAGACAGATCCCGCCGAGCGGTGTGGTCAACAGCACGCCGAACGGATCCAGCCCGAGCCCGGCCGCGACGACGAGGCCGAGCAGCGGCAGCCACAGCATGACCCGCGCCGACGAGGTCGGCTCGGCGAGCGCGACTCTCACGTCATCGCGCAGCTCTGCGGCGTCGCGCAGCGAGTCGGCCACCGAGCGCAGCGTCTCGGCGAGGGGCGCACCGACCGCTTCGGCGATTTCCCATGCGGCCGCGACGTCGCCCCACGCCGCATCGGATTCTCGCTCGTCGGCGATGGCCTCCACGAGTGCTGCGCCGTCGTCGACGCGCTGCGCGATGCGCACCGCTGGTGGATCGCCGCCGTCCGCGAGGTGCCGCCATGCCCGCGTCGGGCTCGCACCCGCGCCGAGCAGTACGGCGAGAGAGAGCAGCGTGCCCGCCGGATCTGGCGCCGTGCGCGCCGCAGGCTCCTTCAGGATTGCCACGGCGAGACCTCCTCGATCTCGAGTCGTCCGGCGACCTGACGGAACTCGCCGACGGCGATGAGTCGCCGCTCCCCTGCCGAATCGCGGGCGAGATGCAGCACGACGTCGAATGCGCTCGAAGCCTGGCGGGCGACGGCGTGATCGTCCCACCACGCGAGTGCGCCGAGCGCCTCGAGGCGGGCGGGAACGTCGGCGAGCCCGTTCGCGTGCAGCGTGCCGGCGCCGCCGTCGTGGCCGGTGTTGAGCGCGGTCAGGAGGTCGCGGATCTCCTCTCCGCGGCATTCGCCGACCACGATCCGATCAGGCCGCATGCGCAGGCTCTCGCGCACCAGGCGCGCGAGACCGATCGCGCCGGCGCCCTCACGATTCGCCTGTCGCGCCTCGAGCGCGACGTGGTGCGGGTGGTCGAGCCGCAGCTCGGCGACATCCTCGATCGTCACGATGCGCTCATGCCGCGGCGCCGCGCCCAGCAGCGCAGACAGCAGCGTGGTCTTTCCGCACCCCGCCCCGCCCGTGACAAGGATGTTCGCCCTTCGGGCGACCAGGGATCCGAGCCACTCGCGCACATCCGGCGCGAACGTCCCGCCCGCGCTCAGGCCGTCGAGGTCGATGTCGACGGTGCGCGGCACCCGCACCGACACCGCGGTACCGCCGGTGGAGATGGGCGCGAGCACCACGTGCACGCGCACTCCGCCCGGCATGCGCACGTCGACGAGCGGCGACGAGTCGTCGACGTGGCGCCCGCCGTAGCCCACGAGATCCACTGCGAGGTCGTGCACCTCCCGCTCCGACGCGCGCCATTCGGGCACGCGTTCGGCACCGCGGCCGCGGTCGACGAACAATCCCGCGGATCCGTTCACGAAGATGTCGGTGACCCGCGGATCCGCAACATACGGCGCGAGTGCGCCGAACGCGTCGTCGTCGCGTGCGGGCTCGGCACCCGCTGCGTTCGAGCGCTGCGGCGTCTTTTCGCGCGGGGTGACGATGAAGGGATCCGGCATGGCTCAGACGCTACGAACTCAGCGCGCGCCCCGCCGGCTCGCACGAAGCGATCGTCAGATAACTTCGCGAGATCGGAGATTGTGAGCGCGCTGACACGACGGGTGAACACGCACCCCGACTTTCGGAGGTATCCGGGGGCGACAGAATAGTCGTAGCGTCATAGTCAGGGCCAGAGTCCGTGCGGACGGCCCGAGAAAAGCACGTTGCAAAGGAGCAGACCATGTCTCAGCAGATCGACCACGTCTTCGACGAGAACCGCCGATTCGCACCGTCCGCGGAATTCGCGGCCGACGCGATCGCGCGACCGGAGCTGTACGACGAGGCTGCGACCGATCGGCAGGAGTTCTGGGCGAAGCAGTCGCGCGAGCTGATCGACTGGCACAAGCCCTTCACGAACGTTCTCGACTGGTCGAACCCGCCGTTCGCGAAGTGGTTCGACGACGGCGAGCTGAACGTCGCATATAACTGTCTCGATCGCCACGTCGAGGCGGGCCGCGGCGGCCGGGTCGCATTCCACTTCGAAGGCGAGCCCGGCGACACCCGCACGATCACCTACGCGCAGCTGACCGACGAGGTCAAGCGCGTGGCCAACGTGCTCACCGATCTCGGTGTCGGCCGCGGCGACCGGGTCGCGATCTATCTTCCGATGATCCCCGAGGCCGTCGCGTCGCTGCTCGCGGTCGCACGCCTCGGCGCCGCGCACTCGGTCGTGTTCGGCGGTTTCAGCGCCGACAGCCTGCGCTCGCGCATCGACGACGCCGGCGCGAAGGTCGTCATCACCGCAGACGGCGGGTACCGAAAGGGCAAGGCGACCTCGCTCAAGCCCGCCGTCGACCAGGCGCTCGCGGATCGCGGCGACGGCGAGCAGGCGACCGTGCAGAACGTACTCGTGGTGCAGCGCACGGGCCAGGACGTCGATTGGAACGACGAGCGCGACATCTGGTGGCACGAGGCAGTTGCCGCGGCGTCTGCCGAGCACGAGGCCGAGGCGTTCCCGAGCGAGAACCCGCTGTTCATCCTGTACACGTCGGGCACGACCGGTAAGCCGAAGGGCATCCTGCATACCTCGGGCGGATACCTCACGCAGGCCTCGTTCACGCACAAGAACGTCTTCGACCTGCGGCCCGAATCCGATGTGTTCTGGTGCACGGCCGACATCGGCTGGGTGACGGGCCACTCGTACTCGGTCTACGGCCCGCTCGCGAACGGCGCGACGCAGGTGCTGTACGAGGGCACCCCCGAGTACCCCGAGCCGGGCCGCTGGTGGGACATCATCGAGAAGTACGGCGTGACGATCTTCTATACGGCGCCGACCGCCGTGCGCAGCTTCATGAAGCAGGGGCGCGAGATTCCGCAGAAGCGCGACCTGTCGTCGATCCGCCTGCTCGGCTCTGTGGGCGAGCCGATCAACCCCGAAGCGTGGATGTGGTTCCGCGAGGTCATCGGCGGGGGCGACGTGCCGATCGTCGATACCTGGTGGCAGACCGAAACGGGCGCAATGATGATCTCGCCCCTCCCCGGCGTGACCGAGACGAAGCCGGGCTCCGCGCAGGTCGCGCTGCCGGGCATCGCGATCGACGTCGTCGACGACAAGGGCGAGCCGGTCAGCGAAGGCGCCGGCGGGCTGCTCGTCGTGACCGAGCCGTGGCCGAGCATGCTGCGCGGCATCTGGGGCGACCCCGATCGCTTCGTCGACACCTACTGGAAGATGTTCGCCGATAAGGGCTACTACTTCGCGGGCGACGGCGCCAGGAAGGACGATGACGGCGACATCTGGCTGCTCGGTCGCGTCGACGACGTGATGAACGTCTCGGGCCACCGTCTGTCGACGACTGAGATCGAGTCGGCGCTCGTCGCCCACGAGGCGACCGCCGAAGCGGCCGTCGTCGGCGCGAGCGACGAGACGACCGGCCAGGCGGTCGTGGCGTTCGTGATCCTCAAGGAGAGCTTCCTCAAGCAGCACGGTCCCGAGGGCCTCACCGACGATCTGCGCAAGTGGGTCGGCGCGCAGATCG
>Ga0308157_10007778_pt1 | contig 12356 bp, 10 predicted proteins | sample PhyBR1_FD_201035 | JGI IMG/M metagenome (GOLD analysis project Ga0308157, IMG submission 201035) | Phyllosphere microbial communities from UC Gill Tract Community Farm, Albany, California, United States - DLSLB.R1 | ecosystem: Host-associated > Plants > Phyllosphere > Unclassified | place: USA...
TTACTCGTTCTTCACCTAAGAAAGCAATCAGTGTATTCATTGCGACCATTAGGATCAACACTACAGGGACGATACCAGTCATCCAAGATATAAAAGTTTCCGCACCCGTTTCAAATAAACCGATGAAACCTTCCGCAAATTTTGTGATATATTCCATTATTCAACACTCCTTTTTCTTGATAGGTATTGTTTTTTCCATAAACTGAATTGAATGCCAAGCATCGTAAGTGGGGAAGGTATCGATTCTTCTTGATAATTGCCTAATTCTACCCGCAAATAGATTTCTCTGGCATTTGCCATTGCTTGTTGCACCAATTTATTTTCTGTTCGTACCAAAGGATGATAGTTGTCGATGTAGTGGATATCTGTTCCGATATATTGTGGCAATAGACGAAATTTTGCTAGAACAGTCACGCCCTGCATCTTTCGCGCATCAATAATGATTCCTTTTTGATCGACAGCAAACATGACGATCGTTCCTGCTTTGATTTTTCCAGAGCGACGACCGATAGCCACCTTCCCTTTTCTGCGCATTTCTAGATAGATTTGATTAAAATGCTTGATTTGTTTCATTCCAAATATTACTTGCAGTCCGTAAGCAACAAGTGCAAATGCGCCGAATATATATATGAAGTTCATGTTATGACTCCCTTTCGTATCATCCAATTTTGTAACTCAACTAAATCATCCAAACGACATAGTTCACTTCTAAATTCAGGATCGCCAATAACAGCAAAAAGCTGATCATACAGTTTTAGCAATTCTTTTTCTTTTTCCATTGTTAGATCTTGTGGAATGGCTAACAACAAGACGACTTGCACTTGTCCGTTGATCGTGGAGATTCCTTTCCTAAAGATACCCACTGATAAAATAATTTCAGCCGATTTTTTATTGATGGCATGAGGAAAAGCAATGCCATATTCAAAAATCGTACTCCTTAACTTTTCTCTAATAAACAATTGCTCCTTAAATTCTTGATCGACTAAGCCTTTGCTCTCAAGTGATTCAAGCATATGATCAAGATTTTGTTTGTAGGGTTTCTTTTCATTTAAAATCTCAAAATCTAATTTTAAGTGATGAACGTTTGCGGCTCTCAACTTTTCTGCTTTACGCCACTCTTCTTGCAACCAAGTTTCGTTGAATAGATTGATCAATCGAATGATTGGCGTATGTTTCTTTACATTTTTCAGCGGAATGGTTGTAAAAACAGCAAAATATTGATCTAAGTCTTCCTGTTGATACTCCTCCTCAGAAAAATGGACCATGCTGATTTGCGGACCCAAAACCCGTTCCAATTGACGGCGAATAATCAAGGCTGTTCCTTTTCCGGTATTACAGACGATTGCAATTTCTTTGTGTTCGTTGTTACTGGTTTGTTTCCTCAATGCAAGTTCAAAATAAAAGGCAATATAGCTGATTTCAACAGTCGGAACCACTCGTTGTAACTGCTCCCCGATCTGCTGTAGACCAATTTTTGCCAGTTCATAGGCTAGAGGATATTGGGATTCGATTTCACCATAGAACAGATCTTGAAGCTCTATTCGAAAAATCAAACGATTGAGCATGTAAATGAAGTGCTCTTTTATTTCATGGACTAAGAAGGTTTCATCAAATTCTACTAGTAAATTTTGATGAATTGTCTCTATCATTTGTTGAAATAACTGTTCGATTTTTTGCTCATCAATAGTAGACTTATCCATGCCAGCAATAGCACTTATATTAAGAGGAAAACTGAGAAAAGCTTGTTCTGTTTGGCTTAATGTGATGCTATATTCATATTCCAAATGATGGATCAATTCGACAAAAGCAGGATGACTCGTCATAAGGTCCATATATTCATTTGGCAAATCTACCAGTATATTTCCTTTAAGGAGTCGTTTCATTGTAATAGAAATCGTTTTTTTCAAAAGAAGGCCTTGATTTTTAGGTAAATTAAATTTTTGAACTAAGTGTTCTACGAAATCTTGTGTGCGTTCTGATAATGGACGTTCGGCAAAATATTCTTGTACATAATGAAGGTGTAACAGTCGTAGATCCAGTTCTTCTCCACGCATACGCAGTCCACGATTCGGCGTTCCAATCACTTCGACATTAAAAGAGGAAATCAGTTTTTTCATCACTCGTAGATCTTTAACAACAGTACTTCGGCTGACCCCTAATGCTTCTGACAGATCATCGATCAGCAAAAAATCTTTTTGCTCGATCAGCTTCTTGACGATAAAGAAAACTCTTTTACTGCAAGAATTAAAATCGCTCTTCCGCCTCAAACTGCCGTTCATTATCAAATCAAATTTTTCAAAATTTTCAATTTCGATATGAAAATCATTCTTATGTTGAACGATTTCTGCAATTCCAATCAATTCTTCGTTTAAAGATTCAATGCTGGTTTTCACCGTTTGCGTACTTGTATTCAGCTGTTGTTTCAAACTGCCGATCCTCATTTCTTTGTGGGTAACCAGTAATTGTAGAATTTGATACCATCTGTTCACCACCGTCATTTACTTCCCCCACTTTTTATCCTCTAGTTTTTCCTCCGGCCACATTTGTGGTTACTCCAGTGATATAACTCGAACGATCAGATAGATAGTAACTAACTAAGTCAGCGACTTCTTTTAATTTCCCGCTTCGACCTAATGGAATCGTGCTCGTTTTGGCATAACCTGCTCTAAGCTCTTCAATCGTGATGCCACGAGTATAGGCCAAGGCTTCTTCATAAGAAAGTGTGCGTAGTCCGGTTTCCTCCATGATTCCTGGGGCAATCCCTATTACCCGAACATTTGATTTTCCTAACTCTTTTGCCCAAGATCGAGTAAAGCTGTTGACAGCGGCTTTCGTTGCCGCATACGCACTTTGCCCCTCTGAACCTTCAAGTCCTGATTCAGAAGACATATTGATGATTACTCCTTCTCCTTTAGCAACTAAGATTCTACTTACTGCTTGAGTCATCAAATACAATCCTTTTTGATTGATTGCGATGATTTTGTCAAATACTTCCTCGGATAATTCATATCTCCCATGCGCTTGCTTTTTATCCACTAATAAGCGTGGAATGTTGATGCCTGCATTGTTGACCAAACCATCTATCGTACCAAAATGATCCTTTACTTTTGCAACTCCAGCTTCTACTTCTTGTCGTAATGTTATATTGGTTTTTACAAATAATAATCGTTGATGTTTAAGTGTCGAATCTTTAATATCAAAATTTGCTACATTGACATGTTGTTCCAATAGACTTTCGACGATACTTTTCCCGATACCAGAAGATCCTCCGGTTACGATAATCGTTTTCCCCTCAATGTTCAGCCAATTTGTCATAAGCTATCACCCCTTTTTTTGTTTACGCTTTCAGTATAGCTACGTAGAAGAAAATAATTAAGTCAGACTTTTTTTGAGTTTCCAAAAAAAATCTGACTTAATGTCTTTTTATGATTGAGTGATACTTCTTTTTATTTACTAGTTCTTTCCTCTATTATATTTCTTTACTCGAGCATTATGTTTCAGTTTTATCGCTTGTTAATGATTTTGAATGTTTCAACCAGTATATTCCTACTACGAAGACTATGATCATACCCAAGCCAACCAAGCTATTCGAATACATCGATTGTTCCGCCGTTTTTGGAAGATGTCTCACTTTTCTAGGTTGTTTTATGGGTGTAGTATACGCGACTTGTTCTTTCTTGATTACTTTTGTTATTGCTTTAGTTGTTTCAGTCGTTTTCACTGTTTCACTCACTTTGTTTACTTCTGGTTGTTGGGTCGGTGGTGTCACCGGTTCAATGATTTGCGGTGATTTTTCCCATTGTGCGGTATAAGTCATATCACCTTCCACAAACTCGCTGACAGTTGGCGTCCAACCGATGAATTTATAGCCTTCTCTTGATGGTGTTCCACTAAACACAGGGGTTGCTATGCATTTAGACAATTCTGAAAATACTTGGTTTTCAAAAATGGTTTGATTTGCAACACCGTCTGTATAGATTACTTGATAAGTGACAGTTTGTGGCATCACAGGTTCCCAAATGGCTGTATAAGTGACATCACCAGTCACTGTATCAGTTATTGCTTTATCCCATCCTTTAAATATATACCCAGCTCTTGTAGGTTGCCCATTGAATGTGGGTGTCGCAGAACCGGCGACTAAATCGGTAAAGACTTGATCTGCAAAAATCTCTTCATCTGGTACCCCGTCTGTATAGTTGACCTGATAAGTGGGAATTGGTTCCCATATTGCTGTATAGACCGCATCGGTAGTTACTGTCTCGCTGACAGTCGGGCTCCATCCAACAAATGTATAACCTTTTCTTATCGGTTCTGCACCAAAACTTGGTGTAGCAGCTCCAGGTTCAATACGTTTGAATGTTCTATCCTCAAATACAATTTCATTCTCTACACCATCTACATAACTCACTGTAAACGATTCAATTGGTGTGAATGAAGCATTTACAGTAATTGATGCTAGTCGAGAAGCATTTGACGCATCTACTGGTAGCGAGACATGAATTTCAAGTGTATTTATATCACCGACTTCACCTTCGATGGTAAATGGGACGCCGATCATACGAACACTTTGATCTAGATACGGGCTAGTATTACTGAATAGGTCGCCGACCTGATATTTTCCTAAGGAGGTCCCATTTAGAAAAACTTCCAGCTCCATCTCACTAGGATTTCTTCTTTCCGCATCAGTATTATCTAGTGTGCTTAGATCAACCATGACCATTGCTCTGCCACTTTGTTGGTTTTGAGATAACAATTTCACTTGTGTTGAAAATATCCCTGGAGAACTTCCAGGATTGATTTGCGCACCATTAAAGCGCCATGGGATCATTGCATCTTCCCCGACATCATAATAATCAATGCCATTTGCAGAATACGACACTTCTGAATTGATTCCTAGAGTTGCCGCAGAAATAGTTGGATTGAAACCTAAAAACACCAGTAAAACAATAAAACAAGCGACTATCTTTTTCATAATGATCCTCCATTCTGACATGAAGTCAAAAATCACATTACCTTTGCGTTTCAAATTGCTCAATACTGATCAATAAAAAACGAATATTTTCTAATTTACAAAATCCCCCTTTTTTGAAAAATTAATGACAGTAAATTCGATCACAAATTTAATCTCCTACCTTTCTATTTAGTTGTAATGTTTCATTCGCTTTTAATTTATTATTAATATTATAAAAATATAAAAGCCTGCGATCACATACCGAAATTGTTATATTTTTTTATCTATCAGCTATTTTTAGCGGTTTATAAAAATGAAACTTCACTTAATCTCAAGTAAATTATAACAAATTTAAAATTAAAATTGTATGAATTTTTACATACCAAATCCTCAGAATACTAGTAAACCAGTAATTAAATATGTTCTATTTTTTGTTTAAGTTCTCGTTTTTTTCAATTTCAATCAATTTCATCGCTTCTTCCTAACAATATATATTTCTGTTAAAAAGTTATAAAAAAACTTAATATTGTTATTAAATTCACAAGAAATTTTTTTTAATAATTTCGTATTTTCTATCTTCACCGATTATTTTGATCAGAAAAGTAAAACAAATGATTGCTTATCTATCGATAACAATGAACTTTTTTAAAAAAATTATACAAAAATAAGCAACGAAATACGGAACAAGCCACAATTTCCTGACTTCATTGCTTATTTATTTTAGATTAAGCTTCGATAGAATTGCTTTAACTTTTCTTTTTCCTCTTTTGTCAAAGCTTGCACAGGCTTGCCTTTTCTCGCTCCTTCGATTCCATATAGCATATGCAGACAAGCGCCACTGTCCACCTTTTGACGAATTTCAAAAAATATCTGTTCCGTTCCCTTTTCTTTAAATTGTTCTTCCGTTGTCACACCAATCTTTCGTAAATTTTCTTCTAGTACTATCCCTATATTCGGTAGATTACTTAATTCTGTCATAAGATTCCCTCCAAAAGTTTGGCTTTGATATATTGCATCGTACACTTAGAATATTCTATCGTTTTTCTTTAGTATACCATCTTGAGAAACGCACTAGCAATTCCTATAAGAACGCTACTTTGACAGAAAGTAAACTGTTGCTTTTAGCTACTCAGTGTAGGCTTGCTCCTGTAAAACTTGAATCTTCTGCTTTTTTCAGATATCATTGGTTCGTAACTAAATATGATTTTGTTTGCAGGGGGACGTTATCGCGTTGAGAAGGTTACACTATACGATTGTACATTAAATCATTTTTTGTATATAACATTATTTTGGGGCTTGTTCTAAGGTCCAAATAAGCGTTCCTTCATATTCTCCAACAAAATCTGTCGGAGAAATAATTACCCTAAGTTTACCTATATCTGATAGTTTGATATTTCCGCTACCTTCACAAATTATCTGATTTGTTGTGTTAATATTTTTTATCTCTTTTCCAACTAAAAATTCTATGTTGTTCGTAAATAATTTATTTTCTTTGTTCGTTAACTTTTTTTCTTCCTTTACTTTTACTGTCCAATTTTCTTCCTCTAGCATATTTTCATCTTTGATCTGGATTTCTTCTTGATTTATCGCTCCAATTGATTTGTCATAGCTTGGTATTTCTTGCGTGCCAAATGTGAGATTGGCGGGTAGGAAAAGTTGTACTCCCTTATCTAAAATCAAGTGACGCGTTTCAATATTCGATCGCTCACCTTTATCATTTTCCATGTAAAAGTCTACGTCTTTATCTAGCCAACTTTCAGAAAAATTAACTTGCAACTCGCTAGTGCCTTCTTTTTCAGCGTTTGGAAGATCTCCTAATGTTCGCCGCTCATCTCCGCATTGGGCTACCAAACGAATTGTTTCATCGGTATTGTGAGAAAAACGAATTTTCAACTTCCTTTGTTTTTTGAAATGAGATACTCTCAAAGGATTTTCTGCGTCGATTAAAGAAAACGTCAATAAGCTACCTTCTTTATAGAAATGGCTAACTTTTTTTGGCTCAGGTGTATAAATCCCCTGATTTTCATTCTCTTTGATAGGAAAATAACCAGTGATTTCAGGATACTTTTCTGAAAGATCATAGGGATCGGTGATCAAACCAGAAATAGTTTCTGGCGGTAGTAGCGTTTCTCCTGTCTCTTGCTTCAAATATTCAACTGTTACTTGTCCAAGATAATTGACAGATGTAAAGGCAGAACTGTTTGGTTTTTTCTCACTATCGACGGTTGATACAACTGAAAATGGTATTTTCAAGTAATTGTTCTCAATCGAATCTTTATCTACTGGATTATCTTTGCTTCCGATCCATTCTAGTACTACTTGATAGTTTAAAACTGTATCGTACAATCTATTATTGCCAGAATCCTTTGCCGTCAACTGATAGTCATGATTATTCAACGCCTTTCCTTCAAATAGATCAGACACATCTTCCCCGCTGAATTTTGTGACTCTGAAATTTTTCACTTTATATTGAGGATGTTTCAGATTATTATCCAACAAGAAGTCCACTTTCAAATTCTTCATTTTCTGGCTTTGTAAAACACTCGGTACGGTTTGGACACCTTGTATGCCAACTTCTTTTTGAGGGTCATCAATGGTCGTGTTAGTAGCAGTTATACCAGAATATTCAGGCGTTGCCAGAAAGTCAGTTTCATACATTAGAGAAGAAGGGGTACTGTCTAAATTTTGAACGATCGTTTCAATTTCAGATACTTTTTTTGTACTCACTTGAAAAGCTTGAGTAGGGTGTCGCCACGTACGATGCTCGTTGTTCTTTAAATAAGTCCAACTATCCTCCCCTTGTTCTTCTGTATCATAAGTGATATCAGTTGGATCATTTGCAATCAAATATTGAGTTAACCCGAATATATTTTTATACCCAATACTTTTGTTTGCATTTAAGCCATTATAAGTAAATGTAGTTTCAACAGGCAGTTGTGTTCCTTCATTGTTTTCAAAAAAATAAGTAACACCCATTTGCCCCCGAATCGTGATGTCCAAGAAAGTAGATGGATTCCTAATGGATATTTTACCGCCATCATTTGTTCCAATTACTTGCAAAACAATTCTTACGTTAACAGCTGCTCCATTATAATAACCGACATTTTTTATCAACGCACTTGCGTTGGGACTTGATTGGCTAACATCCAACCACCCATTAGAATAGTTACCCTCTACTTCTTCAGTGGAACTGTTCTTGCCATAATGCATTTTGAATGTAGTTCCTGCTGGCGTTTTCATGCTATTTGCATAGTGGAAGTACGGTAAATTAGTAATACTACCTCCTGCATGGACATTACTCGGGTGGATAAATAAACAAAAAAACAGTACCCCTAAACATCCTACATATTTTTTTAGATCATTTTTCATGTTTGACTCTCCTTTTCAAAAGGATCGACAAATAACTAATCAAAGTTGTTATGCCGAGTAACTGAATTAACCAACTATTTTTTTCACTGGTCTTTGGCAAATAAGAAACTGATTGAACATTTTTTTCTTGGACCTCATTAACTGTTGAAGCCTCTATTTTTTTCATTGGGATCGTCTTATTTTCTGGTTGAACAAACCGAATACCGACTTGACTTGTTCCTTCCTCTATAGCAGACACGGGGGTTGTTGCCCCAATCAACAGCCCCACTAACCCGATCCAAATTATTTTTTTCATCTCTAAACTCCTTTCGTAAAAAAGTCGTTTGTTATTGATCAATCACTTCGTAAGTATCATTTTAGTTGACGGCGCAGCTTGTTTATATACCAAATCAAACTAAGAATGATCAACACAGCAAAACTAAACAAGCAATATATAAATAGATTTGAATCATCTATATCATTCACTTTAACTGCCTGATCATTCAATTTTTCATCTGTTCCTTTTATTTCAAATGTTTTTTTTAAGTGCCATGTCTTTCCGTCTTCATCTTTCAACTCCATAGCAAGTTCATAGGTTCCTTTTTTTAATGGTTCATTGTCCCAACTTAGTGGCAGTTTAAATTTTGTACGCGGCGTAAAAGACACTTTCTTTCGAAATTCCTTGATTGGTTTTTCTTCCCCTTTTTTTGTTACGATTGCATGAACGTCTAGTTGACTTTTTATGACTGGTGCAGCATTAGCTAAAGATGCAAAAATAGTCAAGTACCCATTTTCTAAACCTGGCGTCACCTCGTCTAATGAAAATTTCGGTTCGATTTCTTTGTCAGTGCAAGTCAATTTAGCACCTAAAGTGTATGCGAACTTATTTCTCAAACTAAATCCTTCATTTTTTTTATCTTCACTATCCGTATCTTCATAACAATAGAATCCGCCTAAGATCGTGCCGTCAAATCCTTGTTTCGGAATTGCTAAATGGAAAACCACTGATTTTTCTTCCTCAGGCGCCAACATGACCGTTTGCGATTCCGAAATCAGGTCTTCAAACGAAGGTCCTCCCAAAAGTTTTTCTCCATGGTTAGAATAATCGATAGCTCCATTCTTGTTGGTCAAAGCGTTATTTGCCTCAACTATCACTTTTATTTGGTTTGAACTTGTATTACGTACCTTGAGTATAAGATTTTGTTTTTCACCAGGTTTTACTTGCAAGTCATAGTAGCTAGCATCTGATTGCTGATTTTCAGGTAAGACAGCTTCCGCATCGAAAGAGACTTTATTCGACTCTGCATGAACATTTGTGGTGAGACAAAAAATAAAGAAGCAGATGATACTAATAAAAAAGAGAGGAGAGTATCGACTCTGCTCTCTCATAAAATCAAATCGGCGCATCATTCAACACCCAAGTGATATCTGCCGTATAGCTTTGAGCTTCTACACCCGCACGTGGTACATGGAGTTTGACATTTTTATTTGCTTTGTCTTCTCCTTTAAATGCAACAGCAAACGCCCCTGCTCCTTGCCCCTCTTTTGCTAACATGACTTCTTGACTTTGTCCATTTAAATCAATTGATTGTTGTGAGATGGTTGGTGGGGCAGATTGATTATTTTTTGTAATGACTTCACCACCAGAAAGTGTCATTTTTGCTCCTTTCAATTCCTCACCGTTTTCTCCTACAAATGGCGATATTTTTACACCTAAAGTCCAACCTTTTGCTCCTCCACGCGTATCATTTACTTGAACGTATGGACTTCTATTTAGCGCATAGTAATCCGCATCTCCTTGTTGGATCTCTTGTTTACCAAATGTGATGTTCGATGCAAAAGGAATGGACAACGCTCCAGTATTTCCTGTACTTGGATTATCATCGTGTGTGTCATCTGAAATAACAGGTTCGACGTTTGTTCCAGTTCCCGCTGTCAGTGTTACATTTGTCTTGTTTGTTGCTTCTTCAGCAAATGCGATTGTTCCATATGCACTTGCTGTTAACAAAGCTAACGTTGCTGTTGTCACTATTCTCTTCATTTTATAACTCCTCCTAAAAAATAATTATTCTAATCGAGCTATTGATTATTTTGTCATGAGCTCCATGATTTTTCTAGTTTAAAAAAACGTCTGATTTTAGAAAAAAAATAAAAGTATCGGAACATGATTATTCTATAACACACTAAAAAAGCTAGTTTGATTACTTACAAACCAGCTTTTTTATACGCAATTCTGAAAAGAATTTCACCCAATTGTCGCCAATTTCTATCGGAAGGAATATTTTTCATCAATAGTAAAGGTGTATTTTTCGTCTTTAAATAATAATTAGAAATTACTAAATCAACTTCTGATAATTCAGTTTGATAATCATAAAAAGCCAAAACATAAGCATTACCATAATACACTTGTATCTTATTCATCAACCACAAACGATGAGTATGATGCAGATCATCTTGGATCAGGATTTTGATTGGCGCCAAATTGTTCAAAAATAAATCATAATAATCCAAGACAAAATAATAGGACAAAAATAATTGTTCCCAATTTTCCAAAAGATCATTTACGTCACTATCCGATGTTTCTTTCAAGATTTTAGATAAATCTTCCATTATGACTGATTCTCGCAAATTCTCTTCTTGTATTTCCTTAATATATGAACGATTGAAAAACAGATCCGTATTCCCATAAAATAAAGAACTCCTTTCATGAAAAGCAACAAAATTGAAAATCAATTCCGGATCTTCTAAATCTAGTTTAAATTGAAAGGTTTGATTCAACGCATCCGCTAAATTTTGCACGGCTCGAAAGGAAGTCGTACAAAATTTTCTATGGGCGGCCGCATGGCTATTTTCATATTTTTTATGACCATCAATGATCCCAAACGAATAAATGATCTGATAAAGAAAGTATCGTTCATCTAATGACAGTCCCAGCTTCACTTGTTCTACCCACTGATTTAAATAGCTGAAATGAGCATCCTCATCAACGACTACTTGGTAAGAAGGATCGATTTTGATTTTTCTCGTTTTACTCCGCTCTAAATTGATGGTCAGCCAATATGAAAGAGTTCGTCTTTGTAATGGACTTAATGAAATTTGATAGATTGCTTCGAATGAATCAATGTAAGTTTCTATTGTCGATAGCGCTGTTTGGAATGGCCAAGCCCGTTCACTCTCTTTCGTGGAATGCCAATAAAAATAATAAAAGAAACTACGAATGTTTCTTTCTTCTGCATTCAACTCCAACTTAAAGGGTTGGAATTTCAAGCGGTAGCGTTTAAAGTAGGGAACCAATAATTTAGCATAGCGAAAAACCGTAGAAATACTAGTGAATTGAGCGTTCGCAAAGGTTTCCAAAGTCTCTTCAGGATGACGATACATAAAATCGATCAATTGGTAGTTATAAGAAGATTTGTAAAAATATAGATAAATCGTATAGATTGGGAAATCGTTCTTTTTATGTACCCAAAATTGTTTGTTATTCTCATTTTCAAGAAAGATATTTTCTCCATATTCAGCCAATAAAGTCGTTAATTCTTCGATATAATGGAGAACTGTTTTATCAGTTACCTGTAATAGCTGTTTCAGTTCTTCCATGGAGCACCAGTTATCTTTTTCCAATAAATAATCTAATAACACCACTTTTTTCTGTGATAATTTTGTTAAGAATGTTTCCATAGTATTCACCTCTGAATGTTTCGTTTGGAAATGCATCATTCTGCATTTTATCATGTGTGTAAAAGGAAATATACTTATAAAATTTCTGGAATTTGGAAATAATTTGACAGTAATCACAAATAAGCTCACTTGTCATTCACTACACATCAAGGCATTCTTGCTAGATACTCAAAAACTTGAATCTTCTGCTTTTTTTAGATATCATTGGTTCGTAACTAAATATGATTTTGTTTGCAGGGGGACGTTATCGCGTTGAGAAGGTAAAACCTGACCCTTTGAACCTGTTGGTTGATACCAGCGTAGGGAGCAAATGTCCTTTTTGTTGATGCGAAATCGAAACAATCAAGGCATTCTTCTATACTGGAAGAATGTCTTTTTT
>Ga0308157_10007779_pt1 | contig 12354 bp, 10 predicted proteins | sample PhyBR1_FD_201035 | JGI IMG/M metagenome (GOLD analysis project Ga0308157, IMG submission 201035) | Phyllosphere microbial communities from UC Gill Tract Community Farm, Albany, California, United States - DLSLB.R1 | ecosystem: Host-associated > Plants > Phyllosphere > Unclassified | place: USA...
AGGCCAAGGCTGCTGCCGAGGAAGCCCTGAAGAACGCCAAGAGCGAGCTGGACCTGGCCAAGGCCCAGTCCGAGCTGGCTGTCATGGCGGCCCAGATCGCTGCCCTGCGCAAGTTCCGCCAAAAGCGCTGATCTCCCGCGGGAGTTCTGCATGAAAGCCACCGCAAGGTGGCTTTTTTATTGCCGTGGCGTGGTGCCGGTGGATAACAGGTGCTCCGGCCTGACTGAAACGGGCTTTTCAGCGCCGGCGTGCGGCTGCGCAGTGCAGTCGCAGTTCCGGGTGGGGTGCGTTGCGGCAGTTGAAAAACTATTTTCTTTCCGGGCCCGGCCCCAAGGATGTGGATATGCGGTGCAGCGGTCGTCTGGTGCAATGGAATGAGGCCCGGGGTTTTGGCTTGGTGCAGATCGATGGCAGCGGCGAGCGGGTGTTTGTGCACATCAGCGCCTGGCAGCCCCGGCCCGCTGCACAGCAGCGCCCGCAGGTCGGCATGCCGCTGACCTTTGCGCTGGGCATGGTGCAGGGCAAGCCGCGGGCCCTGGCCGTGGCATGGCAGGAGCCCCATCGGCGCGCGCCGGTGCAGGGTCGGGCCCGGGCGGCAGGCGCCACGGCGGTACCGGGGCAGGTGCGGCGATCGCAAGGGGCACGCACGCCAGCCCTCCACCGTGGCGCTTCTAAGCCGTTGCTGGTCTTGGTCCTGTGGTGGGTGGCGGTCGCAGCGGTGTGGGGTGTGTCCGAATGGGTGGTGTTGGCCTATGCGGGGCTGAGCCTGTGGTGTTTCGGCACCTACTGGCATGACAAGCACCAGGCGCAGTCGGGAGGCTGGCGTACGCCCGAAGCCACCTTGCATGCCCTGGCGCTGCTGGGAGGCTGGCCGGGCGCTTTGCTGGCCCAGCAGTGGTTGCGGCACAAGTCGAGCAAACCGGAATTCCGCCAGGCGTTCTGGGCCACGGTGGTGCTGAACATGCTGGCATTCACCGGCTTGCATGTCCCCGCAGTGCAGGCGTGGCTGCTGCATCGCTGAGGTGCAGCAGCGCAGCGCATGACAGATCCGGCGTCGGGCCGAAGGTAGGTGGCGGCTAGGGCGCGGTGTGACCGCTTACAGATCCTTGAAAAACCGGCCTTGGACCACCGGCGTATCGGGCAGGCTGGCGTCATGGCCGGTGTGGTGCGCGGCGTCGGCGGGGAAGTGCGCCGCCAGCAGGTTGGAGACGCGCAGCAAGGCGGTTTCCATTCCTTGCGCATAGGCATCGCGGCGGAAATCCTGCTGCATGCCCTCCAGCACGGCCTGCCAGCTGGCGGCCGGCACGGCGCGGTGCAGTGCGCGGTCGGCCACGATCTCGATGGCGTGGTCTGCCATCAGCAGGTAGATCAGCACGCCGTTGTTCTGCTCGGTGTCCCACACGCGCAGCTTGCCGAACAGCGCCACACCCCGCTCGCGCGCCGTCGCGTCGCGCCAGATGTAGCTATAGGGCAGGCCGCCTTCCACGCACAGGCGCACCTGGCCGCTGTGGCGCGCTTCGCTGGCGGCCACCTGGCGCTCCAGGCGCAGCAGGACTTCGGGCGGGAAGGCGCGGCGAACCTGGCCCTCGGTCCAGCGGTGGTGCAGCAGGCGCTGCAAACGGTTCCACAAGCCTGCCATGTCACCAACTCCCCGAGGCGCCGCCGCCCCCAAAACTGCCACCACCGCCGGAGCTGAACCCTCCGCCGCCACCGAAACCGCCACCGCCGCCAGAGCCTCCGCCCCAACCGCCGCCACCGATGAAGGGGCCGCCTCCACCGCCCCCGCCCCCGCGGCTGTTGGACAACAGGGTGAACAACAGGGCCAGCACGCCGGCACCGCCAGCCAGTAGCAGGCTGGTGGTCAGCACATAGGCCAGGAAGCCAGTGCCGCCACCCATGATGGCGGCCCCCAGTTTGTTGCCGAAGATGCCGCGCACGATGGGGCCGGCGACCATTACGCCGAAGAACAGGAAGATGGCCAACTCTTCCAGGTCCCAGCCCCGGTCTTGCTGGCGTGCGGGTTGGCTGGGGGCCGGGAGGGCTTCACCGGCGATGCGCGCAGCGACCTGGTCCAGCGCGGCCAGAATGCCGCCGGCGTAGTCGTTCTGGCGGAAATGCGGGGCCATCTGCTGGTCGATGATGCGGGCCGCCGCCAGATCGGGGATGGCGCCTTCCAGGGCACGCGCTACCTCCATGCGCATGCGCCGGTCGTTCTTGGCGACCACGATCAGCAGGCCATCGCCCACGTCCTTGCGACCGATCTTCCAGCTGTCGGCCACGCGCCAGGCGTAGGCCGCAATGTCTTCCGGTGCCGTGGTGGGCACCATCAGCACGACCACCTGGGAGCCGGATTTTTCCTCGATGCCTCGCAGCCGGTTTTCCACGGCCAGGGCCTGCTCGGCCGACAGGGTCTGGGTCTGGTCCATCAACCGTGCCGTCAGGGCGGGCACGGGCTGCAGCGGCTGCGCGACGGCAGGCTGCCACAGCAGTGCAAAGACGAGGAGGAAGAGAGCGCCCAGCGCGCGCCTGCAGTGCGTCAGAGGCATGGTGGATCCCGCTCCGGACGGCTGCACTTACTTTTTGCCGCTGGAGAAGTCCACCGTGGGAGGACGCGAGATTTCGGCCTCGTTCTGCACCGTGAAGTTGGGCTTGGGCTTGTAGCCAAACACCATGCCGGTCAGGTTGGTGGGGAAGCTGCGCGCCAGCACGTTGTAGTCCTGCACGGTCTTGATGTACTGGTTGCGGGCCACGGTGATGCGGTTTTCCGTGCCTTCCAGCGTGACGCGCAGGTCACGGAAGCCCTGGTTGGCCTGCAGCTTGGGGTATTGCTCGGCCACCACCATCAGGCGCGACAGCGCGCCGGACAGCTCGCCCTGGGCCTGCTGGAATTTGTTGAAGGCCTCGGGGTCGTTGATCAGCTCGGGCGTGGCCTGGATGGAGGTGGCCTTGGCACGGGCCTCGATCACCTTGGTGAGCGTGTCCTGCTCGAAGCTGGCTTCACCCTTGACCGAGGCCACGATGTTGGGCACCAGGTCGGCGCGGCGCTGGTACTGGTTCAGCACCTCGCTCCAGGCGGATTTGGTCTGCTCGTCCAAACGCTGGAAATCGTTGTAGCCGCAGCCGCTGAGGCCAAGGGCAAGGGCGAGAATGGCAAGCAGACGTTTCATGGCAGACCTCGTAGGCAATGTTCAGCAAAAGGCGCAAAGAAGCACAGATTGTGCAACAGAGCGACCGTTGGTCGGTGTAGGGCAGCAGGCACAGCGTGCGAGAGCACAGCGGCGTAGGGCCCTGCACAAAATCCCTGGGTTCTGGTGCACGGGTATGCTCCGCACATGCAGGCGCCCACTATCATGACGCATTCAGGCTGCTTGTTGGTTGCGCAGAGGTGTGCGGGGCCGGGGTGAACGGAAGAAGGAAGCGTTGCGCTATGGATGACATCGTGAAGCAGGCCCTGGCTAAATGGCCCAACGTGCCCGATTGCTACGGTTGGCTGGCCCTGGACGCGCGCGGGCGCTGGTTCCTGCGTGACCAGGCCACCCAGGCATGCGGCTTTTTCCCCAGCAGCAAGGGATCGCTGCTGCAGCATGAAAAGCTGATCGACTTCATCGGCCGCAATTACGAGGTGGATGCGCGGGGCTGCTGGTATTTCCAGAACGGGCCGCAGCGTGTGTATGTGGAGCTGGAAGACACGCCGGTGGTGTGGCGGGTGGACGAGGATGGCAGCGTGCGCACCCACACCGGTCGGTCGGTCCAGCCGCAGCGCTGCCTGGTGGACGAGCAGGGCCATGTCTATCTGGTGGCCGACGGTGTGCTGGGCCTGGTGCACACTCAGGATGTGATGCGCATGGCGGCATTGATTGAAGCCGGGCGCTGGGAGCCGCACGAGGTGTGCAGTGCAGCCCTGGAGGCCCAGTTCCGGTTTGTGCGCAGCCCGCAGCAGCTGGTGGCCGACGCACCCTCCGCAGCGGCCTGATCCACCCAGGGGGCGCCCAAGAGCGTGCGCCCGGGCGGGCAGACCGGAGTGCGCCGGAGCAACAAAAAAGGACCGCAGCGCGGTCCTTTTTTGATGGGCGGAGCACAGAGGGCTTACTTGGCCTCGGCGGTCTCTGCCGCTGCAGCGGGAGGCTGGGGCTCGTCGAACTTGCCGCCGCCGGCATTGGCCATGAACGCCACGCCGCGTGCAATTTCCAGGTCATTGAAATCACCGCCACCTTGCGGTGCCATGGCGCCCTTGCCCTTCAGTGCCGACTGGACCAGGGTCTCAAAGCCCTGGGCCAGACGAGGGCCCCAGGCGCCGGCATCGCCGAACTTGGGCGCGCCCGAAACGCCGGTGGCGTGGCAGGCTGCGCACTGGCCCTTGTACACATCTTCACCGCCGCGCAGGGGTCGGTTGGCATCGCGGATCTCGACGGAGCCGATCTTCTGGATGCGCATGGCCTGCGCCATATCGTGGTTGCCTGCCCCCGGGCCGGTCTTGTTGGAAGAACTCACGAATTGCACCAGACCGATGATCACGAACACCGGGATGACAAACGAGAAAAAGACCGCGATCAGCAATTGCTTGGGATTTTTGACCGGGCCCGTATGGGCTTCTTCGTGGGAGGTGGCGCTCATGAAGACCTCAATTTTTGTGTGGGCTTAAAGGAACTGCGGATTATATCGACCGCCTGTGCGCTAGCCACTGGCAACGCCACGGGTTGACGCGGTGGCCGCACTTGTCGTGAGGTAGATCAAGAAGCCGGCATCTGGGCCATAAAACAACAAGGCCCTGGCGGGTGCCAGGGCCTTGTCGGGGCCTGCCTGCGGGCAGGCTGTGCAGTGGCGCTGCTGCGCCTTATTGCGCCGGTGCTGCAGCGGCGGGGGCTGCTGCGGTCTGGGAGGCTTCGGTCCAGCCGCCGCCCAGCGCCTTGTAGAGCAACACCTGGTTCTGCAGCTGTGCCAGTCGCACCTGCACCACAGCCTGCTCCAGCGTGAACAGGGAGCGCTGGGCATCCAGCAGATCCAGGTAGCTGGCCACCCCGTTGGTGTAGCGCAGATTGGACAGATTCAGGCGCGAGGACTCGGCTTCCAGCTGGGCTTGTTGGGCGCGCAGCTGTTCCACCAGGGATTCGCGGCTGACCAGGGCATCCGAGACTTCGCGGAAAGCGGTCTGGATGGCCTTTTCATACTGCGCCGCTGCAATCTTCTTGCTGGTTTCCGCCACCTCCAGATTGGCCTGGTTGCGGCCTGCCGTGAAGATCGGCAGGTAGATGGACGGCGCAATGCTGAACGTGGTGGAGCCGGACTTGAACAGGTCGGACAGCTCGGTGTTGGCAAAGCCGGCGGCGGCGGTCAGCGACACGTTCGGGAAGAACAGTGCGCGGGCCGCACCGATGCTGGCGTTGGCGGCCACCATGCTCTGTTCGGCCTGGCGAATGTCCGGGCGGCGCAGCAGCAGATCGGAAGGCAGCCCCGCAGGCACATCGGCCAGTGCAGGCAGATCGGCCAGTCGCTTGCCTTGCAGGCTGGCCAGCAGCTCGGCAGGCACCTGCTGCCCCACCAGCAGGGTCAGCGCATTGATGTCCAGATCGCGCTGGCGGGTCTGCTGGGCCAGTGTGGCGCGGGCATTCTCGGTCAGCGAGCGGGCTTGCTGGAAGTCCAGTTCCGACGAGGCGCCCGCATCGAAGCGCAGCTTGGCCAGGCGCACCGATTCTTCGCGCGTCTGCAGCGTGCGCTGCGAGATGGCGCGCAGTTCCTCATCGGCCTGCAGGCCCAGCCAGGCATTGGCGACCGCGGCCACCAGACTGATCTGGGTCGACTTGCGGCCTTCTTCCGTGGCCAGGTACTGGGCCAGGGATTGCTCCTTGAGGCTGCGGATGCGGCCCCAGAAGTCAATCTCCCAGCTGGGCATGGACAGGCCCACCATGTAGGTGTTGACGTAGCCGGAACCGTCGGTGCTGGCAGCACGGGACCCCTGGGCGGCCACCCCCAGCTCCGGAAACTGCGCGGCGCGCTGGATCTGGTACTGGGCGCGGGCCTGCTCGATGTTGAGCACGGCCACGCGCAGGTCGCGGTTGTTGTCCAGCGCCAGGGTGATCAGCTGCTGCAGACGGGCGTCCGCGAAGAAGTTCTGCCACGGAATGTCGGCCGCAGCCGTGCTGGTGCTGGCGGCGTTGGCGGCCGGGTAGCTGGCCGCCACGGGCGCCGCCGGGCGCTCCAGTTGCGGGATGAAGGAGCAGCCGGAGGCCAGCAGCGCGCTGACCAGCAGGGTGGGGACAAGTCGCTTAGTCATGGTGAGAGCCTCCGTCAGTCACCGCAGCGGTGGATGCGGGAGGGGTCTTGTCTTGGTCGAGCTTCTGGCCGAACAGCTTGAAGACGCCGATGAAGAAGATGGGCACCAGGAAGATCGACAGCGGCGTGCCGATCACCATGCCCCAGAACACGCCGGTACCGATTTCACGCTGGCTGGCCGCGCTTGCACCGGAGGCGATGTACAGCGGCACCACGCCCAGAATGAACGCCAGGGACGTCATCAGAATCGGGCGGAAGCGCAGATGGGCGGCTTCCAGCGCCGCGTCGTAGGCACTCATGCCCTGGGCGTGCAGGTCCTTCGCAAATTCCACGATCAAGATCGCGTTCTTGGCGGACAGACCGATCACGGTGATCAGCGCCACCTGGAAGTAGATGTCGTTGGGCATGCCGCGGATGAACATGCCGGCCAGCGCACCCAGCACACCGAGCGGCACCACCAGCATCACGGACAGCGGAATGCTCCAGCTTTCATACAGCGCAGCCAGGCACAGGAACACGGCCAGGATGGAGAAGGCGTACAGCAGCATGGCCGAGGAGCCGGACTTCTTTTCGTCCAGCGACTGGCCGGTCCACTCGTAGCCAAAACCTTCGGGCAGGTCCAGGGCGAGCTTTTCCATCTCGGCCATGGCCTGGCCGCTGGTGTAGCCGGGCTTGGCGGAGCCGGTGATGCTCATGGAGGGATAGCCGTTGTAGCGGGTCACCTGCATGGGGCCGGAGATCCACTTGGCGCTCACCATGGTGGAAAGTTCCACCAGCTTGCCATCCGCATTGGGCACGGTCAGACGCATCACGTCTTCCGGCTGCATGCGGCGGTGGGCATCGGCCTGGATGGTCACGCGCTGCATATAGCCCTGGTTGGGGAAGTCGGTGGAGTTCGACGAACCCAGGGCCGTGGCCAGCGTGGACGCCAGATCTCCCATGCTGACGCGCTGTGCATACACGGCGTCGCGGTTGATGTTGACCTGCCACTGTGGCGCATCGTCCACGCCGTCAAAGCGCACACCGGTCAGGATGGGGCTCTGGTTCGCCTTGCCCATCAGCATGTTGCGCGCTTCCAGCAGGGCCGCGTGGCCCTTGGCGCCACGGTCCAGCAGGCGGAACGTGAAACCATCGCTGTTGCCCAGTTCCGGAATCGACGGCGGCACCAGGGTGTAGATGAAGCCGTCGCGCAGCGCCATCATGGCACCCATGGTGCGGCCGGCAAACGATTGCGCGTCCGAGCCCGCGCCACTGCGCTGCGACCAGTCCTTGAGGGTGGTGAACGCCAGACCCATGTTCTGCCCCTGGCCGGAGAAGCTGAAGCCCAGAATGCTCACGATGTGGTCGGTTTCGGGCTGGCTCAGCACAAACTTTTCCAGCTCGGCCACGGCATCACCGGTACGGTCCAGCGTGGCGCCGGGCGGCAGCTGTGCCAGCGAGATCACATAGCCCTGGTCTTCCGTCGGCAGGAAGGCGCTGGGCAGCTTCATGAACATGAAGGCCACACCGGCGATCACCAGCAGATAGACCACCACGGCCTGGAACGAGCGCTTGACCACGGAGTTCAATGCACCGTGGTAGCGCTTGGTGCCGGCGTCAAACTTGCGGTTGAACCAGTTGTAGAAGGGGCCCAGCGGGCCGGTCTTCTTGTCATGCGCATGGCCCTTGGGGATGGGCTTGAGCATGGTCGCGCACAGCGCGGGGGTCAGCGTCAGCGCAAAGAAGCCGGAGAAGAAGATGGAGATGGCCATCACCAGCGAGAACTGGCGGTAGATGTTGCCGGTGGCGCCGGAGAACATGGCCAGCGGCAGGAACACGGTGACCAGAATCACCGTGATGCCGACCACGGCGCCCTGGATCTGGCCCATGGCCTTGATAGTGGCTTCCTTGGGCGGTATGCCTTCCTCGGCCATGATGCGCTCGACGTTCTCCACCACCACGATGGCATCGTCCACCACGATACCGATCACCAGCACCATGGCGAACATGGCCAGGATGTTGATGGTCAGCCCCGCAGCCAGCATGACGCCGAAGGTCCCCAGCAGGGCGATGGGCACCACGATGGTCGGGATCAGGGTGTAGCGGATGTTCTGCAGGAAGACCAGCATCACGATGAACACCAGCACGATGGCTTCGAGCAGGGTGTGCACCACTTTCTCGATCGAGATCTTGACGAACTTCGAGGTGTCGTACGGCGCGGACCAGTTCACGCCCGGGGGCAGGAAGGGCGCCAGCGTGTCCATCTTTTCATAGACCAGCTTGGCCGTGGCCATGGCGTTGGCGGTGGAGGTCAGCTGCACCGCCATGGCGACGGCAGGCTTGCCGTCCAGGCGCGAGTTGAAGGCATAGGACTCGGTGCCCAGCTCCACGCGGGCCACGTCCTTGATGCGCACGGTCGAGCCGTCGGCGTTGGAGCGCAGCACCACGTTGCCGAATTGTTCGGGCGTCGTGAGCTGGCCGGGGACCACGATACTGGCGCTCATGGTTGTGCCGGGGACGTTGGGGGTGTCACCCAGTGCACCGCCGGAGATCTGCTGGTTCTGTGCGGCGATCGCGGCATTCACCGAGGCAATGGGCAGGCCATAGCCTTGCAGCTTGATGGGGTCGACCCAGATGCGCATGGCGCGGCCGGCCGCGAACAGCTGGGCCTTGCCCACACCTTCCAGGCGCTGGACTTCGGGCAGCACGTTGCGGTTGACATAGTCGGCAATGTCGTCGCGCGAGGTTTCCCCGGACTCGGCCTGGAAGGCCAGAATCATCAGGAAGTTGCTCATCGCCTTGTCGACCTTCACACCCAGTGCCTGCACCACGCTGGGCAGACGGGGCTCGGCCCGCGCCAGGCGGTTCTGCACGTCCACCTGGGCCAGGTCGGCATTGGTGCCGGGCTTGAAGGTGAGGGTCAGGGTGCCCTGGCCCCCGGCGGGGGCCTTGCTTTCCATGTACATCAGGCCGGCGGCACCGTTCATCTCACGTTCAATGAGCTGAAGCACCGAATCGGTCATGGTCTCGGAGGTGGCTCCGGGGTAGGTGGCCGTGACTGTGATCGTGGGCGGTGCCACGGACGGGAACTGCGCCACTGGCAGCTGGGTGATCGAGATGATGCCGGCCAGCACCACAAAGATCGCAATCACCCACGCAAAGATAGGGCGGTGGATAAAAAACTTCGACATAGAAATCTGTCCCGTTTATTGGGCCGCCGCAGGCTTGGCGTCTGCGGCAGCTTCCGGCTTGGCGGCGGGGGCTTTGTCTGCGGCCGGAGCGGCTGCTGCGGGAGCGGCCTTGGCGTCGGCTTGCCATGGCACCGGGGTCACTTTCTTGGCACCCATGCCGACCTTGATCACGCCGTCCACCATGACTTTTTCGCCCTCCTTGAGGCCACCCGTCACGATCCAGTTGTTGCCTTGTGAACCATTGATCTGCACGGGACGCGGGGCCACGGTGCCGTCTTCCGCCACCACCAGCACGAAGTTGCCCTTTTCATTGCGGGTCACGGACTGCTGGGGAATGACAGCGGCGTTGTCCATCTGGGCCTGTTCCAGCTGCACGCGCACATACATGCCGGGCAGCAGCAGACCATTCGGGTTGGGCAGCTCGGCACGGACGCTGACCTGGCCGGTGTTCTCGTCCACGGTCAGATCGGTGAACAGCATGCGGCCGGTGTGGCCGTATTCCTTGCCGTCTTCGGTGAAGACATGGACCTTGGCGGCGTTCGCGCCGTCACGGGTGAGCTTGCCGGCGGCCAGCGCTTCCTTGAGCCGCAGGATGTCGGTCGAAGACTGCGTCAGGTTGACGTACAGCGGATGGATCTGCTGGATGGTGGCCAGCTGGGTGGCTTCGCCCTGGCCGACCAGCGCGCCCTCGGTCACCATGGCGCGCCCAATGCGGCCGGCGATGGGGGCGGTGACTGTGGCATAGCCCAGGTTGACATTGGCGTTGGTCACACCGGCCTTGCCGGCGGCCACCTGGGCCAGTGCCGCTTTTTCGGCCGCGATCGCGGCGTCGTAGTCCTGCTTGCTGATGGCATTGGCTTCCACCAGGGGCTTGTAGCGGCGTGCGGTGGCGGCCGCCTGCACCAGGCTGGCTTCGGCCTGGGCCAGGGTGGCCTGCGCGCTTTGCAGATTGGCCTGGTAGGGCGTGCTGTCGATCTGGAAGAGTTTCTGGCCGACCTTGACGTCCGAGCCTTCCTGGAACAGGCGCTTTTGCAGGATGCCGGCCGCGCGTGCGCGGACCTGGGCGGTGCGGAAGGCTTCCAGGCGACCGGGCAGATCGGTCACCAGGGGAACGCTGCCCAGCTTCACGGTCACCACACCGACTTCCGGAGGCTTGGCCTGTGCGGCTGCTTGCGCATTCTGCGCACCGTCATTTTTGTCGCCACATGCAGCCAGGCTCAAGGCCGACACCACTGCCACGCCCAGGGCGATGGCGCGCAAACGGGCGTGGGGGGCGAAGAGGGGGGCCTTGGCCGCACGGCTTGCTTCATACACGGGATGCATGAAAGTCCTTCCGGTAGTTTGTTGGATGCAAAAAAGGGCGCGATGCCTGTGCATCGCGCCAAAAACAGAGTCTCATGCCCTGGAAATCGATGTCGCAATTATACATACATCCATGAATGTATAATGACACTTGAGGCTGCTGACAGCATCCTCCGAGTCTGTGGGATGAATGTCAAACCCTGTGTGGGAAGGAGTACAGCGTGGCGCGTCGGACAAAGGAAGATGCTTGCGCGACCCGCAACAGTCTGCTGGATGCGGCGGAGCAGGTGTTCTATGAGCAAGGGGTGGCGCGCGCCTCGCTCAATGAAATAGCGCAGCGCGCGGGGGCCACGCGGGGCGCGGTCTATTGGCACTTCAAGGACAAGCTGGATCTGTTCTACGCCATGCTGGAGCGGGTCACGCTGCCGCTGGAGCAGGCCGCCTATGGCGAGGATGTGGGTGGCGCCCGGCTGGAAGGCCTGGCGCGGGTGCGGCATGTGATTGCGTCCGTCTTTGTGCGGCTGGAAGAGGATTTGCAGACCCGCAAGGTGTTCGAGGTGCTGCTGCACAAGGTGGAATACGTAGGGGAGCTGGTGTCCGTGCAGGAGCGCAATGTACAGGCGATGGCAGAGTTCGGCGCCAAGCTGGAAGCCGCGCTGGTGCATGCGCAGGGCGAGCAGCAGATCGAGCTGCCGGTCAGTGCGGGCGAGGCGGCGCTGGCTTTGCGCTGTCTGTTTGATGGGGTGATCCAGAGCTGGCTGCTTTCGCGCGGCGGTTTTGGGCTCTCGGCAGTGGGCATGCGCGCCGTGGATGCGTACCTGCGGGGTCTGGGGTTTGCCTTGGCTACGTGATGCTGCGCTGACTGCGTGGGAAAGTCATGCCACAATAGCGGGCTTGAGACGTTGAATTGTGTCTGTAGCGGCTGTAGCTCAGTGGATAGAGTATTGGCCTCCGAAGCCAAGGGTCGTGGGTTCGATCCCCGCCAGCCGCGCCATCTTCTGCTGCACTTTGTGTGGAGGAGGAAGAAAAAATCACCGATTTCTTTTTGCGAGAAAAAACGGTGCTACAATTCAAATCTCTTCGGAGGGGTGCCCGAGTGGCTAAAGGGGGCAGACTGTAAATCTGTTGGCTTACGCCTACACTGGTTCGAATCCAGTCCCCTCCACCAGTAATGGTTGCAAGAGATGTGTCGCCTAGGGCGATGCGCGCAAACGCAAGGTTTGCGGGAGTAGTTCAATGGTAGAACCCTAGCCTTCCAAGCTAATGACGCGGGTTCGATTCCCGTCTCCCGCTCCAGGTTTGAAATTCCAACATTGCGCATTCGTGCGTGGTGTTTGCCCATGTGGCTCAGTGGTAGAGCACTCCCTTGGTAAGGGAGAGGTCGGCAGTTCGATCCTGCCCATGGGCACCATCTTTCTGGTGCTTCTTTCAGATGGTAGCGCCCAGAGCAAGTTAGAGCATTTGATTTTTTTCGGAGTCGAAAAAATGGCAAAAGAAAAGTTCGAGCGCACCAAGCCCCACGTGAACGTGGGCACCATCGGTCACGTGGACCACGGTAAGACCACCCTGACGGCTGCTATCGCTACCGTTCTGTCGAAGAAGTTTGGCGGCG
>Ga0308157_10007781_pt1 | contig 12352 bp, 13 predicted proteins | sample PhyBR1_FD_201035 | JGI IMG/M metagenome (GOLD analysis project Ga0308157, IMG submission 201035) | Phyllosphere microbial communities from UC Gill Tract Community Farm, Albany, California, United States - DLSLB.R1 | ecosystem: Host-associated > Plants > Phyllosphere > Unclassified | place: USA...
CGCCATTGAACTGGGTGGCGCTCATCATGCGCGACAACTCCTTGCTCAGTTGCTGGTATTCATTGCTCAGCTTGGAGATGTCTCCGGAGGTGCCGGTGGAGTTGGGTGCATTGGACGCTTGCACCGCGATGTCACGCATGCGGGTCAACATGTCGTTCATGGCAGAAAGGCCGCCTTCTGCCACCTGTGACATGGAGATGGCATCGCCTGCGTTCCGGATGGCAACGTTCATGCCGCGGATCTGCGTATTCATACGGTCGGCGATCGCCAAGCCAGCCGCGTCATCCTTGGCGCTGTTGATGCGCAGACCGGAAGACAGGCGTTGCATGGTCGTGCTAAGGCTGCTCGACGTCAGTGCGGTGTTGCGCTGAGCGTTCAGCGAGGCTACGTTGGTATTGATGATCATCGACATAAAAAAGCTCCTTGGCGGTGGATCTGGGGGTTGCCCGATGCCAGGGGTGCTCTATGCGCCTCTGGCGACGAGCTTTCGAGCTCGTTAAATGTGTTATCGGGCGTCGCCAAGAAAACTTTAGAGTTCTGGTCCAAGCCGCAACTTGGTCGTCTTTTGGCGTTCTTATTCACGCTTGACGCGAATGCGCAGATGCCATCATCTGTGGGTATAAGTAATTAGGTAGTTTTTTTAACGCAGGACTTAATTTGGACGCGAGACCGCCGATAACAAAAGTACACGGACAAGACAGTAATGGAAGGATCTCGCATGTACACCCCCCCCAGCGCCAGGGCATCGGCTGCCTATCGGCAGGTGGATCTGCATTCTCAGGTCTTGAGTGCCTCTCCCCATGGTTTGATCAGCCTGTTATACGCTGAAGTTCGCTCCTGTTTGACAGGCGCCAAGAGCGCGATTGAACGCGGTGATGTCAATGCGAGGGTGCGCTTGATAGGCAAGGCGGTACGGCTGCTTGATGAAGGCTTGTTGAGTGGGTTGGATATGGTGAAAGGGGGAGAGATTGCTGCCAATCTCCATCGACTTTATTCTTACTGCCTCCTCCGCCTTACAGAGGCGAACGCGCAAGGTGATGGTTCTGTCATAGACGAGGTGTTGAAAGTGTTGGCACCCGTCATGGATGGATGGAGCGAAATCGGGGGGCGTGCGAATGCCTGACCGCGCATCGATGAAACTGACCACTAAAAATGCAGGTCCTGAAATGCTGATTGACTATTACAAAGCCATCGAAGACAGCAGCGCCAAGATGCTGGAGGCCGCGCGGAGCAAGGATTGGGACGAAGTGGTGCGCTATGAAGGCGCCTGCGCTGTGCTGATCGAGCAGCTGCACTTTCGGTCGCAGGAGCAGGAGCTGCTGCCCGAGCACCGTAAGGAAAAGACGCGCATCATGCAGCGCATCCTGCGCAACGACGCCCAGATCCGCTGCCTGGCAGAACCCTGGCTGGCGCAGTTCGAGCACCTGTTCGAAGGCCAGCCGCAGATGATGCACTGAGCTGCAAGATCCCGAGATCCTGGTGGGGTGGGAGAAAAGCGAAAAGGCCGGCGCCGAGAGGTGCCGGCCTTTTTTATGGGTAAATGGGCCGCTGGCGCGCGTCTGGCAAGCGGTGGCAGCTATTGTTTTTGATGACTTTGCAGGCGCGCGGACGGTGGGAGGGCGTACGGCACGGTGTGAAGGCTCCGGCTGCAGGTTGCCGGTCGCGTGGCCGGATGGCGGGGGATGGTTCAACCGCCTGGCGCAAGGCGATTTTAATTAAAACGGGCTGTAGTCCAATGAATGCGTGCGCTGCAAGCTATCAAATATATAGCAAAATTCGCCGGCCAAATGTCTGTCTTTCTGTCTGGCGAAGACCTGACTACACCTGCATGTTCATGATGTCGGTATACGCCTGCACCATGCGGTTGCGCACATGCAACGTGGCCTGGAAGCCGATCTGTGCCTTCTGCATCGCTACCATCGTCTCTTCAATGCTCACGTTGGGGTTTTCCATTTGCACTTCACGCTGCAGGTCGCTGGAGCGGTTCTGGGCCGCGCTCACCGACTGCAGCGCTCCCTTGAGGGCGGAGGAGAACCCGACATCCTGCGATCCCTCCTGAGGAGCTGTGACGCGGCGTGCCAGGCCTGTGCCCGTGAGGGGGGCGGTAGGGCTTGAAATGCGGAGGTCCATGGGGTCTGCTCTCGGTGGTCGGGGGAAGGGCGGGATGGTGCAATCCTATGCATCCGGAGGCTTGGCATCGTGGTGAAATGATGGACAAAGGCGCGCTTTATCCAGCGAACGCGTCAGGGGCCCTGTCCAATAATCGCTCCACCGCCAGAGCTCCGCCCTGGTTTGCCTACTGGAAAGCACGATGTCCGCAGTCGCTGAAGTCCCTGTCATCTCTCCTGCCCCCGCCGGCCCCTCGTGGCTGCAGCGGGTGTCGGCCCTTGACCGTGCCACGCGACTGAAGGCAGGCATCGGCATCGCTTTGCTCGTGGCTGGGCTCATCGCCGCCGCGTTTTTCAGTCGCCAGCCCGACTATCGGGTCTTGTTCTCCAACCTCAGCGACAAGGATGGCGGCGCCATCGTTGCTCAGCTGACGACGATGAATGTGCCGTACAAGTACACCGAAGGTGGCGGCGCGATCATGATTCCTGCCGACCGCGTGCATGACGTGCGCCTGCGCCTGGCCACCCAAGGCCTGCCCAAGGGATCCGTGACCGGCTTCGAGCTCATGGAAAGCACCCGATTCGGCGTGACGCAGTTCCAGGAGCGCCTGAACTTCCAGCGCGGCCTGGAGGGTGAACTGACGCGTTCGATCCAGGCGCTTTCTTCTGTGCAGAGCGCTCGCGTCCACTTGGCGCTGCCGAATCAGAACGGTTTTTTCCGTGAGCAGCAAAAGCCATCAGCGTCGGTGCTGCTCAGCCTGTACCCTGGCCGTTTCTTGGACCGCACGCAACTGGCGGGGATCGTGCACCTTGTGGCCTCCAGCGTGCCCGAGATGGCGCCTGCCGCCGTGAGCGTGCTGGACGACACCGGCAAGCTGCTGTCGCAGTCGCCCGACACGGCGGCAGGTGCGGCGGTCGATGCGCAGCAACTCACCTACGTGCAGCAGATCGAGCAGCAGTACACCCGCCGCATCCTGGACATCCTGGAGCCCGTGGTGGGCAAGAACAATGTCAAGGCGCAGGTGTCCGCCGAGGTGGACTTCAGCCAGAACGAAGTGACCTCCGAGCAGCACCGCCCCAACCAGACGCCCGACGCCAGCGCCGTGCGCAGCCAGCAGATCGTGGAAAGCTCGGGCCAGCAGGGCAACAACCAGCCGCCCACGGGCGTGCCGGGCGCCACCACCAACCAGCCTCCGCAGGCATCCACGGCCCCCATCAACGGAGCCAACCCCGCGCCTACGGCAGCCGGCCAGCAGGGCGCGCAGCAAATTGCCAACAACAAGCGCGAGTCGGTCACCAACTACGAGGTGGACAAGACGACCCGCGTGACGCGCGGCGGCAGCGGCAGCATCAAGCGCGTGAGCGCGGCGGTGGTGGTCAATTACCAGGCTGCCAGCGACGGCCCTGGCAAACCGCCCGTCACCAAGGCGCTGACGGCCGCCCAACTGGAGCAGATGACGGCGCTGGTGCGCGAGACCATCGGTTTCAACAAGGACCGCGGCGACTCCGTGAATTTGATGAATACGCCGTTCCTGGTGGACGAAGTGCAGACGGCCGATCTGCCGTTGTGGAAGCAGCCTGAGATGGTCGATCTGGCCAAGAGCCTGGGCTGGCCGGTGGGCATCTCCTTGTTTGCAGCGATCATTTTGCTGGGTCTGGTGCGCCCTGCGATCAAGGGCATGGGCAAACCCCGTGCCATTCCCGTGGCGCAGCAAGCAGCCCAGGGTGGCCAACTGAACGCGCTGGAATCTGAAACTCTGGAGCGTCCGGCTCTGCCGGCGCCTGCGAGACCCGAGGATCTGCCTGCCACGCCAGAGCAGTTGCGACTGGAAGATGCCCGTGTGTTGGCCAAGCAGAACCCGATGGCAGTTGCCAACATCCTCAAAACCTGGGTCAATGGCGATTGATCCGCCACTAGCAAGAACGAGTTTCCTATGGATGAGCAGGGCCTGAACGACGCCGCGATCATGCTGATGTCCCTCGGCGAAGAGGAGGCGGGCGAGGTCTTTAAGCATCTGTCTCCCAAAGAGGTGCAGAAGCTCGGTGAAACCATTGCGCGCATGAAGTCGGTTTCCAAGGAGAAGGTGGACTCGGTCATCAACCGCTTTTCCAATGACGCCGCTGCGCAGAGCCTGCTGGTGTCGGACACCAGCAACTACGTGCGTTCCGTACTCAAGCGTGCTCTGGGAGACGACAAGGCCGCGCTGCTGATCGACCGAATCCTGCAGGGCGGCGACGTTTCAGGTATCGAGAGCCTGAAGTGGATGGACCCGTTGTCCGTGGCCGAACTGCTGCGCAATGAGCATCCTCAGATCGTCGCGGCCATCCTGGTGCATCTGGACCCGGACCAATCTTCCGCCATCCTGATGCAGCTGACCGACCGCCAGCGCAGCGAGGTACTGCTGCGCGTGGCGACGCTGGAAGGGATTCAGCCGACGGCGCTGAAGGATCTGAACGAAGTGCTGTTCAAGGTGTTGGCCGGGGGCGACAAGGTGCGCAAGAGCTCGCTGGGCGGCGTCAAGGCGGCAGCGGAAATCATCAATTTGCTGGGTTCCGGCATGGACGGCGTGGTGATCGAGTCGATCCGCGGCTTCGACCCCGACCTGGCGCAGAAGATCATGGACAAGATGTTCGTGTTCGACGACGTGATGAAGCTCGACGACCGGGCCATCCAGACCGTGCTGCGCGAAGTGGCCTCCGAAACGCTGGTGGTGGCGCTCAAGGGCGCGCAGCCCGAGCTGCGCGAGAAGTTCCTGTCCAACATGTCGTCCCGCGCTGCCGAGGCGCTGCGCGAAGACCTCGAATCACGAGGCCCGATGCGGTTGTCCGAGGTCGAGGCGCAGCAAAAGGAAATCCTCAAGACGGTGCGCCGCCTGTCGGATGAAGGTCAGATCGTGATCGGAGGCGGTGGTGATGACGCATTCGTCTAACTCGCGCCATTACTCGCGCTTCATTCCCAGCGAAGAGGTGGGGGACGTCACGCAGTGGCACTTCAGTGCGGTTGATGGGTCCGAGCCGGTGAGTCGGGTCGTCGTCGAGGCCGAGCCGGAGGTGCCGCTGCCGCCGCCTGGCATCGACGAAGCAGAGCACCTGGTCAAGCTGGAGCATGCGCGCGAAGAAGGCTTTGAGCGCGGTGTCGCGCAGGGGCATTCTCAGGCGGCATTGGAATGGCAGCAGCGTATGGACGACTACGTTGCCACTGAAGGGCACGAGGCAGCGCAGAGGCTGGAGCAATTGTCTGGCGCTCTCGACAAGGGCTTGAACGACATGCAGCAGCACATGGCCCAGGAGATACTGGAGCTGGCGTGCGACATTGCGCGACAGGTGATTCGTCAAGAGTTGTCCGGCAACCCGAATGCATTGCTGCCTGTGGTACGCGAAGCGCTGGGCATGCTGATCAGCGAAGGTCGGCCCGCCACGGTGCGCCTGAGCCCGCAGGACTGGGAAACGCTGGAAAAACCCCTGCGCGAAGAATTCACTTCGTCCAAAGTGCAATGGATCGCCGACGCTCAGGTTCAGCCGGGCGATTGTCAGGTGGATTCAGCCGGCACCGTGGTCGATGGTTCGCTGGACAAGCGCTGGCGCAGAGCCATCGCGGCGTTGGGCTTGACCTCCGCGTGGAAGGACGGTGGCCATGGCGATTAAGGGCGCCGACGACTGGACGGGCTTCATCGGCGATGCGCGTGCGCGCGTCGAAGACGGCGTGGCGCTGGAGACGCGCGGCACGCTGACGCGGCTCACCGGTCTGGTGCTGGAGGCCGCAGGCATCCGCGTGCCCGTGGGCTCGCAGTGTTTGGTGCAGATGCCCGAACAAGAGCCCGTGCTGGCCGAGGTGGTCGGCTTTGCGGGCGACAAGGCTTTTTTGATGCCCGCAGGCGATATCCACGGCCTGTCCAGTGGTGCCAGCGTCACGCCCGCTGCGTCGTACGTGCCCACTCCGCGTCTGGGCGAGACCGTGCACGCGCCCAGCGGCGTGGGCATGCTGCGCCTGCCGATGGGCGACGGCCTGCTGGGCCGCGTGATCGATTCGCAGGGCATTCCCCTGGACCATGCCGGCCCGGTGCTCAACGTGACCTCCGAGCCCATGGACCGCCGCCCCATCAACGCGATGGACCGCGACCCGGTGCGCGAGACGCTGGACACCGGCGTGCGCGCCATCAACTCGCTGCTCACCGTGGGGCGCGGCCAGCGGCTGGGCCTGTTCGCCGGCTCCGGCGTGGGCAAGAGCGTGCTGCTGGGCATGATGGCCCGCTACACGCAGGCCGACGTGATCGTGGTGGGGCTGATCGGTGAGCGGGGCCGTGAGGTCAAGGAATTCGTCGAAGACATTCTGGGCGCAAGCGACCGGGGCCGTGCCGTGGTGGTGGCTGCACCGGCCGATGCGCCGCCCTTGCTGCGCATGCAGGGCGCCGCTTACGCCACGGCCATTGCCGAGCACTTTCGCGACAAGGGCAAGCACGTGCTGCTGCTCATGGATTCGCTCACCCGGTACGCGATGGCGCAGCGCGAGATCGCGCTGGCCATCGGCGAGCCGCCGGCCACCAAGGGCTACCCACCGAGCTGCTTCGCCAAGCTGCCTGCGCTGGTAGAGCGCAGCGGCAACGGGCTGCACGGCGTGGGATCGATCACCGCGTTCTATACCGTGCTGTCCGAAGGCGATGACCAGCAGGACCCCATCGCCGATGCGGCCCGCGCCATTCTGGACGGGCACTTCGTGCTCTCGCGCGCGCTGGCCGAGACGGGCCACTTTCCGGCCATCGACATCGAACAGTCGGCCTCGCGCGTGATGCACAACGTGGTCTCGCGCGAGCACTTCGACATGGCGCGGCGGTTTCGCGCCATGTACTCGCGCTACCAAAAGAGCAAGGACCTGATCCAGGTGGGCGCCTACATGAGCGGCTCCGACCCGCAGCTGGACGAAGCCATTCGGCTGCAGCCGACCATGGCTGCCTTCCTGCAGCAGGACATGTTCGAGGCAGCGTCCATGGACGAAAGCCTGACGGCCATGGCCGCCGTGCTGGGGCTGTGACATGGCGTCGCTCAACGCATTTTTGGTGGCAGTCGAACTGGCGGAGCGCCAGCGCGACGAGGCGCGCCAGGCGCTGCAGGACGCACGCAACGCCCGCCAGGCAGCGCAGCAGCAACTCGACCAGATCGAGAGCTACGCGCAGGAGACACAGAACCGCTGGGGACTGCGCGCGGACGCCGCAGTGAAGCCCGAGGTGATGTACCACCACTACCAGTTCATGGACCGCCTCGCGTACGCCTCGGGCCTGCAATCGAGCGTGGTGGGCGACCAGGCCGGCCGGGTGGACGCCGCCGCACAGGTGCTGCTGCAGGCCGAGCTGCGGGTGACCAGCCTGAAGAAGGTGGTGGAAAAGCGCAAGCGCGAGATGGAGCATCTGCAGTCACGCAGAGACCAAAAACAGACCGACGAACGCGCATCGCTGCAGTTTCGCAGCGCCGGCAGCGGGCCGTCGGGCCAGGAGTTTTGACGATGGAAAAAGCACGCATTTCCAGCCAGCACGGCACCCACGAGAGCCGCAGCAGCACGCGGGCGGCAAACAAATCTGCCGCAGCGCAGGACACCACGGCGCAGGCAGCAGACACCAACGGTTTTTCGTTCCTGCTGGCATCGCTGGGCGACGGCGGCCTGGCCGCCGACGTGCCCGACGCCACCGCCTTGGCGGCAGACGCGCAGGACCCGGCTGCGCTGGCGGCGCTGCAGTCCGGCCTGCCTTATGGCATGCAGCCGGGCATGCAGGCGCTTGCCGAAGGCGCGGCGACTGACGCCCGATGGCAGGGTGCGCTGGGTGGGGCGAATACCTTGGCAGGTGCCGGTACGGCGGGTGCACTGGCTGGCCTGGCAGGGCTGCCGGGACAGAACGGCTTGAGCGGCATGGCGTTCGGCGCGGAGAAAGCGGGCCTGCAGAGTCTGGTCGGCCAGACCGCGATGCTGGATGGCGCAGCCGAAACGGCAGGGGTCAATGGAACGGCCGTTGGCGGCGGTGCCGCACCGTGGCGGGGCGGCGTGCCCGGGCGCTTTCAGTCCACGCTGGCAGCCGCAGGCGTCGATGCCGCCTCCGGTGCCGGTGGAGCGCTCAACTCCGCCTTGCGGGGCCTGGCCAAAGACGACAAGAAAGGCGCGTCCTCCGATCCGGGCGCTGCGTCTGCTGCGGTCACCGCTGCAGCCGCTGCCCCGTCGCTGGACCGCCGGGACGCGATGCTGGGTGGCGGCGCAACTGGCGTGCGCGGCAACATCGACCCGTCGCTGGCCATGGCATCAGCACAACTGGCCGGCGTGGCCGAAGCGGCGGCCGGTGGCGACGCGCGGTCTTCAGGCCGCGGCGGCGAGTCGCCGGGGCAGGGCACATCAGCCCTCACCCATGCTGGCGTAGGCGAGTCCGGCCCGGAGCTGTCGGGGACCGACGCCGCCTTCTCCCTTGATGCGGCGGTCGACCCCGCGCAGGCAGCCATGGAAGAGCAACTGGCCGAACAGGTCGCCTTCTGGGTGAACCAGAAGACCCAGAGCGCAGAGATCACGCTGGACCGCGACGGTCAGCCCGTGGAGGTGACCGTGTCGCTGACCGGCACCGAAGCGCACGTCACCTTCCGCAGCGACCAGGCCGACACCCGCGAGATGCTGGACACCACCGTGGCCCAGTTGCGCGATCTGCTGCAAAGCGAAGGTCTGCAGCTGTCCGGTGTGACGGTGGGTTCTTCGGGAGGCCAGGGCGCGCGGGACGGCGATGCCCCGCAGGGTGACCCTCGGCAGGGAGCCCGGCACGCGACCGTGCAGGCGGCGGGCTCGGCCAGCACGGCTGTCCGTGCGCAGCAGGTCACGGATCGATCCGTCGACATCTTCGTGTAGTCCGGCACATGCCTGTGCTGGGTGCGTGGCGGGGTGCAAGGGTTGCGTGAGGCGGCCTGAAAGACCTAGTTTCTGTGCCTATTCTGGCTATCATCGACAGCCAGGGGCCTCAATAATGGCCCATCCAGCCGATGCCGCCCCTGAAGGCGATTGCGCTGCCTCTTCATTTCTGCGCATCGATCGCGCAAGGAAGCCCCAACGTGTCCGCCAATACCCCTGCCGCTCCCGCCGCACCTGCCAAAAGCAAGAAGATGGTCATCATCCTGGCCGTCGTGGTGTTGCTGGTGGTGGTGGGCGGTGCTGCGGCGTGGTTTCTGCTGGCCAACCGCCACCATGCGGAGGAGGGCGAAGAGGGCGCGCCCAAGGCACAGGCGCAGAGCGCCGCTCCCAAGACCCCGCCCACGTTCCTGCCCATGGAAAACATGGTGGTCAATCTGGCGGACCCGGGCGGTGACCGCTTCGCGCAGATCGGCATCACGCTGGAGCTGGCCGACGCCAAGACCGAGGCCAGCGTCAAGCAGTACCTGCCCAGCATCCGCAGCGGCATCTTGATGCTGGTGTCGCAGCGCACGTCCGAGGAACTGCTCGGGCGCGAGGGCAAGGAGAAGCTGGCGGTGGACATCCGCCGCGAAGTCTCCAAGCCCCTCGGGTTCACCGTTCCCAAACCGCGCAAGGCGCGTGCGCCCAATCCGGACGACGAGGAAGAAGAAGAGCCGCGCCCCCGCGCTGACACCAACCCGGTGCGCCAGGTGCTGTTCTCCAGCTTCATCATTCAGTAAGCCGGGCAGGAGTTTCATCGCATGAGTGATTCTTTTCTTTCCCAGGAAGAGGTGGATGCCCTTCTGGAAGGGGTGACCGGCGAAAGTCAGAAGACGGCCCAGGAAGAGGTGGACTCCGGGGCGGTTCGCAACTACGACATCTCCAGCCAGGAACGCATCGTCCGGGGCCGCATGCCGACGATGGAAATCGTCAACGAGCGGTTTGCGCGCAATTTCCGTATCGGGCTGTTCAACTTCATCCGCCGCAGCCCCGAGATCTCGGTGGGTACGGTGTCAGTGCAGCGCTACAGCGCCTTCCTGCGCGAACTGGCGGTGCCTACCAATTTCAATATCGTCGCCATCCGCCCGCTGCGTGGCAGTGGGTTGATCGTGTGCGAGCCCTCTCTGGTGTTCGGCATCATCGACACGCTGTACGGCGGCGTGGGCAAGTTCCAGACTCGTATCGAGGGGCGCGACTTTTCGCCCACCGAGCAGCGCGTGATCAATCGTTTGGTCGATGTGATCTGCACCGAATACAAGAAGGCCTGGCACGGCATCTATCCGCTGGAGCTCGATTACCAGCGCTCGGAGATGCAGCCGCAGTTCGCCAACATCGCGACGCCCAGCGAGATCGTCGTGTCCACGGCGTTCCAGCTGGAGATCGGCGACCTGTCCGGCGCCATCCACATCTGCATGCCCTACGCGACGCTGGAGCCGATCCGCGATGTGCTGTATTCGTCCACGCAGGGCGACTCGATCGAAGTGGACCGCCGCTGGGTGCGCGTGCTCACGCGCGAAATCCAGGCCGCCGAGGTCACGCTGGTGGCCGAGCTGGCCCGGGCCGATGCCACGGTGGAGCAACTGCTGGCCATGAAGCCGGGCGATTTCATCGAGCTCGACCGCGAACCCCGCATCCGCGCGTCCATTGGGGGCGTACCTATTTTTGAATGCCAGTACGGCACGCACAACTCCAAGTATGCGATCCGCATCGAGGAGTGCCTGCGCAACGCCGATAGCAGCTGGCTGGGAGATAAGAATGGCAACTGAAGACAACAAGGACGGTGACGATCCGTTTGCAGGCTGGGCCGAGGCGCTGGAGGAGCAAAAGACCTCCGACGCCGCGCCGCCCGGCGATGCCGAGCAGGGAGGCCCGCTGTCGGGCGAGCCGGTGCGGCCGTTCTCCGCTTCGGGGAGCAATGATGCGCCGGTGAATGACATCAACATGGTGCTGGACATTCCCGTCCAGCTCTCGGTGGAGTTGGGCCGCACCAAGGTGCCGATCAAATACATCCTGCAGCTCGCACAAGGCTCGGTGGTCGAACTCGACGCGCTGGCGGGTGAGCCCATGGACGTGCTGGTCAATGGCTATCTCATCGCCCAGGGCGAAGTGGTGGTGGTGAACGACAAGTTCGGTATCCGCCTGACCGACGTGGTCACGCCATCGGAGCGCCTGCGCCGTGTCAGCCGGGGGTAGCCAGATGACCCAGACGCTGCTGATCGTGGTGCTCTTCGTGGCAGCCATGGCAGCATTGCCATGGCTGATCCGCAAGCTGCAGCAGCGGCAATCCGGACCGTTCTCTGCCGCTGCCGGCGTGTCGAAAGTGTTGTCGGCGGTGGCCGTCGGCCCGCAACAGCGTGTGGTCACGGTCGAGGTGGGGCCTGAGCACCAGCGTACGGTGCTGGTGCTCGGTGTGACGGCGCAGCAGATCAGTTGCCTGCACGTACTCCCCTCGGCCGCAGCGGTAGCGGCGCCCTTGCCGAGCAATGTGCCGGTGCCAGCCGAACCGAGCTTTGCGGGTGAAATGGCGACCGCCAGCGCGCAGTGGGAGAAGCCAAGCCATGGCTGAGCACTTCGCCGCTTTCGCTGGCTTGACCAGCAGGGTGCGACGCCACCGCAGCACCTGGATCGCATTGGTCGCCGTACTGCTGGCACCTGCGGCGTTGGCGCAGAGCGCGGGCTCCCTGCCGGTCCTGGTGGGGGCCGGCAGTGGAAGCACCAGCTATTCGGTGCCAATCCAGACGCTGCTGTTCTTCACGGCGTTGTCGTTCCTGCCGGCCGTGCTGCTGATGATGACGGGCTTCACCCGCATCGTGATCGTGCTGTCGCTGCTGCGCCAGGCGATCGGCACGCAGTCAGCGCCGCCCAACCAGGTCATTGTCGGCCTGTCGTTGTTCCTGACTTTTTTCGTCATGGGTCCGACGCTCGACCGCGTGTACCAGGAGGCCTATGTTCCGTACACGACGAATGCGTTGACCTTCGAGCAGGCGCTGGAGAAGGCCGAGGCACCGATGCGCGGCTTCATGCTCAAGCAGACCCGCCAGTCCGACTTTTCGCTGTTCTCGCGTCTGGCCAAGTTGCCGGAAGGCACCACGGCCGAGACCGCGCCGCTGCGCGTGCTGGTGCCGGCCTTCGTGACGAGCGAGCTGAAGTCCGCCTTCCAGATCGGCTTCATGATCTTCATCCCGTTCCTGGTGATCGACATGGTGGTCTCCTCCATCCTGATGTCGCTGGGGATGATGATGCTGTCGCCCGTACTGGTGGCGCTGCCTTTCAAACTGATGCTGTTCGTGCTGGCGGACGGCTGGAACCTGCTCATCGGCTCGCTGGCTGCGAG
>Ga0308157_10007782_pt1 | contig 12351 bp, 12 predicted proteins | sample PhyBR1_FD_201035 | JGI IMG/M metagenome (GOLD analysis project Ga0308157, IMG submission 201035) | Phyllosphere microbial communities from UC Gill Tract Community Farm, Albany, California, United States - DLSLB.R1 | ecosystem: Host-associated > Plants > Phyllosphere > Unclassified | place: USA...
GCTGCTGGCCGGCTCGCTGGTGGCCGGGGTGTACGAGAAAACCGTGGACCGCGAATCCGCCTACGAAAAGCTGCAGGGCCGCACCGAAGCGGCGGCGGCTCCGGGCAGCCCGAAGGGCGGCGCCGGCGGCCTGGCTGGCGCAGGTGCCGATGGCGCAGGCGGCGGACTCATGGGCGGATTGAACGACGTGCTCTTCGGCTCGACCGGCCCCCGCGGCGGCAAGCACGACGGGCTGGTGCAGACCATGGCGAAGTCCGCTGTGCGCACCATGGGCACCTCGCTCGGCAAGGAAATCCTGCGCGGCGTGCTGGGCAGCCTGTTCGGCGGCCGCAAGCGCTGAAGCCTCATCCCGTCACCGATCCCTGCTCTCAGTCCAACACGGCAGGGACACCCCAACCCGGAGCTTTTCCCATGATCGATCTGCACTACTGGACCACGCCCAACGGCCACAAGATCACGATGTTCCTCGAAGAGGCCGGCCTGCCCTACCGCGTACTGCCGGTGAACATCGGCCGCGGCGAGCAGTTCCAGCCCGACTTTCTGCGCATTGCGCCCAACAACCGCATCCCGGCCATCGTGGACCACGCTCCGACAGGCGGCGGCGAGCCGATTCCAGTGTTCGAGTCCGGCGCCATCCTGCTGTACCTGGCCGACAAGACTAGCCAGTTCATTCCACAGGACCTGCGCGGCCGCACCGAAGCACTGCAGTGGCTTTTCTGGCAAATGGGTGGCCTCGGGCCCATGGCGGGGCAGAACCACCACTTCACGCAGTACGCGCCGGAGCCGATCGCCTACGCCATCGATCGCTATGTGAAAGAAACCGCGCGCCTGTACGGCGTGCTGGACAAGCACTTGGCCGATGGGCGCGATTACATCGCCGACCGCTACTCCATCGCCGACATGGCCTGCTACCCGTGGATCGTGCCGCACGAGCGCCAGCGGCAGGACCTGAAGGACTTCCCGCACCTGGCCCAGTGGTTCGAGCGCATTCGCGCGCGCCCCGCCACCGTGCGGGCCTATGACCTGGTCAAAAGCATCAACACCGCCCCCACGGTGGATGAAGAAGCGAAGAAGGTCCTGTTCGGCCAGGACGCCAGCACCGTGCGCCGCTGAAGCAGGCGCGCGGCTCACAGGCCACGCCGCCGGCCCGGCCTCAGACCCGGTCGCTGCGGGCCAGGTGGCTTTCCAGCTTGCGCAGTGCGCCGGTCAGTGCGAGCGTCATGACCCAGTACGCCAGCGCGATGGCCAGATACGGCTCCCAATAGCGTGAGTACGCTCCCGCCACGGTGCGGGCGGCATAGGCCATTTCGGCCAGGCCGACGGCGGAAATCAGCGAGGTGTCTTTCAGCAGCGCGATCGCGTTGTTGCCCAGCGGCGGCAGCATGCGGCGAAACGCCTGCGGAAGCACCACGTAGCGCATCACCTGTCCGGGCGTGAAACCCAGCGAGCGCCCGGCATCGGACTGCCCCCGCGCGATCGACTGAATGCCGGCGCGAAACACCTCCGAGATGTAGGCCGCGGAATTGAGCGTGAGCGCCACGATGCCCGAGATCAGCGCGCCGTGCTCCTGCTTGAGCGTGCGCGCGAAGTCGCCCGTGACCAGCAGACCCGACGACGGGTGGATGAACAGCGGCATCACCGCGAAATGCATGAGCAGTATCTGCACGAACAGCGGCGTGCCCCGAAAAAAGCTCACATACACCGTGGAGGGCCAGCGCAGCAGATAGCGGCACACCCAGCTCAACGGGGCATGGCGCGCTTGCGCCAGGCGGGCGAGTGCCAGAAACAGACCCCAGGTGCCGCCCAGCAGCACGCATACCACCGTCACCCCCAGCGTCATCCAGGCGCCCTGGATGAACAGGTCTTTGTACTCCACCAGGATGTCCGGCCGGAACCATCCAAACCACTCAACAGGCTCCATGGCCTCTTCCTCTCATACGTCGTCGTGGCGGGCCGCAAGGCGCCCGCAAAAACGGCCGCAGCGCGGCCGTGATGGTGTCGATGCCGGTGCGCAGCGCGCCCGACTCAGCGTGGCTTGTACTCCTTGCCAAACCACTTCTTGTAGATCTCGTTGTAGCTGCCATCGGCGCGCACCGCGGCCAGGCCGGCGTTGAGCTTGTCCTGCAGCGCCTTGTCGCCCTTCTTGACGACGATGCCGAAGCCCTCGACGGGGAATGCCGGGTCTTCCACGGTCTTGAGTGCCGCGTTCTGCGCCACGCGGTAGGCGATCACACCGTTGTCGCCGATGGCGGCATCCACACCGCCGCCAGCCAGTTCGGAAATGATGAGGGGCGTGCTTTCGAAGCGGCGGATGTTGGCGCTGGTCTTGCCGAATTCGCGCGAAGCGACGTCGTCGGCCGTGGACGCATTCACCACGGCGATCTTCTTGCCTGCCAGGTCCTTGAGCGAAGTCACGGTGCTGGCCTTGGGCACGGCGATCAGCTGCTGCGCGGCAAAGTACGGCTCGCTGAAGTCGTAGCTCTGGCGGCGCTTGTCGTTGATGGTCACGCCCGAGATCACCAGGTCCACATCGCCGTTGTTCAGCGCGACGAAGATGCCGCTCCAGGGCGTGTTCACCACCTTGATCTTGAGCGACTGCTTCTTGGCGATGGCATTGATGATGTCGATGTCGAAGCCGACGATCTGCTTGTCCTTGTTCTCGAAGGCGAAGGGCGCGTAGGTGGCGCTGGAGGCCACGGTCAGCTCACGGTCCTGCGCTTGCGCGGCCAGGGGAGCGGTGAGTGCTGCAGCCAGGCCAAGGCCGAGTGCGAAAAGGCGGCGGGAGATTTGCATGGGGAGAGACAGAAAAGGCCGGAGAAGGCCGGAAACAGGACCCGGAAGTATATCGATCGGCCCGCTCACGCCATGACGATGCGCGCCGTCATGCAGGCACCGTCGCGCAGGTGACGGCGCCCACCGCCGCCCCCGGCCTAGAGTGCGCCGCATGACCGACACCGCCGCCCTCCCCTCGCTCACCTGCTTTTCGCTCACCGTCACGGACCATGTCGCCCACCTGGTGCTGAACCGCCCCGAGGCGCTCAACACCATGCACCCGACGTTCTGGCGCGAGCTGGATGCGGTGCTAGCGCGGCTGCACCGCTCGGGCGAAGCGCGGGCGCTGGTCATCAGCAGCACGGGCAAGCATTTTTCAGCGGGCATGGCACTGGACACGTTCGACGGCGCCATCACCATGGACGACCAGAGCCCGGAAGGCCGGGCCGCCATCTTCGACCTGCTGAGCGACATGCAGGCCACCTTCACGCGCATCGAATCGCTGCGCATTCCGGTGATCGCCGCCATCCACGGCGGCTGCATCGGCGGCGCGGTGGACATGGTGACGGCGGCGTGCATCCGCTACGCCACGCAGGACGCCTTCTTCTGCATCCAGGAAATCAACATCGGCATGGTGGCCGATGTGGGCACGCTGCAGCGCCTGCCCAAGCTGATTCCCCTGGGCATCGTCAAGGAACTGGCCTATACCGGCCGGCGCCTGCCTGCACCCCGCGCGCTGGCCTGCGGGCTGGTCAACGAGGTGTTCGACACGCAGGACGCCATGCTGCAGGCCGCGCTGGCCTGCGCGCGCGAGATCGCCGCCAAGCCGCCGGTGGCCATCTGGGGCACCAAGCAGGCCGTGCACTATGCGCGCGACCATTCGGTGGACGACAGCCTGCGCCAGATGGGTTGGGTGCAAGGCGCGATCTGGAGCAACCGCCACGTGGGCGAATCCGTCGAAGCCATGCGCGCCAAACGCGCGGGGGACTTTCCTGCGCTGTCGCCCCTGCACCGCTTCAGCGAACTGGACTGAGGCGCTCGCGCGCCAGCGCTGCACCCCAAGCCGTCCCACCGCATGGGTCGGCTGCATCGATTTCGATAGCTGCCCGCGCTTGATGGGCGTGCGCTGGAGGCACTTTTGATGCTTGACGGCCGGCGTGCGGGCTTATGATGCGGGCTCCGTTTCGATCCCGCCACGCAAGGACGCAGCAGCCATGGTCACGCACATCCCGGCCCTTCCCACCTACAACGATGTCGCCGACGCGGCTGCACGGCTCCAGGGGGTGGCGCACCGCACGCCCGTGGTGCGGTCCAGCACGGCGGACCAGCAGTGCGGCGCACAGCTATTCTTCAAGTGCGAGAACCTGCAGCGCATGGGCGCCTTCAAGTTCCGCGGGGCCTACAACACCCTGGCGCAGTTCGACGACGCGCAGCGCGACCGCGGCGTGCTGGCCTTTTCATCCGGCAACCACGCGCAGGCCATCGCCCTATCGGCTCGGCTGCTCGGCATGCCCGCGCTGATCGTCATGCCCGAAGACGCGCCCGCCGCAAAGATCGCCGCCACGCGCGAATACGGAGCCCAGGTCGTCACCTACAACCGGTTCACCGAAGACCGCGAAGCCATCAGCCAGCGGCTCGCCCAGGAACGCGGCATGACGCTCGTGCCGCCCTTCGACCACCCGCACGTCATCGCCGGCCAGGGCACGGCGGCCAAGGAATTGTTCGAAGAGGTGCCCGACCTCGACTACCTTTTCGTCTGCCTGGGTGGCGGTGGATTGCTCTCGGGCAGCCTGCTGGCGGCCAAGGCGCTCGCGCCCGATTGCCAAGTGATCGGCGTGGAGCCGGCCGCCGGCAACGACGCCCAGCAGTCGCTGCGCGCCGGCCACATCGTGCGCATCGACACGCCCCACACCATTGCCGACGGCGCGCAGACCCAGGCGCTGGGCCACATCACCTTTCCCATCATCCAGCGCGACGTGGCCGACATCGTCACCGCCACCGACGAGCAGCTCGTGCAATCGCTGCGCTTCTTCGCCGAACGCATGAAGCTCGTCGTCGAACCCACGGGCGCCCTCGCCTTCGCAGGGGCCGTGCACGGCGGCGTGGAGGTGCGCGGCAAGCGCGTGGGCATCCTGATCAGCGGCGGCAACGTCGACCTCGCCCGCTACGGGCGCTTTCTGGCAGACTGATCCGCGCACTGGCCGCAGATGTGCCGCCCCTGCGCGCCCACATTGCTCGGCTTAGGCGATGCGCTGGCGCAGACCGTTTTTCGCTTTTTTTATTTTCCCAACAAGAGACCCAGCCCATGAGCAATGTCCACGTCATCACCCATCCCCTGGTCCAGCACAAGCTGACCCTGATGCGCAAGAAGGACGCCAGCACCAACAGCTTCCGCCGCCTGCTCGGCGAACTCAGCACGCTGATGGCCTACGAGGTCACGCGCGACATGCCGCTGCAGGACGTGCAGATCGAAACCCCGCTGGAAACCATGACCGGCCAGGTCATCGACGGCAAGAAACAGGTGCTGGTGTCCATCCTGCGCGCCGGCAACGGCTTTCTGGACGGCATGCTCAACGTGATCCCCGGCGCCCGCGTGGGCCACATCGGCCTGTACCGCGACCCGCAAACCCTGCAGCCGGTCGAGTACTACTTCAAGATGCCCTCTGAAATGCAAGAGCGCGACATCATCGTCGTCGACCCGATGCTCGCCACCGGCAACTCCGCCGCCGCCGCAGTGGACCGTCTCAAGAAGCTGAACCCTCTCTCGATCAAATTCGTCTGCCTGCTGGCCGCACCGGAAGGCGTGGCCACGCTGCAAAAAGCGCACCCGGACGTGCCGATCTACACCGCCGCCATCGACCGTGAGCTGAACGAGCACGGCTACATCCTGCCCGGGCTGGGAGATGCGGGGGACCGGATCTTCGGGACGAAATAGTCCGCCCTTCAAGCAGCGCTCGTGTAGCAAGGACCTGGGCCGCCGCTGCGGCCCAGGTCCTTGCGAGGCATCAAAGGCGGTTACTGCCAGTGCGCTGCCATGGGTGGCGTCAATGCTGGATGGGTCAAATCGCGAGCGAGCGTGGTATCACCTGAAGTGGAAGGCGCGAATGCCGCCATGGCGTTCGTCAGTTGCTGCGCCTGGCTGTCCAGCGTCAGCAGCATGGTGCTTTCGTCAGGCAACCGATACGGTTTGACGGCTCCCAAATCGGCATCGGCCAGTGCCCAAGGCTTTTGATACCCCTCGTAGGACTCCAGGTCACTTTCCGCCCCTGAATAGGGCTTCAGGCTTTCCCCGGTCAGCGTGTAGGCCTTGACGTGTTCAAGTGCGGCATCTTCGGAGACTACTTCCTGGTAGTCATATCCAAATCCCTCGGAATCGCTTCATTAGCATGAGCCTTATTCTGCGCGCTGGCTTTTTGCACAAGGGCGTCGATATCCCAGGTGGTGCCATCGTCAAACCTCACTTGCTGGATCGGGTTGTGCGGATCGGTCGGGGTGTTGCTTGTGAAGAAGAATCCGACGTCACCCGGTCCTGGCTGCAGATGAGCGACAGCACCAGTGCATCTCCCGAGCGAATCACGCTCACATCCTCCGCAGCCACTCCGGCCTTGAACTGCAGCACGTTCAGCTTGGTCGCCGATGTGTCGTGGTCATAGTTGGTGGTGTCTTGGCCATCGCCCTTGCCGAACAGGCAGGTGTCGCGCCCCTCACCGCCCGACAGGTAATTGTTGCCGGCCCCGCCATCGAGCACGTCATCTCCCAACTCGCCATTGAGCCGGTCATCGCCCTCCCCGCCTGCCACCATGTTGTATTTTTTAGATGCTGGTCACCAGGCTGCCCAAGGTACCAGCCCAGTCGGTTAGCAGTCATCTACCAGCGTATCTGCGCGTCCCGCATGGTGGCCGCTGCAAACTGGCTGACCGTGCCCTGCAGTTCCTGTGCTGCGGCGCCCGGCGAACTCATCGCCTCGCGCAAATCGCGCACTAGGCCGCTTCCGTCCGTCTGCGGCAGCGCCCCTGCCGCGGACGTCACGGCCGGGTCATCCGAGAATTCGCGGTAGAAGTTGTTGGAAGCCAGCAGGCTGCCGGTGACTTCGACCATGCCGCTCGCCCCAGTGGTGCCATTGGTGCGAGGCGACCACAGCCGTGGGAGGCGTGGGCAGCAGGGTCTGGTCGCCGAAGAGTTCACGCCCGGAATCGTCATTGCGGTCCAGCACGACGATGCTGTCCTCGCCCTTGATCCATCCCGTGGCGCTGCGCGTGCCGTCGCCGTCGCCGTCGTGATCAAGCAGGATCGGGCGGGCGGGGTCGATGCCCACCGCTTCTATGCCGTCTCCGTCCAGGTCCAGGACCAAGGGGTCGCGGAGAGTGCCCCAACTTTTAACTGTAATTCAAATAAACAGACCCAGATGGGTTGGAATTTAATCCCAGCGCATCAAAAAAGGAGTCCCAAAAAAGTGGGCTGTTTGTCTCGGCCCAACCCAAATATGGCGCAATTGCTTTTCCCAAATAATTTTTGCAGCAATCCTGACATAACTCCTACAGCTACGGCGCCAACAACTCCAAAACCCAGAAAAGCAGCAAACCCGACGCCGATTTTTTCCACCAATTAAACCAAGACCGGTCTCACCACAATCATAAGCCGTGAAATTATCATCCTTTAACTTATGCAATATCTCTGGAACACCAATTACTACACCTGAATTTTTCCCCAACGCACTTCATTGGTTTGTCGCAAAAATATTCTGCGAGGCGTTTTTTAGAAAAGCATCAGCCTTCGATAATTCAAACCTTAAAGCTGCAACTCGCCCTTTGATTTGCGTATCCAAAAGCCCTGGTGACAATGCGTTCAGGTCATGCATGCAGCAGTGGTCAACCCGTCTAAAGTTTGCCCTGCAGCCGGTACAACTCAGCACGTTCAGCGCTCGTAGCAGACTGCCTTAACAGTTCCTGTGAGCTTCTTTGAAAAAAGGCACTTGCATTTTCAAGCTGCGTTCCGAGAGCCTCCAACTTGACCTGCCGTATCTCAGTTACCCCAATCATTTCAAATCATATTCACTCCAAAAATTACGATTTCAATTAAAATCATACCGGATCATTCCTCCATAACTTCACAAAAAAAATCAAATAACACCACATGAAAGAAATTAAAATATAAATCAAAAACGCCCCAACCAGTGGCCCAAAAACAGCCAGCGCCAATCTGAATTCATTAATTGGCATCAAAGCGAATTGATAGCCAGGCTGAATCCATGCGATACAAATCAAAGCCAAGCAAAACAATATCGCAAATATACAAAGCAATTTTGGAAAAGATCTGCGCCGAATGGTCTCATAGATACCACCAAAGCCCTTTTTATTAAAGTTCAGGTCTTTATTTTTTAATAAATCATAAAATGTAGGTAAAAATATCAACCATTGAATGGAAAAATAAAATACAGAAACTTTTGGAAATTTAGATTGCACTCCATAGCCAGCGATAGACGGAACCAGCGACATCCCAAACTCCGTTAAATCCATAACCCAATGTATTTGATAAAAATCGTCTTGCAATCCAAAGACACACAAAAATCCAAAAAAATATCCGATTAAAAACTGAGGTCTTAATATTATTACTCTCATAGCTTTAAATTAATTACCAAAAAGCGATAGACAAGTCTAAAATTTCGTTCACGCCATTATTGAATATTTTTAAAAGTCACTTCCTTCAATATTTATTAAGCCCATTAAAAACTGCTGTTTATCTGTGAGGTTCTGAACTCAGACTTCATGGGCACCTTGCACCCTCATGTTCGGGCAGCTTTTTTCTTCTGAACATGAAATCGCATATTACCGCGGTACTGGTGAGCCTTTAAACTTTTGTTTTGATAGCAGCCACTGCCGCCCATCTGCAAACGACATTTCATCCCCTAATTAATTAAAAAGAAATAATAGCGCAGAAATCATAAGGTTGGCAAAATCAACGATCATTAAAATTGCTTCTGTGGTATCTTGATTTATCATTTTTACCAAATTTAAAAATAGATTTTCATCTCTAATCTTCAAAATTAGGCATACATAACAGCAAGAAAATTAAATCATATACGAAAGCAAATTAACCTATAAAGTGCCATAGCTACTTTCGTTTAATTTCATTAAACCTTCGATGATCTAGAGGATATTTTCACTATCATGGCCCGGCAGCTTCTAGACTTCGCGCATGAAATTCCTTTTACGCCGGCGTTTTGATTGCCTTTTTGCTCTGTTTCGATAGCAAATTCACAAGCCCTTCACCTCTTCGCTATGCATGCCCGGCAAAATCATCGCGTCGCGCAAATCGCGCGCTAGGCCTCTGCCGCCCATCTACGGCAGCGCGCCTACTGCGGCCGTGACTGCCAAGTCATCCAAGAATTCTCGGTAGAAGTTGTTGCTGGCCAGCAGCAAGCTGTCGTTGACCTCGGCCACGCCGCTCGCCCCCATGGTGCCATTGGTGCGGGTGAAACTGCCACTGAAGGGATGGGCGTTGCCGTTGCCCAACTCACATTGCTGGCTGTGCCCGCCACGCCGATGCTGGCGATGCTTAGGTCGGCCAGCGTATGCAATTCGCCCGCCTGGGAAACACCGTCCTGGTTAGCGCTTCCAGATGCGCAGTTGAGAGTACACCGCGTCGTTGGCATTGATGGCACCGTCGCCATTGATGTCCTGTGTGGCTAGCGCTTCGTATTCGTTGGCGTGGGTAGGCGAGGCGCCTACGGCGGTCAGTAGTGTAGGCAGCAGGGTTTGATCACCGAAGAGTTCGAGCCCTGAGTCGATCAAGCCATTGCCGTTGCGGCCAGTAAGACGATCCATCGTCGCCCTCAACCCGCCCCCGGTGGCGTTGCGTGTGACGTCGCCGTCGTGGTCGAACAGGATTGTTCGGGCGGGGTCAATGTCGACCGCTTCGATGCCGTCCCCGTCTAGGTCTTAGGCCCAAAAACTGAAGACCGAGAACGGCTGCACAGCTCCCACACCGGCAGCGAAGGGTTGCGCAAATGGAGCTTCAAATTTACCGATGAGTCAAACACCACACCAAAGAGCCTAAGTAATGCAGCCGCCGCATCAGATGAACCGAGTGGTTTCGCAGCAAGATCGTTGTAGCCTTTTACGGATTAAGCAAGGGCATTCTCGTCCTACATAGTCGCTTACATTTCAGCCATAACGCCTCTTAAGTAACAAACAAAATGAAAATGCAAATAATCCATGAAATGGCTATGCCTGCAAAATAGCCGTTAACCAATTGCCAAAACCAATATTTTTTCCCCAGTTTAATAGTTTCAGGATCGTTGCTGCCAGCAGCAGCAGGCGCAACAATAGTCACATCGCGAGGAAACTCAGCCTTCATTTTCTTTCGAAGTGCAACAGAAGCTGCTTCACCTAAAGCCGAGAAAAAAACAAAAAATAAAATATACACCACAGAAAAAATAATAAAAAATTCTTTTGCAGCCAAGCCCGTTTTGACTGCAATAAAACGTTGATATACTAACATGATAAATGGCACGAAAAATACTCCGGCAAGCATGAGGCCATAAAAAACTTGACCTGCTTTTTTTGCGTCAGAAGGCAACCTAAATATAAAGATAGAAGATGAGGTGTTCATGGCGGTGCTTGATCTGATGAGGATCAACTAATATCCAAGATAATTGAATAACAGATGTTTGAGGGATTTAATATAGAGAATGCAATGCCTAAGACAGCCAAAGCACAGCGGGGCCTTTGGGCCCTCGGTCTACGTTGATCGGTCCGTATTGCCCAATGCATTGATTACTACCATCGAACGCTCCTGTCTGTCGGTGGCGCGGATGCTACTCCACAAAACCTTGTAGATTCTGTGTAGGTTTTGCGCATATTCCATTATTTTTGGAACGAAGGCATGGACACAACAGGCGTCAAAAAGATTGACCTTGCTCACCGTCCAAAAATAACTAGCGCATTGCATGGCGCTGGGCACACAAATTGCGTAATCTCGGCATCGACTTCCTTCGCAAAGAAAGACCCTTCCATGACCTCTCGCCGCCTCTTCACCGGCCGCCTGTTCTGCACCTCGCTCGCCATTTCCGCCACGCTGGGCTTTGCGCCCACGCTGGCTTTTGCGCAGGCCAAACTGAAGGTTGCAGCGATCTACACCGTGCCCTACGAGCAGCAATGGGTGAGCCGCATTCACAAAGCACTCAAGGCGGCCGAGACGCGGGGAGAGATCGAATACAAAAGCAGCGAGAACGTTGCCAATGCCGATTACGAGCGGGTGATGCGTGAGTACGCCACGGGCGGCAACCAGCTGATCTTCGGCGAGGTGTTCGGGGTGGAGTCCGCCGCGCGCAAGGTGGCCAAGGACTTCCCCAAGACGGCTTTCGTGATGGGTTCCTCCGGCAAGCCGCAGGGGCCGAATTTCAGCGTGTTCGACAACTACATCCAGGAGCCGGCGTACCTCTCCGGCATGGTGGCGGGCGGCATGACGCGGACGAACAAAATCGGCATGGTGGGCGGCTTTCCCATCCCCGAGGTCAATCGCCTGATGCACGCCTTCATGGCCGGCGCCAAGGAAGTGAACCCGAAGGTGGAGTTCACCATCACCTTCATCAACAGCTGGTTCGACCCGCCAAAGGCCAAGGAGGCGACGTTCGCGATGATCGACAAGGGCGCCGATGTGCTGTATGCCGAGCGTTTCGGCGTGTCCGACGCGGCCAAGGAAAAAGGCAAGCTCGCCATCGGCAACGTGATCAACACGCAGGCCCAGTACCCCGAGACGGTGGTGGCCTCGGCCCTGTGGCACATGGAGCCCAGCGTGGACCGTGCGATCGCGGCGGTCAAGGGAGGCAAATTCACCGCCGAGGACTACGGCCCTTATTCGATGATGAAGCACAAGGGTTCCGAGCTGGCGCCGCTGGGCACGTTCGAGAAGAAGGTGCCGGCCGATGTGGTCGCCAAAGTGAAGGCCAAGGAGGCCGACATTCTGGCGGGCAAGTTCACCGTGAAGGTGGACGACAGCCAGCCCAAATCCACGGCGAAGTAAGCGGTGCGGATGGCGATTGCGGCGCTGCACGGCGTGCGAACGGTCGCACTGAGAGACACTGCAGCGGGTGAAGCGCACGGCCCGCAAGGGCGCCCCGCGTGAGCGCAGAACAACAAGCGCCGGCTCAGCAGGCGCGCGGGGCCGAGGGTGGCCCCGTGCTGCGCCTGAGCGGCATCACCAAGCGCTTCGGCCCGCTCTTGGCCAATGACGGCATCAGCTTGACGCTGGCGCGCGGCGAGGTGCTCGCGCTGCTGGGCGAGAACGGCGCGGGCAAGTCCACGCTGATGTCGATCCTGTTCGGCCATTACCGGGCCGATGCCGGGCTCATCGAAGTTTTCGGGCAGCCGCTGCCGCCGGGACAGCCCCGCGCGTCGCTGGCGGCCGGCATCGGCATGGTGCACCAGCACTTCACGCTGGCCGACAACCTGAGCGTGCTGGACAACGTGATGCTGGGCAGCGAGCCGCTGTGGCAGCCTTTCTCGCGCAGGGCCGCCGGCCGCGCGCGGCTGATGGCAGTGTCGGCGCAGTTCGGGCTGCCGGTGGCGCCCGATGCGC
>Ga0308157_10007784_pt1 | contig 12351 bp, 7 predicted proteins | sample PhyBR1_FD_201035 | JGI IMG/M metagenome (GOLD analysis project Ga0308157, IMG submission 201035) | Phyllosphere microbial communities from UC Gill Tract Community Farm, Albany, California, United States - DLSLB.R1 | ecosystem: Host-associated > Plants > Phyllosphere > Unclassified | place: USA...
AATGGCTATATATTAGATGACTGTGCAATTGACTATTTGGAGCAGACTGAACTTAAATTCTTAAGTACAGAAAACATTCTAGATTCTGAAGGTATTAAGAAAATCACTGAATTAACAGCTCAGCAAAACATGAACGCCAATCTAATCCGTCGCGAAGAAGAAAAGGTTATCAAAAAACAAAACGTTGAAGCTCGAGAAGCTATTTTGGAATTGGAGCGACAGTTGGCAGAAAAAGAAGAGAAACAACGTCGTGAGGTAGAAAATATTAAAGCTCGTGAAGAAGCAGAAATCATTAAAGTTCGTGAGGAAGAAAGACTCAAATCTGAAACTGTACGAATCTCAACGGAGGAATCATTAGCGATACAAGAAGAAAATAAACTTAGACAGATCATCATTGCGGAGAAGAATAAACTTCGTACAGATGCTGTGGAAACAGAACGTGTTGAAAAAGACCGAGCTTTGGAGGCTACGGAGCGTGAGCGTATCGTAACACTGGCACAAATTGATAAACAAAGATCTATTGAGACGGAACAAAAAAGTATACAGGGCGTTATAAAAGAGCGTGTTCAGTTAGAAAAAGGCGTAATTGAAGAGCAACAATCTGTAAAAGATATTGAAGTATTCCGTGAAGTAGAGCGTAAGAAACAAGCAGGAGTGATTGCAGCATCACAGGAAGCAGAGGAGCGTTTAATCAGCACAGTGAAAGCTGCTGAAGCTGCTAAAATTGCAGCTGAACAAGAAGCAGAGAAAAAAGTAATTGATGCTGAAGCATCCCGTAAGATTGCGGAGAAAAAAGCACAGGAGTTATTGATTGAAGCTGAAGCGAAAAAAGAAGCATCAAGCAAAGAAGCTGAATCAAGAAAAATTATTGCTGAGGCTCAGGCAAAAGAAGAGGCTGCAATTGGATTATCTGAAGCAGAAGTAATGGTTGCAAAAGCAGAAGCACAGGAAATACAAGGAACAAAAGAAGCTGCTGTTATTGAGCGAAAAGCTGAAGCTATGCGCAAAGAAGGTTTGGCAGAAGCGGAAGTAGTTCGCGAAAAAGCTCTTGCTGAAGCCAAAGGAATTGAAGAAAAGGCTACGGCCATGAAACAATTAGACGGCGTTGGAAAAGAACACGAAGAATTTAAACTTCAATTACAAAAAGAACGTGATATCGAATTGGCACATATTAATATCCAGAAAGATATCGCTAATGCACAGTCTAGCGTATTAGCGGAAGCACTAAAATCTGCAAAAATTGATATTGTAGGAGGTGAAACCATGTTCTTCGAAAATATCGTACGCCAAGTGTCTAATTCAAAAGGTTTCGATCATTTAATTAATAATTCGATTCATGCTACTGATATTAAAAATTCTTTACTAGGTCCCGATAGTAATGGAGACCTGGCAGAAAAGGTGCGTCAATTAGCTGACAAATATGGTATATCATCGAATGATATCAAAAACCTTACAGTATCTGCAGCCTTGATCAAATTACAACAGGCAGCAAATGCATCTGATGACAAAGAAGATACTGGTTTTATAAATTCTTTGTTTGGTTTAGCTAAGAACCTTGGAGTATCAAATAAGAAACTGGGATAACCAACATTGTTTAACGGGATCCTCTTGTTAGGGAGTGATTCCGTTTATCAATCTTCGTTTAAGACGATTAAGGCTTTATAAATCTGCGCCTTATATCCGGGGTGGACAGAATTGTTTGTAATAAAGAATAGTAAAAAATGGCAGAAAACAAAGAAGGATTAGAGGCTGGGGCATATGAAATAATCAGAAAACGTTTATTAACTCAGAAAGAGGAGCTTATTAAAAAAGTAAGTAAACTCAATGAGGCTCGTAAAGATGTTTTTAATTCCACAAACTTTGCTTTAAAGGCTAATCAACGCATAACTACAGAAAATAATTGTGTAGCTCGCGGCATACTAGCCTTGGATAATATATGCATATTTGGTTATAATGTACATTTTGGACTTAGAACCGAGATAAAGCTAGAAGATGTATTTAGTATTTACCTCTTTGAAGATGGGCAATTCGTTCCTCAATCACTAGATTTAATCAATGATCCGAATTTTATTTCCGATTACCAGAACCTTTATAAGTATTATAGAGACTCCATTTTTTCCAAATTCCGTCGTACAGAAAACTATCTATATTTAATTTTTCAGACTAGTAAAAATCCGGATGATCTAAAAGCTTTTAAATGGCTTATAAAAGACGGTAAACTTTTTTATGAAAATGATAGAAGCATTCATGAAGTAAAAACAGCTGCTCAATTTGAATTTGAATGGACAAAAACCACCCTTGAAGATCGGAGATTGGGGAAATTCCCTCATGTTTCTATTCTGGACAAAGTATTTATTGAAGCATTACATGGAGACATCACTTTCAAAATAGAAGACAATACAGATAGCGGGAAAGGGATTTATTCGGAGAAAGTTGCCAACACGGATCAACAGTTGGATGATGCTGATTATTATTATGCTGATTTAGGGAATTTAATTGCAGTTCGTATAAAACCCTATCAGGAGGATTTTAGAGCATATTTATTCAATCAACGGACAAAAGAAGTTGTAAATATTCCTTCCTTAAATAATTCCGGAGTATTACTTCCGGATAATCAAGGTATCATTTTTTCCAATGGATATTACTTACAAAATGGTACTTCGAAAATATTTGATGCTTCTATAAGTGATGCTTCATTTTTGAAGAAAATAGCTTCCCCGAATGGTGAGGATTACCTTTATGTATATACCCATGCAGAGAGTAATACCTATATCCTCATGTCTTATAATATCATTCAACAAGCAATAGAGACACCGATAATATGCAATGGCTTTACGATCTTTAAAAATGGAAATCTAATTTATTTCAGAACAGAGGCAGAAGCTACCCGGCATCATCAGGTTCAAATTTGGGATACGCCTTATATGGCTGTATTAAAAGAGAACGAAGAAAGGAAGAATGATCCACTCTATAAAGTAGGGAATAGGCAGATTGTACAAGCAATGGCCGAAACTCAAGAGATAATTCAACTCATTAACAAAGAAGATAGTTATGAGGGTTTATACGAAGATATCTTAAAGAAATCAAGGACCTTATTAGATAGTTATTTTTGGATTAAGGATTCCTCTTTAATGAATCTTGGTGATTCATTGGAACAAATTCACATTATTGCAAATACCGCAATCGATGAATTTGTCAAAGTTCAAACTCAACGAAAACACGCTATTGAAGTTTTTCAGGTAACTGGCAAAAAACTTGAGGAATTAACCTTCAAGATAAACAGTATCGTTATTGAAAATTTAGATCAGCTTGTTCATCAGTTGTCAGATGCTCGTACTCTTCAGGGAGAAGTTATTGATCTAAAAAATGTACGTTATATTGATATAGATCAGGTAGAAGTATTACTTGAAAAGCTTCAGACCATTACTGCCGATCTATCCGAAAAAACAGTAAAATATTTGCTTAAAGAAGAAGCCCTTTCCATCTATGAGCAAAAAGTTGTTGAACAAAAAAATAAAGTTGATGAAATAACCACAGCCTTTAATGCAAAAGCTATTGAGGAAGCTAATTCAGAAATATCCTCTGAATTGGAGCTGTTAATCGATATTTTAAACAGTCTTAAAATAGAAGATGCTACTCAGACCACAAAAATAGTTGAGAAAATTTCGGTAATCTTTTCTTCACTAAATGAAGTAAGAGCACATTTAACGCGAAAGCTTGGTTCCTTAAGGAGTAAGGAAGCTGTAGCAGAATTTTCAGCACAATTAACACTTCTTGAACAATCCGTTACCAATTATTTAGAACTGTGTACTACAGAAAGTAAGGTTGATGAATACTATACAAAAATCGTTGTGCAGCTGGAAGAACTTGAAGGTAAGTTCTCAGAGTTTGATGACTTCGTTATAAAAATAGCAGATAAGCGAGATGAGGTTATTAAAGCCTTTAATTCCCGTCGCGAACAGTTAGTTGAGCAAATTAATAAAAGGACGTCCTCATTAGAACAAATAGGCCTTCGCGTTCTTAAAAACATTGAAAACAAATCCAAAACATTTAAATCTAGAGAAGAGATACAGAGCTTTTATGCTTCTGATCTAATGATCGACAAAATGCGTCAGCTGGTTGCTGAATTAAGGGATCTTGATGATGTTTCAAAAGCGGAAAACTTAGAGAATTTATTAAAAAAATCACAAGAGGATGCATTAAGAATATTAAGAGATAAAACTGAATTATATGTAGACGGAGAAAACATTATTGCTCTTGGAAAACATAAATTTTCTGTCAATAAACAACCATTAAGTCTTACACTGCTACGCAGAAATAATGAATTATTTTTCCATCTCACCGGAACCAGTTTCTACCAAAGTGTACAGGAGAAAGATTTGTTAAATTATGAGGACATCTGGGATCAGGAATTGGTTTCCGAGAATAAAGATGTATATAGAGGAGAGTATCTTGCTTATAAGACCTTCTTGAAATCTAAGGAAGTTACAGATTTTAATGCTGAGCAATTTATTATTCAAAATGTAGAACAGAATTATTCAGAGAATTACGTGAAAGGCGTGCATAATTACGACGCACTACTCATCTATAATGCACTTCATCAACTGGATCATAAATTAGATTTATTAAGATATCCTTCTTCACTTCGTGCTAAAGCTCAGCTTTTCTGGCATAGTCTAGAGGAAAACATTATGCATAAGCTAAAGTCATTAATACAAGCAACTGCAGGTGTTTTAAAAGTATTCCCGAACTCCAATCGCTACCAATCTACTTTAGATGAAATTGCTAATCATTTTAACAGTTGGAATACGCATATTTCTCTAGAAGATATTAGTTCTGAAGAGGTTGCAAGCTATATATTTCATACATTTATGAAATATAGAAAATTCACGCTAAGTGAAACGGCAGATAATTTAAAACAAGATTTCATTCGATTCTTAGAAACAAAAAAAGCCTGGAAAGATTTTGAGACGGATAAGGAAAATGAAAGTTTTGATTTATCTGATCGATTTTATCTTGTTTCAAATTGGTTACATTCTTATACCTCAATGTCCGACCTTAAAGATCTATACGAAAGCCATATTGATGAAACGGCTGCTGCTCTGCTATTTCCAAAAGATGAATATATGTTGCTATTTGGCAAAGATAGTGTTGAAATAGAGGGGTTAAAAGGAAATCATCCTGTATTAAATAACGGATTACTTGAATTACAGTATCACGATTTTATTAAGAAGTTAAGTGATTTTCAGAATACTAAAGTCCCACGCTTTAACGCTTTCTCTGCATTAAAGGAGCAGATTAATAAATCTTATGAAAAAGAGTTAAAAATCAAAGAACTAGAACCAAAAGTATTAACATCATTTGTCAGGAATAAACTGATAAATGAAGTTTATTTTCCTTTGATAGGAAATAATTTGGCAAAACAGATAGGGGAAGCCGGAGACAATAAGCGAACTGGCCGAATGGGAATGCTTTTATTAATATCTCCTCCCGGATATGGGAAAACTACATTGATGGAATATCTTGCAAAAACAATTGGTTTTCATTTTGTCAAGATAAATGGTCCTACAATAGGACATTCCATTACATCGATTGATCCGGTAGAAGCAAAAACTTCCGGAGAGCGTGAAGAACTTAAGAAAATAAACCTGGCATTTGAGATGGCTGATAATGTGATGCTTTATTTAGATGATATTCAACATTTAAATGCAGAGTTCTTGCAGAAATTTATTTCCCTGGCTGACGGACAACGTAAGATCGATGGTATTTTCAATGGCGAGAGTAAAACCTATGATTTACGCGGAAAACGTTTCTGTGTGGTGATGGCTGGCAATCCGTATACAGAAAGCGGATCTAAGTTTCAAATTCCGGACATGTTAGCCAACCGTGCAGATGTATATAACTTAGGAGATGTAATAGGGGATACCGAACATCTTTTTAATCTCAGCTTGGTAGAAAACGCCGCGATTGAAAATCCTTATTTAGAAAAAATCGCAAGTAAATCATTTCAGGATTTTTATGCACTAATAGATTATGTTCAATCTGGTTCAGATCAACTTCCGGATTTAGAAGGGAATTATCTAAAACAAGATGTAGATGACTTTATAGCCGTATTAAATCATGTATTAAAGATTCGTAATGTCGTAGTTAAAGTAAATCAGAACTATATACTGAGTGCTGCCATGCAGGACAATTATCGTGTAGAACCTTCATTTAAAATGCAGGGATCATACCGTAATATGAATAAGTTAGTTTCGCAGATTATTCCGATGATGAATGATAAAGAATTGGATGATGTACTGTTAGCACATTATGAAAGTGAATCTCAAACACTTACTGCAGATACGGAAAGTAATCTATTAAAATTAAAAGAGTTAGCAGGCTTACTTACAGAAAAAGAACAGAAACGTTGGGATGAAATAAAAGAAATTTTCAGAAAAAATAATAAACATGGAGGGCTTGCTAAAGACGATAAAATGTTTGCTCAATTATTAGAATTCAACGATAATCTAGAGGGGATAATAAAAGCTATAAATGGAAGGGGAGAGGGTTAATTATAAGTTGATTAACAATTCTTAACAATTTCTTCTCAGCATATATTACTAGATTTATTTTAATCTAATTATTGAATTTATAATTATCAGCTAATTATACTTTTATAATATATCGATTTCAGTTATTACATAACAATTTAATTATGCTAAGAGTTGTGGTTAAATGCTTTTTTAAGATATTTTTTACTTTTTCAATAATAGTAAATAATGTTTTTTCAATCTACGGACAAGATAAAGTTGATATTCGCATTAACTTTAATGATCTTGATTCAAAGGATTTGTTTATTCATTTTGAGAACGGAAAGTTTAACGAACTGATTAATATCAATAAAGAAGATTCCTCAATAATCGTAAAAAGACATTCATATTCCGTTTATCCCAGACTTAAAGTTTCTTATAAAAAAGGTTTCAGCCTCGAATATTTTGTAGATGGTCTCCCTGCAATTTTAAATTTACATTTTGATGAAAAGAGGGAAAATGGCGCTTTATACAGTAAAAACACTGAGAATTTAACTTTAATTTATGACACAACGTCTAACGTTATTTATCGAGATCTCCGGAAAGATCAAGAAGTTGAATTGAAAAATTTATCTAATATATTTAATAAACATGGCCAAGAGGTTTGGAAAAGTGATTCTTTAAAAAATGAACTAAGCCATTTAGCAAAAATTGTTAATAAAAAATCTTTACTCTTTATAAAGGATAGACCTGATGACTTTTTTTCATTTTATTATTTTATAGATCAAGTGGTTGGTCTATCTTCTTTTATCGAGAATGATTCAGATTATTATTCCATGTTATTATCATATTTTAATGAGACTTTTCCTGATAAATATTTGAACTCATCAGACGGTCAAAGAACGAGAGAATTATTACAAAGAAAGATATCTCCATTACTACTTAAGGTAAATGATATAATCCCCTTAGATACGTTGATTGATATTCATGGAAATGAAATATTGATTAATAATGTTAAAGAAGAATTTTTACTTCTTGATTTTTGGGCATCTTGGTGCGGACCATGCATTAGGCAGATTCCTAATATAAAATCTCTAAGAAACGAATTTTCAGAACAGCAAGTTAAATTTATAGGAATATCTATAGATCGAGATTCTACAGAATTTCTTAATTCCATTAAAGAAAATGAAATGAATTGGACTCATGTTTTTGATAAAAATAACTTAATATTGAATAAGCTGGATATCAAAGCAATACCAACACTTATACTAATAGATAGAAAAGGAAAGATTTTATATAAGGGAACTGGTGACAGTGATTTTAAAGAAAAAATCACAGCAATAATTAATAAGGAAATGAAACTTTAAAATAGTTGAATTAGGATTTTGTTTGTAGAAATACTATATCCAATAATAGTGTCAATAATATCGCTTGTGCCAATAGAATTTCAAATGATATATTTATCCAATAATTTATATTATGTTAAATAGAGTTATTGCAAGACTCTCCTTTACGGATCGTCTTGTGTAATTAATAACTCAATAATAACTTTTATGATGATTGAATGATAGCGGCCGCTACTGTGATGTTTGTTCTGGGATCAATTATAATAGCTCTAGAATTTGCAGGAAAATCATTTTGTTGATCAAAAACAATTTCATCAGCAGATTTTATTAATACTCGTCCAATATCATTTAAACCTATGGATTGATTGTACAATTCTTCCTGGCTATGTACATCATATTTAAATAGTATTTCAGAAATTTTTATTTTGCTAACTTTAGAATGAGTCTGTAATAAATAAACTTGGCTTGGCTCTAGTTCTCTATTTTCAAACCATGAAATATTTGCCTCAAAAGATTTTTCAGTCTTGGCTGGATTTTTTGCACTAACAATAAAATCTCCACGGGAAATATCAATATCGTGTTCCAAATGGATAATGACTGAAGCGCCATTATGAGCTTCTCCTAATTCTTGTCCATTAAATTCAATAGATTTTATGGTGGACTTATTGCCATTAGGTAAGACTATTACCTCTTCTCCTACCTTCAGCCCCTCTCCTAACACTCGGCCTGCATATCCTCTATAGTCATGTAAATCAGTGCTTTGAGGTCTAATAACCCATTGTACAGGAAATCTCCAACCCTGATTCAGAACTTCCTCAACCTCAACGCTTTCTAAGTAGTTTAATAAAGAAGGTCCTTGATACCAGGACATTCTATCCGATTTTTGAACGATATTGTCACCTTTTAATGCGGACACAGGGATAAAATCAATATTTTTTAATCCTAGTTTTTCTGCAAGTATTAGATAATCTGTTTTAATATTCTCATAAACAGCTAATTCATAGTCAACCATATCCATTTTATTGATACAGACCAGCACCTTTTTAAGTCCCAGAAGTTTGGCAATAAATGAGTGTCTTTTTGTTTGCTCAATGACCCCTTTTCTTGCATCAATAAGGATAATGATTAGATCAGAATTTGAAGCACCAGTTACCATGTTTCGGGTATATTGAATATGTCCCGGTGCATCTGCTATTATAAACTTCCTTTTTTCTGTTTGGAAGTATTTATAAGCAACGTCAATAGTAATACCTTGCTCACGTTCTGCCTTTAGTCCATCAGTTAAAATAGCTAAGTCAATTGTTCCGTCGTCATTTTTTCGATTAGCTTTTTGAATTGCTTCTAACTGATCATCTAAAATTGAATTGGTATCATATAATAATCGGCCGATTAAAGTACTCTTTCCATCATCGACTGAACCTGCCGTAATAAATTTCAAAATATTCATTCTGTCCTCCTCTGAATTTCCTTATTAAAAATATCCCTGTTTTTTACGTTCCTCCATAGCCGCTTCTGACACTTTATCATCTAGTCTGGCACCACGTTCGCTTACTGTAGAGGCTTTTATTTCATTGATTATATCATCTAGTTCTGTGGCAATAGAATCTACAGCGGCAGTACAGGTCATATCTCCTACTGTTCTGAAACGAACTGACTTATGTTCTACTATATCTGTGTTATCAATTTGTAATACCGGATCAGCAGCCATCCATTGACCACTTCTAAATACAACGTCTCGTTTGTGACTAAAATAAATAGAAGGCAATGCTATTTTTTCTCTTTTGATATAGTTCCATACATCCAATTCGGTCCAATTGGAAATTGGAAATACTCTCACGTTTTCCCCTTTTTGAATTTTACCGTTAAATATATTCCAAAGCTCGGGACGTTGTTTTTTGGGATCCCATTGTCCGAAATCATCTCTAACAGAAAAAATTCTTTCTTTGGCCCTGGCTTTCTCTTCATCCCTTCTCGCCCCACCAATACAAGCATCAAAGCCATTCTTCTCAATGGTTTCTAATAATGTAACCGTCTGTAAAGCATTCCTACTTGCGTTCTTTCCTGTTTGTTCTACAGCTTTTCCGGCATCAATACTATCCTGAACATGACCAATGATCAGTTTTTCACCTATTTGTTCAATTAACCAATCCCTAAATTCTATCGTTTCCGGGAAATTATGGCCTGTATCAATGTGAACTAACGGAAAGGGAAACTTACCTGGTCTAAAAGCTTTTTTAGCCAGATGTACTAAGGTAATTGAATCCTTTCCCCCAGAGAATAAAAGCGCCGGATTTTCAAATTGCCCTGCTACTTCTCTTAATATATAAATGGCCTCTGCCTCTAAATGATCTAAATAATCCATTGTCTCTACCAATTATTTATGTGTAACGTGTAATCCACACTCTTTCTTTGACTTATCTTCCCACCACCATCTCCCTGCACGGAAATCTTCACCGTCCTGTACTGCCCTTGTACAAGGTTGGCATCCAATACTTATAAACCCCTTATCATGTAAAGGATTATAAGGAACAAAATTATTTTTCAGGTATTTTTCAACCTCTTCTAATGTCCAATTATATAATGGATGAATTTTAATGATTTGGTTTACTTCATCCCATTCAATAAATTCCATCTGATCTCTATTTTGAGATTGTTCAGCTCGTATCCCTGTAATCCAAACTTGACAACCTTCAATTGCTCTCTTCAAAGGCTCAATCTTTCTTATATGACAACATTCTTTCCTATCCTCAACGGAATTATAAAAGCTGGAAGGACCTTTTTTACTTAGAAGCTCTTCTACCGCTTCACTATTGGGATAAAAGGCTTTTATCTCAAGATTATACAGATCCAATGTTCTGTTCCATACATAATAAGTTTCTGGAAAGAGTCTTCCCGTATCCAGTGTAAATATGGAAATATTAGATTTTTCCTCCGCCAACATATGTGTAATGACCTGGTCCTCTATTCCAAATGAAGTAGAAAACACCGCATTTGCACCAAAATGCTCGTCTATATATTGTAGTATAGACCGAGCGTCACCACCTGTTAAATCTGACTTAATTTGCTCGATCATTGTCTTTTTGTTTTATTAATTGTTCTGTATGTGCGTTAAGTACTGTTATCTTTTCTTTTAAATCTCCCTTTAATTGGTTTCTTAGATTTGACATTAGATTTAATGTTTCATCAATTTCCTCAGGTAACATCTCATTTAAAAGTTCTTTAATTCTTTTAGCTATCGTCGGGGATTTACCGTTTGTAGATATACCGATCTTTAAATTCCCCTTTTGAACTACGGACCCTAGGTAAAAATCACATAAGGATGGTTTATCAGCAATATTTAATAATATGTGCTTTTCACTACATAAGTTTCTGACATGATTATTAAGTTTCGGATTATTTGTTGCCAGAATAACCAACTGTTTTTCATTAACATCACTGTCTTCAAACAAACGTTTAGATAGTTTGATCAGAGGCTTATCTTCAATAAAATTGTAGAATGCCAGAGACACCTCTTCTGCAATAACATCAACCTTTGCTTGAGGTGAATTTGCTATTATTGCCTGAATTTTTTCCAAACCAACAGGGCCAGCTCCAACTAATAAGGTTTGAATCTGATCTAACTTGATGTATATAGGAAAAAGTGTATTCATTAAGATTCTAAATATTGAAGTTCTCGTTTGATAAGATTAAATTCCTGATGTTTTGCAACCACTTCCCCTAATACGATTATCGCAGGGACTCCAATTGCAGATGCTTCAGCTTTATCTAATATATCTTCTACCCTACCAAGAACAATTTTCTCATTGGGAAGCGATCCATTTTGAATTAAAGCGATTGGTAAATTTCCTTTACCATTTTTCTTATATAACTCAATGATCTGGTTTAATTTAGCAAATCCCATTAAAACTACCACTGTAGCATTAGTTGTTACAGCATTATATAGGTCTTCAGATAAAAATCCAGCTTTTGTTGCGCCGGTTATAACCCAGAAAGATTCCGATATCCCTCTATAGGTTAAAGGGATTTGCTGAAGTCCGGTTAAACTAATTGAAGAAGATAGTCCCGGAACTACAGCGGTTGGGATATTAAATTTCCTAACATAATCAATTTCTTCACCACCACGACCAAAGACGAATGGATCACCGCCTTTGAGTCTGACAACGTGACCATGCGTAAGTGCATAGTCAACGAGCAATTGATTGATTTGATCTTGTGATGTAGAAAGCTGTTCGGCACGCTTTCCTACATATATTTTAGTACAATCTTCTTTAGCTAAATCTAGAAGTTCTTCATTAACCAAAGCATCATATAAAATAACATCTGCTTGTTGTATTGCTTTCACTCCTTTTAGTGTAATTAGATCTGGATCTCCAGGGCCAGCTCCAACCAAAGTTACCAATGGCTTAATTTCCTTCATTATCTCTCCTTTCTTATTGATTTACCACACGCCATTCTTCCCTACGTTCTTTAGCCTCTATAAAGAAAGCTTTAGC
>Ga0308157_10007785_pt1 | contig 12349 bp, 9 predicted proteins | sample PhyBR1_FD_201035 | JGI IMG/M metagenome (GOLD analysis project Ga0308157, IMG submission 201035) | Phyllosphere microbial communities from UC Gill Tract Community Farm, Albany, California, United States - DLSLB.R1 | ecosystem: Host-associated > Plants > Phyllosphere > Unclassified | place: USA...
TGACCTTCCTGGCTCCGCTGGTGGCCAGTTTCGCGCTGGACTTCGGCCCGCCGGAGTACACGGCGCTGGCGCTGCTGGGCATCTTGCTGGTGGCCACCATCTCCGGAGGCTCCAAGATCAAGGCGATCATCGCCGCGGCGTTGGGCCTGTTCCTGGCCACGGTGGGTCGCGATGGCTTCACCGGGGCCGAGCGCTTCACCTTCGGCAACCTGTCGCTGGCCGACGGGATCGACTTCGTGCCGATCGCCATGGGCCTGTTCGGCGTGGGCGAGATCCTCTACAACCTGGAGGAGCGGCACCGGGCCGTGTCCGCCCCGCTGAAGGTGGCCAACGTGTGGCCGCGGCGCCAGGACCTGAAGCAGGCCTCCGGGGCGATCGGCCGCGGGTCGGTGCTCGGCTTCTTCCTGGGCATCTTGCCTGGCGGCGGCGCGACGATCTCCTCGCTGGCCTCCTACGCGCTGGAGAAGAAGACCGCCAAGGACCCTACGCGCTTCGGCAAGGGGGCGATCGAGGGTGTCGCCGGACCGGAAACCGCGAACAATGCGGCGGCGACCAGCTCGTTCATCCCATTGCTGACTCTGGGCATTCCTGCGAATGCGACGATGGCGATCATCTTCGGGGCGTTGCTGATCCAGGGGGTCACCCCCGGCCCGCAGCTGATCTCCAATGACCCGGAATTGTTCTGGGGCGTGGTGAACTCGATGTATATCGGCAACATCCTGCTGCTGATCATGTCGATCCCGCTGATCGGGGTATTCGTGCGGATCCTGCGCATCCGCGCCGCGATCCTGGCGCCGATCACCGCGTTGATTACCCTGCTGGGCGCGTACACCATCCGCAACTCCATGTTCGACGTGATGCTGGTGGTCATGTTCGGCGCCGTGGGCTACCTGATGAAGAAATTCGGTTTCGAGCCCGGCCCGCTGGTGCTGGCGTTCGTGCTGGGCAGCCTGCTGGAATCCAACCTGCGCCGATCCCTGCTGGTGCTGGAAGGCGACCCCTCGGGCTTCCTGTCCCGACCCATCTCCGCAACGCTGCTGGTGGTGTTCGTGTTCGTGGCCGTGTGGCCGATGATCAAGTCCGCCATCGATCAGCGCAAGAACCGCTTGGTGGCCGTGCAGGCCGTAAAGGAAAAGGAAAACGCATGAGCATCATCGTGGGATACGTCCCCACCCCAGTAGGGCAGGCCGCCGTCGACGCGGCCATCATCGAGGCGAAGCTGCGCGCCGAACCGTTGCTGATCGTGAACTCCTCGCGCGAGGGGTCGCTGGTGGACAAGCACACCGCTTCGCCCGAGGACCTGGAACGCGTACTGCTAGCTGCCGCCGCGGCGGGAGTCGAGGCTCGCATCGTGGAGTCCAGCTACCGTGATGACCTGACCGAGGAGTTCCTCGGGCTGGCCGAGAAGCACGAGGTGTCCTTGATCGTCATCGGGCTGCGCCAGCGCAGCCAGGTGGGCAAGTTCATCATGGGCTCGCACGCCCAGCGAATCCTGCTGCAGGCGCAGCATCCGGTGCTGGCCGTCAAGGCCGGCTGACCCGCTACCGCACCGCTGCCAAGGGCCGCGGAAGGCTTCAACGGAAGCCTTCCGCGGCCTTTGCGCGTCCACGGTCCGGTGGCTCCTCAATGGTTGCAGCGCGTCAACTACTGTGAGGCTCGTCACTCAATGCACGGTTCCCGGGGAGTGCCGAAACGCCGAGCCGAATGCGCTACCGGGCGCGGAGTGCCGGAATGTCGCGGGATCGCGGGGATGGCCGCCACCCGGGCACGCAACGCGATGCCGGCTGGGTATCAAAACATGCGGATCGAGTCTTGGACGGGAGCGATCCCGGCTTACTAACGTGACTACAGGCACATGGCGATATGCGGCAGCTCACGTAAACCCAAGCCCCCGCCGCCACCCGCGATGCCGAGATTCCACCCTTTCCAAAGTATTCCCCAGATCGGAGCCCCTTTATGCCCCTGCTTGTCGTAGCGCTGGCGGTAGTCGTGCTGCTGATCCTCATGATGAGGTTCAAGCTCAACGGATTCATCGCCCTGATCCTCGTCGCCACCCTCGTGGCCTTCTGGGCCGTCGCCACCGGATCGCTGAGCGTGGACGGCGAGCCCGCGGGCGTCGCTGACATCCCGGAGATCATCACCGAGGGCCTGGGCGGGCAGCTGGGAAGCACCGCCGTCGTCATCGGCCTAGGCGCCATGATTGGCCGCGTCATGGGCGACGCCGGGGCGGCGCAGCGCATTGCCCGCAAGATCCTCTCGGTCTTCGGCGAGCGTGGCGTGCAGTGGGCCATGATCATTTCCGCGATGCTGATCGGCGTGACCATGTTCTACGAGGTCGCGTTCGTGATCCTGGTGCCGGTCGCCTTCACCCTGGTGCGCGCCACCAAGGTCAACCTGCTGTGGGTGGGCCTGCCCATGTCCATCTCGCTGTCCACCATGCATTCCTTCCTGCCCCCGCACCCGGGTCCGACCGCAGTGGCCGGGCTGTACAACGCATCGGTCGGATTGACGCTGGCCTACGGCCTGCTCATTGCCATTCCGGCCGGTGTGGCCATTGCGATGGCCTGGCCGCGGCTGTCCTTCGTGCGGCAGATGAACCCGCAGATGCCCTCGGGGCTGCTCGCGGAAAAGGACTTCGCCGACGACGAGCTGCCCTCGGGCGCCTTGTCCTTCCTGGTGGCGCTGCTGCCCATCGTGCTGATTGCCGGTTCGGAAATCCTGCGCATGACCGTGACGCTGAGCAAAGAGGCCGACGATGTGCTCGCGCTGCTGGGCTCTGCGGAAATTGCGTTGCTGATCGCCCTGCTGGTGGCGATTGCCGCCTTCGGCCCGCTGAACAACCGTTCCATGGCGCAGGTCGCCAAGTCGATGAGCGAGGCCGCACGGGCCATGGCCATGATCCTGCTGGTCATCGGCGCCGGCGGCGCCTTCAAGCAGGTGCTGGTTTCCGCCGGCATTGCCGACTACATTGCGGACACCACTGCGGGGTGGAATCTCAGCCCGCTGTTCCTGGCCTGGATCATTGCGGTGATCCTGCGCATCGCGCTGGGATCAGCTACGGTGGCGGTATCGACCGCCGCCGGCATCGCTGCACCGCTGGTCGCGGCCACCGGAGCGTCGCCTGAGCTGATGGTGCTGGCCACCGCCTGCGGCTCGATCGCCTTCAGCCACGTGAACGACCCGGGCTTCTGGATGTTCAAGGAGTATTTCAACCTCAATGTCGGGCAGGCGCTCGCGGTGCGCACCACCTACACCACGACGTTGGCGGTACTCGGGTTGCTCGGGGTCTTCGCACTGGACCTGGTGATCACCTAGGCCCGGTACGGAACTTTGAAGGAAAGACCTCTCGGCGACATGGAGCTGATGGCAGCTGCCACGGCCAGCCGGAGGTCTTTTCCGCGTCCCGGCCCTAAAGCGCGGGGCCGAGCCCCGCTTCGGATTGCAGCCGCAGCATGGAGTTGCCCAGATGCATGCGCATGGCCGCGGCCGCCATGTGCGGGTCGCCGGAGGCAATGGCATCACGCACGGCGCGGTGCTCTGCGGCCACCGAACCCAGCCGGTCGGCGGTGATCGTGTCGGCCGAATCCAGCCGGCCGCGCGGCATCGCGATCATGGAGGGACCGAAATTCTCCACAGCCTGGCCGAAGTAGGGATTGCCGGTAGCCCTGGCCACGGCCAGGTGGAACTCGAAATCGCAGCTCATGCTCACCGCCGCATTGCCCGCTGCGGCCTCGAAGCCCCGCAGGGCCTGGTCCATTGCGGACAAATCCTGCGCGGTGCGGGAGCGGGCCGCGACGGCGGCGGCCTCGGTCTCGAAACCCACCCGGTACTCGATCAACTGGCGGCGTTCCTCGACGGTCCGCGGAACCAGTGCTTGAGCGGCAGGCTCGGCGGGCGGTGGAGGAGTCAAAGCGAAGCTGCCCGCGCCGCGCCGCGTGTAGACCAGCCCTTCGGCCTGCAGCCGGGTGATGGCCTCGCGGACCACGGTGCGCGATACCCCGTGCTCGGCGATCAGCTCGTTCTCGCTGGGCAGCTTCTGTCCCGGAGGAATGGCCCCGCCGCTGATCTGCGCGCGCAGGTGCCCGACCAAGGCCGATGCCAGATTGGGTTTGGCGTTGTGCATGCTTAAAGGATAAGCGCCGGAACCGCCTGGCAGGCGGTTCCGGCGCGAAGGTCCAGTCATGGGGACTCAGGCGGTGCCGAATTGCGCGGTTTCGGTGGTCCACGCGCGGGCCTGGTCGCTCAGGGTGAAGCCGAGCCCTGGCCTGTTCGGAACGATCATCCGGCCGTCCTTGGTTTCCAAGTGCTCATTGAACAGCGGGTCGAGCCAGTCGAAGTGCTCCACCCAAGGCTCGCGCGGGTACGCTGCTGCCAGATGCAAGTGGATTTCCATTGCGAAGTGCGGTGCCAGATCCAGCCCAGCCTGGTCAGCGAAAGTTGCCAGTCTCTGGAACTGGGTGATGCCACCGACCCGGGGAGCGTCAGGCTGGATGATGTCGCAGGCGCGTGCGGCAATCAGGCGTTCGTGCTCGGATACCGAAGCAAGCATCTCTCCTGTGGCTATTGGCGTATCCAGGGCAGCGGTCAGGGCCGCATGGCCTTCAGCATCGTAGGCATCCAGCGGTTCTTCGATCCAGACGAGGTTGAACTCCTCGAGCCTGCGCCCCATGCGCAATGCGGTAGCGCGGTCCCATTGCTGGTTGGCGTCGACCATGAGCGGGAAATCCGGGCCAATATGCTCGCGCACTGCGGCAACGCGGCGCAGGTCTTCGGCGCTGTCCGGCAGGCCGACCTTGATCTTGATGCCGCCGATCCCTTCCTCGATGGACTGGGTAGCCCGATCCTTGACCTCCTCGATGCTGGCGTTCAAGAAGCCGCCGGAAGTATTGTAGGTGCGCACCGAATCGCGGTGGGAGCCGAGGAACTTGGCTAGCGGAAGCCCCGCGCGCTTGGCTTTCATGTCGTAGAGCGCGATATCAAGTGCGGCCAGCGCCTGGGTCGCCACACCAGAGCGGCCCACCGAAGCGCCGGCCCAGAGGAGCTTGGTGTACAACTTGGCGATGTCACTTGGATCTTCGCCAATCATCGCTTGTGCGACTTCCTTGGCATGGGCGTACTGTGCAGGACCGCCAGCCCGCTTGGAGTAGGAGAACCCGAAACCCTCATGGCCCTGTTCCGTGGTGATCTCCGCGAAGAGGAAGACCACCTCGGTCATTGGCTTCTGGCGACCGGTGAAAACTTTCGCATCGGAGATCGGTGTGGCCAGCGGCAACCGGGCCGTTGAAAGCTTGACGTGGCGGATGGCGTCGGGGGTATAGGTCATGGCGGGAATCTCCTGTTGGGATCACTGTGGGGGTAAGCTCATTTAATTACTTATCCTATAAGTAAGAAACTTATTACACAAGTGATTTTTCGAGTGTTTTCTTCGGTGGCCTGCTGCCCCTTTCTTCTCTGTGGTCGAATGCGCCCGGAGCTGCCTCTCGGGTGCTTGAAACCACGGCAGGTTCCCGTCTGGACGGCGGGGCTCCAGGCAATCGCGGGCTGTCCGCAATGCTTGAAGCGGCTATTGCCTTGCCGGATCATTTACCCTTCGCAAGGCGCAGTGGTCAAGACCAGATGCTTGAGGGCATGGTTTTCAAGAACGACTGGATCCGGAGTGAAACCGAGCCCGGCTTCCGTTGGCAGACGGATCGTACCCTCGTTAGTGAGCTTCCCCTGATGCGGCGCATGCCAAGGGTGGAGCTGGGTTTCCCAACCGAGGAAGGGGATTTCCAATTCCGGACGGAGTGACCCGTTGGCAAGCTGGACTTCCTGGTCTGCGGCGATCAGCTGCGCGGTGGCCAGGAGGGCCGGACCGTAGTAGAAGCAGTGTGGCACCACATGGACATTAAGCCGTTGACCCGCCTCGCGAATTTTGAGCATGGCGCTGAGTCCGCCAATCTTTCCGACGCTAGGCTGGGCAAACTGCAGGGCGCCGAGTTCCATATCCGAGGTCAGCCCCTGGACCCCTGAATGGTTTTCTCCACCGGAGACGTTGCCGAAACGAGCATTGAGGGCGGCTAGTGATTGCGAATCATCTGGCGGGAAGATCGGTTCTTCGATCCACAGCAGCTCCAGGTCCGCCATGGCAGCAATCGACGACCCGGCTTCGGCTGGATGATGCCACTTGCAATTGACATCGACCATCAGCGGGTGGGAGCCCACGGCCTGCCGTGCGGCCTTGATGGCTGGAATCGAGGACTCATGGATTTTGAATGCCTTGAATCCGTGTTCCAAAGCCCTGGAAAGATGAAAAGCAACCTCCTGCGGATCCTCGGCATAGTGGACCAAAGACGCGTAGGCATTGATTTCATGGCGGGCATCGATATTGATGAATTCCCGCAGCGTCTGTCCTGCACGACGTGCCGCTATATCCCAAAGAGCGATGTCCACTGCGGATAGTGCGAAGTGAATGGGTCCGGTGCGCCCGAAGGCGTGGAATGCATATTCGGCCGAGGCAATGCTCCCGTCGAGGGCCGATGAACGCCCCAAGAAAAAGGGGGCCACGATCTGTTCAAGGGCAGCCCATGTCGCGGGATTGGATTTGTGGCCGAAGGCTTCGCCCCAGCCGGTGAACCCATCCGCGGTTTGCACCTTCACCATTAATGATTCCATCTGGGTCAACGTGCGTGATGATGCATTGAAAGCATCGATTGATTCCGCATTGGAATCTTCCTGGCTTCGCCGCGCGGCATCAAAAGGCAGTGATATCCAATAGAGCTCTATTGACACGATAGTGTCACTTAAACCGTCTTTGGCCTGCGACATTTTACTGATCTCCTATTTTCATATGGACGCATCCAGCGACTGTTCGCACCGTGTGATGGCGTCCAGCGGTGGCTCCGAGGCGATTCCTCAAACCTATCTCGCCAGTGTGGTTGACCTCACGTTGGTGTTTAGTTTAGCGTTGAGGAATAGAGATTGGAAAGCGCATTCCTGAAGTCGATTTCGAATCATCTTCACCAAGCGCTTCTAGCAAGGAGTCACTCATGTCGGTCCCGATTCGTAAGGGCTGCCTTCGCGTTTCGTCGAAAGGAGGTAGTGGTCAATGAGCGCCATTGCCGAACTGCAGAACCTCAGCAAGAACAATGGCCGCAAAGTCCCTCCCAAGGACAACAAGGCAGCGCATATCTTCCTCATTCCGTGGACGATCGGGTTATTCCTTATCACCCTGGGGCCCATGGCCATGTCGCTGTATCTTGCGTTTACGGACTACAACCTTTTGCAGGCTCCGTCCTTTTCAGGGTTTGAGAACATTGAACGGATGCTCGACGACCAGCGGCTGCATAATTCATTGCGGGTCACGTTCACCTACGTTTTGATCGGTGTTCCGTTGCAGCTGGCAGTGGCCCTCGCCGTAGCAATCTTGCTTGACCGGGGAATGCGCGGGCTCTCTTTTTACCGCTCAATTTTCTACCTGCCTTCCATGCTGGGTTCCTCAGTTGCAATCGCAGTGCTGTGGAAGCAGATTTTCGGTACCACCGGCCTGGTGAATCAGCTCTTGGAATTGGTCGGTATCCAAGGCATTGGATGGATCTCCGATCCAAATACGTCACTTGGAAGCCTGATCTTGCTCAACGTGTGGACCTTCGGCTCACCGATGGTGATCTTCCTTGCAGGTCTGCGTCAAGTTCCCATGATGTATTACGAAGCAGCCTCCATTGATGGGGCGAGCAAATGGCGGCAGTTCCTGAGTATCACGTTGCCGATGATTAGCCCCATTATTTTCTTCAACCTGGTCCTGCAGATCATTGGGGCCTTCCAGAACTTCACTCAAGCTTTCATCGTGTCCAATGGATCGGGCGGTCCTGCCGATTCCACCATGTTCTTCACGCTCTACCTGTACCAGCAAGGATTCAAACAGTTCGATATGGGTTATGCCTCAGCCATGGCATGGCTCCTGGTGCTCATAGTTGGTGCATTTACCGCTGTGAACTTCTTCGTTTCTAAGTATTGGGTGTTTTACGATGACTAATCAAACTTCACTTCCAGATTCGCAAGTACGCGGTGGGTCACCGCAAGAACTCGTGCTTGATGAGGAAGAACTTCTCGGAAAAAAGCCGCCGGTTGGCGGTACTGATGAACGAGGCAAGACCGTCAAGGGTAAGAGCCCGAAGTTCAAGGTTTCAATGCGCTCATTGCTAAAGCATGCGCTGCTGATCCTGGGTGCCGGAGTCATGATCTATCCATTGCTGTGGATGGTAGCTAGCTCCTTCCGCCCGAACGACCTGATCTTCCGCGAGGCCGGTTTGGTTATTTCCCAGGTGGACTGGAATAACTACCCCAGCGGTTGGAACGCGCTGTCTGAACCTTTCAGCAAGTACTTGATGAACTCTGCGATTTTGGTTTTGGGATGCATCCTTGGCAACTTGGTGTCCTGCTCCATGGCGGCATACGCATTTGCCAGGCTTGACTTCAAGTTCAAGAAGATTATGTTCGCGCTGATGCTGATGACCATCATGCTGCCGATCCACGTGATTATCGTTCCGCAGTACATCATGTTTTCTCAGATCGGCTGGGTCAATACCTTCTGGCCAATCATCGTTCCGAAACTGCTTGCCACGGACGGGTTCTTCATCTTCCTGATGATCCAATTCATCCGAGGAATCCCTAAGGATATGGATGAAGCAGCCCGAATCGATGGCGCCGGCCATCCACGGATCTTCCTGCAGATCATCCTGCCGCTTATGGTTCCAGCCTTGGCAACTACGGCAATCTTCACGTTCATCTGGACCTGGAGCGACTTCTTTACCTCACTGATCTACCTCACCAACCCGAGTAATTACACCGTGCAAGTTGCGCTCAACGCATTCATAGACTCCACCGGAGAATCCAACTGGGGCGCACTGTTCGCAATGTCGATCGTCACGTTGGTCCCTGTATTCCTTGCCTTCCTCTTCGGGCAGAAATACCTGGTCAAGGGCATCGCAACTACTGGTATCAAATAGCAGGAATATGCCACTGGCCTAGGACAACAGCGCTAGGCCAGTGGCCTCGACCGATACCAGACACAAGCGCCAGAAACTTATCGTAGGAGAAACCGCATGGGAAGCTCATCACGCACCAGCTACGTACTGATCGGCACAGGGAACCGATGCGAAATGTACCTGACTGCTATCTTCGGTGAACATAGCGACGTCGCTGAACTTGTCGCATTGGCAGATACCAACCAGGGGCGAATCGAGTACTACCAAGACGTAGTCGAACAGACCTTCGGCGAGAAGGTCGGGTCCTTTGATCCGCAAGACTTGGCCAAAGTCATTCGAGAACGCCACATTGACCGGGTAATCATCACGAGCCCGGACTACACGCATGCTGAGCTGATCTGCACCGCTCTGTATGCCGGCGCCGATGTGATAGTTGAGAAACCACTAACAATTGATGCGCCGAGCACCGCTCGTATAGCTCGGGCGGTGGAAGAAAGCGGCCATGAAATCGTGGTCACGTTTAACTACCGTTATTCTCCTCGGAATACAGCCCTGAAGAAGGCCATCGACGATGGGAAAATCGGCCAAGTCACATCCGTGGACTTCAACTGGATGCTGGATACCGTTCACGGAGCAGACTACTTTCGCCGATGGCATCGACTCAAGGAAAACTCTGGCGGCTTGCTAATCCATAAGTCCAGCCATCATTTCGATCTGGTCAATTGGTGGCTCGACGATTCACCGCAGAAGGTCTTTGCAACAGGAGGGCTGAAGTTCTACGGGCCCGACAACGCAGAGTTCAGGGGCCGCCAAGCCAACGAACGCGGTACCCACGGGCTAAGCGATAAGGATCCGTTTGATTTGGATCTTCGCAGCGATGAGCGGTTGGAAAAGCTCTATCTAGAGAACGAACACTTTGATGGGTACCGCCGAGACCAGGGAGTCTTCAATGGCGAGATCACCATCGAAGACAATTTGAGCCTGACTGCTGAGTATCAAAACGGACCGGTGCTTTCATATTCCCTGAACGCGCACAGCCCATGGGAAGGATACCGGGTTGCGGTGAACGGGACGGAAGGACGCCTGGAACTGGACGTTGTCGAACGGGCAGCAGTACTGCCCGCGGCCGGCGGGCATCCGGTGGATCCTTCATATAGCAATGATGGCCAGAGCGGCAATGCCAGGTCGAAAGGCGAGAGATTGCTTTTGCAGCGGCATTGGGAAGAAGCAGTGGAGATTCAGATCGAAAACTCGAATGGATCGCATGGTGGCGGCGACAAGCTCCTGCTCGAAGAGCTCTTCCGCGGAGCCAACGAGGATGGATATGCGCGGCAAGCCGGATTCATCGACGGTGTGCGCGCCATTGCTGTCGGGATTTGCGGAAATCAATCGCTGGAAACCAGGCAGCTCGTGGACGTCGGGAGTGCTGGCCTGGGCGTGGACATTTCGTTTCAACCGAAGGTCAAGGTGTAAACGGAGCCATGGGTGAAAAAGTCGTCATCACCGGGGGAGCAGGGCGTTTAGGCCGTGCCGTGCTCGCGGGGTTTTCTCACGCAGGGCATGAAGTGATCTCTCTTGACAGGCAGATTCCGGAAGAACCTCTCGATGGCGTGGAATATCACTGCATCGATCTGATGGATGCGAAGGCTACGCATGCGCTATTCGAGCAGCTTGCTCCGCAAGCGGTGGTGTCCCTCGCGGCAATGGCTGTTCCTTTCATGGCCCCGGAAGAGGTGCTTCTGCACACGAACGCGACCATTGCCCATAACGTCACCTCGGCGGCAGTGGAGGCCGGTGCTACCAGGGTCGTGCTGGCCTCCAGCCCATCAATAATGGGCTATGGTTCTCCGGGCGGATGGGTGCCGGAGAAGCTGCCTCTTGATGAAAACGAAGTTCCCAAGCCATGGCATGCTTATGGGCTTTCCAAATTCGTAGCCGAGCAGATTGCCGCCATGTTCGCAGCGAAAATGGGACCGGCAAGTTCGGTGAAGTTCGCTTCCTTCAGGCCCTGCTATGTGATCGCAGAGGAAGAGTGGGCCGGCGCTCCAACGCAGCAGGGACACACTGTTGCTGAGCGCCTACAAGATCCTCGCTTGTCAGCGCCTGCGCTATTCAATTACGTTGATGCGCGGGACGTGGCAGATTTCCTGCTGGTACTGCTTGAACGGTTTGACCGCGTAGAGAATGGCTCGGTGTTCTTCGTTGGTGCAAAGGATGCCATGGCAACGCGTCCGCTCGCAGAGCTGATCCCAGAGATTTATCCGGAGCTCGAGGACGTCGCAGCGGGACTCACCACGGATAGCCCTGCCTTCAGTATCCAGAAAGCGCGAGATGTCCTTGGCTGGGAACCGAAACGCAGCTGGCGCTCGGAATTGAAGGCCACCGTATAAAAGGCATCGGTACATAAAATTATTGGCTGGGAAACCTCAAAAGGATTTCCCAGCCAATAATTGTTTAGGGGTGCGCTTAGCGTTGAAGTACTGCCGGCCGTGGCAAACCGTTAACCAGGTTTGAGGGCCAGAGCGGATCGAAGGTGAGAACCTCAAAATCCCCGGACTCGGTCAGCAGCATGGTGTCCTCAACTTTGAACGCCAGACCATCGCGTGCTGCACTGGGATTGAACGCAAAAGCCTGGTTCAACTGGAAGAGATCAGTTGCTCCTGGGGTGAGCCGGGGATCTCGTCCGTTGTAGCCGGCAATGCCGCCTTGATGATGCAACGACCATTCCCCGGCATCGAAACCATGCTCCGGGTAGGATTCCTGGATGACGGGCAATAATTCACCGAGAACGCCGCCAGGGCGAATTGCCGCAAGGATATCTGCCTCGACAGCCAGGATGTCGTCTTCTCCAGAGAGTTCCTGAGGCGTCGGCGCACCGAATCGCACCCACCTGGTGATGTTGGCAATGAGCCCATGACGTCTTACGCACAGCACTGCCATGGCTTTGCCTCCGAGCGGGGCCGCGGTGGGCAGGGGGTGCCGGGCTGCGGCACGTGAATCGCCGCTGACCAAGGCAACGAGCACTTCGCCTCCTTGGACGACGGCTCCAGCTGTCAGCTTGGCTGCCACGTCGAACTCGGAATCATCGCTACGGGCGGCCGACAGCACTTGGGTCATGAGCGCAGCCGTGTCGCGGCAAAGAGCGCGATACCTATTAATCTCAGTTTCATTGAGTGCTGAGCGAAGGGCTCGCAAATCGGACTCGATTTCCCGCTCGCTGAGGATCTTTTGTCCGCTCGCCGCTGGAAACCATTCTCGGACATTGTCGAGATCCTGGTACCAGGCGGTGACATGCACCGAAACTTGTTCCACGTTGCCGAGCTCTTCTCGCTGGATCCGTGCAGCTTCGCTCACGGACGTTGCAAGCTCGCAACCCTGGGCAT
>Ga0308157_10007787_pt1 | contig 12345 bp, 8 predicted proteins | sample PhyBR1_FD_201035 | JGI IMG/M metagenome (GOLD analysis project Ga0308157, IMG submission 201035) | Phyllosphere microbial communities from UC Gill Tract Community Farm, Albany, California, United States - DLSLB.R1 | ecosystem: Host-associated > Plants > Phyllosphere > Unclassified | place: USA...
ACGATTGCCGAGCAGAAATCCCGCGAGCGGCGTTCGAAGCAACGTAAGCTGATCCGGTATGATGAGCTACGGCAGTCCGTGATCGATCACATCAGCGATGGATGGTCGCCGCAACAGATTGCAGGGAGAATGCGATTGGAACGCCATCCAATCTCTGTCAGTCATGAAACGATCTATCAGTTTGTGTATTCTGCTGATGGTCGCAAAGAAGGGCTTTGGAAATATCTGCCTGAGCGCCGTGCCAAACGACGCCCACGGCATGCTCGGCGTCATCATGGACGCCGATTTCCGCCAGAACTGAGCATCTTACACCGGCCGGATATGGTCGCCAGACGCAAGCAGTTCGGACACTGGGAATGCGACCTTATCCAGTTTCGCAAGAGGTTTGGCAACGCCAATGTGACGTCTCTGGACGAGCGGGTGAGCCGCTTTACGGTTTTGTTGCGCAACAATGATCGTCAGTCACGACCAGTGATGGATGGGGTGATTAGGGTACTCCAACCCCTGCCCCAAATAGCCCGTCGCTCCATCACGTTTGATCGTGGCACTGAGTTTACAGAATGGGCTTATCTGCAGAATGGGATCGGGTCGCAAACATGGTTCTGTGATCCGCAGTCACCATGGCAGAAAGGCGCTATTGAGAACATCAACAAGCGCATCCGACGGTACTTACCCAGCAACACGAATCTGGCGCAGGTCAGCCAGGCTCAGTTAACTGCCCTCGCCCACAAACTCAATGCAACCCCGCGGAAGTGTCTTGGATTTAAGACACCAGCCGAGGTCTTTGCTCCACTTTTGCAGGAAGCAGCTTAATCAGATAACCTCACCAACGACATGATGCACTTGGGTAGCTTTTCCAAAGTTTGCGCATATCAGAAATCCCCACTGTGTAATGCGTGCGGGGTTGAGATAGGAAAAACAGATGACATTGGGATAACAGCCAGCTTCATTTATCAGCGTACAACGATTGCGGCGGCTGTCTGTAAAAGACCGTCATTTTATTTGATGAGATAATAAACTCCGCAATATCGCCATTCAGCTTAAGTTCACTATTTAACAGTTAACGATTTTGTGAGGCTGTCGCACTTTGTTCTTAATCGGCACATATCGATGGCACCCCTTACGTATATCACTGAAACGTGATGTTCGCATTCCCCGCCTTTCTTAAGGAGCAGGAACATGTCTATTCGTTCGAAGCGCTTGGTGCTTCTTGCCACGGTCGTTGTGCCGGCACTATCGGTATCCATGATCGCGAAACCAACATTTGCTGAAACATTCTATGCGCCAATATTGCTTGCACAGGAAAGCGGCGAACAGCCTTCTAATGGTCAAAACCTGCAACAACAGCAGGAAGAAGAGCTCCAACGCGCACAGGATGAAGCGCGTCGTGCGGCTGAGGAACAGCAACGTGCAGCTGAAGAAGAAAACCGACGTTTGGCTGAGGAACAGCAAAGATTAGCTCAGGAAGAAGCTGACCGCCAGGCAAAGGAGCAACAACGCGCCGCAGAACAGGCCCAAAGCGAAGCTGCCGAGCAACAGCGTGCAGCGGAAGAGCAACGCCTGAACGAAGAGGAATTGCGCAAACAAGCTGAGCAGGCGCGTCAGGAAGCGGAACAACAACAGCGTGCGGCTGAAGAAGAAATGCGTCGTCGCGCTGATGAGGCGCGAAAGGCGGCACAGGAAGAATCTGACAAACAGGCTCGCGAACAAGAAAAATCAGCCGAAGAAGCGAAACGTCAGGCTGCAGAACAGCAGGAGACTGAAGAACACAAGGCTATTGAGCAAGAAGCTCGGCAGAAGGCTGCCGAGGAAGCTGCAAAACAAGAAGCTGAACAGCAGCCCGTTCCGGAAGCACCAGCCGCACCTATTGATGAGCCACAACAGGAAACCCCAGCACCTGCAACATCACCCGAAAATAAAGCCCAACAGCCATCACCGGAGGAGCCAGCATCGCCTCAAGCTCCGGTTGAACAACCAGCCGTCAAGGGCGTGCAGCCAGCGGATGCGCCGCAGCCGCCTATTGAGCAACCAGCGGAGCAACCGCGCGCGGAACAGCAGCAGCCTGTAGCGCCCACCGAAGCTATCGTTGATCAGCGCAGCGATGCCGAAAATCAGGAAATAGCCAAAGATCCTGCTAAGACCGACGAAACTGTAGTTCTCCCGGTTGAAAATGGCGCGGCGATTCTCGATAGTGATAAGGACGCCGACAATCGTGGCGGCAATCAGTCCCGCGATGATCGCCGCAAACAGCGTGAACAACAGCGTGCGTCCGAGGAAAATGTTCCGCCGCCCACCGATGACGCCGCCGCGCAGGTTGCAATTCCCGAGGCGATGCAGGCTGATTTGCCGAAACGGATGCAAGCCAATCTGAAAGAAGAAGGTGTTCGCATTGAGCAGGCACCTGCATTTGCCGTGCCGGAAACCACGAACATCATCAACAATACCATTGTAAACAATACTGTGGTGAATAATACGACTGTCAACAATGTAAACAACGTTACGAATGTAAAAGTCGTTGAACAGGTCGACAATCGCGTTATTCTCGAAACTGGGGATCGTATCTTTGTTCGCGGGGACGATCGCCCTCGCCTGCGTCGCGATGCCGAGCGCTCTTATTATGACGAGCTTCCCGACGGACGCATGCGCGAAACAATCGTGCGCCCAGGCGGTTATGAAGTCGTGACAGTTTATAATCGCTATGGCGATATCATTCAGAGAAACCGTATAGATGATGATGGCAATGAGTATCTGATGATGTATGCGCCGGAATACGATGATGGTCCGCGTGCGGCGATTGTCGATGTCGGATATGATCTGCCACCGATGCGCCTGACTGTTCCAGTCCAGGATTATATTATCGACGTTGCTGATGACCCTGATCGTGACTACTATGATTTCCTTTCAAGACCACCGGTTGAACGCGTCGAGCGCGTCTATACGATTAATGAAGTTAGGCATTCAGCGCGCCTGCGCGACAAGGTGCGCCGTATCGATCTCGATACAATCCAATTCTCGACAGGCAGCGCCGAGGTATCGCTTTCACAGGCCAAAACCTTGCGCAAGGTCGCCGATGCAATGCACAAGGTATTGCAGAAAGACCCTGGAGAAACGTTCTTTATTGAAGGGCATACGGACGCTGTCGGCTCGGACAGGTCCAATCTCGTACTATCCGACAAGCGCGCGGAATCGGTCGCCAGCCTGTTGACTGAAGTTTACGACATCCCGGCTGAAAACCTTGTCACACAGGGCTATGGCGAACGCTTCCTGAAAATCCGCACACAAGCAGCCGAACAGGAAAACCGCCGCGTTACCATCAGGCGTGTAACGCCGCTGGTTCGCCCGGTCGCGCATCGGTAACAGAGCATTTCCAACAAAACTGCGCAGCGGTTTTGTTTTGGGTAATGCATAAAACAAATAGATGGAGCGGTCCGACGATTCTGCTTAAACGGGAACCACTCTATGAAACATTATAGGGCCAGGCATTCGTCTGGCCCTATTTTATCAGAGAAGAGAAGCAACACCCAACGGCTTGGAACTCATGCTATCTACAACGATCATCTGGTTAAATTCACCACGTTTGAAAGCACTCAAAAAGCGTTTGTAATCTTTGAAAACAACGCAGCCGTTGGAATCACCATTCCGGCCGAGCATGTAAGTATGGGCAAGAAGGCCATCGCGATTATGCGGATTGCGGCCATCGACCGGCGTCAGGCGAATTGCTGCCACACCATGAAAAAGGCTCTCACGCATTCGCAAATTATAGGTATGCGGCGGTGTTGCGCCACGGTTTTTCTGCGTTACAGAACGCGGATTGTCACGCATAGCTCCAATACCGGAATGGGCTTCCAGTTTTTCGCCACTCGGCAAATAGACTGTTGCAGCGGAAATATCATAAATGGCTGCGCGGCTACGTGTCGGTGAGTGGAACAATCGCTTGAGAAGGCCCTCATGTTTTGGCTCTTCGGCTTGCTCAGTCGCTGGCGAATAGGCCAGTTTCGCAACTTCGTGTTTGCGCGGCTGCACAACAACTGGCCTACGCGACGGGAGTGGAACATCATCTGGCGTAAACAACTCAGGCACGGCTTCTACAGAAGCTTGTTGTGTGCGCAAATCGGGAACTGCTTGTGGGATGACCATCACAGGCGGCTTGGCTTCTAGTGCCGGGATAAACGGCACACGCTCTGAGCGTGGTTCTGTTATCACTGCCACGGCCACCGGCTTTTCTTCAATGATACCGTCAGCGCCGATATCAGCAATTATATCAGAATGATGGTCCAACTTGTTACGATGCCAATCAAGATTGGAATAAGGCGCATCGGCTGTGTAGGCTTCGATGAAACGGTGACGGATCACATGGTCAATGCCGATCGTGTGATCGACGACCGCAAGCTGCGGTGGCATTGCATCGGGTAAACGTCGTGTAACTGGTGCTACAGTTACAAAAGCCGGCAAAACCGCTTCAAAAAGGCCGAGAGCACCCATCAGGCAACTCCCTGCGAGAAGACCGGCACCAATAAAGGCAGTAAAGCGCAACAGGCTTTTACTACGCTGAATAGTAAAGGGATTCCAAGTATGAACGTCGAATTGAAATCCTAAATCAAATGTATCTGTAACAAGCGCCATGGTACTCGACCCGAATAAAACACAAAGTTCGAACCAACCCTTTGCAATAAGAATTCGTCAAAAAGGCGAATAAATCTGCTGCGAAGTGCTGACGAGAAAGCTATGTCGAGCATGCTGAATTATGGTAAATAAAGTGTTTGCATTGTAAACTTCGGCAGCGGATAAAACAAAATATCAGCTCAAGATTTATATCAAGCCGTGAGAAGATAACCTAAATGGGCGGCGCTCGGGAATTCGCTTCCTTCAACACCAACGCGATTGCGACCACGTTTTTTAACACGCATCAAGGCACTATCCGCTCGTTCGGCGGCTTCCCATAAGGTTTCACCACGACGCAGCATCGCAACGCCGAAACTGCTGGTAGCCCTGCGCCCCTCCGGTAAAACCGTAAAAGAGTGACGTGCAACTTTGTTACAAAGTCTGTTGCCGAACATCTCACATTGTTCTGGAGTGCCTTTGATCAAAAGAAGAAACTCTTCTCCACCAATGCGTCCAACGATGCTACCGTTGTCGCCAATGGTACGAAGCAGATTAGAAAACTCCACCAGCAACTGATCGCCGGCAGCATGGCCGAGTTCATCATTAATTGTCTTGAAGTGATCAATGTCAGCTATGATGACGGCATGATTTCCGCATTCTGCTGCGGTCAACCGCTTATTTGCATATCGTTCAAGCCCGCGACGATTCAGAATGCCAGTCAGCGGGTCTGCATCCCGTTCATCTTGCAATTCGTTGATAACGTCAGCGGTTGCAACTACAAGAATCAGAAGCCCCAACAGGACACCTGCGAAGGAAAGTCCAATCGTGGCAAACACCCAATATCGCGATTCAACAAGTAGCTCAGGGCTCACGACGCCATCAAGCATTCTAATTGTGAAAACGCTTCGCAAAAAGAAATGGGCCGCAAAGACGATCAGAACGTTATGGAAGATACGCTCTATCCAATCACCCCTCCCCAGTTCTTTTGCCTTGAAGCAGAGGATCGTGAGCATGGAACCAAGGCCGAAATTTGCAGCAGTCGCCATATGACTGTAATGCATCCCTGCTTGTGCCATGTAGCCAATAACAGCCAGTGTTACAGCGCAAATGAAGCCACCGGCAAATGGTGGAAACTGTTCTCCCAGCCGAAGCATAACCGCCTCACAAAACAGGAGGCAAGCAGCGAGATAGAATGCCGTTACCACAAGTGCGGCCACATCAAGATGCGGAAAAACCTGCAAAATCTGGACCAGAAGCCCACATGTAAAAGTAGCGAAGCTTAGCCCGAAAAACAGCATATACCTGCGCTTCGTATCAAGCATCCAGACGCCTGACATCGTCGTTGCAAATAGCATAATTAGCAAAGGCGGAACGAACTTCACGTAAAATCCTGAGTGTTGAGAAAACTGTTAAAACAAAATTTCTAATGAAGATTATCTGGAACGACATACGAGATGCAAAGTCAAGTTAACTTTTATCAATTATCAATATCATTACTGTTAAATTTCAGATTATATTAGATAAGCGGAAGCTAATAATTAATTACAAACAATAATATCTAATCGATACCTCAATTTCTGATTATTTTCCTAAAAAATTTTATCCCCAGATACTATTAAGTCACGATGGAGATAAGCCACGCTTTGTTACGCATTCTCCCTATTATTACCTGTTACTAATTATATTGTTGGCTTGGTACAAACTTAACAAAATGCCATTCTATCCCACCGCGCTTTGTACGTCTAAAAGGACGTTCAGCGCTGCCTTCACTGCGGAGAAATTAAATGCGCCATCAGTTCGACCTCTTCACTCCTCCCATTATGGATGAGGGGAAACAGGCAGGACTGCGCCCTGTTCGCGCCCGAACAGGAAAGGTAACAGGCCCTGACGAGGCGGAGATGGTCAAGCGCCTCAAAGACAGTGGTCGTTATCGCATACTGCAGCGACTTGACCCGCCGCCGACGGTCGCAAATGCGGATAGGCTCGCTTTTCCGCGCCTTGGTATTGTGGTGGATACTGAAACGACGGGCCTCAGCGCTGCGCAGGAAGAAATTATCGAAATCGGTGCTGTGGCCTTTTGCTATGCGGATGATGGTTCTATCGGCGATGTTTGTGCAACTTTTAGCGCATTGCAGGAGCCCTCAAAGCCCATTCCTGCAGAGATAACGCGTATCACCGGCATCACGGATGAGATGGTCGCCGGGCAGTTCATTCCGCGCGCGAAGCTTGAAGCATTGATCGGCAATGCGGATCTCATTATTGCGCATAATGCGGGTTTTGACCGGCCATTTCTGGAGCGTTTTTCACCTGTTTTCGAAAACAAGCCATGGACCTGTTCGGTAAAGGAAATAGACTGGACTGCACGCGGCTTTGAAGGCACCAAGCTCGGCTATCTGATTGGTCAGAGTGGCTATTTCCACAATGGTCATCGCGCCGAAGATGACTGTCAGGCGCTGCTTGCCGTGCTGAAGGAACAATCCGGCAAGACGACGCCTTTCGCTGAATTGCTGAAGGCCAGCCAGAAATCGCGACTGCGCATTTATGCAGAAAACAGCCCTTTTGAAATGAAAGATAAGCTGAAGGAGCGCCGCTATCGCTGGTCGGATGGGACGGATGGACGCCCGAAATCCTGGTGGACGGAAGTCGGCGAAGAGGAACTTGACGCTGAACTCGAATATCTGCGCACCGAGATTTACGGCTGGCGCGATGCCGATCCGCTGATCCAAAAAATGACCGCTGTAGATCGTTATAAAGAACGTGCACCACTCAGACCGAAATAAGGAAAAGGCCGCATCATGCGGCCTTTTTATCAAGCAATGATCGGCCATGGTTTTTGCGCTGGCCGCATATCTTCGTACGCTTTTGCTAGACGAAGCACGCCCAGATCATCGAAGCGTTGGCCGAAAATCTGCAAACCGATGGGCAGTCCCTTCGACGTATAGCCGCAATTGATTGAAACTGCTGGCTGTTCCGACATGTTCATCGCAACGGTAAAGGCAATGTGTTCGAACGGACGCTGCGGATCATTGACGGGTGAAGCCCATTCCGCCGGATAAGTTGCCATCGGCGAGGTCGGCGAAATAATGAAGTCGAAATCCTTGGATGCGGCGAGTGCTGCATGGCGCATGGCATCTATTTGTGAAAAGCCGGAATAGACTTCCTCACCATTGAGTGCTTGAGCCGTTTCAGTCCACTGATAGATATAGGGCAGGATTTTCGCACGGTTTTCCGGCGTCATCTTTGAGACATCGGCCCATGAACGTGCTCGCCAGAACCGATCAAGACCATCAATCATGGTGCGGTTTAGAAATGGCGCCACAGGCTCAATAATCGCGCCAGCATCCGCGAACAGCTTCGCTGCAGCTTCGACAGCCGCGTGTGTTTCATCGCCAGTTGGTTCGCCAAAACCGGCATCAAGCCAGAGGCCAATTTTGAGGCCCTTCACATCGACGTCGAGATCCATCCAGTCGATGTCCTGATAGGGTAAGCTCATCGCATCGCGGCGATCCGGCTTTGAGAGCACCGACATATAAAGCGCGCTGTCAGCTGCAGTCCGCGTCATCGGGCCTGCAACGCGTCCAAGAAATGCCGGATCGATTGGAATCCGTCCGAAAGACGGTTTCAAACCAACAAGACCGCACCAGCCGGCAGGTAGCCGAATGGAGCCACCTATATCGGTGCCAATATGCAAAGGACCATACCCGGCAGCCCCTGCACTGCCCGCACCAGCACTGGAGCCGCCCGGATTAGTTTTCAAATCCCATGGATTACGTGCCAGTTTATGAAAGCTCGACAGGCCCGACGACAGCATGCCAAGATCGGGCATAGTGGTTTTGGCAAGCAACACGCCACCAGCCTCGCGCGTGCGTGCTGCGGGTGGCGCATCAACTGCCGCTGGATTGAGTGGCAATGCAGCACAACCAAGCGGAACGGCTGTGCCTTTCGTGGCAATGTTTTCCTTGATCGTCAACGGAACACCGTCAATTGGACCAGCTGGCTCGCCGTTCGCCCAACGGGTTTCCGAGGCTTTTGCCGATGCAAGGGCTGCATCAGGATCATAAGCCCAAAGCGCATTCAGTTTTGGCTCATAAGCCTCAATACGATTAATAACAGCTTGCGTAACCTCGACCGGCGAAAGGGACTTGGTTTTATAAGCGGAGACGAGTTCGACGGCTGACAAATCGGCAAGTTCAGACATGGTGTTCCCTTATTTCATTCCGGCAATGCAATTGTAAAGTTCATGCGTCGCGTGCGTTTGCGGCGTCCTGCAAAAGGTTTTGGCACGGCATCGACAAGCGCGCGCGTATAATCATGCTGCGGACTGTCAAAGACTTCGTTCGTCGGTCCTTGCTCGACAATGTTGCCGTGATAAATTACTGCAACGCGGTCGGTTATGGCCCGCACGACGCCAAGATCATGACTGATAAACAAGTAGCTGAGGCCAAATTTTTCCTGCAAATCCATCATCAGATTGAGAACCTGCGCCTGAATGGAAACATCAAGCGCCGAAACTGGTTCATCGGCAACGATTAGCGCAGGCTTCGTGATCAGCGCACGCGCAATCGCGATGCGCTGGCGCTGACCGCCTGAAAACTCATGCGGATATTTTTCGGCTGAAGCCTTCGGTAGGCCAACGGCTTCAAGCACTTCCGCCACGCGATCATTGCGCTCTTTGCTACTTGTGCCGCGTTCCAGCGACACAATTGGTTCTGAAATGATGCGCCTGACCGTATGGCGCGGATCAAGCGATCCATACGGGTCTTGAAAGATAGCCTGAAAGCCTTTCCGTGCTTCACGCAGGCTCGAACGGTCAAGCGCATAAATATCCTGACCATTGATGAGAATCTGGCCCGATTGCGGTCGTTCCAGGCCCATCACTGCACGCGCAAGCGTCGATTTACCTGAACCGCTTTCACCAACAATACCAAGGCTTTGTCCGGCTTCGATCTCGACACTCACGCCATGCAGCACGCGAAGAGAACCGGGTTTTGACAAGAATGAAAGACGCGGGAGCTGATATTCACGCACGACATCTCGAACCTGCAAAATCAACTTGCTCATGCCAGCACCTCGCCATCGCATGGATGCAGACAGGCAGCGCGATGGGCGATACCTTCGCTTTCACCGATCAGATCGAGCTCTGGATTGAATTTGCGGCAGTCTTCTTCAACGAATGCGCAACGATCAGCAAAGCTGCAATATGGCGGACGCGCCAGTGGATCGGGTACAACACCGGGAATTGCAGCGAGGCGCTGGCGCGACTTCGTATGATCGCGAACCAGATTAGCGCCATGTGGAGATGCTGCAAAAAGCCCCCGTGCATAAGGATGCGCCATGCGATGGAATACGGCTTCGGTTCGCCCCGTTTCCACGATCCGCCCGGCATACATCACTGCGATACGATCGGTCATTTCCGACACAACACCGAGATCATGGGTAATGAGCATCAGCGCTGTGCCCGTTTCATCGATCAGATCATCCATAAGATCAAGGATTTGTGCCTGAACAGTCACATCGAGCGCGGTCGTCGGTTCGTCGGCGATCAGCAGATCAGGCTCGCAGGCAATTGCCATGGCAATCATCACGCGCTGGCGCTGACCACCTGAGAGCTGGTGCGGATACAGATCGAGATTAAAACGCGGCGCAGGCAACCCAACGCGGTCGAGAAGCTGGCGCGCCTTTCGCTCGGCATCAGCACGGCTTTCGCCAAGATGCAGCCGACGTCCCTCGGCAATCTGTGCGCCGATGGATTTAACCGGATTGAGCGCAGTCATTGGCTCCTGAAAAATCATCGCCATGCGCCGACCGCGCATTTTGCACAGTTCCGCTTCTGGCTTGTTTGCCAAGTCCTGCCCATCGAAGCGCAACGTGCCACGCACTTGCATACGGTCGGGCAGCAGACCCATAGCGGCAAGAGCGGTGATCGATTTGCCGCTACCCGATTCCCCGACAATGCCAAGGCGTTCGCCACGATTGAGCGTCAGCGTGATGCCCGACACAATATCAGCCGTACGGATGCCAAACGGCAATTCAACAGACATATTGTCCATTTCGAGCAAAGGTGTTGTCATCTCTGCCTCCTTACGCGCGGATCAAGAATATCGCGCAGACCATCGCCCAGCATGTTTAGGCCAAGAACTGCGAATGTGATCGCAAGGCCGGGGAAAATCGCCAGCCATGGCGCGTCATAGATGAATGTCTGTGCATCGTTGAGCATCTTGCCCCAGCTTGGCATTGGCGGCTGTGTGCCAAGCCCCACATAGGAGAGTCCCGCTTCGGCAACGATTGCGAGTGCAAACTGGATCGTCGCCTGCACAATCAGCACATGATTGATGTTGGGCAGAACATGCAAAAGCGTGATCGATATATCACCACGTCCTGCACAACGTGCTGCCTGCACGTATTCTCGTTTCCAGAGCCCCAGTGATGCACCGCGTGTGACGCGCGCAAAGACCGGAATATTGAAAATGCCAATTGCAATCATCGCATTGACCGCACCGGGGCCAAAAATGGCAGTGATGATAACGGCTGTCAGCAATGCCGGAAAGGCAAAGGCCAGATCGGTCATGCGCATGACGAAACCATCGACAAGGCCACCCCGCGCCGCCGCCAGCGCGCCAAGTGGAATGCCAATGCCCGCACCAACCAACACGGCAATAATCGACACTGCGATGGAATTACGCGCGCCGACCATGATCATGGAAAACACGTCACGGCCAAAATTATCCGTGCCAAACAGGTGGCTAAGGCTTGGCCCCTGCAGCTTGTCGCGGAAATTCATGGCTGTTGGCGAATAGGGGGTCCAGAAATAAGACACAACAGCCATTGCCACCAGAATGAGCGTGACCACGAAGCCGATCACAAGGCTGCGGCTTAGAAACAACGTCCGAAAACGGCTTGGTTTGACGATTGCGTGAACGCCACTCATCGGCTGCCTCCTGTCGAAAGGCGCGGATCAATGAAGCCATAAACAAGATCGATAATGAAATTGACGGTAATCACGGAAGCTGCGAGCAGCGTTACCAGCGACTGCACGGTCACGAGATCGCGTTGTGCAATCGCCTGAAACACCAATCGCCCAAGGCCGGGGAGATTGAAGACGTTTTCAATAATGATGGTTCCTGCCAAAAGAAACGAAAATTGCAGACCAATAATCGTGACAACCGGGATCAGCGCATTTGGCACCGCATGACGCCAAAGTGCAGCCTTGCGTGTCAGCCCCTTGGCGCGTGCCGTGCGCACAAAATCTTCTCCCAGCGTTTCAATCACTGCCGAGCGTGTGACACGTGCAAGGATGGCGGCGAGCGGCAAAGCAAGCGCTAAAGCTGGCAAGAACAGGGAACGTATGCCATTCCAGAACCCAATTTCCCAGCCCGCAAAGCCTGACGCTGGAAACCAACCAAGCTGCAAGGCAAACAATAGGATCAAAAGCAGGCCGAGCCAGAAATTCGGAACCGCGACGCCAACTTGCGCTACGCCCATCGACAGAACATCGCCGGTTTTGCCGCGCTTGGAAGCCGCATAAACGCCCACCGGAATTGCAACAGCGACCGACAGCAGCATGGAGAGCAAAGCCAGCGGCAGCGTGACCATAATGCGCGGTCCGAGCAATTCGCTGATAGGCACAGAATAGGTATAACTCGTGCCGAAATCGCCTATGAAAAAGCCGCCGATCCATGTGAGATATCGCCACCAGAGCGGCTGATCGAGACCCAGTTGCTTATGCAATGCGGCCAACGTTTC
>Ga0308157_10007790_pt1 | contig 12340 bp, 8 predicted proteins | sample PhyBR1_FD_201035 | JGI IMG/M metagenome (GOLD analysis project Ga0308157, IMG submission 201035) | Phyllosphere microbial communities from UC Gill Tract Community Farm, Albany, California, United States - DLSLB.R1 | ecosystem: Host-associated > Plants > Phyllosphere > Unclassified | place: USA...
CTTGGGCAGGTTGTCGCCAAAGCGGATCTCCTTGGGCTTGGCGATCGGGCCGATTTCCTTGGCCACCCAGTCGCGCAGTTCCTTGGCGATCTGCTTGGCCTCGTCGCCCGTGGGCCGGCCGCGCTTGAGCACCACGAAGGCGCAGATGGCCTCACCGGTGACATCGTCGGGGCGGCCGACCACGGCGGCTTCGGCCACGAGATCGGTCTTGGACACCAGCGCCGACTCGATTTCCATCGTCCCCATGCGGTGGCCCGAGACATTGAGCACGTCGTCGATGCGCCCGGTGATGCGGAAGTAGCCGCGGTCGCTGCTGCGCACCGCGCCGTCGCCGGCCAGGTAGTAGCCCTTGAGCTCCTCGGGGAAGTAGGCCTTCTTGAAGCGCGCCGGGTCGTTCCAGATGTTGCGGATCATGCTGGGCCAGGGGCGCTTGATCACCAGGATGCCGCCCGTGCCATCGGGAATGTCGTTGCCCAGCTCATCGACGATGGCCGTCGTGATGCCCGGCAGCGGCAAGGTGCACGAGCCCGGCACCAGCGGCGTGGCGCCCGGCAGCGGTGTGATCACATGGCCGCCGGTCTCGGTCTGCCAGAAGGTGTCGACGATGGGGCAGCGCTCGCCGCCCACATGGCGGTGGTACCACATCCAGGCTTCGGGGTTGATCGGCTCGCCGACGCTGCCCAGCAGGCGCAGGCTGGACAGATCGCTGCGGTCGGGGTGCACCGCGGCATCGGCTTCGGCGGCCTTGATCAGCGAGCGAATGGCCGTGGGCGCGGTGTAGAAGATCGAGCAGCGGTGGCGCTCTATCATCTGCCAGAAGCGGCCCGCGTCGGGAAAGGTGGGCACGCCTTCGAACACGATCTGCGTCGCGCCCGCGGCCAGCGGACCGTAGGCGACATAGGTGTGGCCGGTGATCCAGCCGATGTCGGCCGTGCACCAGAACACATCGTCCTGGCGCAGGTCGAAGGTCCAGTCCATGGTCAGCTTGGCCCACAGCAGATAGCCGCCGGTGCTGTGCTGCACGCCCTTGGGCTTGCCGGTCGAGCCGCTGGTGTAGAGGATGAACAGCGGGTGCTCGGCACCGACCGCGACGGGCGCGCATTCCTTGGACTGGCCCGCAAGCGCCTCGGCAAAGGTGATATCGCGGCCCGGCTGCATGGCGCAGGCCGTGGCCGTGCGTTCGTAGACCAGCACCCGGCGCACGCTGGGGCATTCGCCCGAGGCCAGCGCGTCGTCGACGATGGCCTTGAGCGGCAGCTCCTTGCCGCCGCGCAGCTGGTAGTTGGCGGTGATGACCACCACCGCGCCGGCATCGATGATGCGCTCCTGCACCGCCTTGGCCGAGAAGCCGCCAAACACCACGCTGTGCGTCGCGCCTATGCGCGCGCAGGCCTGCATCGCCACCACGCCTTCGATGGTCATGGGCATGTAGATCAGCACGCGGTCGCCCTTTTCCACGCCCTGCGCCTTGAGCGCATTGGCGAACTGGCCCACGCGCTCGAGCAGCTCACGGTAGCTGACGCGCGTCACCGTGCCGTCGTCGGCCTCGAAGACGATGGCTGTCTTGTGCTCCACGGGCGTGCCCATGTGGCGGTCCAGGCAGTTGGCGCTGGCATTGAGTTCGCCGTCGGCAAACCATTGAAAGAACGGTGCGTTGGAGCTGTCCAGCGTCTGGCTGAACGGCCGGCTCCAGTCCAGATGCTCGCGCGCCAGCCGGGCCCAGAAGCCCTCGTAGTCGGCGTCGGCCTCGGCGCACAGCGCCTGGTAGGCCGGCATGCCGGAAATGCGCGCGGCCTGGGCAAAGGCCTCGGGCGCGGGAAAGACGCGGTTTTCAACCAGCACGGATTCAATCGCAGATGACGACGCACTCATGATATTTCTGTCTCCTTGGCTAACTTTTGCATTGTGCCGTGACTGTCGCCCGCGGGTCTTACACGTCACTGACTGGTCGGCTGCAACTGGGGCCGCGGCGTCGCCCAGCGGCTTCAACCCCATGCCGCGCCGCTGTCATGGCGCACCGATACAATCGCGCACCCTATTCCTCGCCCCCGCCTAACACCCCATGGACTCCCCCAATCCCGCCGGCCTGCCGGCCGCTCCCAAGATGGGCCTGCTGGCCTCCTTCATCTTTGCCAGCCGCTGGCTGCAGGTGCCGCTGTACCTCGGCCTGATCCTGGCGCAAGGCGTCTACGTCTGGCACTTCCTGCTCGAGCTGTGGCACCTGATCGAAGCCGCCTTCGGCAGCCAGACCGCGCTGCAGGCGCTGGTCACCAGCATCGGCTACAAGCCCGAGGCGCCGCTCACCAGCCTCAACGAGACAGTCATCATGCTGGTCGTGCTGGCGCTGATCGACGTGGTCATGATCTCCAACCTGCTGATCATGGTGATCATCGGCGGCTACGAGACCTTCGTCAGCCGCCTCAACATCGAAGGCCACCCCGATCAGCCCGAGTGGTTGAGCCATGTCGATGCGACCGTGCTCAAGGTCAAGCTGGGCCTGTCCATCATCGGCATCAGCTCCATCCATCTGCTCAAGACCTTCATCAACGCCGCCAACTACGACTCCAAGGTCTTGATCGCGCAGACGGCGATCCACATTGCCTTCCTGCTGAGCGCACTGGCCATCGCCTATACCGACCGCCTGCTGCGCGCGCCGCAGACCCGCTCGCATTGAGACACGGGGCCCACGCCCCGCGCCATGCGCGCTGTGACAACCCGCCCCGCAAACTTGCGGCGCGGGTTTTTTTTCGCCTTGCGCCTAAAAAAAACGCGCGCGTGATAACACAGTCAAAAATAACCATTCATTGACACAAACATACTGAATTAATACAATTGCATGCTTATTTACAACCTGCCATGCAGGTAATCGATGCGTTTTCAGCGTTTCGATCCACTTCAGGCGGCGTTGCCTTGGCAGCCCCGTCATCGGGCCGATCGTGGTCCTGATGCCCAGCCGGGTGGCCTTGCCCCCGCTGGATCGCCGGAAGGCTGACCGGGTTTCACCCTGCGTCGCGCTTTGGCGTATCGCCTGGCTCTTGCGTACCCACATCAGTACCATCCGAGCCCCCCGCATGTGTTGCGCACATGCATTTCCGGCCCCCATCCGCACCACCGCGGGTGTTGTTGCATCAGGTTCTGCCTTCGGCTTTGTACGCCAGCGTTTTATGCAAAGCGCTGGACTGTATTCATCCAATATGGGAGAGCGAAACAGTGGCCAAACAGATCACCATCGATCATGTGTTCAAAGTATTCGGCGATGCGCCGCAAGAAGCGCTCGCGCTGGTCAAGCAAGGGCTGAGCAAGGCGGAAATCCTTGCGCGCACCGGCCAGTCGATCGGCGTCTTCGATGCCGATTTCGAGATCCAGGCCGGCGAGATCTTCGTCATCATGGGCCTTTCGGGCTCGGGCAAATCGACGCTGGTGCGCATGCTCAACCGCCTGATCGAGCCCACCGCGGGCCGCATCCTGGTGGACGGCATGGACCTGGGCGCGCTGAGCCCCAAGGAACTGCGCGCGCTGCGCCGCAAGGACATCTCCATGGTGTTCCAGTCGTTTGCCCTGCTGCCGCATGTGAACGTGCTGGACAACACCGCCTTCGGGCTGGAGCTGGCCGGTGTCGACCGCGCCGAACGCCAGGCCGCGGCCCAGGCCGCGCTGGAGCAGGTCGGCCTGGACGGCTGGGGCGCGAGCTACCCCGACGAGCTGTCGGGCGGCATGCAGCAGCGCGTGGGCCTGGCCCGGGCGCTGGCCTCCGACCCGTCCATCCTGCTGATGGACGAGGCGTTTTCCGCGCTCGACCCCATCATCCGCACCGAGATGCAGTCCGAGCTGCTGCGCCTGCAGGAAGTCAAGCGCCGCACCATCATCTTCATCTCGCACGATCTGGACGAGGCCATGCGCATCGGCGACCGCATCGCGATCATGAAGGACGGCCAGGTGATCCAGGTCGGCACGCCCGACGACATCCTGCGCAATCCCGCCGATGACTATGTGAGCCACTTCATCCGCGGCGTCGATGCCGCTGCGGTGTTCAAGGCCGGCGATATCGCGCGCCGCGCGCTCACCGTGGTCAACGAGCATGGCGACCGCGGCTGCCGCCCGGCGCTGCGCATGATCGAGGACTCGGACCGCGACTTCGCCTATGTGGTGAGCCCGCGCCAGCGCTACCTGGGCACGGTATCGGCCGAGTCGCTGCGCAAGGCGCTGCATGGCCATGTCGGCACGCTGGGCCTGCAGCATGCATATCTCGACAATGTCGCCTCGATTGCGGTCGATGCGCCGGTCGCCAACCTGTTTGGCCAGGTCGCAGCCGCGCCCTGCGCGCTGCCCGTGGTCCAGGCCGATGGCCGCTTTGCGGGCGTGATCAGCAAGACCATGCTGCTCAAGTTCCTCGACCGTGACACGCCGCCCGTGCCGCCCAGCCCGCCCTCGCCCACCCCTGCCACCACCGGGAGCGCCGCATGAGCAGTACCATCACGAACTCCACCTCCGCCGCCCCTGTGCAGCTGGCCCAGCTGAACTCCGACTCCCTGGACGGCAGCACCATGGACATGTCCGCCATGCCCATGCCGCTGACCGATGTGCCGGTGGACAGCGCGGCCCAGGTCGCCACCGACCCCGCGGCGGCCATGGATCCCTGGACGCTGGGCAACAGCGGCGGCGTCGACGCCGGCAGCGCCGACTGGCTTGACGGCCCGCGCCTGGTCAATGACGCCCTCAACGGCGTGCCGGCCGATACCTCCGCGACGCTGTCGCAGATGCTCGATGTGCAGCACTGGATGGCGGACTCGGCCCAGGTGCAGGACAGCATCAACCACGGCCTCGAATGGGTGGTGACGCATTTCCGGCCTTTCTTCCAGACGGTGCGCGCGCCCATCGATGCCACGCTGACAGGCGTTGAAAGCCTGCTCACGAGCGTGCCATCGATGGTCATGATCGCCGTCATGGTGCTGCTGGCCTGGCAGTTCGCGGGCCGGGCGATTGCCCTGGGCACGCTGGTCTCGCTGGCCATCGTCGCGCTGCTGGGCATCTGGCCCGAAGCCATGGTCACGCTGTCGCTGGTGCTGACCTCGCTGGCCTTTTGTATCCTCATCGGCCTGCCGGTGGGCATCGCCCTTGCGGCCAGTGAACGCGCCCAGCGCTGGACCAGGCCGTTGCTGGACGCCATGCAGACCACGCCGGCCTTCGTCTACCTGGTGCCCGTCGTGATGCTGTTCGGCATCGGCAACGTGCCGGGCGTGATCGTGACCATCGTGTTCGCGCTGCCGCCGCTGATCCGCCTGACCAACCTCGGCATACGCCAGGTGCGCCCCGATCTGATCGAAGCCAGCCGCGCCTATGGCGCCTCGCCCATGCAGATGCTGTTCAAGGTGCAGCTGCCGCTGGCCATGCCGTCCATCATGGCCGGCATCAACCAGGCGCTGATGCTGTCGCTGTCGATGGTGGTGATCGCCTCGATGATTGCCGTCGGCGGCCTGGGCCAGATGGTGCTGCGCGGCATTGGCCGCCTGGACATGGGCCTGGCCACCGTCGGCGGCCTGGGCATCGTGCTGCTGGCGATTGTGCTGGACCGTATCACCCAGGCCATGGGCAAGCCCCAGCGCGGCGGTGAGCGCTGGACGCAACGCGGCCCGCTGGGCTGGCTGCTGCGCAGCCGCAGTGCGCGTCCGGCTGCGGCCACTGCCGCCGCCAAGCCCGCCAGCGCGCCTGCGACCGCTGTCGGCAACCCCGCCAGCGCCTGAAGCCCGGCGCGCAGCGCCACCCAGCCATGGCCTGAGCGCCATGGCCTGCTGTCCCGGCCCGGCCCGGGCCGGCCGCGCCCGGACACCCTCCCCCGAATACAGGAAATCCACATGTCCCATTCCCCCGCTCGCCTGCGCCACGCACTGCTGGCCACCTGCCTTGCCGGCTTCAGCCTGATGGCCGTGGCCCAGGACTCCGCCAATGCCCTGCCCGGCAAGGGCGTCAAGGTCTTTCCGCTCAAGAGCTCGATTGCCGAAGAGGCTTTCCAGACCCAGGTCGTGGTCAAGGCCTTGCAGAAGCTCGGCTATGACGTGCAGCCGGTGCAGGAAGTCGAGTACCCCACGGCCCATCTGGCAATTGCCAATGGCGATGCCACCTTCATGGCCAGTCACTGGATTCCATTGCACGAAGGCTTCTACAAGAACGCCGGTGGCGATGACAAGCTCACGCGCAAGGGCACGTTTGCCGATGGCGCCATCCAGGGCTATCTGATCGACAAGAAGACCGCCACCCAGTACAACATCACGCAGCTCAGCCAGCTCAAGGATCCCAAGATCGCCGCGCTGTTTGACGCCAATGGCGACGGCAAGGCCGATCTCACGGGCTGCACGCCGGGCTGGGGCTGCGAAGCCGCGATCGAGCACCATCTCGATGCCTTCGCGCTGCGCGCCACGGTGACGCACCAGCAGGGCACCTACTCGGCGCTGATTGCCGACACCATTTCGCGCTACAAGGCCGGCAAACCCATCCTGTACTACACCTGGACCCCGTTCTGGGTCAGCGCCCAGCTCAAGCCCGGCACCGACGTGATGTGGCTCGAAGTCCCATTCAGTGCCTCACCCGGCGCGCACGGCGGCGACGACACCCAGCTGCCCAATGGCAAGAACTACGGCTTCCAGCCCAATACCCAGCACATCCTGGCGAACAAGCAATGGGCGCTGAAGAACCCGGCCGCGGGCAAGCTGTTCGAGGTCATGCAGCTGCCGATCAACGACATCAACGCCGAGAACAACCGCATGTTCCTGGGCGAGAACAAGCCGGGTGATATCGAGCGCCATGTGGCAGGCTGGATCGAGGCCCACCAGAAGACCTTTGACGGCTGGCTCGCGCAAGCGCGCGCGGCCGGCGCCGGCAAGTAACCACGCACGGCGCATTGCCTTGGAGGATGCGCGCCGCACTGCCCCCTACACTGACCCGAGTGACCGCCAGGCGCCAAGGCCTTGGCGGCTGCGGGAAAGGATGTTCGGCATGAGCAGTCTTTTATTGGGCGGCGAGGTCGCCAGCCCCCTGTCCGTGGCCGTGACCACGGATCCATCCCCTCAGGCGCAGCCCTTGCTGGCCGCGGACGATACCACGGCGCATTGTGAGATCGCCATCATCGGCGGCGGTGTCGGCGGCCTGCATACCGCGCTGCGCCTGGCCGCGCGCTACGGCCCGCGCGTATGCCTTTTCGAGCAGGACGCGGCCCTGGGCGGACGCGTGTCCGATATCCCGGCATCGAAGGAACAGGCCGGCGGCCCGTTCGTGCAACTGGGCGCGCGGCGCATCATGGAAGGCCAGAGCGTGCTGGTGCAGCTTGCCGACGAGCTCGGCATCGCGCTGCAAAAGCCCGAGATGCTGGAGGAGCTGGGCTTCACGCGCGGCATGTATGCGACCCACAACGACGCCTTCATCCAGGTCTTTCCCACGCTGGATGTCGACCGCGAACGCGGCGGCTATGAAGTCCAGCTTTACGAGAAACTGCTGCGCGGGCCGGAGCGCGCCCACGTCGACCGTTATCCCAGCCTGCGCGCCTACGCCGAGAAGGTCATAGGCGTTGAAGGCTGCGCCTTCCTGCATGGCACCTACCGCTTCCGGGCCGACCTCGAATACGACCTCAATGCCAAGGCCTATCTCGACTATCTCGACGAGGAAAACGACGCCGGCGCGATCTGCCCCAGCGGCCACTGCCAGAGCCTCTATCCCGTGGGCGGCATGTCGGCCTATACGCGCGGCATGGAGCAGCGCGTGCGCGACCTGGGGGCGCAGATCCATCTCGATGAAGCCGTGCTGTCCATTGACCGGTCGCCGGCCGGCTACCTGCTCAAGACGCCGCGGCGCGCCATCACCGCGCGCACGCTGGTGATTGCACTGCCGCCGGTGGCGCTGGAAAAGCTACAGGGCGAAGTGGTGGAAAGCATACGCGCCCAGCCCGAATTCCAGGCGCTGGTCGGCGTGCGCGTGACCACCATCACCCAGTGGTATGACCAGCCTTGGTGGCGCGGCATCATCACGCCCAATGGCCGCCATGTCTGGCGCGCCTGGACCACGGGGCATTGCATCAATTCGGTGGAGATTCCGCTGGAGGAATATGCGTCGGCGCAGAACGCGATCCGCGTGGTCTACAACGACCAGTCCGACTGCGCCAACCTGTGGGCGCGGCTGGCCCAGGGACCACTCGAAGCGCTGGAAAAGGAAGTGGCGATCGGTCTGAACCATCTGTTTGCCGACAATGGCGTGACGCGTCCGGTGACCATAGGGGCACCCCGCAAGACCGTGTTCCGCGAATGGCCGGACGCCTGGTACTACCTGCGCGCGGGCAACCATTTCAGCAACCGCGACATCTTCCGCTGGGCGGTGCAGCCGCTGCCGGGCGAGGACATCGCCCTGGTCAGCGACGGCTACAACCCGCAGCGCTCGGGCTGGGCCGATGCGGCCTACAAGTCATCCATACGCTATCTCAACCAGCGCTTCGGGATGGGCCTGCCGGGGCTCGAGCGCCGGCGCTGAAAGCCGCGCTACCACCCTGCGCAGGAGTCCTGGCTGGACACCGCGACAAAACGCTCGACCAGCAGCACCAGCTCCTGCTCGTTGGCGGATGGCGGCGCATCCGCACGTGCGCGAAGCACCCAGCGACCTTGTATTTCCGCCAACAACGGTGCGCCGGACGCAGCCCGGCTGGCCAGGTAAGCGGCATCGAGCAAGGCCTTGTCACCGGCCTCGGCCACCCGCATCTCGGTGCCGCTGCGGCATTCGGTGAAGCGCATCGCATCGCCCAGCTGGCGGTAGGTGCCGCGCCAGGTTTCGGTGCGGTCGGTGGCTTGCAGCGTGGCCGGCGCCGCGAGCGCCGCTGCGGGCGCCTGGGGCTTGGACAGCGACATCCAGGCGGGCAGCGCCGGCATGGAGGGCATGGCGGGCATGGAAGGCATGCGCAGCCCGGAGCAGCCGGAGAGCGCCAGCGCGGCGCCCAGGACCGTTGCGGTCCGCAAAGGCAGAAAAACCATGAAGCGTCTCGGAGACAAAAACAAGGCCGCACCTTAGCAGACCGCAGCGCCTGCCGCGCTTACAGCGTGCCGACCATCTGCGACGGCACGACCCACGCGTCGAACTGTTCGCCCGTCAGATGCCCGCTGGCCACGGCGGCTTCGCGCAGGCTGGAGCCTTCGCGGTGGGCCTTCTTGGCGATGTAGGCGGCCTTGTCGTAGCCGATATGCGGGTTCAGCGCCGTGACCAGCATCAGCGAGCGCTGCACCAGCTCGGCAATGCGTTCCTCGTTGGGCGTGATGCCTTCGGCGCAGTGGTCGTTGAAGCTGCGCATGCCGTCCGACAGCAGGCGCACGCTCTGCAGGAAGTTGTGGATCACCATGGGGCGGAACACATTGAGCTCGAAATTGCCCGAGGCGCCGCCGATGTTGATCGCCACATCGTTGCCCATGACCTGGGCGGCGAGCATGGTCAGTGCCTCGCTTTGCGTCGGGTTGACCTTGCCCGGCATGATGGACGAACCGGGCTCGTTCTCGGGAATGCTCAGCTCGCCTATGCCGCTGCGCGGGCCGCTGGCCAGCCAGCGCACGTCGTTGGCGATCTTGGTCAGGCTCGCGGCCAGTCCCTTGAGCGCGCCGTGCGCATGCACCAGCGCATCGACGCTGGCCAGCGCCTCGAACTTGTTGGGCGCGGTGACAAATGGCAGGCCCGTGAGCTCGGCCAGTTCGGCCGCGACCGCGCCGGCATAACCCGATGGCGCGTTCAGGCCCGTGCCCACGGCCGTGCCGCCCAGCGCCAGTTCGCACAGATGCGGAATCGCCGCGCGCACATGGCCCTGGGCATGGGCCAGCTGGGCCACATAGCCGGAGAATTCCTGGCCCAGCGTCAGCGGGGTCGCATCCTGCAGATGGGTGCGGCCGATCTTGATGATGCTTTCAAAGGCCTTGGACTTTTCGTTCAGCGTCGCCTGCAGCTTGGCCATGGCCGGCAGCAGCTGATGTGTCAGGCCCTGCACGGCCGCGACATGCATGGCCGTGGGGAATACATCGTTGCTGGACTGGCTCTTGTTCACGTCGTCGTTCGGGTGCACCAGCCGGCCCTCGCCGCGCTCGCCGCCCAGCAGCTCGCTGGCGCGGTTGGCCAGCACCTCGTTGACATTCATGTTGGTCTGCGTGCCCGAGCCCGTCTGCCACACGACCAGCGGGAACTCGGCCTCGTGCTGGCCGTTCACCACTTCGTCAACGGCCGCGATGATGGCCTCGGACTTGGCGCCATCGAGCAGGCCCAGCTCGCGATTGACCTGGGCCGAAGCGCGCTTGACCAGCGCCAGCGCATGGATCAGCTCGCGCGACTGGCGCTCGCCGGAGATATCGAAATTGAGCAGCGAGCGCTGGGTCTGTGCGCCCCAAAGCCGATCGGCGGGCACCTCGATGGGGCCGAAAGTGTCACGTTCCTGTCGCGTAGCCGGTTGCGTCATCCACAAGTCTCCGTAGGTTGCATGGAAGAAATCCATTGAATGAATGATACCCATTCTCAATGTTCTAGAACCGCTGCACTCTGAAGCCGGGCGCGCCAACCGCCTGCAAGGCAGTGCGCCACGGCCAAGTGTTATAGAAGACTAACGGGCTTTGCGATGCGTTGCGGCGAAGCGCGGGATAATCCCCGGTTGCTGTCGCTGTTACCCTAACGAGATATCCCACGATGACCACCACGATCCGCCAGCAGGACCTGATCGACTCGATCGCAGGCGCCCTGCAGTACATCAGCTATTACCATCCCGCCGACTACATTGCCCACCTGGCGCGCGCCTACGAGCGCGAGCAGAGCCCGGCGGCCAAGGATGCGATGGCCCAGATCCTGACCAACTCGAAGATGTCGGCCATAGGCCACCGTCCCATCTGCCAGGACACGGGCATCGTCAATGTGTTCCTGAAGATAGGCATGGACGTGCGCTGGGAAGGCTTCACCGGCGGCATCGAGGACGCGATCAACGAAGGCGTGCGCCAAGGCTACAACCACCCCGACAACACGCTGCGCGCTTCCGTGGTGGCCGACCCCCACTTCGCGCGCAAGAACACCAAGGACAACACGCCGGCCGTGATCTTCACGCAGCTGGTGCCCGGCAACCAGGTCGACATCACGGTCGCGGCCAAGGGCGGCGGCTCGGAAAACAAGTCCAAGATGATCATGATGAACCCGGGCGACAGCATCGTCGACTGGGTGCTCAAGACCATCCCGACCATGGGCGCGGGCTGGTGCCCGCCGGGCATGATAGGCATAGGCATCGGCGGCACCGCCGAAAAGGCCGTGCTGCTGGCCAAGGAAAGCCTGATGGAAGACCTGGACATGTACGAACTCCAGGCCAAGTCGCAGCGCGGCGAGAAGCTCGACCAGGTCGAGGAAATGCGCCTCGAGCTGTACGAGAAGGTCAATGCCCTGGGCATTGGCGCGCAGGGCCTGGGCGGGCTGTCCACCGTGCTCGACGTCAAGATCAAGATGTACGCCACGCACGCGGCCTCCAAGCCCGTGGCCATGATCCCCAACTGCGCGGCCACGCGCCACGCGCATTTCGTCATGGACGGCTCGGGTCCGGTCTACCTCGATCCGCCGTCGCTGGATCTGTGGCCCAAGGTCGAATGGGCGCCCGATACGCAAAAGAGCAAGCGCGTCGACCTGAACAACCTGACCAAGCAGGAAGTCGCGAGCTGGAAGCCCGGCGACACGCTGCTGCTCAACGGCAAGATGCTGACCGGCCGCGACGCCGCGCACAAGCGCATCCAGGACATGCTGTCCAAGGGCGAAAAGCTGCCGGTGGACTTCACCAACCGTGTGATCTACTACGTCGGCCCCGTGGACCCGGTGGGCGACGAAGCCGTGGGCCCGGCCGGCCCGACCACGGCCACGCGCATGGACTCGTTCACCAACATGATGCTCGAGCAGACCGGCCTGATCGCGATGATAGGCAAGGCCGAGCGCGGCCCGGTGGCCATCGAGGCCATCAAGCAGCACAAGAGCGCCTACCTGATGGCCGTGGGCGGCGCCGCCTACCTGGTCTCCAAGGCCATCAAGAACGCCAAGGTCGTGGGTTTTGCCGATCTGGGCATGGAAGCGATCTACGAGTTCGACGTGGTCGACATGCCGGTGACCGTGGCCGTGGACGCGGGCGGCACCAGCGCCCACATCACCGGCCCCGCGATCTGGAAGGAAAAGATCGCCACCGGTCAATTCAAGGGAATTGCCGTAGAAGGCGTCTGACGTACGCGGACGGGCTGCGTCCTGCAGCCCGCTCCCGGACGCGGCATACTTGCAGGCGGGCCGCACCGGCCCGGCTTCCCTGCCCCATTCCATGCATCTC
>Ga0308157_10007791_pt1 | contig 12339 bp, 8 predicted proteins | sample PhyBR1_FD_201035 | JGI IMG/M metagenome (GOLD analysis project Ga0308157, IMG submission 201035) | Phyllosphere microbial communities from UC Gill Tract Community Farm, Albany, California, United States - DLSLB.R1 | ecosystem: Host-associated > Plants > Phyllosphere > Unclassified | place: USA...
ACCAGTTAGTACGCATTGTAGAACGAAAACCTAAGAAACCTAAGCCTTCCAAATTGAAAGTAGCACCTGTATAGGAGAACAATTGTTTTTTATAAACAGCTGCACTTTGTTTTTCAAACATCGAAACTACCTGAAAACTAGGCGCTGTTATAATATCTATATTTGGGTACGAAGATATACCTGATACAGATGCATAAGGGCTAACATCTTCTTCGCTAATATCATATACTAACGGTTTATAAGTAATACTTTCTTTTACACCATTACCTGTAGTAATAGATTTTAATAATTTATCAATACTAAAATCTTTTTGTGATTGGAAATATAGAATTTTATTATTTCTCATCAAAGCCACTTCTAGCTTTCTATTAGGCTGATTAGAATTGTAAAATATAGGGAGTGATAAAAAATCAAATCCAACTTCTTCAGATGTATATATTGCATTACTTCCAATATTTTCAGTATAATTAAAAACACCATTTTTATTGTAAGCAACTGCAAATTTTACATATACATAATTAGCCGTAGTATTTGGTGGAAGATGACATGTCAACGCTACTATATCTGTTTTTCCATCATTATCATAGTCCATCGGAATATAATGACTATTATTATTAGCAATTACCTGATAATTAACTTGAGGATAGTTCTGTTCTTCTTTTATAAAATTAGTTCCATTAGATGTAAATTTACACCATTCTGTATGCCATGTGGTATTTTCTGCAAATTTTGGTGTAATAAAATCGGTTTTGCCATCTCCATTATAATCCCCAACCAATAATTTTCTATTTAAAAAGATATCAGTATCCATTTTTGAGGTAAGTAATACTAATCCGTATGTTTGGCTCATTGTATAAACAAAAATGCTGCCGTTCTCCCGGATCATAAAATCTGACCTCCCATCACCATTAAAATCAATAACTCTGACATCTGATGCATAGGTAATTCTATTTTGCAGCGTTCCTATGTTTTTTAAATAATTGGTGGCCAATGTAATATTGAGATCAACAAAATATACCTGATTGGGATAATATTGTTGATCTCCTCCATAAGTATAGCATTCATTATTGTCATTTGAATCACAATACAGATTAGAATAACCTGAATTATCTATTGCAATAACATCAGTTAATCCATCACCATTAAAATCACCTGAAAGGTATTTTTTTGATATAATTTGCTCTTCCGTAATTTCCTGGCAACCCTGGCCAGGAACATATCGTTGACAACCTGCAGAACGTGTATAAGTTGGAAAATTAACTATTCGAGTAACTGGTTGATATAAGAAAGGTGCAGAGAATGAATAAGTCTTAAATTCAATGTTACCTTGTGGACTATTTACAGGATGAACGGCAGTTATCCCTTGACGACTGGATATCTTACCGTTTGCCATAAGCCAGGTAGAAGGAAAAATATCTTGAAAAAAACCAATATTTACTGGATACCCTATTCCCAATGCAGAAGCGTTTCTGAGATCATTGTATATGGTAATTTTTGTTTTAGAATCTTTAGGATAAAGCAAATAATCCATAAAACCATCACCATCAAAATCCCCTGAAATAGATTCCGTTTTAGCAATACTTACTTCTTCTGTATTGTATATATTTATCCTGCTTTTTGTCAAACTTAAAGGTGTTTCCCCATAACTAAACACTGTAGGATTATAGCTTTTACTACCGTCTCCACTTTTTTCGGTAACACTTTTGAGTCTTTCATATGCTAGCAAATTTATATCGTAATCTAGAAAATAATTCCTAAAGCCTAATCCATTTCCAATCGTTTTTATTTCGCTTAAAATGGTATTCAATAAGATACTTTGCCCACCAACATACGATTGTTCAGGTCTTTCTCTTATTTTATAAACAAATCTAATTTGATTTATAGGTGTATTTAAACCAGTACTTCCATACTTTATGTATTCAACATTCAAATTATTATTGTTAAGGAGATAATTATACGAAATTCGAACACCTTGGGCATTTTCCCAATAAGTAATACCCCAAGTGGTAATAGAACGAGAATCATTAGTCGCTCCATATTCAGCTTTAGAACCATCCGGGTATTCTACCAAAAAAGAAGCTGGACCATAATTAGCTCCTAATGGTGAAACTCCGATGGATTTAATCTTAAGATTAGAGAAATTTTCGGTTTCATATTCGGTGTTATTCGCTCCATAAACTCCTGATTTTAAAACCAAACGCTGACCATCTAGTGCAAAACGATCATTTATATCGAGATTTACCCCACCTACAGCATTGTCATGAAATTTTGTTCGGGGAATTCGAGTAATCGCTGATACACCCGAAATATTCCATCCATAACCTGCCACTCCATTACCTCCCATACTGTTGTAAGTCAAACTAACCTTAGGCATAACATTATTAATGCCTGGTGGTACAGCTATCGGAATAACATAACTAGCACCACCTGAAAGGGAAACAGACAATTGCCCCTCAGTAATTCCTACTTCCTGTGAGGTACCTGTAAGCACTGTAGTAGCTCCAGCAGATTTCGCAGTTGTATTATTGATGGCGATTTTACTCCCACTGGTAATTGTTTCTGTATCAGTATTTACTCTTTTTATAGAATTTTCAGCAGATATTGGAGTTCCTTCAATATCTTGTGCGTTAGCCAGCAGAGCAAATGCTAAAAATAAAATGGTATAGTAAAAATGCTTCATATCATTATTTTTTGACAATTTTTATCGTTTTTTGTTCACCATCATTATACACCAAAGCAACAAGATAAGTTGCTGAAGGATAGCTCCCGAATGGGATATTTAAAGAATTTATTTTTACTAAATGATCATACGTTTTTAGTATCTGACCATTCAAACCATATAAAAAAACAGAAGTAATTGTTTTCGTTTCAGCAAATTCCCATTTAAGATACAATTCTTCTTTCACTGGATTGGGATAGTAGGATATAACATCCTCAGAAGAAAATTTTTGCAAATCCTCTTCTTGAAGATCAGCAATTTCCTTAGCTGGTTTATGATTAGGATCGGTGCATTGCAAACACAGTTCTCTTTTGATTTGATTGCCGGCAGCATCATAATCAAAATTAATTTTATTTTGTGCTATGCTAAATAATGAAAAACTTAAAGAAAGTAAGAGTAAATATTTTTTCATAAATTATTTTTTTAATTCCTTTTCTATTGCTGCTAATCTTTCTGCAAGTAATTTATATTGATCGTTTTCCGCTTTTAAACGTTCTATTTCTTCTTGTTGAAATTGTGTTTTTTTATTTTGCTCAATAGCGTACAATGTCAGTTCTTCCACTTTTTGAAGCAGAATATTAGACATCTCTCCTACTAAAATCCCATTTTCCTGCATTTCTTTTGCTGATGGAACATTAGGCAAGTGATTATTTTTTCTGGTAAAATCTTCAATTTCAGTAAGCGTTGGCATTATATAGTCAGATTTTAATTCGGATTTACCAGTATAATATTTTTGGAAAACATAATCAGGAGTAATGCTTGTATCTACAATAACTTCTTTAGAGTGTATAGTACCATTTACTGTAAGTTTTTGATCGGGAGTTGTTGTACCTATTCCTACATTACCATTAAAAGTAACATTCAAAGAACCTCGAGGTATCTGAAAAGCAATATGATCCAAATCGTTATTTCGCGTCCCTATTGTTAACAAATCATTTAAACCATATTTAAAAAATGCACCGTAAGAATTACTGCCTCCTTCGCGAATTCTTAATGCATTATCAGTTGCCCAGTCAAGATTGTCAATATAAATATCGCCAACAATATCTAATTTCGCCTTTGGATCGACTGTGCCAACCCCCAGATTACCATTTAAAATATAGCTGTTTGCGTTTCCAGTAATTTTTAAATTCCCATTCGATTCTACATCATTTTTAGAATCAAGTAAGGTGATCCACTCACTCCATGTATTTTGATTATAAAATGCTTCGCGGTATTTAATTTTTGAATTATCCCAACCACCAAAATATAACTGACTGGTTTGATGGTGTACGAGTCCATAAATCTCTAAAATCGAGCCATACGAAGTAGGACCTCCATTATTATAATTATCCAATAGTCTAATAGACATAGGATTAATATTGGTACGAGGAGGAAGTAAAGGATCAAAGTTTTGATGATTAAAATTTAACTCATTTACTTGCGAAAAGCAAAAAAAATGAATGAGAGTAAACAATAATATGTATTTTTTTTTCATATTCTAATTTTTATTTAAGTCTGTTTTCAATTTCTGTTATCCTCATAGCCAACTTTTGAAAATTTTCATTTTCTCTTTCCATATCCTCTATTTTTTTTGACTGTGTACTATTTTCTTTTTTTAAACGTTCGAGTTCTTTTTGCTGCTCTATGATATAAAGGGTCAATTCTTCCACTTTTTGAAGCAAAACATTAGACATCTCTCCTACCAAAATTCCATTTTCCTGCATTTCTTTTGCTGATGGAACATTAGGTAAGTGATTATTTTTTCTGGTAAAATCTTCAATTTCGGTAAGAGTTGGCATTCTATAATCTGATTTTAACTCTGATTTACCAGTGTAGTATTTCTGGAAAACATAATCAGGTGCAATATTGGTATCTACAATTACTTCTTTAGAGTGAATTGTGCCGTTTACGGTAAGCTTTTGGTCGGGAGATACTGTACCAATACCAACGTTACCATTAAAAAGTATTTTCATTCTATTGGTATCGTTTGTAAAAAAATCAACACCATAATAACCCGCCATATAGGTATTAATTCCTCCTGGATCATATGATTTAGAATAGGAGTAAAAGCCAAAACCATAATGATTTAAATATTTTCCGTCATAATTAAATCGGTGATTAGCAATTGGCGATATCCCTTCTTCTGAAGTTTCAGTAATACCAGCAGTTACAGGCAAAGTTATTCCTCCATTGATTTGTAGTTTTGAACTTGGCTGCTGTGTTCCGATACCAACATTACCGCCATCTAATATTGTAAATTTAGGACCTTCATTAAAACCGCTTCCATAATTCCAGAATTGTAAACTGTTACCATATCCGCCCGTCATATTATAGAATGCCCATTCAGTTGCACCATTAACAGAACTTTTCGAAGGATTTACTAATGATAACTTTCCTCCTTCTTGTGAAGATGTTGAGACGAAAAAAGTTCCATTCACAGACTGATTACCATTAAAGGTATTTCCTCCACGTGTAGCTATTTCATGCCAGACAGGATTATTGGAACCCAGCCCACGAGCAAATTTTCTAAAAAACAACTTGTCATTTTCAGCATAGGAACTTACTATCTGCAACTGATGATTATTTCCTGGATCAGAATGACGCAAATTTAACAAATGATTCCAACCTCCACCATCTACTTCACCTAAAGCATTATACCCTTGATAAAATCCAGAAAGCAATTCTTTATTGAAATCATTAATTGCAGCAGGAGCAAAACCATTTCCAATTTGTTGGGAGAACAAAACTAAATTGGCTAAAAGAAAAGAAAATGTAAAAAGTAATTTTTTGTATTTCATATTTTTAGGTTTATACGAATTTTTAGACAAAATAAATCAAAAAAAGACTGGGATGCAAATCGATTTCTTATTATTGATGAATTCATAATTAATTCTAAACATTAATACAATTAATATTTTTTCTTACAATAGTATACTAAAAATTACTTTAACATACACCTTTTCATACAAATCATCACATAACTCATCTATACCTTTAGAAGAACAATTATTTCATAATTTTTTGTAAAAACCTTTATTTCATATATACATTTTATTGTAATTATTCAAACAAAAAAACGTCCGAAAAAAAATCGGACGTTTTGTTTTATTATATGTTTTTATAACTAGTTACTCAGTACAGTCTACTTTAGTCAATGTATTTTTTGTATCAAATTTCAATTTCTTTTTATCTTTAAAACTCACCTTATCATTAGCTGTGACAGTTTCTCCATATCCTTCGATAAAAGTTCCGTCTTTTTGCAGAAACTCCCTCTGAATTAAATGTATAATCAGCAATCAGGGTGTCGCCAACCATATTCCCGATTATAGTGCCTTCGTTCCTGTCTTTTCCTGATAAATTATAGCTTAGTTTTCCGTTTACTTCCTGATGTGAGTTTATGTTAAAACTCATTTCGATTATACTTCCATTCGAATTCCAGGTATAACACTGATCTCCTGCAGGCTCTACACTTTCTGCTTCTTTAGGAGCGCTTGGAGTAATTTGAGGTTGAGGCTGTGTTGTTTCTTTTTTACAGGACAAAACACTAAACATAATGATTACTAATACTGATACTTTTTTCATGATTTTTTATTTTTACTGTTTATTCCTATAAAATTAATTCAATATAAAAAAATCCACTCTTATCAGGAGTGGATTTTTTTATATAATTTCCATATTAGGAATTGGATTTATTAAATTAAGAAACATCCACTGTAGTGCGTTCTGCAATCTCTTTGTATGTACCATTGACTAATTTTTCGCGAATGGCTTCGAACGCTGTAAGTGTCTCTTCGATATCAGCCAAAGTGTGAGAAGCCGTAGGAATCATTCTTAACAAAATAATCCCTTTTGGAATAACAGGATACACAACAATAGAAAGAAAAATACCATAGTTTTCTCTTAAATCGTTTACCATCACCATCGCTTCAGGAATACTTCCTTCTAAATATACTGGTGTAATACAAGTGTTTGTATCACCGATATTAAATCCTTTTTCTTTAAGTCCACTTTGCAATGCATTTACGTTTTCCCAAAGTTTATCTTTAATAGCAGAAGATTTACGCAATAATTCCAAGCGTTTCAAAGAACCAAGTGTCTGGATCATTGGCAATGCTTTTGCAAACATTTGAGAACGTAAGTTGTATTTAAGATAATCGATAACTGTTTTGTCAGCCGCTACAAAAGCACCAATATTAGCCATAGATTTTGCAAAAGTAGAAAAGTAAACATCAATACCATCCTGAACTCCCTGCTCCTCTCCTGCACCGGCACCAGTTTTTCCTAAAGTACCAAAACCATGAGCATCATCTACTAATAAACGGAAATTGTATTTTTCTTTAAAAGCAACGATTTCTTTTAATTTCCCCTGCTGACCACGCATTCCGAAAACACCTTCAGTAATAAATAAAATACCTCCACCTGTTTCCTCAGCCATTTTTGTAGCACGCTGCAGGTTTTTCTCCATACTTTCAAGATCATTGTGTTTGTAGGTAAAACGTTTACCCATGTGTAAACGAACACCATCAATGATACACGCATGCGAATCTACATCGTAAACAATAATGTCATTTTTAGTAACCAAAGCATCAATGATTGAAACCATTCCCTGATAACCAAAATTCAATAAATAAGCTGATTCTTTCATTACAAATTCAGCCAGTTCATTTTCTAATTGTTCGTGATACGTAGTGTGTCCAGACATCATACGGGCTCCCATCGGGTAAGCAGCACCAAACTGAATTGCTGCATCTGTATCTGCCTGACGAACTTCCGGATGATTTGCTAAACCTAAATAATCATTTAAACTCCAGTTTAGAATATCTTTTCCGTGAAATTTCATTCTTGGACCTAATTCACCTTCTAATTTTGGAAAAACATAATATCCTTCTGCCTGAGAAGCCCATTTTCCTAGAGGTCCTTTATTGTCCTGAATTCTTTCGAATAAATCTTTTACCATAATATAATAATGTCGTAATAATTTTAACTTAAATCAGCGAGCAAAAATAATCATTATTATTCTAAAATTCAGAGAGTCATTTATTTTTATTGAAAAATACTCAGTATAATCTATTTAACAAGACTAAACCTGAAATAATAATTCATAAAAAAATAAATATCAAATTACACTTCTTTTAGTTGTTATAGATACCATAATTAAAGCCAGCCCCAGTACCAAAAGAATGCTAAAAATTAGAATACTGTGATAATAACATAAAATATTTCCTTCTCCAAAAAAGAAAAACAAGCCCTGAAGAAACAACAAAACTTCTGTCAAAATATATCCTGAAATAAAGCACTTCACTCCTGTTTTTAATATGGGAGAATTGGGAGAAAGTATTTTATTCTGAAACAAAATTCCAAGCAAAAATCCCGTTATAATTCCTAAAGTTGTTAGGTGAATAAATCCAATTACAAAATTTCTTATTTGATGGGATACTTGAGCTAAATTTGGAAAAATAGTCAGCAATTGGATTCCGACTTTCAGAAACAAAGAACATAAAGCCAAACCGTAAACACTTTTTGTTGTTTTATCTAAAGTATTTTTAAAATGATTGATTTGAGGTTTGAGCATTTTATAGAAGTAAATAAAAGCAGTAAACTGAATTAAAACTCCCAAACCATTAATATAACTCAAAACATCACTTCGTATAAACCATCGGACCGGAAATGCCAGCGTCAGTAAAGTAGCTGTAAGCATCAAAACGTAAAATTTCTTAAACTTTACCTCATCAATTTTATCCTGAAATTGTTTTAAAAACAAAGCCAAAATTGCCAGTAAAAACCATCCATTAAACTGAAAATGAAGAAAAAACTGAATCGCAATTTGATAGAAAGCACTTTGTTTTCCTAAAGTGCTTACGGCTGGTCCGAGGCACCAAACACCAAAAGTCGATAAAATCATAAACAAAATCGAAACCAATAAAAGTCTTTGCGATGGAGATTTATCTCTCAAACTGTCTTTCCAAACCAAACGGCAAAAAACATAGCTTAATAAAATATGCATTGTTGAAAAAACAATCGAAAACAAAGCATATCCCTGAATTGGAAAGGAAAGCATCATTCCGATAACTGAAAACTCGGTCAACCAAAATAAACGGCTGTAAATTGGTTTCAGGCTTTTTTCTTTTGGAATAAAAAAATGAACAATCAAAACGAAAACAATCATATAAACCCAGCCCAACATAGCAACATGCGAATGCGCATGAAGGAGAAAACTGTAGTTTAGAAAATCCAAAGGAAAGAGATATATAAAACGCATTAATAATCCGAAAACACAAGCAATCAGAAAATTAAAAAAACAGCAAAGTATCCAGCTTTTTTGAGAATTCATATATTAAAGATATAGAAAAATTAAACCATATAAGTCATATAAGAAATTATAAGATTTACTGAAATGAACTTATATAACTTATATGGTTTTAAAATTTGAATCGTACAAAAAACACCGATAATGATCCTATTTAGATATTATATCGGTGCTTTTTCCTCTATTAAAATTAACCTTTATTCAACTTCTACAAATTCTTTTTCAAGAAGAACTGCTTTTGGAAATAAAATATTGTTTTCCAAATGAATGTGTTTATGCAAATCTGCTTCAAACTCTTTTAGCATTGCAAAAGTTACTCTGTAAGTTGTGCAAGCATCTGCTGGTGGAGTGTAATTATCGGTCAACGCAGCTATTTCTCTAAATCGCTCGCCTTCATTATCGTGTTCGTGCATCATCATCGCAATCGGATTGGAAACTGTTCCGAAAGATGGTTGATGTAAAACTCCGTCTGTGTCTTTGGTTTTCACCATTCTTTTTACAAATGGAAACAAAACCAATTCTTCTTTTTTCATGTGCTGAGATAATTCTCCTGCACAGCCAATAAACAATTCGTTTATCTTAAATAATTCTGGATGATTTGCGCCGTGCACTTTGCATAATTTATCTAAAAACGGAAGCAAAACGTTTGTTTTTTCTTCTACATAACGGTGATGCGTTTTCTCAATATAATCTGCCAATAAATCTAAGGGCCATGAATTAAAATCAATTGTTCCGCTGTTTTCTGATTGTACAACTTGCAGCACATTTTCCAATAAAGTATCGGCATCAATATTTTGTTTTTCGCATACTTCAGTAACTGTTCGGTTTCCTTTGCAGCAAAAATCTATTCTATATTTTGAAAATACCGCAGCCGTTCTAAAATCTTCAGCTACAAACGATCCTATTGTTTTGTTTTTTAAATTTTCCATGATAATCAATATTATATTTTGCGTTTTTTATTTTTTGTTTTTTAATGTCAGTTCAAATACAAACCAAGCCATTGTAATAAATCCGATTCCGAAAATAGAATCTCCAATAGCGCGAAGCCATTTTAAAGTAATCATTGTTGGCTGCTGCATTAATTCTGATGAACGAGCGTACCACATTCCGTGATTGATACTTTCAATTGCTTGCCAAACTCCGATTGGTAATAAACTCAGAATTGCCATTAGAAACAAACCAATATTTAAAGACAAGAAAGTGATTTTTAGTAGTTTGTTATTCCAGCTTACATTTCGGTATAAACTTCTTAGAACAAATAATACCAAACCAATTCCTAACATTCCGTAAACTCCAAATAAAGCAGTATGTCCGTGTAAAGGCGTCGTATTTAATCCTTGCACATAATAAAGCGCAATTGGCGGATTAATAATGAATCCGAAGATTCCAGCTCCAAGGAAATTCCAAAATGCAACAGAAATCATAAAGTAAATTGGCCATTTATAATCGGCAATCCATTGTGTTGATCTTGAGATTTTATAGTTTTGATATGCTTCGAATCCGATTAAAGTCAGCGGCACCACTTCTAAAGCACTGAATGTTGCACCCAAAGCCATAATTGCTGTTGGTGTTCCAGAGAAATATAAGTGATGGAATGTTCCTAAAATACCTCCAGACATGAAAATAATGGTTGCAAAAAGCACATTTAAAGTCGCTGTTTTCGTTTTTAATAATCCCAAACGAACAAACAAGAACGCAATTACAACAGTAGCAAATACTTCAAAGAATCCTTCAACCCAAAGATGCACTACCCACCATCTCCAATATTCTGCAATGGCTAAATTGGTTTGTCTTCCCCACATCAATCCTGCTCCGTAGAACATCGCAATGGCAGTACAAGAAACTAAGAACAAAATGATTAGGTTTTTCTCTTCTGTTTTTTTCTTTAAAACTGGAAGTAATGGACGAATCATTAAAGCCAACCATAAAAACAATCCCACTAAAAGGAAAATCTGCCAGAAACGGCCTAAATCAACATATTCGTAACCTTGATGTCCGAACCAGAAATTCTGAACCAAATTCAGTTTTTGCATAACACCAAACCATTGTCCAGCCATTGAGCCTAAAACAATAATCAAAAGCGCAATAAACAAGAAGTTGACACCAAAACATTGGAATTTAGGATCTTTACCCGAAACTGCTGGAGCAATATATAGTCCTGTTGCCAGCCAAGCCGTTGCAATCCAGAAAATGGCCAATTGGGTGTGCCATGTGCGTGTTACAGCATAAGGCAGGATTTTATCAATTGGGATTCCGTATAAGCCATTTCCTTCCACTCCATAATGCGCGGTAATAATTCCGAATACCATTTGTAAAACCATCAGCAGACTCACAATCCAGAAATATTTGGTTACCAATCCCATAGATTTTGTTTTTCCTTGCTTGATCAATGGATCTTCTTTGGGCAATGGAAATTCCTCCTCTTCACCAGATTTAGCATGATAGAAAACTAAGATTCCAACACTTAAAATCAATAAAATAATACTTACTCCAGACCAAGCTAAAAGCTCTGTAGTGGCAGTATTCCCAACCAATTCATCTGACGGCCAGTTGTGTGTATACGAAATATCTCCATCAGGACGATTCGTAACGGTTGCCCAAGTTGCCCAGAAGAAAAAAGCGTTCATTTTATGCATTCTTTCAACATCTTTAATAGAGTTTTTCGGAATCGCATAGTCGCCTCTCAGTTTATCAAATTTCGGGTCATTTGTAAAAAGACCTTTATAATATTCGCTTAAGCTTTCAATTGCTGCCAAACGGTTTTCAGAAATCGTAAGAATACCTGTATCTGCATTGTAACGATTGGTTCGTACATCTTTCTGAAGGCGAATCTTTAAAGCGGATTGTTTTTCAGCGTCCAATTCATCATACTTTTTATTAAAGTCTTTCTGAGCATAAATATCTAATATAAAAACGGCTTCTCTATGCAGCCAGTCTGCGGTCCAGTCAGGAGCCACATAGGCGCCATGTCCCCAGACAGATCCTACTTCCTGCCCACCTATACTCTGCCAGATATTTTGCCCGTCTTGAATTTCGGTTTCGCTAAAAACAACTTTTCCGGAATCGGTTACGATTTCTTTTGGAACCGGCGGCGCCTGCTGATAAATTTCGTAACCATAATAACCAAGCACTGTAAATGATATACTCATTACCAATGCAAAAACGATCCATAATTTTTTTTCTCTTTTCATCTTTTTTTGATTTAATAAAAGACTTTTTTATCTTTTATTGGTTTTTAAAAAAACTCCAAAATCTATTTAAAGTATCTGGAGTCTTTGTTATTTACTCAACAATTAATACACCTTTCATCATGGCTACGTGACCTGGGAAA
>Ga0308157_10007794_pt1 | contig 12335 bp, 3 predicted proteins | sample PhyBR1_FD_201035 | JGI IMG/M metagenome (GOLD analysis project Ga0308157, IMG submission 201035) | Phyllosphere microbial communities from UC Gill Tract Community Farm, Albany, California, United States - DLSLB.R1 | ecosystem: Host-associated > Plants > Phyllosphere > Unclassified | place: USA...
GTAAGCAGAGGCGGTGACGACCGTTACAACGTTCAAGGCCTTGTTTAGTAAGGCAAAATTAGGTGGTACCACGTAGATTACGTCCTATAAAAAGAGCAATCTTTTTATAGGATTTTTTTGTTTTTCAAGGCCAGATGCTAAAAGAAAAAACAGATCATTACATCAAAATAGGGGGTTCAAGATGAGCTATAATCACAAAGAAATTGAAAAAAAATGGCAAAAATATTGGGCAAAAAATAACACCTTCAATACGCATGATGAACTAGGTAAACCAAAATTCTATGCGTTGGATATGTTTCCATATCCATCAGGACAAGGTCTACATGTTGGGCATCCAGAAGGCTATACTGCAACAGATATCCTAGCTCGTTTCAAACGTAGTCAAGGTTTCAACGTATTACATCCAATGGGGTGGGATGCATTTGGACTACCAGCAGAACAATACGCATTGGATACAGGGAATGACCCTGCAGAATTTACGCAAAAAAATATTGAAACCTTCCGTCGCCAAATCAATTCACTTGGTTTTAGTTACGATTGGAATCGTGAAGTCAACACAACAGACCCTGAGTACTACAAATGGACACAATGGATCTTTACTAAATTATATGAAAAAGGTTTAGCCTATGAAGCAGAAGTAGCAGTGAACTGGGTACCTGAACTAGGTACAGTGATCTCAAACGAAGAAGTGATCGACGGCAAAAGTGAACGTGGTGGCTATGATGTCATCCGCAAACCAATGCGTCAATGGATGTTGAAAATCACCGCTTATGCAGATCGTTTGATTGATGACCTAGAGCTTGTGGATTGGCCCGAAAGCATCAAAGAAATGCAACGTAACTGGATCGGTCGTTCAGTCGGAGCAAATGTCACGTTTAAAGTGGCTGGCACAGACAAAGAATATACGGTCTTTACCACACGTCCAGATACGTTATTTGGGGCAACCTACTCTGTGCTAGCACCAGAGCTAGACTTAGTTCGTGAGATCACAACTCCAGAACAAAAAGAAGCAGTCGAAGCGTATATCGCAGAAACAGCGAAAAAATCAGATCTTAAACGAACAGATCTTGCTAAAGAAAAAACCGGTGTATTTACAGGGGCGTATGCGATCAACCCAGTAAATGGCAAGGAAATCCCTATCTGGATCGCTGATTATGTGTTAGCTTCTTATGGCACAGGTGCGATCATGGCAGTACCGGCACATGATGAACGTGATTACGAGTTTGCACAAACGTTTGATCTAGAAATCTTACCAGTCATCGAAGGTGGCGATACTTCAACAGCTGCCTACACAGAAGATGGTGCGCATATCAATTCTGATTTCTTGAACGGATTGAACAAAGAAGAAGCCATCGATGCAATGAATCAATGGTTGGAAGAACAAGGCGTTGGGAAAAAAGAAGTCAGCTATCGCTTGCGTGATTGGTTATTCTCTCGTCAACGTTATTGGGGTGAACCAATCCCAGTCATCCATTGGGAAGACGGAACAGTAACAACTGTACCTGAAGAAGAGTTGCCATTACGTTTACCAAAAACAACCAATATCCAACCAAGTGGAACAGGGGAATCACCATTAGCGAATATTGACGAGTGGGTCAATGTCGTTGATCCTGAAACAGGTAAAAAAGGACGTCGTGAAACAAATACGATGCCACAATGGGCAGGAAGCTCATGGTATTACCTACGCTATATCGATCCACACAATAAAAAAGAATTAGCCAACTACGAAAAACTAGAGCGTTGGTTACCAGTAGATATTTATATCGGTGGAGCAGAACATGCGGTACTTCATCTATTGTATGCCCGCTTCTGGCATAAATTCCTTTATGATATTGGTGTGGTACCAACAAAAGAACCTTTTGAAAAATTATTCAATCAAGGAATGATCCTTGGAGAAAACAACGAAAAAATGTCTAAATCTCGAGGCAATGTCGTCAATCCTGATGATGTCGTGGAAGCTTATGGTGCGGATACGTTACGTCTATACGAAATGTTCATGGGCCCATTAGACGCATCGATTGCTTGGAGTGAAAATGGCTTAGAAGGTAGCCGTAAATTCTTAGATCGCGTTTGGCGCTTGATCGTGGACGAAAACAATAAAATGCGTGATCGTATCACGACACTGAATGACGGTAAACTTGACAAAGTATATCACCAAACAGTTAAAAAAGTCACAGAAGATTACGAAAATCTACATTTCAATACAGCGATTTCTCAATTGATGGTCTTTGTCAATGAAGCATATAAAGTCGATGCCTTACCTTATGAATATATCGAAGGATTCGTACAATTACTTGCGCCGATCGCGCCACATATCGGCGAAGAGCTATGGGCGATCCTAGGCAATGAACAAGATCTTTCTTATGCACCATGGCCGAGTTATGATGAAGCTGCTTTGATTGAAGATGAAGTAGAAGTCGTCTTCCAAATCAATGGAAAAGTTCGTTCAAAAGCCAGTGTTGCACGTGACTTATCAAAAGAAGAACTAGAAAAAACAGCGATGGACGATGATAGTATCAAAGAACAATTAGAAGGAAAAACAATCAGAAAAGTGATCGTGGTTCCAAATAAATTAGTCAACATCGTCGCAAATTAATAAGTAAGCACCAATAGAAAAAAAGTAAAAACGAGATGCCACATTCTCATGAAAATCATTTGGATTTCATGAGAATGTGTTTTTTTTTATAAATTTCCATCTGAGGGAAAATTTATTATCAGTGATGATTTCATATTTTTACTCTATGTAATAGTTATCCCTTTTTATTCAAGGAATAGTAACTAATCTAGTGTAGACAAGTAAAAGGTAAAGTCGAAAAAAATAGTGATCAACTGGCGTTCACGTCTTGGGTGTTTTTTTACCTTGCTAACGGTAAAAAAAGATTTTATTAGTATTTTGAAATTATGGATAATATTTGTATGGCATTTGCATTATTATTTTTTGAGTTTTTTTTCATTTTTAAGCGGGTTTGCACCATTGATTCCACATAAAAATCCTGCATAAACTCGCAATGATTTTTGCGAAGGTGCCTGAACTAATTACATACCTTTTATTTATAGATGAACTTTGCAGAAAACTTACGATCGAGTAGCTCGTTTTAAACGATTACTTATCTCAATCAGCTTATCCAAAAAGATAGATGATTACGTGCATTGTCAAAAAATAAGAGAGGGGAGAGAATTTTTGAAAGCAAAAAAAATACGGATTATCGCTACCTCATTCCTATTGTTTCAGCAGGCATTGCTACCTTCAGTGGTAATTGCAATAGAAAACGAGTCGATAGCTAATACAGAGATTATGGAAGAACAGCCAGAAAGCCACTTATCTGAAGAAGCAACAGACGTGGTCGAAGAACAAGAACCAATTACTCACGAAGAGCCTGAAGTAGTAGTGGAAACTCCTGAAGCTCCACCAGAAGTGGCAGAAGAAGTGCCACCGATGGAAGCACCACCAGAAGCGCCAGCGACGGAGGAGACTATCGAGACGGTGGAAACACAAGAAGAAGCGCCACCACTTGATGAAAGTCCGCTATCTGCCCATTTGGGACGGCTGAATTTAACTGCACAGAACGTAGCGGAATTAACCAATCATGGGAGAAGCTCCTATATTCAAGCTGTCTTGCAAAATGCCATCAATCGAACCATCTCTTTAGGCAATACGGCAAATTCGACAGCCACTTTCTCCGTGACTGTACCGACACATTCCATGGTACAGCGGCAAGGTACTAGTAATGGCTGGATTTCTTCAATTGTCACGGACAGTACTGTCGGAATGCCCGATGAATTATACACACAGATGTATTATGGGAATCATTCGACTCATAGAAATACGTACACGTTAACGAATATTAATTCGAATCGGTCAGATGTCACTGTTACGGGAACTGTCACAATCAATTCGAACTTCACTGCAACTATCATTTTTAATGTAAGAAGGGTCCAGACGAGTAATTCAACAGCACCAGTTGAGATTCGTGGAAATGTTGGACTAGGTACGACAGGTGTCGCGACACAATTTACACATATTGCAACACCAAGGCAAGTGATGAATCTTAGTTACAATAATGAGACAATCGGTAGTCTTACCATTGATGACGGACGTTCGACAGCTGTGATCGGAACGAATATCACGATCCAAGCACAACGTGCACCAGTCGCGATGAGTGAAGAGGAAATCCGGTCCTGGTTTACTCGCTTACCTGATAATCCGGACAACTATGAGTATAGCGTAGCATCACCAGCAGAAGGATGGCGCCCTGCAACGACTGGCAATATGATTGTCACATTAAGAAACAAGACTACAGCAGTTACAGAAACACATACAACGAATTATCAAGTAGTTGATACTCAAGCCCCGATAGGAAGGGTTCGTCAATATGCGACTACGGACATACAAGCTCGGAGGTCGGGAGGATCAGCCGCAATTGATCGAGCAAACTTGGCCTTGGCACTTACTGAGTTAAATGATAACTGGTCATTGCCAGAGGATATAGATATAACTTTCCGTGATCTTTTAGGTGGGATTATACCCACATTTACAGGCATGGCACCTGATCCAAATCGGACTCACATCGGACGATTGACATTTGAGGATGAAGCAGGAAATATCAGTGAACCCGTCCGTGATCCAGGTAGTGGTGGTAGTGAAACCATTGTTAGGTACCGGATCGTCGATACCCAAGCACCAACAGCTAATTATAGTAATACCGTAGTAGATCTGGCAGCCCGTCGATCGGGTAACCCTTCACGTAATGAGTTGATGCCGTTTCTGAATGGAAATCCATCGGATAATTGGTCATTGCCAGCAAGTATTCAATTACAATTAGTGAACAGTAACGGATCAACACTCAATCTTCATGAAATTACGCCGTCCACACAAATCCAAACTGGGTATATCCGTCTTCAAGATGAGGCAGGGAATCGATCCTCTTTACAAGAAGTTCGTTTTAGAGTAATTGACAACGAAGCACCTAATGCAAATGTCCGAACGGATGTAGTAGCCTTGGAGGCAAGAAGGGAAGGGGAACTAAGTACATCAGAGATTTCTTCTTTCTTAGTTGGAGATCCATCAGATAATTGGTCAACATCAGAAAATATCACTGTTGAATTGTTGGATAGCGCAAGTGAGAAGCTTGATATTACGAATACACCTCCTTCAACGAACGAACATTCAGCGACGATTCGCCTCACCGATCAAGCAGGGAATACAAGAGAATATCCGGTACATTATCGAGTGGTTGATACGCAAGCACCATCGGCGATTTTTAAAGAGGAGACCATTGACTTTTCTACCCATAAATCAAACTCATTTTCGCGTAGCGATTTGTTGCGATTCTTAACAGGTGATCCAAGGGATAACTGGACCTTGCCATCAGATATCAAAATCGAATTAGTTGATGAGAATGACAATGAATTTAACCTGAACGAATTAGATCTTGAAGAACATACCGGCTATCTTCATTTGGAAGATGAGGAGGGGAATCGGTCTAATGCACAAGAAGTTCGGTTCCTTGCCGGTGATAATGAAGGTCCAACAGGAAATGTCGTTACCACACCAGTTGATTTTCAAGCGCGCCGAGTGAACGAGCTGACGAGAGATGATTTGTTGCGGTTCTTTACCGAAGATCCGCTGGACAATGTGACAGCAACGGATCAGATCGATATTTCTTTGAGAAATAATTTAGGTAATGTCATCAGTATCGTTAACGTAGCCCCTTCAAATACCGTCTATGAGGCGGATGTTCGTTTACAAGATCAAGCGGGCAATCGGACGGAATATCCAGTCAATTACCGCGTGATCGATACACAAGCACCAACAGGAAGTGCCAAAGGAACCTGGACTGTTTTTGAAGCGAATCGTCATCGGGATTTTACCCAAGATGAATTACGATTACTATTTCATAGCGTTTCGGATAATTGGACCTTACCAGAAAATATTCGCTTAGAAAGTCATCGTCGCTTATATGTTTTATCTCCAAATGAACCAAGTGCATACCATCCAATGGACATCACGGCAATCGATGAAGCTGGAAATGAACATATTTTTAGAGGAACTATGCCAAGGATAGTGGATACTACAGCACCAACCGCTAACTTTAAAAACGAGGTGATCGACTTTTCTACTCTTACTTCGAATACGTTCTCTCGAACGGATCTATTGAAATTTTTCAATGGCGCACCAGAAGATAATTGGACGTTACCAGAAAATATCCGCATTGAATTGGTCGATAGTCAGGGAAATGAATTTGCATTGGATGACTTGGAGTTCCAAGAATATACAGGCTATATTCGTTTAGAAGACCAACACGGAAATCGTACAGATTTGCAAGAAGTAAAATTTCTTGCGGGAGACAATGAAGGGCCGACAGGAAATGTCGTTACTCAACCTGTGGATTTTCAAGCACGCCGAGTAAACGAATTGTCGAGAGCAGATTTATTGCGGTTCTTTACTGAGGACCCATTAGATAATACGACGGCAACCGATCAAATTGATCTTTCTTTACGTAATAATTTAGGGGAAGTTGTGAGTATTGTCAATGTTGCTCCTTCAACAACCATTTATGATGCCAACGTTCGTTTACAAGATATTCGAGGTAATTATACGGAATATCCGGTTAACTATCGCGTGGTCGATACGCAAGCACCGACAGGTTCAATTAACCAAGAAATCACTATTTTCGAAGCCACTCGATCGCGTGATTTTACACAGGAAGAATTGCGTTCGTTACTCATTGACTTAGAAGATAATTGGACAGAACGAGAAAGTATCACGTTAAAAAATAATCTTTCGTTACACAGCTTACGACCTAATAGTATAGGCGAATGGTATTTTCAAGTACATGTAGATGCGACCGATGAAGCTGGCAATACAATAAGAATTGAAAATACTAAGGTACGAATTGAAGATACCACAGCACCTGACGGAACATTAAAAGATCCATTAGTGTTCACGAAGGGGCAAACAGCTCCAAGCGGACGAGATTTTCTAGATGGTGATCCGACCGACAACTGGTCATTGTCACCAGATATTCAAGTGGCAGTTACATATGAAAACAATGTCGCGTTTGCAGATTTAGAAGTGGGAACGTATGGTGTGACAGTTACTTTGACGGATCAACAGAGAAATTCGCGAACATTGAACAGTCAAGTTACGATCTTAGAAGATACATCCGAGTATATCGATGTGACGATCCCAATGAATGTGTCCTTTGCCCAAAGTAAAGAAAGCAATGGCATTGTCTCACCCACTTATCAGATCCAAAACAATGCGGAACGTGCGGTTCAAGTGTCAGTGAGTTCGGTGGTTAGTCAATCCAATACGGAACAATTGACAGAGATTGATCTTGGCGTGAAGAACAATCTGAATGACAATCAAGTGATGTTGATCTCATCAGGTAAAAACCTCAATAACCGCAGAGAACTAGGAACGATCGAAGGTCGTAATACATCGTTCTCCTTCTCGTTATTTGGAACGGTTGGAGAGAACTTTGATTTTGAAAGTTTGAATGATCCATTGAGCCCAGTGTATAGTATGCGTTTGAACTTCAATGCAAAGGAATAAAAATGGCTTTTGGTAAATGATATACATGAAAAGAAATCTTAGAATAATTTTTGGAACAACAAGAAAGAATCTACTTTCTTGTTGTTCTTTTTTTATGCAGTTAAAAAATATTTTTTATGAGAGTCATCTTTCCAATTTCTCATAGTAAAAACCACTAATTTTTACTTATGGAAATTATGGTTTTGGATAAAGTGTGATAGTAAAAAAATGTGTTGAGTAATCAGCAATATATAGTAGATGTTAAGAAAACGTATCAAGCAATTTGGTAATAATGAGATTAAAATTTACTGTTCGTCCCTCTAATTTAAATTAAAAAATGCTTTTTTTACCTTTCTAACGGTAGAAAAAGATTTTGTTCCTATAATAGAATTATGGATAATTTTAATGTGAATGTGTGTTATTTTTTTTAACAGTTAAAAAGGGAGAAGAAGGTCATTCAGTGAAACAATTACATAAAGCAATTATTCGATCGTGAAAAGGCGATTCTGCGAACTGTTTGTACTGAATGGAACAGACATATCTTCTATCTGTATGAGTCATCAGGCAGAATTTTCGGGATCAAGCACATAGTTTTTGAATGCTTACATATAGTTACTAGTTGATCTCAAAGATCCATACAGTCAGTACTTTGAATAGGCACATTCTAAGAAAGAGAAAGGGGGACAGAATTTTTGAAAGCGAAAAAAATTCGGATGATCGCTACTTCATTCCTGTTATTCCAACATGCATTGTTGCCATCGGCGGTATTTGCAATAGAAAATGAACCGATTGCTAGTACGGAAATCACGGAAGAACAGCCAGAAAGCCACTTATCTGAAGAAACACCAGAAGTTGCTATAGAAGAACCAACAGTAGAAGAACCAATAGTACAAGAAGAGGCCTCGGAGGAACCGATCCTCTCTGAGCAGCCAGCGATTGTAGAGGAAGCAAAAGTGATCGAAGAAGAGCCAGTTGTTCCAGAAGAACCAACGACGGATATACCAGCTGAGGAAACAGTTTTACCACCACTTGATGAAAATTCACTAGTGCCTAGTTTTTTGCCACGGTTGAATTTGACCACAGAGAATGTGAATCAATTAACAAACCATGGTAGGAGTTCTTATCTTGAGGGTGTATTACAAAAGGCAATCAACCGAACCGTCAATTTAGCGAGTGCCGCAAACTCAACAGCAAGTTTCTCTGTCACTGTACCAACACACTCACTGGTTGAGCGTGTCAACGATAGTAACGGTTGGATCTCATCAATCGTTACGGATAGTGATGTCGGCATGCCAGATGAGTTTTACACACAGATGTATTACGGGAATCATCCGACGCACAGGAACACTTACACATTGACGAACATTTCTTCAAGCAGTGCAGCTGTAAGTGTAGTAGCAACGGTGACGGTCAATACTAATTTCACGGCAACCATCGACTTTACAGTAACGAGAGTTCAGGCAGGAAATGAAGCTGTATCACTAGATATTCGCGGGAATGTTGGGTTAGGTACAACAGGGGTTGCGACGTATTATCCAGAGTATGCGACACCAAGAAAAGTGATGGATCTTAGTTATTCAAGTGAAACAATTGGACGATTGACGATCAATCCAATAGTGACATATGTAATTAAAAACCCTGTGACAATCGAAGCCCAACGTCCAGCTATTGTACCTACTGCTATAATACGTGATACTTGGTTTGATTCCGTACCTACGTATGCGCGTAATTATTATTACTATGTCTCTGGTACAATAAACAACAATATGTGGTATCCAGGTCGAACTGGTTCCTTAACAGTAAATGTAGCTGATTATTCCAATTCAATCGTCTATGAACGTTTTCCGACAAACTATGTCGTTGTGGACACTACACCACCAGAAGGGACGGCAGTCGGTGATTTTGTCACAGTCCAAGCCAATCGTCACCGAGATTTTACCCAAGAAGAGTTACGATTATTAGTCAATGGACTGAAAGATAACTGGTCAGAATTGGCTAACATCACACTAACTTTCGAGAGAAATTTAAATAATCTTAGTCCTGGTACAAGTTATCAAGATGTTAGGTTGAAAATGACAGATGAGTCTGGTAATGAACGTTCATTGCTCAATACGAAGTTGCGTATTGCTGATACCATAGCGCCAACAGGGACAGTGAAATCAGAGACGATCGACCTCTCTGGGGTGACAACGGATATTCCCTCACGGTCCGATCTCATGGCCTTTCTGAATAATGATCTGGATGACAACTGGACATTACCAGAAAACATCAAAATCGACCTCGTTGACAGTAATGGTTCAGTGATAAATTTACAAGATTTAGAGTCAGAGGATAACATTTATACAGGCTATATTCGCTTAGAAGATGAGCAAGGAAATCAATCAAGTCTACAAGAAGTAAAATTCCAAGGAAGAGATGCGGAAGGTCCAACAGGAAATGTCACAACCTCTCCCGTAGATTTCCAAGCGCGAAGAAAGGATGAGTTGACGAGAGATGATCTTTTACGCTTCTTTACGGATGATCCTCTAGATAACGTGACACCAACCGATAAGCTCGATCTTTCCTTACGTAACAATGCTGGCGATGTTGTGAGTATTGTCAATGTCGCACCGTCGACGACTGTTTATGATGCGAAAGTTCGTTTACAAGACCAAGCGAACAACAAGACAGAATATCCAGTCAATTATCGGGTGGTGGATACGCAATCACCGACAGGAAGTGTCAAAGGAACTTGGACTGTTTTTGAAGCAAACCGCCATCGAGATTTTACCCAAGAAGAATTGCGCATGCTAATCGATAATTTAACGGATAATTGGACAGAGCTAGAAAATATTCAATTGCAAAATCATCGTCACTTATATGATTTATCTCCGAATCGTCCAATTGCTTATCATCCAATGGATATTACGGCAATTGATGAAGCTGGAAATGACCATGTTTTTACAGGAACCATGCCAAAGATAGTGGACACTACGGCACCAACAGCTAATTTCAAGGATGAAGTCATTGATTTTTCCACGCTTACATCGAACACGTTTTCTCGAACGGATTTGTTGCAGTTTTTCAACGGTGACCCCGACGATAACTGGAGTTTGCCAGAAAACATCACCATCGAATTAGTCGATAGTGAAGGGAACGAATTTGAGTTAGACGACTTAGAATACAAAGAATATACTGGCTTTATTCGTTTAGAAGATGAGCAAGGAAATCAATCGGAGTTACAAGAAGTTAAATTTCTTGCGGGAGACAACGAAGGTCCAACAGGAAATGTCGTCACCCAACCTGTCGATTTCCAAGCACGAAGAAAAGAAGAATTGACGAAAGATGAGCTATTGCAGTTCTTTACTGAAGACCCATTGGACAACACGACGCCAACCGATCAAATTGATCTTTCCTTATGTAATGATAACGGAGATATTGTAAGTATTGTCAATGTTGCCCCATCGACAACCATTTATGATGCCAACGTTCGTCTACAAGATATTCGAGGTAATTATACGGAATATCCGGTTAACTATCGCGTGGTCGATACACAAGCACCGACAGGTTCAATTAACCAAGAAATCACTATTTTCGAAGCCACACGATCGCGTGATTTTACACAGGAAGAATTGCGTTCGTTACTCATTGACTTAGAAGATAATTGGACAGAACGAGAAAGTATCACGTTAAAAAATAATCTTCCGTTATACAGCTTACGACCGAATAGTTTAGGTGAATGGTATTTTCAAGTACATGTAGATGCGACCGATGAAGCTGGCAATTCAATAAGAATTGAAGATACTAAGGTACGGATTGAAGATACCACGGCACCTGACGGAACATTAAAAAATCCATTAGTGTTCACGAAAGGCCAAACAGCACCAGCACCTCGTGAATTTTTAGATGGTGATCCGACCGACAACTGGTCATTGTCACCAGATATTCAAGTCGAAGTTGCATATGAAAACAATGTGCAATTTGCCGATTTAGCGGTAGGCGATCATGGTGTAACGATCACCTTAACAGACCAAGCTGGCAACGCTCGGACATTGAACAGTCAAGTCACGATTCTAGAAGATACGTCTGAGTACATTGATGTGACGATTCCTGTGAACGTATCCTTTGCAGAAAGTAAAGAAAGCAATGGTATCGTCTCACCCACTTATCAGATCCAAAACAATGCGGAACGTGCGGTCCAAGTGTCAGTAAGTTCGGTCGTTAGTCAATCAGATACCGAAAAACTAACAGAAATCGATCTTGGGGTGAAAAACAATCTGAATGACAATCAAGTCATGTTGATCTCATCAGGTAAAAACCTCAATAACCGCAGAGAACTAGGAACGATCGAAGGGCACAGTACTTCTTTCTCTTTCTCATTATTTGGTACAGTTGGTGAAAACTTTGATTTTGAAAGCTTAGATGATCCATTGAATCCAATCTACAGTATGCGTTTGAATTTCCATGCGCAGTAATTGATAAGAAGAAGTTGCACAGCCGTGTGACTTCTTTTTTTGTGCGTAATCTTATAACTATTTTCCTAAGCGATACGGAAAAATCTATTTTGGAAAGAAAGCGATTTCATTTTATAGTGAATGTAAGAAATCCAATTAAAAAATTAGAGGAGTGATCGTAATGAAAAAAGCATTGATTATTTGTGCCGCAGGAATGTCTTCTTCGATGATGGCATCGAAAACAACAGAATATTTTAAAGGAAAAGGGGAAGAAGTATTTGTTGACGCGGTTTCTGCAACTGAAGGGGACAACCAAATCAAGACAAGTGATTTCGATTTGTTCTTGATCAGTCCTCAAACCACAA
>Ga0308157_10007797_pt1 | contig 12332 bp, 7 predicted proteins | sample PhyBR1_FD_201035 | JGI IMG/M metagenome (GOLD analysis project Ga0308157, IMG submission 201035) | Phyllosphere microbial communities from UC Gill Tract Community Farm, Albany, California, United States - DLSLB.R1 | ecosystem: Host-associated > Plants > Phyllosphere > Unclassified | place: USA...
ACCGGAATACGTACTCCCATATGCGCATGATCCGCCTGCTCACCGATCCCGATCCGCAAGGCGTGGCAAGTCTCGGTACCAGTCTGCTCCAAGCCTCCAATCAGAAAGCGGAAAGCGCGCTCGCTCCCGAATCCCAGGCCATTATCTACCGGTACCACGTTGCATGCATCCTGGGAGAGCTTCAGACGCTGGGGTTGATCGTGCCGACCGATATCGCCTATCCGCTGGAGGACCTCGCGCAGTCCGGTACATTTCATGCAAGCGAGACGAGACAACAAACAAACTCCGAAAAAATCCGTGAAAACGACCGCTCGCCGGTTGCCCAACGCTCTTAGACCGCGATAACGTTTCGCATGCAAACAGGCCGCCCTATTTCGGACGGCCTGTTTCTTTTCTATTTCTATTTTCATTGGCTTGCGTCTGACCGTCTTACTGATATTGGTTCATGAACCGCTCTGCCATATACGTGAACGGTTCATTGTAATAGCTTGAAAAATACATGTCGCTGCCATGCGTGCCGAACGGCATTTCGATCAGCGCTACTTGTTCATTGCCAGCTTCGCGGTACGCCCGCGCAAAAGCCTGTGCCGTTTCCGAACTCACGATGCTGTCCTTTTCGCCTTGGTAAATCAGCGCCGGAGGGCTATCCGCGTTCACGAGCACGGAAGGATCGCCCAAAGCTCCGCCGTCGACGCCGACTTCGTTCGCCAAGCCGTTGGCCGGATAATAAGGAATGATGCCTTTGACCGTTATCCCGGGCGCCAACATGTTCGCGTAGTCCTCGGTCGTCGGCGCAAGTCCGGCAGCGGCAGCCAGTTGCCCCCCTGCCGATCCGCCCGCGATAAACACGGATGTCGGGTTCGCTCCGTACTCTTGCGCATGCTCCTCCAGATAAACCGTGAACAAGCCGATATGCCGAACCATGTCGTCGATGCCGTAATTGCCCACCACTTCCGGCGGCACTACGGCCGACTCCACGAACTTTTCGGCATTGCTGAGTCCGTACTGCACGTCGAATACCACGTAACCGCGCGAAGCGAAATACTTGTTCATTTGAGCAAAATTCTGCGCGCCTTTGTCCCCGATCGTCCAGCCGCCGCCGTGAATCCGGATCAATACCGAACCTTTTCCCGGTAGATCGTTCGAATCTTCAGGCGGCATATAGGCGTCAAAAGCCAGCTTCAATCCGGCATCGCCGGTGCTCTTTTTCCCCTCGTAGTAAACGATGTCCGTCTTCACGCGATAATCGCCGTTCGTCGCCCCGTAAAAATAGTCCGGCAGCGAAAAGGCCGTGCGCATGAATCCGTCGCCTTCCACGGTCATGGGATCTTTCCCGAACGCCTGCTGATAAGCATCCCGGGCTTCGCTGACGATCTTTGGCGCAGACGCCAGCGGTAACGCGCAAATCACCAAGATCAGCAGGCCGCATACGCGAATGACGCCCCGGAACACCGAGACGAAGAAGCCTTTTTTATGTCCGTACATTTTAACGAGAAAAGCTGCCGCTCCCAAAAACATCAGACCGAAGAACAATGCGTATTCAGGCAGCACCGTTTCCATCAGCCCCGCATCGACCGCGCCCAAAAGAATCGCCGAGAAGTATAAGCCGAGCAGCAGGTTGAACAGGAACCACAGCGTAAGCAGCACCTTGAGTACGGTTCCGAGCCGACTTCCGCCGGAGCGTCCTCCCCGTGAAGAATACGGTGAATATCCCCGGTCTCTGCGCCGCTCCTCCCGCTCTTCCGTTCCGTCTTGAAGCCGCAAAAAAGCAACCCATGCGCCCAACGCAAACAAGGCCAGCATGATGATCATCGTCCCGATGCTGCGGGAATCGTAATCGCGAACGGCTGCCGAAGCCAACGTGTTGAGAATCGGAACCGCCGTCAAGCCCAACGCATGCAGCGCCAGGTAGCCATATTCCCAAGTTTTATGTACGCCTCTTCCCATCGTCAAATGCAAATTGCCGAGCAGCGTCAGCAGAAGCAGTAAGCCGTACATATTCCACCAGCCGCCCGCTGTATCGACGAGCAAGTAGGTCAGGCCAAGCGCCAAAGACAACAGGTTGCCCGATAGTAACGCGATAATGCCGAAAGTTCGAAACCGAGAGCTCCCGCGACCGTCCGCGGAAGCCGAAAATCCGTAACCGCCCGTGTATCCCATTGCGTTCTCTCCTTCCGTTCAACCTCTTTGTATCCTATTATCTTCGGATGAATTTGTCGAACCCCTATTTCCAGACAAACTGAAAGAGATTTTTGAACATTTTGTGACAAATAAAAAATGCAAATTATTTTAAAATTGATCCGGGCGTAAATAATTCCTTAGACCTATCCGATAATTACGACGCAGGGTTTATTTTAGTTACCAAAGTCATGCAATGAAGGAGGGATACATAAAACGCTTCATACGGCTACGACAGAGAGAATAACAAAGCAGAAAAATGGAGATGAATGTATGAGAAAATTAAAAACGTTTAGGCTATGCATGTGGGTATTGGTTTGCTCTCTCTTACTGGGCACTTCAAATATTCCGCTCGCCGGCGTTTATGCAGCAGAACCCGAAGAAACAACCTCGATTACCGCGAATGACCCTCAATCTTCAACGAACACCGCATCGCCACAAAGCGTCACCGACAATGTTTATCTAACTCCAATCAATGAAGACGAATTTCATTCCGCAGGTCAAGCCGCATCTACGATCTTCACCTCAGGAATCGGAATCACGGAAGTTGAGAACGATAACGGAAGCTGGCAGTATTTCCACCCAAACTTTCATGTATGGTATGAGTTGGAGACGCTAAGTTCATCGGATCGCATTCATATTCTGGGCTCCGACATTCCTGTTCGATTCGTGCCTAGAGCCGACTGGAACGGAACGGTGCACTTCAAGTATCGGGATTGGACGTCTACGTCAGCAAGCAGTAACCCTAACCAGGTTAGTTTGGATAGTAACTATCCTGCCGCGGCCGCTGACTTTGGTGATGAAGTTAAAACCGCCGAACTCCAAGTGACTCCGGTAAATGATATGCCTTTTATCACGGAAACAGGCGGCACTTTCAACTATGAATTAGACGGAAAAAGTTATGCGACTTATCCGGATCTCGGCATTTACTCAAAGTCCTTCACTTATGAAAGCTGGCTGTACCCGACGAGCTATCCGACTTGGGGACGCTTCTTCGATACGTCCTACGGATACGATAATTTTAATATCTTTTTTGGGTTTGAAGGCAACACCGGAAAAGTAAGTTTCACGGTTATCCCTCAAAAAGGCTCGCGTTCTACCGTATATTCGGTTATTACCAATGAGAAACTTCCCCTTCATCAATGGGTGCATGTCTCAACCGTATATAACGATGTCCAGAAAAAAGTCTATATCTACTGGAACGGCGCATTGAAAGCCTCCGGTTCGGCAGACCTGAGCAAGATGGCGCAGGCTGCTTCGCAAAACGGCGGCGTTTCCCGTCCGATCAACTATATGGGCGAAAGCACCTGGACCCAGGACGCCAACTATACGGGCGGCATGCGGGATGTCCGCTTCTGGAGCAAAGCCCGGACGCAAGACCAAATCCGCAACGAAATGGGCGTTCGCCTGAACGGAACCGAATCGGGACTTGCCGCCAACTATCATTTCTCCGATCCGACAGACGGAACCGTAGCCAAAGACTACTCGACTGCGTCTCGTAACGGTGACATCATTCAAGGGTTCTGGAAGTCGAGCGAAGGCTTCAACCGCGGAGTCAAAACAACCGTGAACACTCCGGCGACCAAGACCTTCGCGGCTAACGATGTCGACGGCGACGACATCGAAGTTACCGTATCGTCTTCCAATCCGACTCTGATCTCGAACAACAACATCTTGGTTGTCGGACAAGGTACCGAACGTCAGTTGATTCTGACTCCGAACCCAGATCAGAGCGGCACTTCGCAAATCACTGTCACACTGAATGACGGACAAGGACTTCCAAATAGCACAAGCTCCGCTACATTCCAGTTCAGTGTCATCCCGGGAGATTACGATCTGACTTCCATCAAGCCTTCTACAGGCACGATGGAACCTGCATTCAATCAGGCCGTTTCCAGTTATAAAGTTCACCTTCCGGGCAAGACCAACAACATCCCGACTCAAAGCGTCGACATTGACGTCGTGGCTGCTAATCCGGGCGAAGTCCTCGTTACGGCGCAAGCCGATAACGGAAGCGGCCTTACCGTGACGGGCAGCTATCCAAAATTCACGATAACCGGTCTTAAGTCTGGCGTTACGCAATCGGTCAAGATTCGCGTCGCGGACAAGAATGGCGCAAGCGGCAAAAATTATCAGCTTGAACTTATTCGTTATCCGGGCAATGATGCCAGTCTCAGCGCAAACAACGGATTGGCTCTGTTCGACGGCAACACGCCGATCGCCCTAAAGCCGACTTACTCCAGCGATACGTCGAACTATACCGCCGAAGTTGAGCAGAATGTCAGCGAAATTACGGTGAATGTTCAAAAGTCTGCCGCAGCTGCAAGCGTTGAGCTTAACGGAAGCTCGATCGGTTCTTCCAGTAGCGCGACGGCAAACGGCAACGTCGAACTCAAATCGGGACGCAACGTGATCGACGTCAAAGTGACCGCCGAAGACGGCAAAACGGTCAAGTCCTATAGCGTGACCCTAATCCGTAAGCTTTCCGCGGATGCCCGGCTCATTGCGCTGATGACTACTCCAAGCGGATTATCGCCTGCCTTCGTCAGCGACAAAACCGAATACACGCTGAATATTCCTTATAACGAGACGACCGCGACATTCATCCCGACGGCTGCTCAGAACGCCAAGATTGAGATCAACGGCGTCGAGCATGAAAATAACGAAATATTCACAACGTGGACGTTGAACAGCGGCAGCAACGTTTTCAACATTAAAGTCACGGCGCAAGACGGCGTAACCACGCGGACGTATAGCTTGGTTATTGTCAAAGCTCCATCCGATGTCGCCGATCTGACGACTTTAACCGTTGCGCCAGGCACACTTTCACCGGCATTCAACAATACCAATACGGCCTACAGCGTCACACTGCCGAATGCCAATGACGAGATTGATATCACGCCTACATTGTCGAACTCGGCAGCTACAATCACTATCGATGGAGACATTCACAGCGATGGGACTGCCTACACCAAGCCGTTAGCAGTCGGTATCAATACGGTTACGATCCAAGTTACTTCCGAGAGCTTGAATACGAAAAAGACAACGATCATCACGATCATTCGTGAAGCCTCTTCTAACGCCGATTTGGAATCTCTTGATGTAGACGGCGAGACGTTAGCGCCTGTCTTCGATCGCAATCAAACCGACTATGAAATTACGGTTGATTCCAGCATAGACGAGTTGGATTTCTTGCCGAAAGCCGACGATGATGCTCACGCAGAGGTTCTTCTGAACGGTGTTTCGGTTACCGCTGGCGACAAGAAAACAGTAAACCTGCAAACCGGAGTCAACACCGTCACCGTTACAGTAAAGGCTCAAGACGGTAAAACCACGAAAACCTATACCGTTACGGTCGTGCGCAAAGCTTCTTCCAATGCGGATCTGAAAAACATCTTTGTGAATACGGACCCGCTTGCAAGTTTCGATTCCGCAACGTCAGAGGTCTTTACCGATGTTCCTAATACCGTATCCGCGACAGTTGTAGGAGCTGAAACCTTTGATCCAACAGCTACTTACAAAATTAACGGCCAACCTGCGATTCCTCGCCTTATCGATCTTGCGGTCGGCAATAACATCGTTGAATTCGTAACGCTGGCCGAAGACGGTCAGACGACCAAGACGTATACGTTGAACATTATTCGCGCCGCTTCCGGCAACGCGAATCTGAATGAGTTGTTATTGAAAGACGGCGACGAAACCCCGATCGACATCGAGCCTGAATTCTCGCCGGATGTCTTCATCTACGATGTGACCATCCAAGATACAACCGAGACGGTCAACCTGGGCTTGCTACCGGAGGACGAAAATGCGGAGATCACCGTGACTCAAAACGGTATTCCAGTCTCTTCGCCTTACATCCTCACTCCGACTACGGGACTCAATATCATCGAAATTGACGTCAACGCACAGGACGGAAGCAAGAAACGCTATACGCTCAACCTGATCAAAGACCCAAGCACCGACGCGACGCTCAAGCAGTTGATCGTAGACGCGGAGCTGCAAGAACCGATTCCCGTCTTTTCTCCAGGGACTCGCGAATATGCTTACCATGTAGCCAACAAGGTTGATACCTTCTCTCTCCAACCGGAAGTGAATGCTAATGGCGCCACCTACCAAGTCACTCAGGGCGGACAGCCAATCGACCCACGCAACATTGAATTGAAAGAAGGAAACAACACCTTTACCGTTACGGTCACAGCCGCCGACGGCATCACAACGCTTACGTACACCGTTAACATCTATCGTGAAATCCTGCCAAAAGACGCTTCGTTATCGTCATTGCAGGTCATTTCCGTTCGGGGAACGGAGCCGCTGTCGCCAGCTTTCCCTTCGGATGAACGCGTGTATGAAGTCCAGCTTCCTTACAGTTCAAACAAAGTAACCGTAGAAGCATTGGCTCACGATCCTCTTGCCAAGGTCACGATCAATGGATTGGCAGTCGACGGTCGTCAAGAAGTCGGTCTTCTCGAAGGCAAAAATGTATTCGAGATTCGGGTATTGGCTCAAGATGGAAAAACGGAGCAGGTTCACACGTTGACGATCATTCGTGCAGCAACTCCACCATCTCCAAACCCGACACCTGCACCAGCGCCTTCTCCAGCACCTGCTCCGATTCCAACTCCAACTCCTATCAAAGAAAATGTAACGATTCGAGTGGAAACAGGCGAATTGAATCAAGGTCCTCTGCTGACTCAGATTCCGATCGATCGTACGCGTCAAGGCGATAGCGTGCGCGACGTCATCACACTCAGCGAGGCGTATAGCACAGAAGCCATTACCAAACTTGCCGAGTCCGGTAATAAGTCTGCTCGCGTCGTTGTTCCCGACGATAAGGACGAAGTTACCGACCAGCGCTTTAATGTCGATAAAGCTGCCGTACAGGCTCTTGGCGGCGCAGGCGTGGCTTTAGAGCTGTTTACGGAAAATGTTAAAATTATTGTTCCTCAAGGCTCCATGAATCAATTCGACGACAATCTGTATTTCCGCCTGATTCCGATCAAGAAAGAGTCCGAACGGATTGCAGTCGAAAATCGGGCAAAAGTGGAAAAAATCGTCCGCGAAGTTGCCAAAGACGATCGAATTACCGTTGTAGGGCGCCCAATGACGATCGAGACCAATATGCAGAGCCGCGCCGTTACATTGGTACTCCCGCTGACTGGTGTCACATTGCCAAGCAACCCTGCCGAAAGAGACACGTTCCTGGCTGATCTGGCCATCTTCATTGAGCACAGCGATGGAGAGAAAGCTTTGATTCGCGCTAAAGTCGTCGACTATAAGCCAGGATTGAAAGGCCTTGAATTCGGCGTCAACAAATTCAGTACCTTCACCGTACTCGATATGAACGGTGCCGATCTGGAGAGCCTGCTCGGACCGATTACTGCGGGAGACGGTACCGATGCAGACGGCAACGGGAACGGAAGCAGCAATTTCCACGCAGCTTATATCAACGGCTTCACGGACGGCACATTCAAGCCGGAGCGTACGATCAGCCGCGCTGAGATGGCTGCCATTCTGGCACGCAATCTGGGTTATTCCGAAAACATCGCACCTGCCGCTTACCCGGATGTCAAAGCCGCCTACTGGGCGGCGGCAGAAATCGCCTTCGTGCAAACCGCTGGTCTGATGGTCGGTGACGATCGCGGTCTCTTCCGTCCGGAAGCTCCGATCAGCCGCGGAGAAATGGCAGCCATTGCTTCCCGTTACAAGAAGCTGACCGTAACGGATTCCACTTCCGGATTCCGGGATACGATCGGTCATTGGGCCGCAAAAGAGATTGAAGCTGCTCGCGCAGCCGGTATTCTGAATGGCTATACCGACGGAACTTATCGTCCGAATAGTCATTTGACGCGCAGCGAAGCCGTTAAGATTGTCAATCATCTTTTCGATCGCGGTCCGTTGTACGGCACATCGGAGCCAAGCTGGCCGGATGTCCCATCTTCACACTGGGCATATGAAGAAGTCGAAGAAGCATCCCAGAACCACAGCTTCAACCTTCGGCCAGAAGGCGGAGAAAATCTCCAACCTTAATCCGATCAATTCACAATGGATTCGAACCGAATCATAAGAACGCGTAAAAAGAGCCTCGCACCTTGGTGTGCCGGGCTCTTTTCTTATTCCTCCTCAATTTTTCTTAAAATCAACCGATAAATTCAGAAAACTGGATTGCAAATTCAACAAAACCGAGTATAATACTCGGTAATAGAATTCGAAGGAGCTGACTTTTGTAATGTCCGTAGATGATTACCTTGACCTGTACAACTATGCCAAGTCCATCGGCGACGCCGAATGGCAGGCTTCGCTTACCGCATCGCTGGCCGAACAGCTCGCTGCACCCGCACCTTCCGCCGAGGAAGCAAAGCTCGCGGCCCTATGGGAACGATTCGATCAGATCAACGAAGAGTTAAAAGATTTGTTCCTGAAAATGCGCACGCATTCCGATTCCGCCTACTCGGGCCGTTGGGAAGAGCGCGTATGGGAACTCAAATTGGAACGCATCGTCGTTTCGCAAAATATCCGTTTCCGGCATGTCGGGGTATAAGATTCATTTACGCCCGGCAGCCGTTTTCCCAATAAAAAAGGCAAGCGGCAGACGCGGATAAACCACGCCCGAACCGCATGCCCGATATTCGTATATGTGCCTGGCGAACCTCGAAAGCCTGTGTACGTTTTATTTCGACATTTCCATTTCTTTGCGCATCATGGACATGCAAGAAGTCATCATTTCGTCGCACTCCTGCATTTTCTTCATCATCATGTCCATATCCATGTTCATGTCTTTCATGCTCATGCCGTCCATCCCCGACATTTTCTCCATGCACATCTTCATGGTGTTCATTTTGCACATCATTTCGTCCATGCACATCGTCATCATCATTTCCATCGCCATCTTTTCCATTGTTTATTCCTCCTCAAATTGGTTGTTGAAGACTTAAACCCAGTCAGACGGAATACCCTCATATATACCCGGAATCAGGCTTGGAAACTCGCACGGAACCTCGCATCAAAGAGTTTTATCAGCGTATGGAAAAGGCAAGAAATACGTAATACCTAAAGTAGCCGGATAGGAATATTGCCGATACGACCCAGATCTCCCGAGGGTCTTTTTGTCGTGTTCAATATAGTTTGCGATACTCGGTCGGCGTCATATTCTCCCGTGCCATGAATTGCCGATTAAAATAACTTACGCTCGGATACCCGGCGTCTTCGGCGATTCGTCCGATATTCCGATCCGGATGCTCCAGCAGCCATTGCTTGGCCATTTGCAGACGAGAGCGCGTAATGAATTCCATCGGCGTCATCTCCGTCAAGGTCTTGAACAGTTTGCAAAAGTAATATTCGCTCACTCCCGCTCGTTCCGACCATTCCCGCAGTAAAAACGGCCGGCATGCCTCCTGCTGCATATCCGGAAGAAGGCTCAATACCCGATTCTCCGCTTTGCCTGCACGATTCTTTTTTAAAGGCACCGCTTGATGAACGAACTCCGCCAAGACCGCATAAGTCAGTGTCGATAACCGGGATTGATGCAGCATTCGATTCTGCTCAGCCTCTTCCAGCAGATTCAGATGGGCTTGCTCCCAATCGGAGCGCTGCCGCAGCATCCAGATCGGATGCCGATGGAACCCGCGCTCAATCATGTAATCATGCAGTCTCTCCCCGTAAAAATGCACCCATCGCACGTCCCACGGATCATCCTCGCTGCTGTAATAATGCTGGCGCTGAAGCGGAAAATAAAGCACCGCTTGCCCGCTTCGCAATTCATGCACCGTTCCGTCAATCTCCGCATATCCTTTTCCCGACGCGACATAATGGATATTAAAATTGTTCAAGGCTCCTTCTTCGCGCAGAACGTTGTGCTCCGGCTGACCGCTGTAATGACCCACGGATTCCGGCAGGCAAAAGTAAGCTTGTCGCTGCAACGTAAGCAGAACGCTTTGTCTATGCATGTCAATCTCCTTAATGACAATATTGTGCTAACTTTATTCAATATATTATTATTTTCAAGCTCTTGTTTATTCATTATAATCGCATCATCGAACAATATTGTAGTAGGTACAGGAGGAATATCATTCATGCATCCACCAAACAAGCTGCGCTGGGGCATTCTCGGTAGCGCTAACATTGCGGTTCGCTCCGTTATTCCGGGCTTGCAGCAATCCGAGCTGAACGAAGTGACGGCTTTGGCAAGCCGCACCTTGGAAAAGGCGGAGCAAGCCGCCGCCGGGCTGGGCATTGCCAAGACCTATGACAGCTATGAGCAGCTGCTTGCCGATGACGAGATCGATGCCGTGTACATTCCGCTTCCCAATCATCTGCACTACGAATGGACGCTGCGCGCCGCCGAAGCGGGCAAACATATTTTATGCGAGAAGCCGCTTGCGCTGAACGCCGCTCAAGCCGAAGAGATGGCCGCCGCTGCTTCCAAAGCCGGGGTTCATCTCGCCGAAGCCTTCATGTACCGCCACCATCCGCGTTATGACCAAATTCGCGACGTGATCGCCAGCGGCGAGATCGGCGACGTGCGCGGGATTCATAGCACGTTCACGTTCAACAACAGCGCTGCGGACGGCAATGTGCGTTTCCGTAAAGACTGGGGCGGCGGCTCGCTGTACGATATCGGCTGCTACTCGATCAGCGCGGCCCGGATGCTGCTCGGCAAGGAACCGACTGCCGCAACGGTAATCGCCATGTTTTCTCCGCAGCATGACGGCGTCGATATGATGGCGAGCGGTCTGCTCGAGTTCGACGGTGAGATCGGCGTTACGTTCGATAGCGGCATGTGGGCGGCTTTCCGCAATACGCTCGAAGTGTTGGGGACTCAGGGCACCATTGAAGTGCCTTCCGCTTATGTAAGCCCCGGCGACGAACGCTCCAACTTCTTCGTAACCGTTGGCGATCAACGTCGCGAGGTGCAGGTTGCCCCGTTGAATCAATATGCGGCGCAAGCCGATGCTTTTGCACGCACGGTGTTGAACGGCGAAAAGCCCGTATACGATGCCGAAGATGCGGTACGCAACATGCGCGTGCTGGATGCGTGTCTAAAGTCCGCCGGGCAGCGCCGACGCGTGACCCTGTAACATCGGATATTTCAAACTCCCACTCCCGAAAGGATGTCGACTTCTTATGAAACATATCGAAATCAAGGGTGCAGGCAAGCCGATTTCTACGCTGATCAAAGGCACGGATTATTTTACTCACGAGACGTATGAAAAAGCCGCCGCCAATATGAACGCATTTTTGGAGATCGGCGGCAACACGGTCGATACGGCACATATTTACTGCGGCGGACAAAGCGAGGAAGTGCTCGGCCGATACATGCAGGAACACGGCAACCGGGATTCGATCGTCATTCTGACCAAAGGCGCGCACCATGATCAGAACGGGCCGCGCGTGAACGCCGAAGCGATTCGCAGCGATTTGAACACGAGTTTGGAGCGGTTGAAAACAAATTTTATCGAGCTGTACGCCCTTCACCGCGACGACGAAGCCATACCCGTCGCCGTGATTGTAGACGCGCTGAATGAACATATCAAAGCCGGTCATATCGGAGCGATCGGCGCATCCAATTGGACCTGGCAGCGGCTGAAGGAGGCGAACGACTACGCGGCTTCCAGCGGACTCGTCGGCTTCGCGTTCAGCAGTCCCAATCTGAGCCTCGCCAAAGCCAACGAGCCGTTCTGGGCAGGCTGCGTGTCGGCGGATCGGCAGACGCTGGATTGGCATGCGGAGAGTCGGCTTCCTTTGCTCTCCTGGTCGTCCCAAGCACGCGGTTTCTTCACGGGACGTTTTACCAAGGAAGTGAGGGATAACGCGGATCTGGTCCGCGTGTTTTATAGTGACGATAACTGGGAGCGCCTGGAACGAGCCAAGCAACTGGCCGCCGAGAAAAACACGTCGCCGATCCAGATCGCACTCGCCTATGTCTTGAATCAGCCGTTCCCGACCTGTGCCCTGATCGGCGCGCAAAACCGCGACGAACTGCTGTCCTGCGAGCAGGGCGCTGCGATTACGCTGACGCAGGACGAGTTGAACTGGCTGGATCTGAGCACGGCGAATCCGCTGCGTTAACCCAATGTCAAAATTGTTCGCGCACCGTAAATCTTGCCTGCTTTCACGCTAGCTAGCCGCAATCTGATGGTATGATCTGGGATAAG
>Ga0308157_10007799_pt1 | contig 12330 bp, 11 predicted proteins | sample PhyBR1_FD_201035 | JGI IMG/M metagenome (GOLD analysis project Ga0308157, IMG submission 201035) | Phyllosphere microbial communities from UC Gill Tract Community Farm, Albany, California, United States - DLSLB.R1 | ecosystem: Host-associated > Plants > Phyllosphere > Unclassified | place: USA...
TCGACCTCGTGCAGCAGGCGCTCACGGCGAGCGCCGCGCACGAGTACTCGCGGCGGACGCGCGTGGTGCGCTCTGGTCTCGGCGATGAAGGGCCGCTCATCGGGGCGGCCGCGTTCGTGCTGCGCTGACCCTGAACGGGTGACGCACCGCGAGCACTGTCAGAACCGGCACGGCCGCGCACAGCCCTGCTGACACGAGCAAAGTCGCGCTCGACGCGGGATCGCGGCCGATCAGCAGCACCAGAGCGGGCACGAAGGTGCCGCCGAGGGCGCCGCAGGCGACCAGGGCGCCGGTGACCGCCGCGCTCTGCGCGGTGTCCAGCGGATCGAGCGCGAGGCCGACGATGAGGCCGTAGCTGGGGGCGAGCAGAGCGACCGATGCCGCGAGCGCGATGAGCGCCCCGATCGGCGCCGCGGCGACGAGGAGTCCTGCGGATCCCATCAGCACGGCGGCGCCCGTCGTGCCCCCGGCGAGGATGGCGATCGGGGGCACGCCCCGCCTGCGGAGTCCCGCGGCCCCGAACCGACCGAGCGCCATCAGCGTCCAGAACGCCGTCGTGCCGAGAGCCGCGGTCGCAGGAGAGAGGAGGAGTGCGCGCTCGGGGATGACGGCCGACCAGCCGGACAGGACGGTCTCGATCCCGACGTAGAGCGGCAATGCCACGGCGAACGGCGCCAGTGATGCCAGAACCCCGAGCTTCCTGGGAAGAGGCGCGGCGGCCTCTCGGCGTTCGGTCCGCGCGATCGCGAGGAGCAGGATCGTCGTGAGCGGAACCGCCGCGAGAGCGCTCAGCACGGGCAGGGCGCCGGCTCCGGCCGACACTGCAAGCGGAGTGATCGCCGCGCTCACGGCCACCGTCCCGGTGAGCGCGCTCAGCACTCCCGTGGCGCTGCCAGTCGCCACGTCTTTCGCAGTAACAGCGCCTGAGGCCTCAACCAGGCCGAATCCCGTTCCCGCGATGGCGGCCGCGACGAAGAAGAGCGCGGCGGTGTCAGCGCATGCTCCGGCCACGAGTGCGACGGCCTGTAGTGCGCTGCCGATGATCAGGGTCGTGCGAGCGGGGTGCCGGAGCATCAGGGGGCCGGAGAGCAGGACTCCGACCAGTAGCCCGGCGAACAGGGCGGGGACGGCCGGGCTCAGATCGGCGCCGATGCTCGCTTCCGCCGCGGGCAGGACCGCCGGCACGAACGATGCGGTGACGCCCAGGCTCGCGAACGCCGCGAACAAGCCGGTGAGGGCATGGCGGCGCGAACGGCTCACGCGCCCGAAGCTCGCACGTGGTGGACGGCGGCGAAGGTGTCTCGGAGCGCCTCCATGGACCGGTCGTAGTTGGACTGCGCGACGCCGATGAAGATGCAGTCCACGACCATCAGCTGGGCGATTCGGCTGCCGAGCGCGCCGGAGCGGAAGCCCGTCTCCCTGGCCGCGGTCGTGAGGACGATGTCGGCCTGACCGGCCAGCGGAGCGCCGGAGTGGTTCGTGATCGCGATCGTCGTGGCGCCGGAGTGCCGCGCCAGCATGAGGAACTCGATCGTGTCGGTGGTCGCACCGCTGTGCGACACCGCGATGGCCACATTGCCCGGCTGGAGTGTGGCGGCAGAAGTCCACGCCGCGTGCGGGTCCGACCATTCGAGCGCGGTCCTGCCGATGCGGGTCAGCTTGCGCTGCAGGTCGAGGCCCACGATCGAACTCGCCCCCACGCCGAAGATGTCGACGCGGCTCGCGGCGGTGATGGCGTCGACCGACGCCCTCAGCGCGCCGGTGTCGAGGACCTTCGCGGTGTCGGCGAGGGACAGCGTCTCGGCGAGCGAGACCTTGGCGACGATGTCGGCCAGGGTGTCGTTGCGGTCGATGTCGCCCGAGACGTCGGGCAGTGCTGCGGTGTCGAAGGTCTCGCGCTCGACGTCGCGGAGGACGTGGTTGCGCAGCTCGCGCACGTGGTCGTATCCCAGCCGCTTGCAGAAGCGGACGACAGAGGTCGTCGACGTGCCGCATCGCTGCGCGAGCTCGGCGACCGAGTACCCGGCGGTGGTCGCGGGGTCTGCGAGGAACAGGTCGGCGATGCGCTGTTCGCTGGGGCGGAGCTCGGGGCGTATCGCGCGCATGCGGACGAGGACGGGGTGGGCGCCGGCGTCGTCGCGGGCGGCTTCGTAGGGCATGGGCAGTCTCCGATCGCTGATCACACAGTAGAGGAATTTTTGTTACATGAGAAGCGAACTTGGTGTACTTTTGGTACTCACCAAGACCGATGATGTTCGCGGGGCGACAACAGCGATCAGCTGACCCGACGTCGAAGCGATGCATCCCCAAGCCTGGAGGAATCAGCAATGAGCACAGCACGGCGGGCGTCCTTCGGCGCCCTCACTGCGACAGGAGTCGCCCTGGCCCTTGTCATCACCGGCTGTTCGGCCCCGTCGTCGAAGCCTGCGCAGTCGGACGGTGCGGCCGCCGGAGGCGACCTCGTCATCGGCGTCACCAGTGATCCGGACACCCTGTTCCCCTGGAAGGCCACGCAGTTCCAGGCCGTGAACGTCCTGCAGAACATCTACGGCACCCTCACCGAGTTCGATGAGGACCTCAACGTCGTCCCCGGGCTCGCCGAGTCGTGGGATGTCTCGGAAGACGGCCTCACCGTGACCTTCCACCTCCGCGACGGCGTCACCTTCGCCGACGGCAGCACCTTCGGCTCCGAGGACGTGAAGTACTCTCTCGACGCGATCGCGGCGGAGGCGACGGCTGCGGTCGCACGCAGCTCGCTCGCATCCGTGGCCGGCGTCGAGGCGACCGACGAGAAGACCGTCACCGTGACCCTGAAGACCCCGGACGCCGCGCTGCCGGCGAACCTCGCCGTGATCAACATGGCCATGCTCTCCTCGGACGACACCGAGGAGGGCCTGAACACCACCCCGAACGGCACCGGTCCGTTCGTGATGGAAGACCGCACGCCCAGCCAGTCGCTCACCCTCGCGAAGAACGACGACTACTGGGGAGACGCCGCGCTCCTGGATACGGTCGAGTTCCGGGTGATCCCCGACGAATCCTCCATCGTCTCGGCGATGCAGTCCGGCAACGTGCAGCTGGCCGTGTTCGACGACCCGCTCGTCGCGCAGACCGCGGAGGGCGCGAACGTGACGGTGGCGACGACCCCGCAGCTGAGCTACCACGCGCTTCAGCTCAACGCCACGCACGGCGACCTCGCCGACGTGAACGTTCGTCTCGCGATCCAGTGCGCGATCGACCGTCAGGAGGTGCTCGACACCGCCGCACTCGGCGAAGGTGAAGTCACCGGTCCGATCACCTCGCCGGCGTACAAGTCCGACCCCGACGCCCGTCCGTGCCCCGAGCGCGACCTCGACAAGGCAGCCGACTACCTCGACAAGGCTGGCAAGTCCGACGGAGTGACCATCAAGGCCATCGTCTCGCAGGGCGAGTACGCGACATCGGTCAACGAAGCGCAGAACCTCAAGGCGCAGCTCGCCGACGCGAAGATCACGCTCGAACTCGAGGTGCTCGAGTCCGGAGCGTTCGTCGACCGCTGGATCGCCGCCGACTTCGACGCCGCCGTCGCCCTCAACGGCGGACGCCCCGATCCCGACGGCATGTACGGCCGCTACTTCACCAGCACCGGCAACCTGAACAAGGTCGCGGGGTACTCGTCGCCCGAGCTCGACGCCCTGTTCGCGGAGGGACGTCAGACCGCCGACCCCGAGAAGCGCAAGGAGATCTACGCGCAGGTCTCCGAGAACCTCGAGGACAACGCGGCGTGGATCTGGCTGTTCACCAGCTACACCTACACGGCCACGGCGTCGACCGTCGACGGCTTCGTCCCGATGGCGAACGGCTCGCTGCAGTACCTGCGGACGACCTCCATCAAGTAAGCAGTGCGACGCGGCGGTGCGGGCGAGTCCCGCTCGCACCGCCGCCCCGACGACAGGCATCCACCAGCGCATGTTCAGACAGCTCCTCCGCAACAGCGTGCTGCGCCGCATCCTCGCAGCCCTCGGCACGCTCCTCGGCGTCGCCGTGTTCGTCTTCCTGATGCTGCGCGCCATCCCCGGCGACCAGATCAGCTCCGGCCTCGGAACAGAGGCTGCGGCCCTGACCCCGGCCCAGCGTGCCGCCCTCGAGGCGTACTACGGTCTCGACCAGCCGCTCTTCGTGCAGTTCTTCTCATGGCTCGGCAACATCTTCACCGGCAACCTCGGCTTCTCCTCCCGCGCGCAGACCAGCGTGCTCGACCTCACCGCGGCGGCACTGCCCGTCACGTTCGAGCTCGCGATCTTCTCGATCGTCATCGCCCTGCTGATCGGCATCCCGCTCGGCATGCTCTCGGCGTCGAAGCCCGACTCGATCAGAGACGGCGCCGGTCAGGTCGTAGGCCTCGCCGGCCTGTCGATCCCGGCGTTCCTGCTCGGGACGGCGCTGCTCGCAGTGCTCGCCTCGTCATTCGGCTTCAATCCCAACGGCCAGGGATTCGCGCACTTCTTCCAGGACCCCGTCCTCAACCTGCAGCAGATGCTGCTTCCCGCGGTCGTGCTCGGCTTCGGGATCGCCGCGCCCATCATGCGCACCACGCGCACGGCCGTGCTGGAGATCCGCGCCAACGACTTCATCCGCACCGCACGCGCCAAGGGTGTGCCGCCGCGCCGGCTGCAGCTGCGCCACGTGCTCGGCAACGCCCTGGTTCCGATCGTCACGATGACCGGTCTGCAGTTCGGCTATCTGCTGGGCGGAGCCGTCGTCGTCGAGCAGATCTTCTCCCTCCCGGGCATCGGACGCCAGGTTCTGCTCGGGATCCAGCAGAAGGAGTACGCGCTGGTCCAGAGCACGGTGCTCGTGATCGCGCTCGCCTTCGTCATCGTCAATCTGCTCACCGACCTGCTCTACCGGGTCATCGATCCCCGGGTGCGTGCCGCATGACCGACATCTCGCAGACCCCGACCCTCGCCCCCGGCGGAGGCCGGACCATCGAACGCGTGCGGCTGCTGCTGCGCAGCCGCAGCGGAATCACGGGGCTCATCATCGTCGTGCTGCTCGCCGCGCTCAGCCTCATCTCGGCATTCGGGATGCTGCCGTTCGATCCGCTCGCGCAGGATCCGCCGTCACGGATGCAGGCTCCGAACGGCGCGCACTGGTTCGGCACGGATCAGTTCGGCCGCGACGTCTTCGCGCGCGTCGCTGCCGGCGTCGCGAACTCTGCGCTCATCTCCGTCGTCGCCGTCGCCTTCGCGACCGTCGTCGGCACGGTGTGCGGCCTCGTCGCGGGGTTCTACCGGGGCGTCTCCGACGGAGCGATCACCGCGGTGACGAACGTGCTGTTCGCCTTCCCGCCGCTGCTGCTCGCGCTGTCCCTGGCCTCGGTGTTCGACCGCAACTGGTTCACGATCGCGGTGGCCATCGCGATCGTCTACGTGCCGATCTTCATCCGCGTCACCCGCGGACCCGTGCTGTCGCTGCGCGAGGTCGAGTACGTCAAGGCCGCCAAGAGCACGGGCCAGAGCCGCATGGCGACGATGTTCCGGCACGTGCTGCCCAACATCACGTCGATCATCATCGTCCAGGTCACGCTGTCTCTGTCCTGGGCGGTGCTCACCGAGGCGTCGCTCAGCTTCCTCGGCCTCGGCACGCCGCCGCCCGCACCGTCTCTGGGGTCGATGATCTTCGAGGCCCGCACGCTGGTGACCATCGCCCCGTGGACGATGATCGCCCCCGGGGCCGTGGTCGTGCTGCTCGTGGTGGGACTCAACCTGCTGGGCGACGGCCTGCGCGACAGCCTTGATCCGCGCAACAGGGGAAGGCGATGATGACCGTGGAGAATCTGAGCACATTGGTGACCGAGGCCAGCGATCCGCGGTACGCGGATCTCGACCGCATGAGCGTGGCGGAGCTCGCGCGGACCATGAACGAGGCCGATGCGACCGTGCCGGCCGCCGTCGAGCGCGCACTGCCGCAGATCGTGCCGGCGATCGAGGCAGCCGCCGAGCGGATGGCGCGCGGGGGGCGCCTCATCTACGTCGGCGCCGGTACGCCGGGCCGGATCGGCGTGCTCGATGCCTCGGAGTGCCCTCCGACCTTCAGCACCCCGCCCGAGCTCGTGTTCGCGATCATGGCGGGCGGCTCCGGTGCGATCGTGAACCCGGTGGAGGGCGCAGAGGACGACGCGGATGCCGGTTCCGCCGCCGTCGACCAGGCGGCGATCGGCCCCCTGGACGCTGTGATCGGGATCGCCTCGAGCGGGCGCACCCCCTTCGTGGTGGCTGCGGTGCGCCGCGCCCGCGAGCGCGGGGCGCTGACCGTCGGCCTGTCGTGCAACCTGGGTACCGAGCTCAGCGCCGCCGCCGATCATGGCATCGAGGTCGAAGTCGGACCCGAGGTGCTCACCGGCTCGACCCGTCTGAAGTCGGGCACCGCGCAGAAGCTCGTGCTCAACATGTTCTCCACGATCGTCATGGTGCGCCAGGGCAAGGTCTACGGCAATCTCATGGTCGATGTGAAGGCCACCAACCACAAGCTGCGCGAGCGCGCGATCCGGATGGTGCGGACGATCGCCGACGTCGACCGCGATGCTGCGGTCCGCGCCCTCGACGAGGCGCAGTACGACGTCAAGGTCGCGGCGATCATGATCAGGCGCGGCGAGGACCTCGCCGCCGCGACCTCACGCCTCAGGTCGGCCGATGGCCGGCTGCGCACTGCACTGGAGGAGGACTGATGCGCGTTCTCGGGCTCATCTCGGGCACCTCGCACGACGGGATCGATGCGGCCGTCGTCGACTTCACCACGGAGGGCGCAGAGCTCACCGGCGCAGTGCTCGCCTCGACCAGCGTGCCCTACGCCCCCGAGCTGAGAGCGCGGCTGATCGCCGCGCTCCCGCCTGCGCAGACCACGCTCGCCGAGATCTGCGAACTCGACACCCTCATCGGACAGGCGTTCGCCGAGGTCGCCGCCGAGGTGACCGCGCAGATCGGGGGCGTCGACGCCGTGTGCTCGCACGGCCAGACCGTCTACCACTGGGTCGACGGCGCGCACGCCCGCGGGACGCTGCAGATCGGGCAGCCGGCCTGGATCGCCGAGCGCCTCGGCGTTCCCGTCGTCTCCGACATCCGCATCCGCGACATCACCGCGGGCGGCCACGGCGCGCCGCTGGTGTCGTTCCTCGACGAGCTGCTGCTGCGCTCGCGCGAGGGGACCGCGGCAGCCCTCAACCTCGGCGGCATCTCGAACATGACGGTGGTCGGACCCGACGGCCTCGTCGCCTACGACATCGGCCCCGCCAATGCGCTGGTCGACGCCGTGATCGTCGAGCAGGGCCTCAACCCGCTCGGCTACGACGACGACGCTCGGATCGCCCGCACGGGTGAGGTGGACGAGCGCCTGCTCGAGGCGCTCCTCACCGACCCGTACTACGCGCTCACCCCGCCGAAGAGCACGGGCAAGGAGCACTTCCATCTGGGCTACGTGCACGAGCACCTGGCCGCGCAGGGGCGCGAGATCCCGGTCGCAGATCTCGTGCGAACGCTGACCGAGCTGACGGTGCGCACGGTCGCCCGCGACGTGCGCGCCGCCGGCATCGGCTTCCTCGCGGTCTCCGGGGGCGGATGCCGCAACCCCCTCATCCTCGACGGTCTGCGAGCCGCGCTTCCCGAGACCGAGGTCGTGCTGGCCGACCAGCTGGGGGCTCCAGCCGACGGCAAGGAGGCGATCCTCCTCGCGCTGATCGGCTGGTGCACGCTGCACGGAGTGCCGGCGATCGTGCCCGGCGGCACCGGAGCACGTGAGCCCCGCATCCTCGGGACCATCACCCCGGGCGCCGGGCCCCTCGTGCTGCCGGCGCCGCTCGGCGGCATCGCGACGCTGACCTTGACGGCGGCAGCGGCGTCATGACGGTCGAGGTGCGCCGTGCGACCCCGGACGATCTGTCCGGGGTGCTCGGCGTGTTCCTCGGATGCTGGCGCGAGAGCTATCGCGGCATCCTCCCGGCCGCAGTCATCGAGGCCATGACCGACGAGCGCGCGCGGGCGCTGTGGGCAAGAGTCCTCGCTGACGAGGAGGGCGAGGTGCGTGTCGCCGAGCGCGAGGGGACGATCCTCGGGCTCACCCGCTTCGTCTGCGCGGGGGACCGGGGGATCGTGCACTCGCTGTACGTCTCCCCGCAGGCGCACGGCGGCGGTGTCGGCCGTCTGCTGCTGACTGCGGCCGTCGACGCGTTGACGGGAGCGGGCGCGCGCTCGGCCGTGTTGTGGGTGTTCGCGGCCAACGCTCCCTCGATCGGGTTCTACGAAGCGCAGGGGTGGAGGGCCGACGGCGCGACCAGGACGCAGCCCGAGTTCGGGCAGCCGGAGCAGCGCATGCGCAGGGAGCTGCCATGAGCGTGATCGACCGTCTGCGCGTACTGCGCGTGTCCAGTCCGCTCGTGCGCCCCTTCGTCACGAACGTGCGCCGCACAGACACGCTCGACGTCGTCCTGATCGAGGCGACCGATTCCGACGGGCGTCGCGGATGGGGAGAAGCCGCGATCAGCTGGCGGGTGACGGGAGAGAGCCCTGCGAGCGTCGCTGAGGTCGTGGCCGGTCCGTTCTCCGACGTCGTGCTCGGCATCGATGCCGCCGCTGCCGACGCGGGCGAGCGTCTCGCCGGAGTGGTGTGGGGCAACGCGGCGGCGCGCAGCGCGATGGAATGCGCGCTCGTCGACCTCGCGGCGCAGGCACGAGGCGTCCCGCTGCACGTCGCGCTCGCCGAGGGCGAGGGAGCCTTCTCATCCTCCGCGCCGTCCCTCCGCATCAGGACCGACATGACGCTCTCCGCCGGTGGCCCCGACGACCTCGCCGCGCAGGCGGCCGAGCATGTCGCGGCCGGATTCCGCTGTCTGAAGACCAAGGTCTCGGCCCAGACGGACGCGCTCGCCGGACTCCGCGCTGTGCGCGCCGCGGTGGGAGAGGGGATCGCGCTGCGCGTCGACGCGAACCAGGCGTGGGACGCGGCGACGGCGATCGCCGTCATCCGCTCGTGCGAGGACGCAGGACTCGGGCTCGATCTCGTCGAGCAGCCGGTCGCGGCAGGGGATCTCGACGGCCTCGCTCGCGTCGCCGCAGCCGTGCAGACGCCGATCATGGCCGATGAATCCGTGCGCACGGCAGCCGATGTGCGGGCCGTCGCAGAGCGGGGTGCGGCGCAGATCGTCAACATCAAGCTCGCGAAGACCGGGGGGCCTGCCGAGGCGAGACGTGCGGCGCTCGCGGCCCGCGAGCACGGCCTCGACGTCGTCTTCGGCTGCATGATGGAGTCGGCGGTCGGGGTGACCGCGGCGGCGCACCTCGCGACCGCCCTCTCGCCCGAAGAGACCCATGACCTGGACGCCGCGCTGTGGCTGAGCCGCTCGCCGGTCGTCGGGGGAGCGCGCTCCGCCGCGGATCAGCTCGAACTCGGCGACGTCGTGGGGATCGGCGTCGCCGGGCTCGACCCCGAGGCCGACGCCGAGGTGCTCTTCGACATCCGCGCAGGAGTGCGAGCATGAGCGTCGCCACCGCCGTCGGGGCGGTTCTCGCCCATGCGTCGGCTCCCCTCGGCGCGGTCGCCGGAATCGCCTCGGCGCACGGGACATCCGTGTCAGCGGGCGGAACGGCCTCGCTCGACGGCACCGCCGTCACGACCGAGACGGCGTTCGACCTGGCCTCGGTGACCAAAGTCGCTGCGACGACCACGATGATCCTGCGCCTCGTCGCCGAGGGCGTGCTCGCCCTCGATGACACAGTGGCACGTCTGCTGCTAAGCACCTCGTGCGCGCCCCAGACCACTGTGCGCGATCTCCTGCAGCATCGGGCGGGGCTGTGGGAATGGCAGCCCCTGTACCTGTTCGACGCCGCTGCGTCCTCGACGATCGATGAGCTCCCACTGAGGTACCCGCCAGGGCGGGAACGCCACTACTCAGACCTTGGCTTCATGCTGCTCGGCCGCATCATCTCGCAGGTCGCCGGCACCTCGCTCGGCGCGGCGTTCGAGACGCTGGTCGCGGAGCCCCTCGGCCTCGCCCGCACGAGCTTCGAGCCCGTCGCCGCTCCCGTCGCGTCCAGCGCCCTCGGCGATGACGCGGAACGACGGATGGTTCAGACGGGGGAGCCCTATCCGGTGTTGGCGCCGCGTCGCGATTTCCCCTGGCGCGACCACGAGATCCTCGGGGTCGCCGACGACGGCAACTGCGCACACGCCTTCGGAGGCGTCGCGGGCCACGCCGGTCTGTTCTCGACCGCCGGCGATCTGCTCGAGCTCGGCTCCGCCCTCGCCCGGCCGCAGGAGCATCCGGAGCTCTGGTCCGTCGAGGCCGTCACGGAGTTCTTCCGCGACGGTCCCGATCAGGGGCAGGCGCTGGGTTGGCGCAGCGAGCTCGCGCGCGTCGACGGCCGGCCGGAGCGGATGCTGTGGCATCCGGGCTTCACAGGCTGCGCCCTCGGCGTCCTCCCCGGCATCGGCGCATCGGTCGTGCTGCTGTCCAACCGCCTCTTCGCCGCCGAGCCCGTGACGACCGATGTCCTGTGGCGTGCGGCCCTCCCCGAGATCCTCGGCCCGCAAGGCCCCGACGAAGGAACGAGAACACCATGAGCACCGCGCCCGTTCTGAGCATCAGCGGCCTGGCCGTCGCCTTCCGCACCGGCGGAGAGCTCGTCACCGCGATCAGCGATATCAGCATCGACGTCGCCGCCGGAGAGACCGTCGCGATCGTCGGCGAGTCCGGCTCGGGGAAGTCGACGACGGCCGCGGCGGTGAACAGGCTGCTCCCGGAGAACGGGGTCATCACCGCGGGAAGCATCCGCTTCGACGGTCGCGAGCTCACCGAGCTCGGCGAGAATGCGATGGTGTCGCTGCGCGGCGCGGGGATCGGTCTCGTCCCGCAGGATCCGATGTCGAACCTGAATCCGCTGATGCGCGTCGGCGCGCAGATCGGCGAGGCGCTCGAGGTGCACGGGCGCACTTCCGGGGCGGAGACGGCGGAGCGGATCGTCGAGCTGCTGGAGATGGTGGGGATCTCCGATGCCGCGCACCGTGCCCGCCAATATCCGCACGAGTTCTCGGGTGGCATGCGTCAGCGCGTGCTGATCGCGATGGGGCTCGCCTGCCGCCCGAAGCTCCTGATCGCGGATGAGCCCACGTCCGCCCTCGACGTCACAGTGCAGCGTCGGATCCTCGACCAGCTCGACGAGCTGACCGGCGAACTCGGAACCGCGGTGTTCCTGATCACGCACGATCTCGCGCTCGCCGCGGAGCGCGCCGACCGGATCGTCGTGATGTTCCGCGGCAGGATCGTCGAAGAAGGGACCTCGGAGGAGGTCCTCGGCAACCCCCGGCACGAGTACACGAAGCAGCTCATCGCCGCAGCTCCGAGTCTCGCGTCGCGTCGCGATCAGCGCGACCGGCCGGAGCGCCGCGACGTGACACCGTTCGTGGAGGTGCGCGACCTGCGCAAGGAGTTCGCGCTGCGAGCACCCAAGCCGGGGGAGCCCCAGACGTTCACCGCGGTCGACGGCGTGAGCTTCACGATCGCACGCGGAACGACCGTCTCGATCGTCGGCGAATCGGGGTCGGGGAAGTCCACCACGGCGAACATGGTGCTCGGTCTCGAAGACGCGACCGCGGGGTCGATCCTGTTCGACGGCATCGACCTCACCGGACTCCGGCGTCGGGAGCTGTTCGCGCTGCGCCGCAGGGTGCAGCCCGTGTTCCAGAACCCCTACGCATCGCTCGATCCGCGCTACACCGTCGCGGAGTCGATCGCCGAGCCCCTGCGGGTGCATCGGGTCGGCACGTCCGAGAGACGACGTGCGCGCGTGCGCGAACTCCTCGAACAGGTCGCGCTGCCCGCCGCGATGGGCGAGCGGCTGCCGCACGAGCTGTCAGGCGGTCAACGTCAGCGGGTCGCGATCGCCCGCGCCCTCGCGCTGGAGCCCGAGCTTGTCGTGCTCGACGAGGCCGTCTCGGCGCTGGACGTGCTGGTGCAGGCGCAGATCCTCGAGCTGCTGGGCTCGCTGCAGGCGCGACTCGGGCTGAGCTACCTGTTCATCAGCCACGATCTCGCGGTCGTGCGGATGATCTCCGACGAGGTGCACGTGATGCAGCGCGGCGTCATCGTCGAGAGCGGCACGCCTGAGCGGCTCTTCGACGACCCTCAGCACCCGTACACGCGGGAGCTGCTCGCTGCGATCCCGGGGGCGTCGCTGGCGTCGTGACCTCAGCGCCGCCGGTCGTCGTCGTCCCAGGGGCCCTCCCACCAGCCCGCGCGGCCGTCGGACGTGTCGCCCCCACCGCGGCGGCGCGAGGCGAAGAACCGCACGACCATCACCA
>Ga0308157_10007800_pt1 | contig 12330 bp, 13 predicted proteins | sample PhyBR1_FD_201035 | JGI IMG/M metagenome (GOLD analysis project Ga0308157, IMG submission 201035) | Phyllosphere microbial communities from UC Gill Tract Community Farm, Albany, California, United States - DLSLB.R1 | ecosystem: Host-associated > Plants > Phyllosphere > Unclassified | place: USA...
GACCTCATTGAGCAAGTACTGGCGACGAACGACGTCGAGCATTGGTTGTCTCGATTTGACGAATTCTCCATTCCCGCTGGCCCGGTTCAGGATGTCGGCCAGGCCCTGGAGCACGAGCAGTCGCGTGCTGTACGGATGGTTGTTGATGTTGAAGCCCCTGGTGGTGGTACCAAGCGAGCTTTGGGGTTGCCCATTCTTTTCAATGGCAAGACCTGCCTCGCTAGCAGCGCACCGCCCAAGGTGGGTCAGAACTCGGTCGAGATTCTGCGGGAGTTCAAGTTTACCGAGGACGAGATCAAGGTGTTGCTGAAGTCTGGCGCAATAATTCAGACAGAGGCAGCAGTGTCCGAAACGCGTTCGGTTGATGCTGCAAATGCAGCGGTCTGAGGTGATCATGTCTGGTGCTTCTTCACAAAGCCTAACCCTGGAGATTCAGGGTCAGATTGCAGTAGTAACGATCAACCGGCCTGAAAAACGCAACGCATTGACACTGGCGCTGTGGCGTGAACTCGGCGCCTTGTTCTGCGAAATTGGTGAACGAGATGATGTCCTGGTTGTTGTTCTGACGGGAGCGGGAAACTCATTCTGCGCTGGCGCGGACATCTCGGAATTTTCTCAAGTACGCTCTAATCCTGAACAGGTCACAGAGTATGAGCTGGCCGTGGATGGTTGTTGCGATGCCATCGAGGCTTGCCCGAAGCCAACGATTGCTGCGCTGAACGGATTCTGCATCGGGGGCGGTGTAAATGTGGCAATGGCCTGTGATTTCCGTTTTGCCAGTGCAGAAGCTACGGTGGGGATCCCAGCTGCAAAGCTGTCGATCCTCTACGGCATCAAAGGTACGCGCCGGCTTTACGAGCTGGTTGGGCTGACGAATGCGAAGAAGATCCTCTTTGATGGCAAAATCCTGTCCGCCCAACAAGCGCTGGGGATTAACTTGATAGATGAATTGGCTTCAAATGCGCTCGACGCCGCCCTGCAATACGCTGACACCCTAGAGCCCAACGCACCGCTTTCGATCGCTGGTGCTAAAGCCATGCTGAACGGCCTGGCGGCGGGAGGTGTACCTCTCAACGACGAACAGATCACCGCCCTAATTGATGAGGCAGCAGCTAGTGCTGATTATGCAGAAGGGCGCCGGGCGTTTGTAGAGAAGCGTAAGCCTCGATTCATCGGCGCATAGACAGTCCGGGCTCGGATCCGCTCGCCATCCCCGTCTGATTTAGTAAAACCTCCCTGCCTGTATTATCCCCAGCCGAGCGGCGGTAAACTGGAGCTTTGGCCAGTTTGCGCCGTTACAGGGGATAGGTGGATGCGGTTCCACGGCGCCCAGCGGCCTTTTCAAAAATTTAGAGGGGTTGGTGATGATGGTGTGTGAACCAAAAGATCTTCGAATGATCGATTATCACAAGCTCGTAGTGTTCATTACGGTCTATCGCACACTAAGTATCAGTGATGCCGCGGAATCACTAGGCCTGACCCAGCCAGCGGTTAGCAATTCATTGAAGGCGTTGAGGGCTTGCTTTCAAGATTCGCTATTTACACGCACTGGAGGAGGGGTTCGGGCCACGGCGACCGCACATACGTTAGCCGCGAAGTTGACACCCATTTTTACCTCGCTGAAGGAAACCATCGAGCTCTTCGCGCCCGATAAATTTCAGAAAGGTGTTGCTGAGAGCGAAGCCCGCGTCCGATGAACACGGGCTGCTCTGGATGAGCACACTCAGGGGCGTCGCTGGTATCTAGAGGTTGTCAAGCTTTAAGCATTTTTTGCTGAATCAGGCTGGCGCTGAAACTGATGGCGTAGCCCAGGACAATGCCAAAGCCTAACGTTAGCAACGTGTATGGCCATTTATCGAGGCCAACGAAGAACGTACACGCCACAGCGCCAAACATCATTGGAATGTTGGACATCAGCCCTTTGATGGTGAACAGGCTGTGCACAGCGCATAGCAACGCTGTCGCGATGGCGACAGAGAGAGCGGCGGCCTGAGTTGGCTCGACCCCACGCAGCGCAATCCATTGCTGAAACGATAGAAATATTGCGCCCCAGGCAACGCCTGCGATGGCGCTACCTAGCGCTCCTGGCAAATGCTCCCGTTTACCACCGCCGGCGAGAAAAATAGGCAGCGCGACAAACGTGCAGGGGAGAACGCCAGCTATGCCCAGCGGTGTGATGAGGTACAAAAGGGTATACAGTCCTACCAAGGTTCCAGTCCATAGACTGGAACAGGCGATCACTTTCTTTGACATGGTTAATCCTGCATCAAGAGTTGTTGTTGTTTTGTGCAGAAGCAAACAGCTCAAACGGAAAGGCCTACAAGCCAACTAGGCCCCGATGGGGCCTAGGTGAGCTTAAAGACCTCCAGCGGTGGTGTTATTTGCGGAGACCGGCCTGCTTCAGCAGGGGCATGACCCGCTCGTTGAAGAAGGGCAACTCTTCGTTGTAATCCACCATGGTCAGCAATGCGCCGTCGACGCCGGTAGCCTTGAGATCGATCAGCTTCTGAGCGACCTGATCAGGGGTTCCCACCAGTGGCAGCCCACCCCAGCCCGCGATGAAGCGGTCGCGGAACTGTGAGTACATTTCCGCAGAGTGGTTCTGAGACTGGATCTGAAGCACATCAGCGACATTGTCGCATGCGACGCGATCACCTTTTTGACGTACATAATAATCGTAGTAATCCAGCGCCTCCTTCTCCGTTTCGCGAACCACGACAGGACAGGACGTAAAAGTACCCAGACGGCGGTCAAATTTGTCACGTGCCAGTGCTTGTACGTGTTTCACCCACGCTGCACCCTTCTCAAGATCCTGCATGAAACCGAAATTGAAGTCACAATGCTTAGCAGTAAAGTCCAGACCTTTACCCGAAGAGCCCGCGCAAATCAGAACTGGACGTCCTGCTTTGTTGTAAGGTTTCGGATCCATCACGGCATCGCGGACTTGATGGAAGTCGCCTTGATAATCTACGTTATTACGTTCCCATAGTGCTGTGACAATCTCTAGCCACTCACCAGAGTAGTCATAACGCTGATCGTGCTCCATCATGTCCCGACCGAACATCTCCATTTCTGGATTGAACCAGCCAGTAACCAAATTCAGGCCAAAGCGACCTTTGGAAATATGGTCAATGGTGGTAGCCATTTTGGCCGCTACCAGGGGATGGATCGTTGGGATATGCGTGGTGGAAAAGAACTGAAGCTTCGTGGTAACCGCGGCCATGGCGGCAGCCCACGAGAAGGTGTCCATGTTTGTACCGTTAAAGTTTGTCTCCCCGCCGAAACCACGCCACCGGGCGATGGGAACCATGCACTCCCATCCAGCATCTTCGAGTTGACGTGCAATTTTCACGTTGTGCTCGAACGTTGGTTCAAACGTGCTTTCAGCAGTGGTGATGGCACACGCATTTGAGCAGTTGGTGCCAAAAACACCCAGCTTAAGCGCGTTGTCGTTAAACATCGGGTTGCCAGATTCTTCAAACCTTTGTTGAATGTCCATCTCGATACCTTCTTGTTCTTATTGTGTTGCGCGACAGTGGGGGGAAGGTGGGCTTTAAATGCCCATGTCGTCGAAGACTTCTTGGGCGGTGCGGAAGCTATCGATCGATGCCGGCACGCCGCAGTAGATCGCCACTTGAAGGAAAACTTCACGGATCTCTTCTTTGGTCAGGCCATTGTTGATCGCGCCGCGAACATGCAGCTTCAATTCGTGAGGGCGGTTGAGCGCGGAGATCATACCCAAGTTGAGCAGTGAGCGGCTCCGACGATCCAGGCCTGGGCGGTTCCAAATGGCATCCCAGCAGAATTCAGTCACCAGTTCCTGGACAGGCCAGTTGAACTCAGTGGCTTTGGCAATGGAGCCATCAACGTATGCGGTACCCAGTACTTCTCTACGGGTATTCAAACCCTTATGAAAACGCGGAGACAGTTCGGAACCGTTAGGCGCAGTTACTTTTACTTGGCTATTCATCTTTCTTTTTCCTTTCTTCAGGTTGAGCTCAGCCCCGCTTATAAGTAAACGTATGCCAGAGCGATTAGGTGTGACGTATTAATTCGAGGTTTTCAGGCCACTAATGACTGTTGCTGTTGGCTAACGCGCTTGTAGCGGTGGCGCCACGCCACCAAGTCGGCAATTGAGATGATCAACAGGCCATGGGTATCAGCGAATAGCTCCAGGTCGGGCCGGCGAGCCATACTTCCGTCTTTTTGCAGGATTTCACAAATCACCCCTGCGGGTGCCAGGCCTGCCAGGATGGCAAGGTCTACAGCTGCTTCCGTATGGCCGGGGCGCTCCAGTACGCCGCCTGGGCGGGCGATCAGCGGGAATATATGACCCGGTCGTGCAAACTGCGCTGGTTGAGTTTCGAAACTGGCCAATGCTTGCAAGGTCAAGGCGCGATCAGAAGCAGAAATACCCGTAGTCGTTCCTGGAATGTAGTCAACAGAAACCGTAAACGCAGTACCCATAGACTCGGTGTTGTTCCTGACCATCATAGGGAGGTCAAAACGCTCGGCGTATTGGCAGGATAACGGCGCACATACCAAACCTCGGCACTCGGAAACCATGAAATTTACATGTTCAGGTGTGGCAAATTGTGCAGCCATCACAATATCGCCTTCGTTTTCACGGTCTTCATCATCAACAACAATCACCATGCCGCCTTGGGCAATTACCGCCAGGGCTTGTGGTATAGACGCTAGTTGCATATCAGTAACCCCGCTCACGCTGTGACACGCTGTCTGTTAGGCGCCAATAGCGTTAGATCTCACGCATTGCCCATTTTCGTAGAGGAGGGGCGAGATATCGTCTCGCATGCCAACCCAAATGACGCGCCCGAAGAAAACATCGTGGGAACCGATAGTAGTCACCGACTCCACTTCACAGACGAGGGTGGCTTGGGAATCAGCCAGCACTGGCATGTCCTCAATCTCTCGCCAGTCGCCATGGGCGAAACGCTCCTCTCCTTTGAGCAGGCCGCTAAAAGCGGGCACTAGGTCTACATGGGACAAATGCAGCAAGTTGACAGCGAAGCGACCTGACTCGCGCAGTGCATCCCGTATAGAAGCGGAGGTGTTGATGCAAACGAGCAGTGTGGCAGGGTCTGCAGTAACCGATTGAACTGCGGTGGCCGCCATGCCGTATGGGATGCCCGCGTGCCGCGTGGTAATCAACGAAATGGTGGAAGTAAGGCGGCGCATGGCCTGTTTGAAATGAGTGGCTAGTTGTTCTTGTTGTTCGCTCATGAGTGCACCCTCCCGGATGCCACTTGATTCATCGTGGAGTCAACCTACAAGATCGTCAGACAATCTGTCAAAGATTTTTTGACTGATTGACAGATTGTCTGATGATCCGTATACCTACCGACCACTCCAAGAAGAGGTGACAACCATGCCCCGCACGCTTTACGGTCATTTGAAATCAAGCAATGTCATGAAATCGCTGTGGCTGATGGACGAGCTTGGTCTCGACTATGAGCGCATCGATAAAGGCAATGTATTCGGAGGGCTCGACACCGACGAGTACAAGCGGATGAACCCCACGAGCCTTGTTCCCACATTGGTGGACGGTGATTTCACCGTGTGGGAAAGCAACGCTATCCTTCGCTATCTGTGTAACCGCTATGCGCCCGACAGCTCCCTTTATCCCGCAGAAGCCACCAAGCGTGCGGTCGTCGATCAGTGGCTGGATTGCCAGCAGACTCAGCTCACGCGCCCGCAGACTGTGGTTTTCTTTCAGCTGATCCGTACCCCCGCCGATAAGCGCGATAATGCTGCGTTGGATCAGGCCATTCAGCAGGCAGGCCAGGTCTGGATGTGGATCGAAAAGCGCTTGGGCGAAAACACATACTTGTGTGGCGACGATTTCACCATCGCCGACATTGCTTGGGCAGTGCATGCGCACCGCTGGCTCAACATGGATTTCACGCGTCCAGCACACCCCAACCTCACCAGGTGGTACCAGCAACTCCTGCAACACGACTCCTTCCGCCTGAATTGGGGCGGGCCGGTCGTTTGACTTCGCTAAGGTAGATGAATGATGGAATTGCAAAACAAGGTTTGCATCGTTACTGGCGGTGCCAGCGGGATCGGTAAAGCTATTGCCGGGTTATTTGCACGCCAGGGCGCGCAGGTGATCATTGCTGATGTAGATGGGAATGCTGCGCGTGCATCCGCAGAGGAAATCGGGGCAGTTGGAATTGCATGCAACGTTGCTTCAAGCGCGGAAGTACAAGCGCTGGTCGCCCAGGTGGTGGAGCAGTACCAACGGATTGACGTGCTGGTCAACAATGCTGGATTCGGAATGACTGGGAATGTCGTGACGATCGCCGAAGACGACTGGGATCGGCTTATGTCGGTCAATCTCAAGGGTATGTTCCTGTGCTCGAAGTACGTTGTGCCGATCATGGCAGCGCAGGGGGGCGGCTCGATCATCAACACCACTTCGTACACCGCAACAAGCGCAATCGCTAACCGGACGGCTTATGTTGCTTCAAAGGGAGGCGTCTCTGCGCTGACCCGAGCAATGGCCCTGGATCATGCCCCTGATGGTATCCGTGTTAACGCGGTAGCCCCGGGTACGATTGATAGCCCTTACTTCGACAGAATCTTCGCTCAATCACCCGACCCGCAAAAGCTCCGCGAAGCATTTGATGCTCGGGCCGTTATGAATCGTATGGGCAAGCCCGAGGAAATCGCCGAGGCCTTCCTCTTCTTGGCGTCGGATCGGTCGCGCTTCGCTACTGGTAGTGTATTGACTGTTGACGGCGGCTCATCTATCGGTAATCACCTGGTCGCGTAGACGCAAGTTGTCTCGGCAAAGGCAATGGAAGCAGGGCGTTGAGACCGTAGTGTGATCTACGGACTCAAACGCCCTGTTTCCTTTGCGCCGGGTAGTGCCGGGAGGTAGAGGCCCCGCTCGGTTGAGCAGGGCTTCTACACGTAGCGAAGGGGAGCTACGATCGCGTAACGTAGTTCAAACCCTGTACAAGGAAAGGACGGAAGTGGTCAGGGTGCTCGATCATTGGGAAATGACCCAGCCCAGACATGACGATGTGAAGATGCTCTGCAAGCAGGGCTGCAAGTTTGGCGCCGTCCGCCGGTGTAGCAGAATAGTCATACGTCCCCGACAATAGGGCAACTGGGGTCTTCGCGGTGTCAATTGCCGCAGCTGTGATCGCCCCATCGAATTCATCGCTGTAGAAAGCCAGATCACCGGGATAGACGCCAGGGCCTCCTTGAGAGTAAATCCAGCTGGCGCGCCGACGATCCGCAACAGGGCTGGTAGGGCTCATCAGGCCTCGTACGTAGGCGCCGTTATGAAGCCCACCATGAACGCTCACATGGTTCTGGAACGGATTACGCCGACCCCGAGACTGGAACGGTGGCTCCAAGGCGACCACCCCCGCAACCACCTGCGGCGCCTCTGCTGCGAGCACGAGCGCCATGGCAGCCCCCATTGACCCGCCGACGATGATCGCCGGCTGACCGATAACCTGTTCAATAAAGGCTACACACCAATCCCGATACTGCGCTGAAGTGAGTCGGTAGGCGCCTCCGTCCCAATTTTTGGGTGGACTGGATTTTCCATGGAAGGGCAAATCGAGTGCATACATGTGGTACTGCTTGCCGAGTCCCAGATCGCTCATCTGCTCCTGGTACTGACGGCCATCGGCCCCAGCGGTGTGGAGAAACAGAACTGGGATACCGGTACCAGCAGTTTCGTAGTAGACGTCGTATGCCAGGCCTTGTGATGAGATACGTCCGTAATGACCGAGTACCTCTGCAAGTGACCGCTCAACAGGCTCCGCTACAGCCGGTGGTGAAAGGGTGATCAATTCGAAAAGCCGTTCTAGTGCAGGGCGGGCTTGTGCGATGAGCTGCGAATCTCCGCTTACATCAAACTGGTCATTTGCAATTTGCAGTGCTGTGAAGCTTTGATAGGTGGGGGGCGGTGGCAGTTTAAGAACGCTCTCCCATGCAGCGGACGAGGCGCTGATACGCACTTGAGCATCTTCGGCTGGTGCGATTTCAACACGACCATCGTGAATGATCAGGCCGATTTGTTCGGCGTCGATCTCCAATGCCACTTTCAGCATGAGGCTAGGCGATAGGCGAGCGAGCTCTGAATCGCTCATACATCCTTGAATGCGAATTTGTAGATTGCTAAATGCGGTCATTCTTATTCTCCCCCACCCGCCGGGTGGGTATTCGTGGCTATAGCGATCAACGCACAACGAGCTCCTTGCCGGTTTGCCAAGGGGAACGCTGCAGTCCATTCACTAAAAAAGGGGCGTAGCTCGCCCTCGGTTTAGCACCACGAATATCTACATTTGCAGACAATCTGTCAAACAGACAATCTGTCAGTCGCTGGTGTCCTCCAGCCGACCGAGTGCTACTACTGCCGAATTCGCGATATGAGTACGGCACAGAGAAGCAGCCAGTGCGCTATCACGTGCCTTAATGGCTGAGACGATGGCGTTGATTTCTTCTACGGAATATTTGAGACGCCCAGGCTGGGTCATCGAGGTAGCGCGCAGCAGAGTGATGCGGTTGTGCAACATAGTGAGCATTTGCACGACAAAAATATTGTGGCTGCCCTCCATTAGGCAGCTATAGAAACGGGTCTTGGCATCAATCAGAGCATCACGCGCAGCCTGGAGTCGTTCCGATTCGCTAGCGTCAATGTCCATGTATTTCTTTGCGCGCATTTCGAAAATTGCGGCGGCCTCTTCGAGCTCCTCTACCTGCGCTTGGGTGCCGTTGAGGGCAAACTGCTCACCGGAGAAGCTTTCAAGCAATTCCCGCATAGCGTAAAGCTGTCGCGTCTCGCTTTGAGAAATGCTGTTGACAGTAGGGCCCTTGTGCGGATGGCAAAGAATGAGACCTTCCGCTTCTAATTGGCGCATCGCTTCTCGAATTGACGTACGACCCACGCCTGTCATCTCGCAAAGCTCCCGCTCCACCAGTCTCTGGCCAGGCTTGAGTGTGCCATTTGAAATGGCATCTCTAATCTTGTCTTCAACCATCAACCTAAGCGTCGCGCCTCGCTTGGCTACCTGAAGATTTGGGGCACTCATCAGTCTTCTCCAAAATGTTTCGGGGTGTTTCCACGCCACGAGACGCTGCTCACGACGAGCCGTCCCGATCTGCATAGGGCTGCTGGAAGCTGAGTCCCGATGGAATTGTCTGATTGTATGCTGCGGCGGACAATCGGCGCTACATCATTAATTCTGATATAGGAGCAAAGACAGTTCGGGTTGCTGCTTAATAATTCCTATTAGCATTTTGGAGGTGAGGTGTGAATTTACCTTGAGGAAGGGGCAAGGATGAACCAAAAGCCCGCAGCCTGAGAGTGCCTGGAAAAGGGGATGTCATACGCGCAGCCTGAAACACACACGCGGCGTTGGCTCGGTAAGGTCGTAGCTGTCTGCTCCAGCGCTCAATGGGCCAGACCGTGGCTCACTCCTGCTTGGTGCCTGCCGACGACTCCATCATGTCCAAGGCAGCGCTCTCTGCATTCTTGATATGCAACGTGGCGAGGCGTTGAGCGCCTTCGCCGTCACGCTCTTTGATGCGCTGCAGTAATTCATCAATTTCCGCCAAGCTTTCGTGCAGTCGTTCTGGTCGCGAAAACGACGTTGCCCGCAGTAAATTGATGCGCGTCAACAGCCCATGCAAGACCTCGGTGATCAGCCGGTTGCCGCTTCCACCCAGCAAAACATCGTAGATCTTTGATTTTGCTTCAATCAGCGCGCGCCGATCAGGGTTGCTGGCCTGCTTGTGCAAATTTTTCACAGCGGTCTCCAGCTGTGCAATCTGCTTGGAGGAAGCCAGTCTCGCGAACTCAGACGCCGCATATCCCTCGAGCAAGGCGCGCAGCGCATACAATTCGCGAGCTTCAGCGATGTCCAGGCTCGCAACCACCGGGCCGCGGTGTGGAACAATCACAACAAGCTTTTCCGCCTCCAGTTTGCGCAGAGCTTCTCGTAGCGGAGGGCGGCTGACTTGGAGCAGTTCACAGAGCTCTCGCTCTACCAGGCGCTCACCGGGTGCAAACTGCCCATTCATGATTGCCTCTCTGAGGAAGCTCTCTACATGACCGCGCAGTGTTTCGGGCCGGCTCATTACCGGCATTTCGTTCCGACTCATATTTTTCTCACCATCGAGCTGGGCATCCGGCACGGTTCGCCATAAATGTACGCATATTGTATGCCAATAAGCGAGTTCAATAATAGCTGACTAAGACCCTAAGTGTGAGTAAGGCATGAGTGGTAAAGATGCATGCTTTCAACCCGCTTGCACCTGGACTCCTGCGTCTACGCGCACTGGTTCACCCAAGCGCTCAACCCATCTCTCTTGCCCGCCTGTCACCGAGCCCTTCATCTGATCCTGGTGGCGAGGGCGGCTCGATCCAGGATGTACTATTGACATATTGTAATACAATCCATAGTGTGGAGCTCACACCGCGGTGCGTTAACAGTCACGGTTGCTCATCTATAGCCGTTGAGCCTGCTGAGTGAGGCGACCAAAACGACTCTGACGCGCTCTGTAAGAGAAATCCAAAAAATGGGGCTGCGAACATGACTTTGCCTAAAGTGCTTTTCATTGGTCTAGGGATGATGGGTCGTCCAATGGCTGGACACATCGCCGTAGCGGGTTATCCGCTGGTAGTGAGCGATGTGAGCGAAGCCGCAGTCATGGAGGTCTGTAAGGAGCTGTCTGCTGAGGATCTCAAGGCAGCTGCGTCGATCGAAGACGTGGAAGTTGTGATCACCATGCTGCCTAGCTCAGCTGTAGTGAAAGATGTGCTGCTCGGCAGCCAGGGCATTGCATCGCGCCTGAAGAAGGGTGCAGTCGTTATCGACATGAGCTCATCTGAGCCGCTGCGTACACGTGAACTGGCGGCTGAGCTCGATCAACTGTCGATCGGATTGATCGATGCTCCTGTTTCCGGCGGCGTTAAGCGGGCTATCTCTGGCACCTTGGCAATCATGGTGGGCGGCACTCAAGCGGTCATTGATAAGTACAGCGCTTTGATCAGCAGAATGGGAGTGATCACTCATGTTGGCCCAGTGGGTGCCGGCCATGCCATTAAGGCCCTGAACAACTACGTCTCGGCTGCGGGCCTCTTGGCCACGGTTGAGGCGTTACACATCGGCGAAAAGTTCGGCCTTGATCCAGCGGTCATGACAGAGGTGCTGAATACCGCTTCCGGATCCAATTTTGCTACGCAAAACAAAGTCCGACAGTTCATGTTGAGTGGCACTTACGGATCGGGTTTTGCGCTGCAGCTGATGGTCAAAGATCTCAAGATAGCAGTGGATCTTGCGGATCAGATGGAGCAACCCATGGACTTAGGCCATCGCTGCCTGGACGTCTGGAAGGACGCAGCCACTCACTCGGATCCGCGTACTGACCACACAGAGATGTATCGGATCATTGGCAATCACGGCTAGCCAGCCATCGGCGGGTGCATTAGTGCCCGCCTGTTTTTCCTATGCCGGAAATTGTCGGTCACGGCGTGCTCCCACGCTCGCGCGGCAGCGTGCCGCCGTCAATGCTTCCTGGCTGAAAATAAACACAATTGAAGATGGAAGACTCCCTTGAAAATTAAAGCGGCGGTGCTTGAGCAGATGGGTCTGGAAGGGCCCTATGCAGAAACCAAACCCCTTAAAATCCAAGAAGTAGAGTTGGCTTCCCCAGGGCCTGGGGAGGTAATGATCAAGATGGCCGCAGCCGGCATCTGCCATTCGGATTTGTCGATCATTGAGGGAGTTCGACCACGCCCGTTGCCGATGGTCATTGGCCATGAAGCTGCCGGTGTAATCACGGCGGTAGGGCCTTACGTTGATGACTTTGCAGTGGGTGATCACGTCGTAACGGTTTTTGTAGCCGCCTGCGGCCATTGTCCGGAGTGCTCAGGCGGACGCCCGGCACTATGCGGCCCAGGCGCTGTAGCTGGTGGTCAGGGAACGCTGTTGCGTGGTGATCGCCGACTGATGCGTCAACAGGAGTACCTGAACCACCACTCGGGCATCTCGGCATTCGCGGAATACGCCGTCGTGTCTGCTCGATCCTTGGTCAAGGTCGATAAGGACATTCCACTCGCGCACGCCGCGCTCTTCGGTTGCGCAGTGTTGACCGGGGTGGGTGCAGCCACGAACACAGCATCGATATCGCTCGGAAGTACCGTTGCAATCGTAGGCATGGGAGGCGTGGGACTGGCGGCCCTGCTGGGTGCGCTGGCGGCAGGTGCCAGTGACGTTATTGCTATCGACACCAACGATCAGAAACTGGCGTTTGCGAAAAAGCTTGGCGCTCGTCACGTGT
>Ga0308157_10007802_pt1 | contig 12329 bp, 16 predicted proteins | sample PhyBR1_FD_201035 | JGI IMG/M metagenome (GOLD analysis project Ga0308157, IMG submission 201035) | Phyllosphere microbial communities from UC Gill Tract Community Farm, Albany, California, United States - DLSLB.R1 | ecosystem: Host-associated > Plants > Phyllosphere > Unclassified | place: USA...
CGACACCATCCTCACCTACTTCCTGATCTACTTCTTCGGCATCCTCATCGGCCAAGACATCTGGCAGCGCGTGTTCACCGCGCGCAGCGAGAACGTGGCCCGGGTGGCCGGCAGCCTGGCAGGCGTGTACTGCGTGATCTACGGCCTGGTCGGTGCCCTGATCGGCATGTGCGCCAAGGTCCTGCTGCCCGACCTGGCCAACGCCAACAACGCCTTCGCCTCGATCGTGCAAAGCGCTTTGCCCGATGGCATTCGCGGCCTGGTAATCGCCGCCGCGCTGGCCGCGATGATGTCCACTGCCAGCGCCGGCCTGCTTGCCGCCTCAACTACGGTGACCGAAGACCTGCTGCCGAAGCTGCGTGGCGGTCGCCCGTCTACATTGGGCATGGCGCGCACCTTCACCTTTCTCACCGGGCTGGTAGTGCTGGTCATCGCACTGATCGTCAGTGACGTGATCGGCGCCCTGACCCTGGCCTACAACCTGTTGGTCGGCGGCATTCTGATTCCTATGCTCGGCGCCATCTACTGGAAACGCGCCACCACCACCGGCGCAATCGCCAGCATGGTGCTGGGCTGCGGCACGGCACTGGTGTTCATGTTCCGCGATGGGCTGGAAGCCAATACGCCGATCTACTACAGCCTGAGCATCGGCCTGCTCGCCTTCGTGGTGGGCAGCCTGCTGACCCGGCCACAGGCGCGAGCCACGCGCATCGCCTGATGCCTGTCATCGACTTCATACCAGCGTGCCGGCTCGCAGCAGCCGACACGTCAATATTCAGTAAAAGGAAATTGCCATGACCACTTGTGGAGAATTCCTCGTCGAGCAATTGCAGGCTTGGGGCGTCGACACTGTCTTCGGCATTCCCGGCGTGCATACGGTCGAGCTCTATCGCGGCCTGTCGGGCAGCGGTATTCGCCACGTCACCCCGCGCCACGAACAGGGCGCCGGCTTCATGGCCGACGGCTATGCGCGGGTGAGCGGCAAGCCCGGCGTGTGCTTCATCATCACCGGGCCGGGCATGACCAACATCGCCACCGCCATGGGCCAGGCCTATGCCGACTCCATCCCTATGCTGGTAATCTCCAGCGTCAACGAGCGCGAGCGCCTCGGCTTGGGCCACGGCTACCTGCACGAGTTGCCGAACCAGCGCGCGCTGGTGGCCGGGGTGGCCGCGTTCAGCCATACCCTGATGAGCGTCGAGGAACTGCCCGACGTGCTCGCCCGCGCCTTTGCGGTGTTCGATGGCCAGCGCCCGCGACCGGTACACATCGAATTACCTCTGGACGTGATCACCGCGCCAGCCGACCACCTGAGCGTGCAACCCCGGCCGATCGCTTCACGCCCCGCCCCACCACCCGCACTGATCCAGCAGGCCGCAAACCGTGTGCGCCAGGCGCAAAACCCGCTGTTGCTGATCGGCGGGGGCTGCGTGGAGCAGCCCGAGGCGATACGCCGGCTGGCCGAGGCGCTCGATGCTCCCACCGCACTGACCATCAATGCCAAGGGCCTGCTGCCTGCCGAGCACCCACTGCTGCTTGGCAGCAACCAGTCGCTGCCGCCGGTACGCCAACTGGCACTGAACGCTGATGTGGTACTGGCCATCGGCACCGAGCTGGGCGAGACCGATTACGACGTGGTGTTCGACGGCAACTTCCGCATCGGCGGCGAGCTGATCCGTATCGACATCGACGCCGACCAACTGACTCGGAACCACCAGCCGGCGCTGGCGATCCACAGCGACGCCGGCCTGGCCATCGAGGCGCTGCTCAGCGAACTGCCGCAGCGCATCGACGATGGGCAGAGCCCAGGTGCACAGCGAGCAAGCACGGTTCGCCAGCAACTCGCCGAGCATTTCAGCGGCTGGGCCCACTACCGCCGCCTGTTCGATTGCATCCTTGAGGTATTGCCAGCAGCGCGCTTCGTCGGTGACTCGACGCAAACCGTGTACGGCGGCAACCACGTGGTCGAACTGGACGGCCCGCGGCGCTGGTTCAACTCCTCAACCGGCTACGGCACTTTGGGTTACGGCCTGCCAGCGGCGATTGGCGCCAGGCTGGCCGAACCTACACGCCCGGTGATCAGCCTGATGGGCGACGGCGGCATCCAGTTCACCCTGCCTGAGCTGGCCAGCGCTGTAGAGGCACGGGTCGGCATCGTCGTACTGCTGTGGAACAACCAGGGCTACGGCGAGATCAAGCGCTACATGGAGCGCCGCGACATCACCCCGCTAGGTGTGGATATCTACACACCGGACTTCCTGACCATCGCCCGCGGCTTTGGCTGCCTGGCTGAGCGCGCCCGCGACCACGCACACCTTCAAGCCCTGCTGCGCGAGGCACCGGATGACCGACCGCTGCTCATCGAGCTGGCCGAAGCGCCGCCTTTTGCCCCCTGAATCACTCAGCTTTTCCACCGCGCTCACGCGCGGCCACCGGAGCATGACCATGAACACACCGCACTACATCGCTGGCCGATGGGCTGCTGGCGAAGGCACTGACGTGCTCAGCGTTGCTGACCCGTCCCTTGCCCAGCCTTTCGCCGAACTGCGTGCCGCCAGCACGGCTCAGGTCGACCTGGCCGTGGCTGCCGCCCGTAAGGCGCTGCCCGCCTGGAAAAACAGTTCAGCGGTCGAGCGCGCCCGCTACCTGCGTGGTTTCGCCGAAGCCCTGGCCGGACGGCGCGATGCGCTGATCAAGTTGCAGATGCGCAACAACGGCAAACCGCGCCACGAGGCCGAAGTGGACATCGATGACGCCGTGGCAACCTTCGTCTACTACGCCGATCTCGCCGCAGGCCTGGCAGACCAGCAGAACCGTCCGGTTGCCTTGGCAGCAACGGGCTTCAGCTCACACACACGCCTGGAAGCCATCGGCGTGGTCGGTCTGATCGTGCCTTGGAACTTTCCCCTGGTAACCAGCGCTTGGAAGATCGCCCCGGCCCTGGCAGCCGGTTGCACCCTGGTGCTGAAACCCTCGGAGGTCACCCCGTTGATCGAGCTGGTCTACGGCCAGATCGCCGGAGAACTCGGCCTGCCTGCGGGCGTGCTGAACATCGTCGGCGGCAAGGAAGAGGTTGGCGCAGCTCTAAGCGCCCATCCTGGGCTGGACAAACTCTCGTTCACCGGCAGCAATGCCGTAGGCAGCCGCGTCATGCACAGCGCTGCCGAACATTGCCGGCCGGTGACGTTGGAACTGGGAGGCAAGTCGGCGATCATCGTGTTCGACGACTGCGATATCGACCAGGCCATCGAATGGATCATCGCCGGCATTTGCTGGAACAGCGGGCAGATGTGTTCGGCGACGTCACGCTTGCTGATCCAGAATGGCATCGCCGGTGCACTTCTGCCGCGCCTCGCCGACGCGCTGAATGCCCTGCGCATCGGCAGCCCGCTCGACGAAGAGATCGACATGGGCCCACTGAGCAGCGAAGCACAGTGGCACAAGGTCGGCGAGTACTTCGCCATCGGCCAGCGGGAGCAACTCAACTGCCTTGCGGGCGGCAAGACCCTGGCAAGACAGGGCTGGCTCGTAGCGCCGACGCTGTATGTCGATGTCCCCACCGACAGCCGTCTCTGGAACGAGGAAATCTTCGGCCCGGTGCTCTGCGCCCGGCGCTTCGATAACGAAGCGCACGCCATCGCTCTGGCCAACGACAGTCGCTTTGGCCTGGTCGCCACCGTGGCCAGCGCCGACCTGCAGCGTGCCGAGCGAGTCGCCGCGGCGCTGGAGGTCGGCCACGTGTGGATCAACTCGATCCAGGCGGTGTTCGTGGAGACCTCTTGGGGGGGGACCAAAGGCAGCGGCATCGGCCGAGAACTCGGTCCCTGGGGACTCGCCGCCTATCAGTCGGTCAAACACGTAACCCGCCGTTTCACCTGAGCCTCTACAACCTTCTTGCGGACGAAGGTCTGGCTCTCCGTGTAAACGTGCGCCCTATTCTTTTTGATTCGTACGTGAGCGGTGTGACTCAGCGTGCGGTCCGCACGCTTGCGCCCTCTGATCGTAGCCAACGTGGTACACCCTTTTCTTAGTGTTACAAACAGGGTACCGCTTGGTACGCCGTACCATCGGGGGCCTTACGGCGGAACAGCGTGGCGGATAGGCGTTGCCTGGCCACAGCCAGTCCTGGACGAATTGTTCGAAGGTCTGGCGCGACAGCAGCCGGTGGGGAATGAAGAGGTTTGACTGCAGGGAAACGCTGGCCCGGGGACTTGGCCAGGGCGTCGAACGAGAGGGGCGTATCGTACCAGCGGCCGTTGGACCAGAACTCCAGGTAGTCGAGGATGCCGCGGTCATCAAGCACCGGTGTGGGTTCGCCGAAGGTGAGCGCCTCCATGCGGGCGGCGGGTGCTGGCAGCTGTTCTGGGCTGTCGTTCATCAGCACATCTCCATGAACCTGGTGCTGGTGGCGGCCTGCCCCTCCAGCGGTTCGTTCTGCAGTGCATGGAAAAGCGCCCAGGCCAGGTCGGCGTGGCCGGTCTCGTCGGTGCGGCCGGCGGTGTAGGTGAACTGGCAGCCGCTGGCGGTGACGGTCTTGCAGATGGCCATGAGCGACTGGGCCATGTCGATCCAGCCGGCGTCGAACTCCAGCCAGCCTTTGTGGATGACGTCGTAGGCCTTGAGCACCAGGCGGGTTTTCACTTCGGGCGAGTAGCTGAAGGTGGTCAGGTTGGAGAAGAACTGGCGCACCAGCTGCGCCACGCCGGAGCCCATGCGGTGACGGTGACGTCGATGCCGACGTAGGTCACCCAATAGCGTTTAATGATCTGGCGGATGGCTTTGGTCTGAATGCCCGGCGCCAGCGCCCCGACCTCACCGGCGCCGACGCTTATCGTCAGTGGCTGTCCGGCCGTGACCCCCTGCACCCTGCCGGCGACAGCGCCGCGCGATAACGGCGAGCTGCTGGGCGACCAGGACAGCCTCGAAGCCGCCTGGGCCGACTGCGCCGCCCAGGTCGACATGATCTTTCGTCATCAACAGGCCGCTACCCCATGAACAAGCCCGGCTCGCTGCGCGAACATCTTTTGCGATTGATCCCCGAACTCAAACACAACCCCGACCGGCTGATGATCTTCATCGACAACGGCACCCTGCGCAGCACCGTGGCCCACGGGCTGTCGTTCGAATACAGCTACACCTTGAACATCATCCTCACCGACTACGCCGGCCATCCGGATGCGGTGGCCATCCCGCTGTTCGCCTGGGTCCAGGTCAACCAGCGCGAACTGATGGAGAACCTGGTGCGCGGCAAGGAGGCGATCGGCTTCGAGGCGGATGTGCTAGACAACAGCAAGGTCGACCTGTCGATCAAACTGCCGCTGACCGAGCGCGTGGTGGTGAAGACCTTGGAGGATGGGTCGCTGTCGGTGGACCACCCGGCCGAGCCGGTGGTGGACCTGGATCCGTTTACGTTGCGGTCGCTGGAGCTGTATTTGAAGGGTGAGCTGCTGGCGACGTGGGGTGGGATATGAGCGATGAGCTGGAGGTGCTCGAGGAGTGGGCCGGGGCGTTGTTGGCGAAGCTTGAGCCGGGGGAGCGGCGGAAGTTGCTGGGGCAGGTGGCGCGGGATCTGCGGCGGAATCAGCAGCGGCGGATTGCGGCGCAGAAGGCGCCGGATGGGACGGCGTATGCGCCGCGCAAGCGGGCGCGTGGGGGGATGAGAGGGAAGCGAGGGCGGATCAGATCGCAGATGTTTGTGAAGCTGCGGACGGCGCGGTGGATGCGGACGGAAGTGAGTGCTGCGGGGGTGGCGGTGGGGTTTGTGGGGCGGGTGGGGAGGATTGCGCGGGCGCATCAGTTTGGTTTGCAAGGCCCAACTCTAGCTCGATCGATTGGGAAATGTACGACCCGTAGATTAATCGGATTGGGATCAGAGGACGAGTCCCTCATTCGCGATGCGCTGATCTATCATCTACAACAAAGCTCCTAGACAGCTGTAAGCCTTCTCGCACGGTCTTTAGCCATGAGATCAGCACGTCCATCACAACGAGGGCCTTTCCACTAGTAAGCTTACGGCGGAGGACTTAAGACAAAACTTGACAGGAAAGCAGAATGGCATTTTGATATCCTCATCACAGGATCAAGATCTGTGATCAATCATTCAGTACAGTTCAAGGAAGACCAATGCACCGGATCATAAGCTCTCACCTGGCTAATTTCGTAAAAGGTTTCGGGTTAGAATCTTCACCACAAGATCAACAGTTTGAGTACTTCTGCAACTACGCTACACTTTACTCTCGATGCGCATCGGGCTTCGATTTGGATGACGTCACAACCGGCAATGGTGATGATGGCGTCGATGGAATTGCAATCATCCTCGACGAAGAGATAATAATATCAGACGAAGATGCGACTTCTGCATTCAAAACTGATAGAAAGAATCATGATCTGGAGATCGTATTCATCCAAGCTAAAACCAGTGACGGCTTTGATCTAGGCGACTTCCTTAAATTCAAAGAATCAATTCTCCGTTTTTTGAGCGAAGACCCATATTTAGGTAAGGACGCAATACAGAAAAACGCTAGAACTGTATTTGATGTATGCATACGTAACGTTCCAAAAATCCGTAATGGCAAACCTAGATTGACTGCCAGATTTGTCACAACAGGCAACTACCTTGCTCCAAAAGAGTTTAAAACAGCTATTACCAACTTCCAAAATCAGCTCAACGATATAGGATACTTCTCAGAAACGGATATAAAGTGCCTGGGCAGAAATGAACTTACTCAACTATGGGTGGCTACTTACTCAGGTATTACTGCGCAGCTCCCGCTATTTGGGTCGGCTCCACTTCCAACCATTTCAGGAATTGAGGAAGCCTACCTAGTTGTTGCACGAGCAGTCGACGTCGTGTCCAATCTATTAATCGCGGAGGACGGAAGTCTGCGAGCTCAAGTTTTCGAGGAGAACGTTAGAGCATATCTAGGTGGCGATAACATTGTAAACCAATCAATAGCAGACACACTTAGCAGCTCTACTTCGTCGACTCGATTTCCAGTTCTAAATAACGGAATCACAATTGTTAGCCCCGACGTTCGCCTACAAGGAAACGTCCTTCACTTGGAAAATTTTCAAATCGTAAACGGATGTCAAACGTCAAATATACTGTATGAAAATAGAGGAAAATATGACGAAAGTGTTATGGTTACCCTCAAGGTCATTGAAACATCAAACGAAGATGTTTTTTCCGAACTTGTACGAGCTACTAATAGCCAGTCCAAAGTAGATGAAACTCAATTTCTAACATTACGCCCAATAATAAAGCGCACAGAGCAGCTATTTAATTCATTCGAAGGGCAAGACGGTCGATTGTATTTTGAAAGGAGAGAAAAACAATATTCCGGAAAAGAAGTGCCTGCAATTCGAACCTTCAACATCAACACTGTGACAAAATGCGTTGCATCAATGTTCTGCCATCGGCCAGACCTTGCGTACCGCTATCCAAAGAAAATGTATGAAACTTTGTCGGATGTTATCTTTGACGAGGAAAACAAGGAAATAGTTTTTTACGCTTCATGCTTAGTACTCTATCGCCTTCACCTTTATGTAGCAAGCAGCAACGTCCCTCAGAACATGAGGAGATTTAAATGGCATATATTAGCACTCGTTGGCACTATCATCGCAGGAAAAGAACAGCCCTCATTGAAATCGAAAAAAATGGATGGGTATTGTCAAAAAATTATTGATCGCCTAACCAAGCCTAGCGAACAAGCCCTTACCCCCTTCAAACAGGCCGTACACATTTTAGAAACCCTCGGAGAGATCTCCGATGATCGACTCAAACGACAAACAGTACTGGATGAAATGCTAGCCGCCATTCCAGATACCACGAAGAAAGTTACTCCCAAGAGAGTCACAAGATCTAAGAAGCCTAACTCTTCGAAAAATTCTAGCTGAATTAGCCTTGATGCCATCTCGGCACCAACACTCGCTTATAATTAACAAAAAATTTGAAGTAGAGGCGGTGGAATCCGAGTAGAACTCGATTGTAGTTTGAACTTTTACATCCGGGCAAAGGTGCAAGCTGTCCCATCGGCCTGCACCATCCCCCCATGCCTACCCTCCCTACCCTCCTCCGCCGCCTAGAAAACCTGATCCGCCCCGGCACCGTTGCCGAGTTCGATCCGGCCACCGCCCGTTGCCGTGTGCAAACCGGCAAGCTGCTCACCACCTGGCTCCCCTTCTTCACCCTCAACGCCGGCGAGGATTCCACCTGGCATCCGCCCAGCGTCGACGAGCAATGCCTGATCCTCTCCCCCTCCGGCAACCCGGAAACCGGTTTCGTCCTCATCGGCCTGTACAGCGATCGCTACCCCGCCCCGGACAATAGCCCGACCCGCCACCGCCGCCGGTACCGCGACGGGGCCGTCGTTGACTACGACACCGCCACCCACACGCTCACCGCCACCCTCCCGGCCGGCGGTCAGATCGTGGCCACCGCCCCGGGCGGTATGCGGTTGATCGGTGACCTTGAGGTCGACGGGCTGATCACCGCCACCCAAGACGTGATCGCCGGCGAGCAGAAGATCAGCCTCACCACCCACAAGACCGCTGGCATCCAAAAGGGCACCAGCGTCTCCGACGGACCTGTCCCATGATCGGCATGAACGCCGCCACTGGCCGCGGCCTGAGCGGCGATGCGCACTTGCGCCAGTCCATTGCCGACATCCTTACCACGCCCATCGGCGCGCGGGTGATGCGGCGCGACTACGGCAGCCAGCTGGCCGATCTGATCGACTGGCCGATGAACGACAGCACCCGCCTGCTGGCCTATGCCGCGACGGCCATGGCGCTGATGCGCTGGGAACCGCGGATCCGCCTCAGCCGTGTGCAACTGCAGCTGGACGGCCTCAGCGGCCAGGCGCAGCTGGACATCGAGGGCACCAAGGTCGATACCCATGAACCGCTGAGCCTGCGCGTGCCGCTGGCATTGGGGGCGCACGTATGAAGGCGTTCACCCCGATCGATCTGGGCCAGTTGCCGGACCCGACCTTCGTCGAGCAGATCGATTTCGAGCAGATCCTCGCCGAGCGTAAGGCGTACGCGGTGAGCCTGTGGCCTGCCGAGCAGCGGGCCGAGGTGGCTGCGACGTTGGCGTTTGAATCCGAGCCGCTGACCAAGCTGATGCAGGAGAACGCCTATCGCGAAATGCTCTGGCGCCAGCGGGTCAACGAGGCAGCGCTGGCGACGTTGTTGGCCAAGGCGCAAGGCAAAGACCTGGACCAGGTGGCGGCGAACGTGAACGTGGCCCGCTTGGTGGTACGGCCCGCCGATCCGAAAGCGGTGCCGCCCGTGGCCGCGATCATGGAAGCCGACGACAACCTGCGCGAGCGTGCCCAGTTGGCGTGGGAGGGGCTGTCCACGGCCGGCCCGCGCAACAGCTACATCCTGCACGCGCGCAGCGCTGACGGCCGGGTGGCCGACGCCACGGCCGAGAGCCCGTCGCCGGCAACGGTGGTGGTCACCGTGCAAGGCGCCTTGGGCGACGGCAGCGTGGATCAATCGGTGGTGGACGCGGTGTACGCGTACCTGAGCGATGACGATCGACGCCCAGTCGCTGACCGCCTGGTGGTTCAGGGCGCTGAGATCCTGCCCTATGTGATCAACGCCGTGCTCTACCTGGCCACGGTGGGCCCGGAGGCTGACCCGGTGATGGCGGCGGCCGAGGCCAGTTTGAAAGCCTTTCTGGCGAAGCGGCGGCGGTTGGGCGTGGAGGTGTCCACCTCCGCCCTGCACGCGGCGCTGCACGTCGAAGGCGTGCGCAAGGTGCAGCTGCAGGGCTGGACCGACCTCAACCCCACTCACGCTCAGGCCGCGTACTGCACCCACTACACGCTGACGCGCGGGGTGCTGACGTGACTGCCCTGCTACCGCCCAACGCACTCAACCTGGAACGCCTCGCGGCCGAGGCCGCCGCGCAGATCCACCGCGTGCCGGTGCAGATCCGCGACTTGGTCAACCCGGACCGCTGCCCGGTCGACCTGCTGCCGTACCTGGCCTGGGCCTTTTCGGTGGATCGCTGGGATGCGACCTGGTCGGAATCCACCAAGCGCCAGGTGATCCGCGCGTCCTACTTCCTGCACGCGCGCAAGGGCACGATCGGTGCGCTGCGTCGGGTGGTGGAACCGCTGGGGTATTTGATCCAGGTCGAGGAATGGTGGCAGACCGAGCCGCCGGGCGAGCCCGGAACGTTTTCGCTGCGCATCGGCGTGCTGGAAGGCGGTATTAGCGAAGAGATGCAGCAGCACCTGACCTGGCTCATCGATGACGCCAAGCCGGTCAGTCGCCACCTCACCGACCTGGCTATCAGCCTGGAAACGCCTGGGGTGCTGTACTCCGGGATCATCGTCTACGAAGGCGACGAGATCGACGTCTACCCGCCTTCCCTGCTCGAGGACTCGCCCTCATGATCAACAAAGCCTCGAAATTTTATGCCCTGCTGACCACCTTGGGCGCGCGCAAGCTGGCGGCCGCCAATGCCCAGGGCAAGCCGTGGACCATCACGCACATGGGGGTGGGTGACGCCCGCAGTTCTCAGAGAGCCAACGTCGGCCTGCGATACCCACATGGCTGGCTGATCGTAAGGCGTAAAAACACCGCCGAAGCGGGGTTTTCGTTCATACCCTTTTCACTGCTGCGTCGTAGACCTTGTCATCCCGCCGTGCGCCTACGCACACGACCACGATAATTTCGGTATCGTTGATGCGGGAGACCATACGTACATCGCCTGTCCTAATCCGGCAGTACCCGGCCAGTGGCCCGCGCGTAGTCTTGCCGATCTTATCGGGCTCACCCTCGGCAATACGCTCGCCTATGACCTTCAGGACTCTTTTGGCTTCAGCACTGCCCAGCAGTTTGAGGTCTGTATCTACCAGTGAATGAAACCGAACAGTCCAGTTCTTCATCGTCATTGCCTATTTGAACCGGGCCTCCATGTCTTCGAGGCTCACGGTAACGTCGTTGTCGAGGCTGGGCAGGCGCTCGATGGCACGCAGTTCAGAACGCAGATCTTCGAGCTCGTCCTGCAGGGCTTGGTAGGTCTCGATGCCCACCAGCACGGCGGCCGGCTCGTTGTCCTTGAAGATCACCAAGTGCGAGATGTCGCCGCTAGTGACGTCCCTCAAGCGCGCGCTGAAGCTGCGAACCATAGCCGTGGCGGAAACCGCCTGCTCAGCTCGGTTTAGTAGTGCAGTCATGGTTAGTCCCTTCTTCGTCAGAAGATTTAGACGCGTTGATAGGTAGTATTCAGACCGGCCGCATCGGTGGCAGCTCTGGATCGCCAACACGCGCAGGTAGGACGAAAGCGAAGCGCGTGGCGCAGTTGTATGCCCGCTAGGGCACCGCCACGCACGCGGCGCAGCGAGAGGAAAGAAAAGACGCGAGGCCTTGTAACCGGCCTCGCGGATGGGCTCAGACGGGTTCGGCTAAGAACCAGGTACCCAACGCCTCCATCTTTATAGTGCTCAAGCGAATGTTACCGAACCGAACCGGCTTATCCTCGAGCAGGGACGGCATCTGCTTCATCACTTCGCTCACTGAAGCGCCCGGCACGGCCGCACTTAGCGCCGCGCTGGCCTGCAGCAAGATCTCGAGACCCGATACATCGGTGCCATCCCCCACGCCGATGACCGTGATGGCTTTGATGTTACCCGTGCGCTTGTCGAGGCCCAGCGTGATGCTGACCACTGGGCTGAGCACGATGGACCGTGAGTCGTTCACCTCGCCTTCTTTGATCGGCCGGGCCTCGATGGGGCGTGTGTGATCCACCGTCTTGAGCGCCTGCTCAAGCCGCTCCAGGTATCGCTCGTCGTCGAATCCGAACGTCTTGCTGGCAGGCGACGTCGATGCATGCAGGGGTTCGGATGGCGTGCCTTCGGCCATCGTTTTTACAACCGACGGCGTGGCAACACCCTCCGTTTCCTCGGTCGGTGGTGCCTCGATCAAGCCCACCCCCAGCGCCAGCACCACCACGAAAAACCCCGCAGCGGTCCCCAAGGTGCCGCTCACTAACTGACTCACCACCCAACCCCAGGCCCGCTTGCGATACATCCGGTACAGCTGTACCCAAACCACACCCCAAACGATCAATGCCGTCATAAAAACTACAAAGTCCATATTGTCTCCACGGCTGCCTTCATGGGCAGACCCTCGTTGATGACGCGCGATAACGCGCGAGCCTTCATTTGCGACGTGTGTGCGCAAACGCAGCAGCAATACGCTGCAGATGGGCCTTGTCGCCATCAGACGATTCCCGGTAATTCGTAAGTAATATGAGTTCTTCGCGTGCGACGATGAAACACGCTGCGTTGCGCGCGTGCGGCGGTGTTTTG
>Ga0308157_10007803_pt1 | contig 12328 bp, 19 predicted proteins | sample PhyBR1_FD_201035 | JGI IMG/M metagenome (GOLD analysis project Ga0308157, IMG submission 201035) | Phyllosphere microbial communities from UC Gill Tract Community Farm, Albany, California, United States - DLSLB.R1 | ecosystem: Host-associated > Plants > Phyllosphere > Unclassified | place: USA...
TACGATTTAAATGATTATATGGAAGTTGAAGAGCAGTTGTTAAACTCGAAACAAGAAATTGAGCCTATAAAAGAAGATGAAGCATTGTCGTTTACCGTACGCACCGAACAACCCGAAGTATCGCAACAACGCTTGATTATTGACGAAAGTTCTCCGATGGAAACATCAATCAACGATATTTTACGTGAACGGGCTGAAGAACGCAAACGCAAAATGAAAGAGTTTAACCATAAATTCAATGCCGCATCAACAACTCAGATCAATGATCTAGAAAAAGAACCTGCTTATAAACGAATGGGTGTTGATTTAACTCAGGATCATTCAAGCAACGTATCGCGCACATCTGTTTCATCAGACCGAAACAACGACATACAGCTGCGTTCTAACAACTCGTTTTTACACGACAACGTTGACTAATTTAGTTTAGATTTATATTTACCTTACCTCAAAAAGACACTTTCTTTTTGAGGTTTTTTATTTATATTTGTGCTTCTAAAATTTAGAGCCATGAGTTTACAAACAAATATAACAGCTGCTTTGAAAGAAGCTATGAAAACCAAAGACCAAATTGCATTAGAATCGTTACGTGCAATTAAATCGGAAATTTTACTGGCACAAACATCGGGCAGCGGTGCAGAATTAACCGAAGCTGATGAAATCAAGCTGTTACAAAAACTGGTAAAGCAACGTAAAGATGCCGCTGCCATTTTTGTTGAACAAGGCAGAAACGATTTGGCAGATCCGGAATTGGCTCAGGCAAAAGTAATTGAACAGTTTTTACCGGCACAATTATCAGAAGCTGAAGTAGAAGAAATCATTAAAACCATTATAGCCGAAGGAAATTTTGCCGGAATGCAGTCTATGGGGCAGGTAATGGGCTTGGCAAACGCTAAATTAGCAGGGTCAGCTGATGGTAAAACCATTTCTACCATCGTTAAAAAGCTTTTAACAGCTTAAAATAACCTTATAACGTCTTCGTAGTTCAAAGGATAGAATGTCAGATTCCGGTTCTGATGATGTGGGTTCGAATCCCGCCGAGGACACTTTTTTACATAGATTTCAATTCTTGTATAATTAAATGTATTGAAATCTTAAAACGGATAAGCAATACTCGTCCATCGATCTCTATAGGATCATCCAGATTGTTTTTAGTATGCGTATCGCTTCTTTATCACAGGTCGTACACAATTTTCAATCACAACATTTTTTACCGTTCCGGCTTTTTCAACGACAAATTCGGAAGAAATTGTTCCGCTTATCCCTTCTCTAAAAGTCACTTGTGAATAATTATAATTTTTTAATTTTTGGTGTCGGCTTCAACCGGAAAGATTACACGCTTTTTATTGGAGTTTCTCACCTTTTGCCAATTTTTCAATAATTTCTTTCATACGTTTTTCCCTTGTTTCTGGTTTTTTTGCTGTCTGAAGTCGAAAACCAATGGAGAAAAGATTTGTCTTATTGAGGCTCTTAAAGAAGGCTTCTGCTTTTTTGTTTTTATTTAGTTCTTTTAGAAAGTCTTCTGGTATAACCATTTTGCTTGGCGAATCGTATGCCTTTTCCCATCTGCCGTCTGCTTTGGCTTTTTCGACAGCTTTTAATCCGGCAGGTCTCATTTTACCTTCATTGATTAATCTTTCAACGTGTCCAATATTTACTTTAGACCAAATACTTTTTGCTGTTCTGGGACAAACCTTTTGTAACCAGGCTTGTTCGTCAAATGTTTGTTTTTGACCGTCAATCCAGCCATAGCAAAGGGCCACATCAAGCGCTTCTGCATAACTGATGGTCTTTTTACCGGAATCTTTTTTGAATATTTTTATCCAAAGTCCATTTGAACTGTCGTGGTTCTTTTCAAGCCAAGTTTCAAATGTTTCGGCTGTTTTGAATTCTTTCGTCGGTATAGTATTTAATTTAGTCATATTACTGTTTTTTTTTGTTTTATCTGCTTGCCGCATAACGGTTCGGGGATTTGCGGAGTGGTGAAAAATCGTAACGAAAATTTGCAATTTATCGATACAGTAAGCAAAAAACAATTAGATGATTAAATTTATAAAAAAAGTCAATGAAATTAGCCTTTTGCACTTTCCCAACCTATGATAGCGGTCTTTCGGGTGTTGTCCCACATATAACCACCAATGTTTCCCGATGATTGAATAACACGATGGCAAGGAATGAGGAATGCAACGGGATTGCTTCCGATAGCCGTTCCAACGGCTAGGGAAGCGTTGGTATTGTCTATTTTTTCGGCAATGCTACCGTAGGTAGCAAGTTTTCCCATTGGAATAAAAGTGTTTCCTAAACTTTCAACTGAAAATCGGTACCTTTTAAATGTAGTTTTATTTCGGGTAGTTTGCTCTAATCGTTTTGAAAAATGAACAAAGCGTTTTGCTGTAACAAGTCTGATTTTCGATGAAAAGTTGCGTTCGGAAATTTTTGTTTCAAGTCGTTCAAAGCGTTGGTTTCATCATCGTCAAACGCCATATGTCAAACGCCTTTTGGTGTAGAAGCTACAATCAGATTTCCAAACGGACTTTCGGAAAAATTGTAATTGATAAAAAGATTTTTTGAACCGTTTTTATATTCGGCAGGTGTCATTCCTTCAATGTTTACAAATAAATCGTGTAGTCGTCCTGTGCCTGAAAGCCCTGTTTCAAAAGCGGTGTCAAAAAGCGTAGCTTGTTGGTCGGTCAATAATTTTTTAGCGTGCTCAATGCTGGTGTATTGCAAAAATTTTTTCGGTGTCGTTCCTGCCCATTCGCTAAACAAACGCTGAAAATGAAACGGACTTAAATGCACTTGCTCTGCAACTTCATCAAGGTTAGGTTGCTCTTTAAAGTTGTTTTTTATGTATTCAATTGCTTCTGCAATTCGCCTGTAATTAATTTCTTGTTGCTTGTTCATCATTCTGAATTTTATACTGCAAAGGTCTGAAGTATGTCGCTGCCTTAAAATCCGAAACTTGCCGAATAGTGTCGTTAAGCCCGGTTACAATTACCTGTCTTTTTGTTTTCAAATTCTGTTTTCCAGTTTGGGCTATATGGTTCAATAAATTTTGCCATCGCTAAATTATATACTCTGTCCAAAAGTTAATAAATTGCTGTCGGGGTCAAGCATAGAAAATTCTTTTTGTCCCCACGGTTTCGTTTGCAATTTTCCGTTTGGATGAATATCGACTCTGTTGTCTAATTGCAATTGATACAAATTGTCTATGTCATTTGTTCGGATATAAATTTGTCCGTAATTTTCTTTTGGGTCAAGGTCTTTAAATTCAAAAAAGTGAATCTCTATGTCGTCTTTTTTTATCATTAGATAATCGCCATAGTCCCCCAATTCTGTAAACCCCAATCTACTCAAATAAAAGTCTTTGGTTGCGTTTTTGTCACGCATGGGTAATTTCGGATGTATGTTTGTCAGCATAATATTGTTTTTTAATATTAGGGCGAACTGTTGAAGTAAAATCAAAGACGAAGTTTTCGATTTAGCCAACACGTACCAAACCAATTAATTGAGTAAATTTAAGGAAAAGTCAATATAACTGGCTTTTTACGGCATAAAAAGCAGAAACTTTCAATAATCACTTAACCCGCCATTTTTCAAAACTCTCGTTAACGGTTCGTTGTTGTTTCATTTTCAAGTTGTTTAATAATTCCTTTCAACATTGTAGGAACGATGAGTTTATGAAACAGACGAACAGGCAAAAAATAAAGCCGTCCAAATGAATTGTTGAATTTTACGGTTGTTGTTATTGTCAGATTTTTTTGTTCGGTTTTATCGGCAAGTTTTTCAAGTAATAATGAAACTCTAAAATCTAAATGTTTGTCGTCTTCGCCTAAAATAACTTCGTTGTCAGTTTTGTCAAACACTTTGAAAAGTCCGAGTTGTTCGCCTTTATCACATTTAAAATTGTCAAGTTGTTTTTGTCTGTCGGTTGTGTTACCCGGTATTTTTAAGCCCAATAGCCTAACCACCTTGTTTCTTACTGTAAACAATCCGTTAACCCATTTTGGTCCGCTTGTAAAAAATAATTTCCCAATTTTGGTAATGTCAATTTTGTTCGCTTCGTCCATAAACGAACTTTGGTAACAATCAACATAGTCAAACGATTTGTCGTCCATTTTTAATATTGAATTGTCTGGTATTCTGTATTTTTTTACCATTTATCTGTCAATACTTTTATTGCTTCTGATAAAGAAGTAACGAAATTAATTTGTTTGCCTTTGTTACTTTCATAGATGAAGCCGTTAAAAACTTTTACTTGTGTATTTTGAGAAGTCGCCAACAATTGCCAGTCGAACACGATAATTAGCAAATTTTTGAAGTATTTCGCCTGCTATTCAGTTTTTCAAGTCGAAGAAATCAGGTGTAATATTTTTTTTGTGAATTATGATTTTGTCAAAGTCCTGATAATACAAATTACCTAACAAGTCTAATACGTCAGAAGTGTTGTTTATAATGTTGTCTGTCGAAATTACTTCTGCAATTTTTATATCGTTTATATTGTGAGTTTCAATGTTCATTTTGCTTGTCAGTCGTTTTTTGCAGGTTGCTGTTACAAATACAGCTAACGTTTCGGCGCTTTGAGGTGGCGGGGTAATCAAAGCATTTCCGTTCGGCTAATGTACACAAGTTCAGTTTTGCATGTTAGCCCCACTGTTGCAAAACCTAAGTTAGCGGTTCGTTGTGTTAGTTCAGCACAGTTCATCAGTTAATAATTTCTCCTTTGTTGTTCGTTAATTTATCACGAAAACTTTGAATTTCTTCGGATGTCTGTCTAACCCAGTCTGTTACTTCGCTAATAACTTTCAACGGGTCTGCACTGCGATAAGAACGTGTTGGGTTTCCGGGAAATTTTTTGTCTGTAACGTTCGGGTCGTTTTCAAAATTACCGGTTGGTTCAACTATATAAACTCTTGGTTTATTCTCGCCTTTTGCTAATTCTGCCGCAAGTCCTGCACCGTTAACTAACGCTGTGAAATAAATATGGTTCATTCTAAGTTCGGATTGATAGTTAGAATTTCTGCCGACTATCAGTAAATCGCCAATCTGTAAATCCGCTTTGGTTCCGTGATAGAAAGGGCCATTGTCGGAAGTATTGTGTTTATAAGAATTGGATAAGTCAGCATATTCTTTCGCTTTCAAATCGTCATTTAAGTCTTCGTAACATTTTGCAATATTTGAATATAAAGCGGGGAAAGCACTTTTCACCGTATCGTTATTCACTTTTGTTGCAAACTGTAAAGAAGTTTCAAGCCATTTTAATTTGTCGGAAACCGTTTTTTGATGTCGTGCAACATAATGAGCCGAAAGGAATTTTTCAAAGTCGTTTGTTGCTTCGTCCCAACTTTGCAAAAATATTTTGTTTGCTTCTTCAGGCTTTCCTTGCTCTTCTTTCGTCATACCTTGAAGGCATAATTTCACGATGTTGTTGAATGGTGAAAATTCCATATTCTGTCTGTTTATGATTGTCCTTTGTTGGTTGCGATGTCGCTGTATAATGACTGCTAACGAGTCGCCGCTTTGCGATAGCGGCGGATTAGAAAGCCAAAATTTCATGTTTTGCACTAACCTAAGCAACAGCTTTTTATTATTTACTAAATTACAAAAAAAGCCAATAAAATTGGCTTTTGCGGATTACGAAGCACAAACTTTCAATTTAAACTTAACCCCGCCATTTTGCAAAACCTTTGTCAACGGTTCGTCGTTTATTTTTTTCGCTTATAATATAGTTGTGTCAATCCAGTATCAAACGTTTTTGTTGTTACAAGGTCAAGTGTTTGCTCGGGTCTGCCGTCTTTAAAAAGTCTTGTTCCATTGCCTAATAAAACGGGTATAACCGAAATGATAAACTCGTCTATTAAGTCGTACTTCAATAGTTCATTTATTACTTCGGCACCACCGTCACAATAAATATTCTTTCCGTTCTCGCATTTCAGCCGTTTAACTAATTCAGTCAAATTTCCTGTATGGAAAACCGTCCTGCCTACATTCGGTCTTTCTGTTCTTGTGATGACATAAACATCTCGTTGGCCGTTGTCGTAATGAGATGGGCCGACATTTTTAAGGACATAATCATAGGTTCTTCTGCCAATAATCAATGTGTCAACAGTGTCTGTAAATTCCCCATAACCATAGTCTTCTCCTGTTTTTTCAACGAGTTTTAAGAAAGTAAGGTCGTCATTAGGCTTGGCAATGTAACCGTCTAAACTCATTGCGATAAAAAGTGATATTTTCCGCATTTTTATAAATATTAATGTTTCTGCAAAGTTAAATTTATACGGCAGTTTACACTTTGTAAAAATGCGACAATTTAAAGTTGCGAGGGCAAAAATCCCGTATTTCGTTTAATTTCATTGGTAAGGTGCGAATGGTCATAATAGCCGCATTCAAAAGCAATATCTAAAAAACTTCGATTTGTATCTGAATTTTTGATGATGTTTAAAGCATTTTGAAAGCGGATGATATTTGAATATTCTTTCGGGGATAGTCCGACAAATTTTTTGAAATTTCGCTCTATTTGTCTTACAGTTGTGAAATTCCGTTTTGCTAGTTCGTAAACACTCAACTGTCCATTTGACGAGTGTACATCATTAATGACTGATTGCAATGGGTTGTTTTTTATTTTTACTCTGTCGAAAAAAAATTGGTTAAGATAATTGAAGGGGCTGTTAAGGATTTTATCGACATTAAATGAATTGGATTTTTCAAATTCAACAGTGTCATTAGTCAATAAATCTTGTGAAGCGTAGTCATAAAAATTGGAAAAAGTTGCTGGTTTTAGGCAAACTCCTAATAAGTGCGTAATATTATCAATAAAACTTTCTTTAAATGAAGTCATCGCACCAACTACATACGTTTTTCCAAACTCCAATGAAAGTAAGCCGTTATCCGTCACACAAGTATCCCCCAAATTTATTAATATACCTGCGCAGCCGTCCGGAAAAACCCGTTCCCACCGTTTTTCAAGTTCGGTTCCTTTCAGTTCCCAATAGAAATGAATAAAGGGTTTTAAGTCTCTGCAAGGTTCAGTTATTTTGTACTCCATTTGTTTTGGTACGATTGGTTTACAATGACCGCTAACCCAAATATACGTAACTTAATCTAAAGCCCGTCTAAACAAAGGCTGGTTTTATGTTATTAGTTGATTTTTTTATTAAAATTCAGTTTATGTTTAAAAGAACACTTTATAATATTATTTTGAAGTGTTTTTAGTTTTTTTTAATTACCTTTAGTTTTAGTTATGAAAAAGGAAGTTAAGTTTTATTTGCACCTATCAATTTATTTTTGGTAGGTGTTTTGTGTATTATTATATATAATTACCATAATTTAAAGTTATTGTACGCATTTTGTATTGAACGAGCAAATTCTGTGTTTAATTAATACAAAATACAAAACTGTAATACGGCATTGTCTTTACCAAAGGTACTTTTTGTACTATGATACAGTATAACATTTTTAATAATGAAACTATTGGTATTAGCAGCTCTAAAATAAAATGTTCCTTAATACATTGAGTTTGTTTGACAATTAAATATTTAAAGTTGTTATAGCTATAATGCTCTACTAATAAAATCAAAAACTTGATTATATTCCCCTGCAAATTCCTTCATTGTGTATCCCATAGAAACTACAATTGTTATAATAGTAGTCATTGTGTTCTTCATTTTACAACTGAAAGCGGCTGTTACTTTATCTTTTCTAAGATTAAAATTTGCATTTATAGCAATTTTCCGATAGCTGTTTACAAGGTCAATTTTATTTTCTATTGAAATATTAATCCTTTGTAGTAGCTTATGCAATGTAATTGCAACCTTACGCAAAGCGATCGTTCCGATGGACTATACAACAAATTAGATTTCGACCGTTTAAAGTTTGATTCCAATAAAATATCTTGGATAATTTTTGTATATAAAATGTACAGAAAAAAAGATCGATTATGAAACGTTTTGCCAAAATGCCAAACCGAAAGATTTTCTAAAATAGCAACTAGGGGGATACTCCGTAGATATAGTATGGCAAAGGCTACTATAGAGTATGAAACACATTTTCGTTAAAAACAATAAAACACAGTGGTTTATTCTAAATTTTTCAATTTAGTCAAGAAAAACAGAAAATTCAAAAATGGAAAAATCGGAGTTTTATGAAGTAAAACAGTTAAAGATAACAAATTAAAAACAAACGGCGAAAACACCGTTTAAAAAGCGACTTGTTTAGAAAGGTAAAACAATTTATTCCTTTTAAAAATAAGATTTTTTGTATCATTAACTTTGTAACACGAGGTTTGGTTGTCATTTATTTCTTAGGTTTAATTGATTATTAACTGCAAAGTATAAAATTATACTCCAAAAGAAAACCGTTGAACTTTTTAATGGTTCCCTTTATTACTTTCTAAATAAGGTATTTCAATAATACTTATCAACAAATGATCAATTTCTTTAATTTCAAATGTACCGTCTAATTTTCTAACTCTTCTCTGGATATTCTTTAATCTAATCCTTTCTGAATTTTTTCAGGATCCATACCTATTCCGTTGTCGTGTAATTTTATTACAAGCTTATTATCGTGTTTTAAAAAGAATACAAAGCAGTTAGATGCTTTCGAATTTTTATTGACATTTTGAAGCAGTTCCTGTACTATTATATACATTTGGGTTTTCTGGTTTGTATCAATCAGTTCTAACAGATGATTAATAATTTCTTTGTTGTAAAAACTGATTATGCTCTTCAACTTCATCAGTTTCGTAAGCAATCCGAGCAAATTTGTTTCTTGTTTGTCGGTCTATTACATGCAGGCTGGCGGTAGTTAATGCAGACAAGCCGTAACGTAATGCTGGTTTTGAAGAGGATATATCTGGATAAGGCCGTCCACGGACGGCTTTATATGGATGACGGACTGTTGGCCTGCACCATAGAGCTGCCCTGGAGGCAGAACGCGCGGCATGTCTCATGCATTCCCGAAGGGGTTTATGCGGTAAGGAAAAGGTATTCGGAGAAGTTTAAATGGCACCTGGTATTATTGGAAGTCCCCGGACGTTCCGGTATATTGATTCATCCTGCCAATGATGCTGCAAAGGAACTGCAGGGATGTATTGCACCGGTAACATCGATAACGGCACCGGGCAAAGGAAATAAATCGAAAGCTGCTATGCAGAAACTGATGGAAGCCTATGACCTGTTGAAGGAAAAGGAGCCCGTAACGATCAGGATAACCAAAGAAATGCCTGATACGCTGGACAATACCTGATGGTTCCAAATTGTTAATTACTAATTTTTTAAAATGGATTAATTATGAATAAAATGAATATTCTGGAGCGGGCAGAAGCTCCCACTCCTAAATTTTTTAAAACATTGCGCACCATTGGCCTGGTGATGGCAGCGGTAGGCAGCTGCATACTGACGGCTCCGGTAACGCTTCCGGCAGCCGTGGTAACCGTTGCCGGTTACCTCACCGTGGCGGCAGGCGTACTTACGGCAGTATCTCAGGTAACGGTCGATGAGCAGAAAGTTAAAAGGAAAGGAGGTAGTAATGAATGAAAGGGGGTATTTTCTTGGCGGGGTAGCGCTATCGGGCTACTATAGCCTGCTACAGCCCGAAATCATAAAAACGGTGATGTTGGCAGTTATTGGTACGCTGGTAAGCTATGCCTGTAGCAAGTTACTGACCACCCTTCAAAAAATGTTTAAAAGAAGGAAGGGGTAACAGGTAAAAGGTCGGAAGAAATTCCGGCCTTTCTGTCATACCAGGTTTGTCGGGGTGTTTTAATTAAACATTCCCCCCACTCAGTTGCATTATACAACATATTATAAGGGTAACGTTCCTAAAGTGAAGAATCTAACCTTTCCCCCGATTTTAGCGGCTCATACGCTAATTCGTCAGCAGTTTCCTTGTCAGTGCAAATCATTTCAGATAAATCACTTTTGGGGCATATTTCGTTTTCTTACACCTCAAGATGCTCGGTTAATTTAGCACGACCTTTATGGCATTACTGTTCGGAAGATGAGAAAATGATGGAAACGTTAATTATACTTGCTATTAGCAATAGTTTGTTTTAAAGAATCCCTTCTCTTAGAGTGATTTTTCGTAGTGAAACGGAGAAAAATTGTATCGGGAAGTTCTCGATACGCTCCGTTTCACTACGCTACTCGAAGAGACGAACCCTTGAAAATTAATGTATTCCGAACACCTGTGCCTTTATGGTTAGGACGCTTGCGTATATACCGATTTTTTCTTTGATGATTTTTTCTTGTACTTCTGCTTGTGACTTTTATGTGAGCAACCGGTTGATCATGATGTTCGGGATATATAGAGAATAAAATTTAAATAAAAAGACTTCTCAATTAAAGTCTTTTTATATTCAATCAATAACTTTGCAAATTAACAATCCGAATGTATCCTTATCACAACAAAATCAAACAACGCATTAAAAACGGCGAATTAATCAGGTATGAGTTTGTAGAGAAATACAAAAACATCAGTCCGTGCCTGTTGTTGTATTTTGAAACCGAACCTTATATAAAGCCCGTAAGGGAACACCGTTTTGAAGAGTATAAACTGATTTTAGGAATATAAACCCCAATTATTTCTTGTAAAACAAGGTTTACCCGTTTCAAATTCATATATTTATTCAATATTTTATAAATAAAGAACCTTAGTAATAAAAGTATTTTTTAATATGACAAGTAAAATTATTGGGGTTGGAAACTATATCCCTTCACAAACCATTACCAATTTATTTTTTGACCAGCACCATTTTATGGATGAAAGTGGAGAAACGCTAAAACAGAATAATGCAACCATTGTCGGAAAACTCAAAGAAATTACAGGTATTGAAGAAAGACGCTATGCGGAAAAGGAACAGGTAACTTCTGATTTGGGTTTTATTGCGGCACAATCTGCCATAGAAAGTGCGGGTATTGATCCGGAGACTTTAGATTACATTATTTTTGCACATAATTTTGGAGATGTCCGTTTTGGAACGGTGCAATCGGATATGGTGCCAAGTTTAGCTTCAAGAGTGAAGCATCTTTTGAAAATAAAGAACAATTTCTGTGTGGCTTATGATGTGTTGTTCGGGTGTCCGGGCTGGATAGAAGGAATGATTCAGGCAAACGCCTTTATTAAGTCGGGAATCGCTAAACGGTGTCTGGTAATCGGAGCCGAAGCGCTTTCACGTGTGGTGGATATTCACGACCGAGACAGTATGATTTATGCCGATGGCGCCGGAGCTGCCGTTTTAGAGCTCAGCAATGACGATTCTGGAATTAAATCGCATATATCGGCTTCTTTTACATTAAATGAAAAAGGGTATCTGTATTTTGGAAAATCGTATAACAACGATCATTCCCCCGATATACGGTATATTAAAATGAACGGACGAAAGATTTATGAATTTGCGCTTTTAAATGTGCCTCAGGCAATGAAAAAATGCATGGATAACAGCGGATATGCTATTAATCGGCTAAATAAAATCATTATACATCAGGCAAATGAAAAAATGGATGAAGCCATTGTAAAGAGGTTTTATCAGTTATACGATCAACCTGTGCCCAAAGATATCATGCCCATGGTAATAAGCAAATTGGGTAACAGCAGTGTGGCTACCATTCCGTCTTTGTTGAAGATGCTTTTAAATAACGAGTTGCTAGAGCATAATTTGCATGAGGGAGATGTGGTATTATTTGCTTCGGTAGGTGCCGGAATGAATATTAATGCGATTGTTTACAGGTTCTAAAAACAAAGAGGCTGTACATTTGTACAGCCTCTTTTCAAATAAAAACACAATTTATTATTTTCTTTTAACGTTTACAGCGGTAATACCTTTTCTACCTTGCTCCACTTCAAAAACAACGGTGTCGTTTTCACGGACTCTGTCTAATAGACCCGATGTGTGAACAAAAATATCTTCATTTCCGTTTGCTTGTGAAATAAAACCAAATCCTTTGCTTTCATTAAAAAATTTTACTGTTCCTTCGTACATTCTCTTATTTATTAAATTAATTATTCTCTTATTTTTTTATGATATTAATAGCTCTGTCTCCTTTCAGGGTGCTTTCTTTTGTAAAGCTTACTTTGTCGTGTTTGCTTATCGGTTGGCTGATCTGCCCCTGATGAAAAAATATGTTTTCTCCTGTTTTTTCTTCTGTGATAAAGCCATATCCCTTTTCATTGGTATAAGTTACGGTACCGTTGCATACGGTATCTTCGGCTTCAACGGCATTTCTGGATTTTTTTGCTGCTGCCAGGTCCTCATCTCTGTTTTGAAGGTGGGGCGGAACCGATGTGAAATTTCCATTGATATCTACATATACGATCATATCGTCAAGGCTTTTTC
>Ga0308157_10007804_pt1 | contig 12327 bp, 20 predicted proteins | sample PhyBR1_FD_201035 | JGI IMG/M metagenome (GOLD analysis project Ga0308157, IMG submission 201035) | Phyllosphere microbial communities from UC Gill Tract Community Farm, Albany, California, United States - DLSLB.R1 | ecosystem: Host-associated > Plants > Phyllosphere > Unclassified | place: USA...
ACGTTCTGGCCAATCTGATGGTTAGAATCAGTTGACGACATGGCACTCTCCTCTCTCTGGAGGGGAGAACCTAGGAGAAGGCAGCGGGTTCGGTCTGCTTGCCTACGAGGTCGAAGAGACCCGCATGGTCAACACGTAGATGCCTGGTGCCCCGCACAGCCCAACCAACTGGCGCCCTACCTACCGGTGGCGGCGCGTCAGGCTGAGCGGAGTGATCGCCCTACAGGCAGACTACACGACGCCTGCACTTGGAGCGGCCGCTCAGCACCTTCGTCCGGCTTCGGCTTCAAGGTGCCCTTCTGCCTTGCGGGTAACTTCGCAGGGATCGTAACCATTCATCTCCGCCAGCAAGAGCAGATCGGTTACAAGATCGATCAGGTCACTCTCCCCGATCCTTTCGGGCGTCCGTAGGTAGCACCAACGCCGGATTTCATCGTGCTCTTGTAGGTAGGCGTCGAGAGCTTTTTGGGCGAGTTCGGCGTGCTTCGCTTTGTCTGGCATGAGGATCCGCCTCCCATCCCAGGACGCCGGACCAGATGCCATATGGCCGGCGGGTAGGCCGTTAACTGCAGAATACCGCTTCTGTTCAATTGCTGAGCAGAGAGCCGGCTACTGGCTCTATCGTGAGCATCCCGGCGACAGCACGCAATCGCTGTCCGGCTTCGAGCAGGTGCAAGTCTCAGCAAACGACGTCTGCCACCTCTACCGCGCCATGCGACCCGGGCAGGATCGGGGTGAGCCCTGGCTCGCCCGGGCCCTGCGCACGCTCTACGATCTCGACGGCTATCTCGACGCCGAGCTGGTGCGGAAGAAGAACACCACCCGCCTCGTCGGCTTCATCAAGAAAGCGCTCGACGAAAGTGGCGATCCGATTGCCCCAGGCGGAGGGCCGCTCGGGTCTGACGCCCCGGACGACGATGGGGTCGCCACCCTCGACTTCGACCCCGGCACCCTGCAGGTGCTGGCCGACGGCGAAGACATCACCTTCTCAGACCCGAAGGACGTCGGCCCGAACTTCGAGGCTTTCGTTCGCGAGGCCAAGCGCGGCATCGCGGCGGCATGCGGGCTGCTCTACGAGGCCCTGAGCGGCGACTACAGCCAGCTCAACGATCGCACGCTGCGCGCCGCGCTCAATGACTTCCGCCGCGCCGTCGAGGGATGGCAGCACCATCTCGTCGTGTTCCAGGTCCTCAAAAAAGACGTTGCAGAACAGTGACTTAGACCGCTTTCCGACCTCGGAGGGCGGGCTTTTCATTTCCGGATTACCTGCGGCCTAAGTCATTGATGTGGAACAACATTGAACGAAGCGGCGGCGAGCGGCCGCAACAAAACCGCGACGAGGATGCAACATGAATTCTGACCACCTCCATCATTGGTCGGCGATCGCCGCGCACCTCGGGGTCAAACCGGACGCAGCGCGCCACCTCGCAAAAACGGCAGGCTTGCCGGTGTTCAAGCTTGGAACGAAGACGGTGGCTGCGAGCCGGAAGGCTATCGATGCTTGGCTCGCAGAACGTGAGGCCGCCGGCCGGGAGGGTAAGGCCGATGCCTGACCTCTCCGCAGCCGTCGCACAGATGCTCATCAAGGGAGAGGGCATCCGCCAGGAAGACGACCCTGAAGCCTGGGTCGAGGCGATCATCACCCGCTGGCCCGAGATTTCGGCCGACGAGATCGAGCGCGGCTTTCGGATCGCGATTGAGATCCAGCGCGCCGACGACCTCGCGGAGGGCCGCGCCAATGGCTGAGATCCTCATCACCGGCGTCAGCATCGCAGAGGGCGAGGGCGATGAGCGCACCGGCATCGTTGCGCGGTTCGCCTGCGTGATCGGGCCGCTGCGCGTGACCGGATGCATCCTCCGGCGCGACCACCTCGGGCGGCTTCAGGCGATCATGCCGCGCTGTCAGAGCAAATCGGGGTCGATCCGCTTCGTTGATCGGGCAGAGCACCCGCAGCTCACGGAAGCAGCCACCGCCGCGTATGCGGCCCTTGGAGGCGTACTGCCGGCCCCTCGTGACCCCCTGAGCAGCGCGCCACCTGCCTCGCCGCCCTGGAGGCCGCCGAGCGGGCTGCGGAGGCTTTAAGGGCCGTCCTGACAGCCGAGGCACCCGAACCGCCGCCCGACGCCTTCGACGCCGTACCCTTGGCTGCCGCCGCGCGAGCGTGGGCGATCTCGAAAGACAGCGCTCGGCAGCGCGCCCGTCGCGGCGCAGGCTTCAAGCTGCGCGGTCATTGGTACGTGCCACGCAGTGTGCTTAGCGGCGACCGGCTTGGCTGAAGCCGGTTGCAAGCGCGAAAGAGAACACACCTCGGTTGCTCGTCACCTGCAGCACGCCATCAGTTCCTGAGCGCCAGCGTTTTGTAAGAAGTGGCCCGCTCAAGTCCGCGAGTGGAAGGCTAGACTTTGAGTCTGCTCTTTTCAGCCTGCTCACGGGCATCCAAGCGGAGTTTGATCAGCGGCCAGTCATCATGATCTAGGTCGAGCAGCCTAAATGCTTCTCGCAGCTTCGATGTTTCCACGATGTGATAATCTAAAAATATTCTTCCATAATCGAACAGGCGGCCGGATCGCACATACAGATCCAGAGCATCAAAAATATTGCCTTGCAGATCCGTGAATGTGGCTCCGCCATGTGGCGAAGCAGAGCTTTTTTCTGAAATATACGACATGCGAGAGTTTTGTATTTGCGCTTGGGCGATCAAGTCGGCGAATTGTACAGCGAATTCGGATGATGAATACCTCACCGCATTTTGCAGGATCGGTATGACGTCGTGCGGAAATTTAGGAGGATTGATTGGCCCCGAGACGAAGACATGGCCGGCATTCGGCCTATGCTTTCTCAGGACGGAAACACACTCCCCGGCATACGTGTTTAATTTGCTCAAGGCGTGGGTTACGACCGCCCTTGCTGCATTACTTTCGCGCTCTCTTCTCTCATTTTCATGCCGCTCAACTTGGGAAATCTGCTGCCTTACGGCGCTAAATGCCAAATATGCACCGCCGAGGGCGAGAATGCCGCCGATGAGTGTCTGATAACGATTTAGCCAGAACTCTACACAAAAGGCTGAGCCGGTTCCACCTTCGCGCAACGCACCGGACCCGCTCACTGCACAGCCTCGTCCTAAGTAATCGACTGCAAGCTCCAAAGTCGTAGCGACTACGAAAGCATAGACGAGAAACAGGACTAGCCCTGCGGCAGTCGCTGCAAGAAGGCTCCAGCCTGACGTGATCTTCATCCCTGAACTCTTCATGCAACGCTGGTTTGGCGCGGTTCTATCAGAGTTCCGAGGGATCTAACTAATGGCGATCCTATGCCCACTCTTGACCCTGTTGATGCGCTCTGGTTCGGCGCGCATCCCGAAGACACGCATCGTATCCGGCCGGCGACGCTTGAAGAGGCCTCGGCCTTCCGGGTGCAGAGGATCGGCTTTCCGAAGCTGCTGACCGTGCTGCGGCGCTCGGACGGCGCGGTCATCACGATCGCGAGCAAGGCCGATGACGATATCGACCGGGCGATGGATTGTGAGCTCGCCGGCTGGTTCGACACGGACCTCGACGCCGCCGCCGACCCGCTGCCGTAAACCAATCGCCTCACGGCCCTGCTGCCGAGCACAGCGGCCACCGAAGCTGCCGGGAGACGGCGAAGGCATGGATGCCCGCCAGCGGCCAAATCTGACGTGCTACCGGGTCTCGCTTGTGGAAGGGCTAGCCCCTCGTGCCGTCCCTAGTCACGTCACCTCCTCGTGACCGTAACGTTACATCCCCGGCCGCTTCTCACGTGCCGTTGGGGCTAAGCGCAACTTAGGCCGTCACGTGAGGCACGTGACATCCGCGGATGGAAGGGGACCATCGTGGCCCGCATCCTCGCCTATCCACTCGCGCGCCGGCGCGGGCTGATCCGCAAGCAGGGCGCTCGGCTCGCCAGCCTGCCGAACCCGGAGGCCGAGAAGCACTTGGCGTACCTGCTCAAGCAGCAGGGTGACGCGCTTCGTCGGCGCGGCCTCGATGCGGACGAGGCGGCGCGGCAGGTCGCATGCCTTGAGGCGGCCGTCCGCGTCGAGATCGCCCGCAACCTGATGAGCTACAGGGGGCAGCGTGAGCCGGAAAACGCGCAAGGGCGCGATCGTTGGCGCCTTCGTGGCCCACTCGCTCGAGGTGCGACGCTCGCCGGCATGGAGGGCGCTGCCGGACGAGGGGCGGCGCATCCCAGCGAGGCTTGAGCTTGAGCACATGGAGCACGGCGGCGCGTCCAACGAAGCCCTCGCCTGCACTTATGCCGACTTCACATCCGACGGAATGCGTCGGACGTCGATCCCGGCCGAGATCTGCCAGTGCGTTGCCCTCGGCTTCCTTGAAGTCACACAGGCCGGGCGCCCGTCGATCGCCCAGTTCCGTAGGCCGAACCTCTACCGCCTCACCTACGTCAACGGCTGCGACCGCAGCCCAGAGCCCGCCCACGATTGGCAATCGATCGGCACGGACGAGGCTGCGAGCACCGCCGACGTCAAGGCTGCGCAGCCACCGGCGGGTCAGTTTTAACATTCTCCGCCCACCACGCCGCAAGCCTTTCATCGTGAGCCCATGCCCCTTCCCAAAAAGCAGATAATTCCGCGACGAGAGTGTTTAGCCCATCAGCCACATCTCGGATCTGATCGAGCGTGGGAGTTGATACATCCCATGATAACTCCCCACTCGACCGATCGAAATCGTAGCGGGAGCGAGATATTCCGGCAAACTTCCCGGTACTTACATCGTACATCATTGACCAAGAGGCATGTATAACTTGATTTCTTTGAGAATTGAGCTCATACGCTCGGTCAATTAGCGGCTCTAATTTTTTCATACTTTCTTCTGACAAGCGTCGGCGCGTAGTTCGGCGGAACGCCTTCAGATTTGTCGAAATACCTCTGAATAGCATCTTAGAATGCACATCGTCGGGCTTGACGCCCTTGTTGCAGAGTATGGCCGTAAATTTGGCAACTATTTCCTCGACATGGCCAACTCCAACAGCTACTCGTCCGATCTGCGCATAATATTGATCCATCAATTCCGGAGAGTCGGCCGATATCATCTAGTTGGTCCAGTTCGATAGAATGGCTGTCGTGAGTTGTAATAATCGCGCTAAGTGAACTTTTCGTCCACCTCCTCAACGAGCGCGACGATATCTGTGATCTTTCTAAAGCTGCCCGTTACGCCCGCTGTTGCTCGCCTCGTTAGACCTTAGTCCGGCGATGGTCCTTTCTCCGTAGCAGCATCCACGATGAACTTGGCGAGTTGATCGATGTCGCGGGGGTGCTTAGGGACGGTTATTTGTAATAATCTGCCACGGTGGGGAAGAATTCCCGGGCTTGGATCGAGTCGCCATTTGGGCCGCGGATATCAACCCGTGCGTCTGGGTCAAGCTTGCTTTTGTTGTAGCGTATAATCATGCCCACGTCGCAAACCGCGGACGGAATATGATCGTATGCTTCGAATTCGCCCAAGAGCTTGGGTGGCGTGCGGTCTGCCTCGTTCCAGCCGTAAGGATCGTGGATCCAGACAGCCCATTTGACGATCGGGGTAGATGCTCTTGCCATACCCCACCATGCCACGGTCATTCGCTTGGACCAAGGGCGGGTCAAGCGGGCGAGATTTCAAATCGACTCACTACCTAGCCACCGAACAAGCTGCCTCGAGCTCGTACGAATAGGGGCATCCCCTCGGAGATATAGATAGTAGGTCCGAATACCTCCCTGCCCTGTAGGCCCGCCGGCGGCCTTGGGAACTGCACCAACGGGCACAAATGCGGCCTTGTACGGGCCGACCGGCGGCCCGGCCTTCTGAGTTTCGCCACCGGTCGCGGTGGTTTTCGGCGCAAGTTGCGCTGAAATCCCGACGCCTGCCGTCGCCGTTTCGCTTGAGTGCCGCTCGAGCAAGTGCTTGCCACGCCGCGAGCGAGCACAGGGGCTTTGCCGAGATATCCCCGTCCGGTGGCTCGCCAGCCCCCTTAAGTGCCTCGGAAGCAACGAGGCAGGCAAAGCGATCGGTTCTCTTTGGGATAGCCATTCGGTTTCCGTGTCTCCCGCTGTCCCGGGGACATGCGGGGACAGGCCCGTTACGCAATGTCACGCTTCGTAACGCGTGACAGGCGTGACAGCGCGTGACGCACCCCTGTCTGGAAACCGACGCACCCAAGGCCCAGCCAAACCCCTGTGGCGTACCGAAAAAGCCGGCCCCACGCACCGGCGCCGGCGCACCTGCAACGCACCCACCGACGCTCTGAGACAAGGATCTGCTTATGCCTGAGTCCATTCCGTCCCGCGCCGGGGCGCTGGTGCCGCTCACCTATGGCGGAAAGCCCATCCACGACCGCGGTGAGATGGTCAGCCTCACCGACATGTGGCGCGCGGCCGGCGCCGATCCAAGCAAGCAGCCGGCGAAGTGGCGGGAGCTACTCTCGACGCAGGACTTCGCCGCTCACCTCGCCGACGTAATTCTCCGAAAATCGGAGGATGGGCTGTTCGAGAGCAAGCGCGGCATCGGCGGTGGCACCTGGGCTCACTGGCAGCTCGGTCTCGCCTATGCCCGCTACCGCAACCACGACTTCCACGCGTGGGCCAACACCGTGATCCGCGAGCGGATGGAGGACTTTCGCGCTACACCACAGATCACGGCGAACCCGGCCGACCCGGCAACCGTTCTTCAAGTGATCCAGCACCTAAAGGCGCAGATCGCGGTGCAGGGTCAGCGCGTGGCGGCGCTCGACCGGCTGGAAGGCGCCGAGGGCTCCCGCTGCATCACCGACACGGCGAAGCTGCTGAAGATGTCTCGCGATGCCCTGGCTCGCTGGATGGTGGCGAACCGCTGGATCTACCGGCGGACCGGCACCGACACATGGGTGGCCTACCGTGACAAGGAGCAGGCCATGCTCTTAGAGCACGTGCCCTATCACTACACTGGCCGCGAAGACACGCCCCGCGTGAAGATGCAGTTGCTCGTCACCCCCAGAGGGTTGTCCAAGCTGGCAGGAATGCACGAGCTCGAAGTTGCCGAGTGATGGGATGATGTCGGTGCTCGCTACTAGGCTGATGCCTCATCAAGAAGCTTGGCCAGGAGGCTCACGAAAGCAACAAACTCAAGAGCTCGCTCCGGCTTGTCGCTTACGAAACCATGCGCCCGCGGATTTCTCAATCCTGCAACAGCCCCGCTGAACATCATCATATAGCCTCTTTGCTCATCCTTGTCGGACTGAGATGAGAGATCGTTGAACTTCAGAATAGGATTGTTGGGCGAAAAAGCCTTCTCCATCAAAGCCGACCCATCGTTTTCAAGACCACTTCTTAGGCGGACAAGGCCATTGAGGGCTTTGACTGACGCCTCAACAGCATTGGCATAATGCCCGTCAAGGAACAGCTTCGACGATGCTCGCGCTATTTCTGGATGGAGGTCCAATCCTTCGAACGCACGAACCGACCGCAACACGGGATCAGAATTCGAAGCACCCGATTGCTCTTTCAAAACTTCGATCTGCGCCCTTAAGCGAGAGGCAGATCGTTCAATCTTACCTCTTACAGTATCAATGTTTCCCGCTATTGATGTGTCCATGCCATCATACCACATAAGAAACTTCGGCCCATACGTCTCGACCGAGATTTCTTGGTAGTCGAGCGTGTCAGATCCGTAAACATCTCTCAGTGTTGCGTTGAGTTTTTGTTTTAGCTCTTCAAGAATTCCCTCGCCACTCGGTCCGGCCAGTTCGGCATAACTAATTTTCTGCAACTCATCTAGGCGACGCTCAAGCTTCGGAATTGCCTCCAGTGCCTGCGCCGCTGACAATGAGGCTGACCTTAACGTGGGCTGGGGAGTTTTTCCGCGTGCCATGACCTTCAGCAACCTCCGAAGACGTAGGAACTCCCTACGGGCGAAAATGACGAAGAGCTAGGCCGTTCGAAGTTGTTCACGGCTAACCCTTCAATTGATAGCAGTCGCAGTGCCGTTCGCTTCAGCCTGATCATGAGAGCATGGCGCAGGCCGCCCCGAGCATCGGGCGCTGAGCCGTGGTCCTCAGGCCTTCCACTCGTAGTGGATCTCGCGCAGGATCTTCATGGCGGTGCGCGACAGAACCTCAACACGTTCGGAAGCGCCGTCGATCAAGCCGTGCTGATAGTCCTGCCATTATCTCCGGGCGGCGTCCGGATCTGCGCTCGCGTCCTGCGGAAGCGCTCCCCAGTCTGTTCGATTTAGAGGCGCAGTCGGCCCAAGCAGTTCCATCTCGTGAGGATGTTGGTCTCGCTAAGGCGGCGACGGAAGCACTCGATAATGTATATCAACAACATCATCGTCGCCGGTAGAGCTTCTATGCCAGCTATTAGTGGTTTTGAGCTTGAACTGAATTTCCATCCTCTGGCCGATATGGGCATTAGTGATCTTTATTACAGCCTTTCTGCCGACCCCCCTGTCAAATGTATGGGCCTTGATGTACCAATTCACATTATAACTGGCTACATCGAAGCTTGGATCGACCTCGAGTTCTATTGTAAGAACATCGCCAGGGTAGAGGCGCTTATACTCACTAGTTGACAAATCCTGTCCGCGAAAATAGTATTCCGAAGGCGGAAAGTGGCCAGCGTTGCCTAGACTATCAGCGTAGGACACGAAGGTGGGAACATAGAATTCTTTTGACATACCTGTTGCCTGAAAATGCGCTTTGACGCTGTCTGCCACATCGTTACTATAGCACAACGCCTGCTCCATTTGCCGAACGGAGCAGGGGCGCACGTGCGCGACATGGTTTCTGATCACCTGCAGTCGGGTAAGAAAGGTTCGAGCCTCTTGGAGGCCATCTGGGAACGCAGTACTGAGCGCATCTTTAAAATCAGCCCAATGATTGGGATGGCAGACGATATCAACGAGCTGATCAAAAGTAGTTGCGTCAATCTCCCTAGTAAACTGCGCAGGTTGCGATTGGATTTTCACAGTAAATTTTTGTATTAGATCCTTTTTCCACGGTCCCTGAGTTATGTAGTTTGGTCCCATCTTGGGTCGGAGTGTAAGTTCTACGAGATGGCGCAGCCATCGCTCAGCACTGTCGGTGTGGGCACGGACAAAACTCTGCCGTTCGTCGGTGTCGAACTCGTCAAAAACTGTATTTTTCATTCTTCACCCCGCCAGCGCTCAGTATACATTTTAGATGAACTTAGGCGCCGCTCCATAGGCACAGTTCCTCGGGCCCGCTCCATCTGCAGAGCAGATTGTTGGCTACCCATACCGGCAGGCTGCCAACCTATCGTGTGAATAATCCGTTTTGGCGCGTGTGTACCAGCTTATAGGCGACTGATAGGCGCAAAAAGTTGGCGCAGTTTCTTCCGTCCAACCGAACAGCCGGCAACTTCACTGAGGCAGGAGCTACCAAGCTATCCACGCTCTAGGCAGAACTGACTTCGGCCGCATCTGTCACGTTTGTCACGTGCGTTGTCACGTTTTGTACAGTCCCGCTGGACGTCGAAATGCGTCAGCCTTTCGGGCATGACGCTCCACATCACCCTTCCCGAGCGCGTCAGCGCCGCCGTTACCGAGGACATGGCCGACGCCATCCGTCGGACGGCAGCCGCCCGCGGCATCAGCGTCGCCGACTACCTGCGCGGTGCGCTCCAGGGCCGCCTCCTCATGGACGGTACGCCCATTCGCCCCCTTCCCGATCTCCAGCGCCTCGCCGTGCCGGCAGGCCGCATCGCCCTGCGCTGAACGGAGCCACTATGCCGAAGTCAAATCTAGCCAGAGCCGGTGTCCCCGAAGCACAGCCGGCCGGGGACGACCTGCCTGTCGCCAGCCCGGACAAGAACGTCGCGCTGCCGCCGGCAATCCTCGTGACCGGCGGCAAGTCGAGCATTCAGCTTCGCGAGGACCTAGCCGCCCTCGATACCGAGCGGGAGCGGAACGCAACCCGCTTCGTAGAGATGGAGGCGGGACGCAACGCCGTGCTGCTCATGGACGACGACGCGAAGGCCGAGGCGCACGACGCGGAGATGCGGCGGGTCCGCCGCGCGATCGAGCGCTTCGACCTCAAGCGCCCGGCTCTCGTTCAGGCTGTCGCACAGGCTGAGGAGCGAGAAGTCGCAGAGGCGCGGGCCCGGCAGCAGGCCGAGGCGCGGACCGAGGTCGAGCACATCCTCGCGAGGCTGGCCGAGGAGTACGAGGAGCCGGCCGGCATCATCGCCGCCTTCCTGGCGGACTGGAAGCGGGTGGACGACCTCGCGACCGCCGCCGGCATCGACGGCCCGGATCGTGTGGCGCGGCAGCGTGATCCCGTCATCATCGAACCCGAGCGGGAAGAGCGTTACGCCGTCTACTTCGATGAGCAGGGCCGGGAGACCGATGTGCCCTATCCGCCCAGCATGTCGCTTACCGGTCCTGATGGAACACCCGATCGACCGACCCGCCGCCGCGAGATGCGGACCCGCACGCGCCCGGCTCAGCACGACTCAGGCGTCTATCTCGGCTGTCTCGCCAACCGGACCAGCCTTCCACCGGCCCGCGTCAGCCAGCCGGCGCCGTGGGAGGGCTGCGACCTCATGCTGAAGGCCGACGACCAGCCTCATGTGCGCCGCATCTTCTAGCCGCCGCTGGCGTCGCCCACCCGCCTCAAAAGCCAAGGAGATCCCCATGCCGAAGCCGAAGGCCGCCGCCACCGCCACACTCGAAGCCGAGCTGTCCGGCCTCTTCACCACCCGCGACAACCTTCGGGCTCGGCAGACCGCTCTCGCGGTCGAATTGGAGGAGGCCGTCGCCCGCCGCCGCGAGGTGCTGATTGAGGGCAGCGACGCCGCCGCCACCGCCGAGGCCGAACGCGCCTGCCGCGACGTGGAGGGCACGGCCGCTGGCATCGCTGACGCCCTGGCCGAGGTCGAGCGCCGGATTGGCATCACCGAGGACAAGATCGAGGGCGCCCGCATTGCTGGAGAGCGTGAGGCCGCTGCGGCAACGCTGGAGCGCGACAGCAAGGCAATCGACTCCGCGGCCGAGCGAGTCCGGCAGGCCGTGGCCGCCCTGGCGAATGCGCAGTCCGCGCTCGCGGGCGCCATCACCGTCACGTCAGCCCCGTATTTCGACAAGCACGACTTCGCCGGTCGTCGCAGCCGTGAGGCGCCCGAGGTCGTGGCCGCCCACCGCCGGCATGCGCGAGATCACTGAGGGCCTGAAGGAGGATCTGCGCGCCGACGTGCGCGAGTCCGGCCTCGGCCAACGCCTCGCCAACACATGGCGCGGCCAAACCTTTCCGCGGACGGGCGAGAGCGCGGAGGCTGCGGCCTACGTCTCCACCAACGCCCCGAAGCTCATCGACGCCTTCGACCGTGGCGTCACCATCACCGCGCAGGGCCGAAAGTACCTCGCGATCCCGACCCCGGATGCGGGTGTGCGGCAGATCTCCCGGCGCCGCTCCAAGGGCTCGACCGGCAACACGCTGTCGCCTGCGTCCTGGGAGCGCGAGACCGGCGTGAAGCTGCGCTTCGTTCCGAGCAAGTCCGGCGGTGTGCTGGTCGCCGATGCCTTCTACCGGCGGCAGGCCGCCCGCTACCAGGGCCGCAAGTCCTTCCGCGCGATCAAGGAGGCCGGACCCGACAAGGGCCGGGCCTTCGTCGTGATCTTCGTGCTGGTGAAGCAGGTGAAGCTGCGCAAGCGGCTCGATATCGCCACGACCGCCAAGCGCTGGGCCGACCGGGTGCCGGGCGCCATCGCCGCTCATTGGGAGGCCTGATGCCGAGCAAGCGCGAGCAGGTGATCGAGGCCGTGGCCGATCTGGTGAAGGGGGCGCTTCCGAAGGCGACCTTCTACCGGAACGAGGTCAAGCAAAAGACGATCCCGATCAACGGCTACGTCAACGTCGATGACGGCGACCCGGGCGAACCCGAGGTGACCCTGAACCCGACGACGTGGATCTACGAGCACGAGTTGCCCGTCGAGGTCGCTGCGAACGCGACCAAGACCGTCAAGGCCGAGGCCCGCCTCGACGCCATGCTCCAGGCCATCGGCGCTGCTGTCGCCGCCGACCGGACCCTCGGCGGCCTCTGCGATTACCTGCAGGTCGGCGCGGCCTCCACCGAGCCCCTGACTGCCGAAGGCGCGCCGGTCTCCCGCCTCGCCGTCGTCGCCATCGTCGCCGTCTACGGCACGACCGACCCCCTGAACTGAACCACCCCGCCAAAGGAGAGACCAATGGGCCGCGCGCGCGGAGCGAACGCCATCATGGCGGCATCGTTCGAGACCACCTACGGCACCCCGCCGAGCACCAACTACCGGAAGCTGCCCTTCGTCTCGTCGAACCTCGGCGAGGAGCAAGGGCTCATCCCG